>WNEY01001376.1_pt1 | contig 17088 bp, 16 predicted proteins | sample 5400531 | NCBI WGS metagenome assembly WNEY01 (sample SAMN13153338, study PRJNA577476) | soil metagenome | isolation source: 200 cm saprolite under Douglas fir tree site 1 | place: USA:California | collected 2015-04-18
GTAATCCATACCCCTAGGGCTTGGGGTACGGGAAATCGAATATCGCCAGCCGTTTTCAAGCGACGGCGAAGGATTTGCCATTCGCGGCGAGGGTGTGCCCGTCGAGCCCGATCAGCGCAGGAACGTTCATCTCTCGGAGCAACAGGCCTTCAATCTCGCCCGCAGCATTTTGGCCGAATATGAACTGCGCACCGGTGGCGCGCCCTTGCGAGTGGTGCTGCACAAGACATCCTACTTCGATCCGGCGGAGCAGGCCGGTTTTGCCGCGGCGCTGAAGGATACGCCCATCGTGTCGATGGTCACGATGGTGCCGAGTCTCTTCCGATTGCTCCGCTATGGCCCCTACCCTCCAAAAGTGGGTACGGTTTGCACGATCAACGGCGATCGCTCGTTTCTACTCACGTCTGGATTTATGCCGGAGCTGGCCACCTATCCCGGGCCTCACGTCCCGCAACCATTTGAGGTGCGTTGTGTCGGCGCCGAGAATCCGGTGGCCGCCGCGCAAGACATTCTAAATCTTACCCGCATGAACTGGAACACGGCGGATATACGCGGCAAATGGCCCGTTTCGCTGTCCTTCGCGCGGCGGGTCGGCGGCATTCTCGATGAATACGGTGACGAGCATCCTCTGGAAACGTCGTTTCGATATTTCGTTTAGAGCCTGCACAACAGGCTGACAAAAATCCGGCTGCGCCGGTCAGGCGCAGCCGGTTAGTTCGCGGCCCGCTGCTCGCCGCTCACACCCGCACCGCCGTCATGATGCCCTTGGGGAAAATCTCCTCGGGCCGGGCGCGGCGATGGGCGATGCCCTGCTCGTGGGTGTAGCGCAAGAATTGCTCCAGCGTCGGCCGGTTCTCCTCGATGCCGTAGGGGAAGGGATCGCCGAACAGGTCGCGCATCGTGCGGGCATAGGTCGGCAGCCAGGCGAGCGGATAGCGCGAGACGGCGGGATCGAGCAGGCGCTCGAGGCTGCGCCGCTTCGATTCGGCAAAGGCATTATAGAGGTTGCGCGCGACCCAGGGATGCTCGTCGAGGACGCGCGTGCGGATCGCGATGATGTGCATGATCGGCCACACCTTCGTGCGCGCGTAGTACGCTTCCTCCATCGGGAGATAGTCAGGAAACAGGCGGACCACGTCGGCATGGCCGGCGAGGAACGAGTTCGGCGGTCGCGCGATCAGCGCGCAGTCGATCTCGCCGGTCGCGATCATCTCGCTCAGGGACTTGTCGGCGATGCGCGTGAGCTGCACGCCCTTCGGCAGGTCGAGCTCGACCTTCTCGATCCGTCCGGCTTCGTTGGCGCCGGCCTGGTACCAGTGGACGTCTTGCAGGGCAACGCCGTGCTCGTCGTTGAGCCAGCCCCGCATGTAGACGGCGGCGGTGTGGGCCCACTCTGGCGAGCCGATGGTCTTGCCCTTGAGGTCGGCGGCGGTCCGGATCTTGCTGTGCTTGTTCACGTAGAACGATGAGAAGCGAAACAGGCGCGAGCACACCACCGGCAGGCCGATGATGTCGGGCGCCTCGCGCGTGACCTGGGCGCAGAATTTCGCGAACGAAAGCTCGCTTACGTCCCATTCGCGGTTGAAGGTGAAACGCGCGAACACCTCGTGATGGCCGAGCGTCAGCCAAGTATGATCGATGCCCTCGGCGTTGACCAGGCCGAGGCGGAAATCCCGGAAATGATCGTAGTCGGTGGTGGCGATGGTGAGCTTGAGGCGCGACATTCGGTTCCCCCCTCGAGCAGCTGCGCCGACGGGCATTGCCGGTCGGCGGCGCGACAGTCAAGGCGGCCTCCTTCGCTGGTATCGGCGAAGCCGTTGCGATTGCCGGCTTTTCGCGGTTGCGGGCGGCTCTGCCGCTCCCCACATTGGAACCGGGCGGGTGGGGGCGATTGCCCCGGCATGACGAGACGTGACCGGCCTCGGAGGGTGTGACGATGCGCGACCCCTATGACGTCCTGGGGGTATCGAAGACCGCGAGCGCGGCGGACATCAAGAGCGCGTTCCGGCGGCAGGCCAAGAAGCTGCACCCGGACGCCAACAAGCACGACCCGAAGGCGGCCTCGCGCTTTGCCGAGCTCAATGCCGCCTACGAGATCCTGGGCGAGGAGGACAAGCGCAAGGCCTTCGACCGCGGCGAGATCGACGCCGAGGGCAAGCCGCGCTTCCAGGGCTTCGAAGGCTTCGGTGCGGGTCCCGGTCGCGGCGGTTTCGGTCGCGACGGCGGCTTCGAGACGTTCACCTGGGGACCGGGCGGCTTCCAGCACGGCAGCGGCTCCCGCGGCGGCGGGAGCTTTCGCGGCTTCGAGGACGTCTTGAAGGAGGCGTTCGGTGGCATGGGAGGCGCGGCGCGCGGCGGGCGCGGCGGCTTCCAATTCGAGCAAGACGAATTCGCCGGCGCCGGCCAGGACATCGCGGTATCGCTGGCCATCACGCTGCCGGAGGCGGCCAAGGGCTGCAAGAAGCGGGTCATGCTCCCGAGCGGCAAGGAGGTCGAGGTCAAGGTCCCTTCCGGGTTGAACGACGGGCAGACGATCCGGCTCAAGGGGCAGGGGCTCGCCGGTCCCGGCGGCCGCAGCGGCGATGTTCTGATCACGGTCAAGATCGCGCCGCACCCGCTCTTCGCCCGCGACGGCGCCGATTTGCGGCTCGAGCTTCCGATCACCCTTTACGAGGCGGTGCTCGGCGGCAAGGTGCGCGTCGCCACCCTCGACGGCGTGGTCGAGCTCGCGATTCCCCCCGGCACCAATTCCGGCCGCACCTTCCGCCTCAAAGGCAAGGGTTTCCCGGCAAAGAGCGGCGCCGGCGATCTCCTCGCCAGCGTGCGCATCATGCTGCCCGAGGGCGGCGACGCCGAGCTCGAGGAGCTGATGCGCAAGTGGCGCGAACGCAAGCCCTACGATCCGCGCAGGGGCACGGGGTGACCTACGGCGCGGCCTTGTCGATCCGCTCGTAAGCCGCTTGCGCGACTTGCGTGAGCCGCTCGCGCTCGGCCGGCCCGCTGACGACATAGGCGAGCCCGCGCTCCACCCAATAAAACGCGGCGAAGCGGTCGGCTTGCCGGTAGCGCATCGCGGTCTGCGGCGAATTCGTGCGCGCATAGTAGATGGTGAAGCGCTCGCCGGACGCGCCCTCGTACATGCAGAACGCGGCGGGACCGAACGGGCCGGGCAACAGGCGACCACCGACGAGCTTCAGTCCGCTCGCCTCGAGATCGGGCAGGCGCAGCTCGTAATCGAGGCGCTTCGACAGCCACTGCACCAGATGCGGGCGCTCGGCGCCGGCGACCTCGACCGGGTGGCGCACCTCGACCACGTAGACCTTGTGCGCATCGAGCGCCTGCTCGGTGAAAATATCGAACCGGCTCGGCGCCGCCGCCGATGCCCCGCGTGCCATCCAGCCGATGGCGCCGCCGGCGAGAAATGCCGCGATCACCGCCGCGGCCGCGAGCGCGCGCCAGGAGGCGGGCCCGCGGCCGAGCTTGTCGAGCTCGAAGCGAGCCGAAACGGGCTCCGATCCGATGCCGCCATAGCGCACGCGAATGGCGTCGGCTTGCGCCTGCCATGTGGCGACGCGCGCGGCATCTTCGGGATGGGAGGCAAGCCAGGCCTCGACGGCGCGGCGGCGGTCCGCCGCGATCTCGCCGTCGACATAGGCGTGCAGCTCGTCCTCGGTCACGGGTGAATCTCTAGTCATCATCGTCTTTCCTGACTTATTTGATGCGGCGAAGCGTCGGACGCTCGCCGTCGAGATAGGCCTTGATCTGCATGCGGGCGCGCGCGAGCCGCGACATCACGGTTCCGATCGGTACGCCCTGCACTTCGGCGACCTCGCGATAGCTGAGGCCTTCGAGCACGACCAGAAGCAGCGCGGCGCGCTGGTCCTCGACCAGGGAGGCGAGCGCCCGCTCGATGTCGCGCGCACCCGCTTCCGGCCCCGCCATGTCGGGGGCGTCGTTGTCGTCGATCGCCTGCATCGCGGGCCGCCGCGCCAACGAGCGCAGCCGGTTGCGGTTGAGATTGGTCAGAATGGTGTAGAGCCAGCTGCGCATCTCGCCGCCGTGGAACAGATGCTCCGATCGCAGCGCCCGCACCAACGTGTCCTGGACCAAATCGTCGGCGAGCTCGGCGTTGCGGGTGAGCGCCCGCGCATAGCGCCGCAATGCCGGAACCGCGGCCTCGATGTCTTGCCGGAATCCACCCAAACGCGCTCTCCTCTTCCAGCAACCGCGCAGCATCGATTATTTCGGACGATCCGTCGAACTCGCTGACTGCGTTCGTTATCCCTCCTTGTCGCTGAACCACGTCACCCGGACCAACACGTTTGCCGGAGCGATATTCCCTCAAGCGCCGGCCAAATCCGCTGGCGTGCGTCTTTCCCGGCGGGGTCCCGCGGCGGCGCTCCGCCGGACCCGAGAATGCGAAAGTGCCGACAAATTGCGGCTGCTTGAAGGGTCTTATCCCCTGTGCCATAGGTGGGTCTGCGGCGCAGCGAGAAAGAACATGCCGGAATCCTCGGGTCTCATGCGCGGCAAGCGCGGCCTCATCCTCGGGGTCGCCAACAACCGTTCGATCGCCTGGGGTATCGCAAAAGCTTGCCATGGGCATGGGGCCGAGCTCGCCTTCACTTATCAGGGCGATGCCTTGAAGAAGCGGGTCGAGCCGCTGGCGCAAGAGGTCGCTGGACTGGTGGTCGGCCACTGCGACGTGACCGAGCCCGCGACCATCGATGCCGCTCTGGCGGCGGTCGAGGCGAAATGGGGCGCACTCGATTTTCTCGTGCATGCCATCGCCTTCTCCGACAAGGATCAGCTCTGCGGGCGTTACGTCGATACGACGGCGGACAACTTCGCCAAGACGATGCTGGTGAGCTGCTACTCGTTCACCGCGGTCGCCCAGCGCGCGGAGAAGCTGATGCCGCGCGGCGGATCGCTGCTCACGCTCACCTATTACGGCGCCGAGAAGTGGATGCCCCATTACAACGTGATGGGGGTCGCCAAGGCCGCGCTCGAGGCGTCGGTGCGTTATCTCGCCGCCGATCTCGGCGAGAAGAGGATCCGGGTCAACGCAATTTCCTCCGGTCCGATCAAGACGCTGGCGGCGTCGGGGATCGGCGACTTTCGCTACATCCTCAAATGGAACGAGCACAATGCGCCGTTGCGGCGCACCGTGACGATCGAGGAGGTCGGCGACACCGCGGTATATTTCCTCTCGGATCTCGCGCGCGGCGTGACCGGCGAGATTCACCACGTCGACGGCGGCTATCACATCGTCGGGATGAAGCATCCCGACGCGCCCGACATCGTGCGCGGCAGGGACTGAGGCGAGGTCGATCATAGCGGCAGCCTTCATGCCTTCGCCCGTCATCTATTACGTTCGCCACGGCCTCACCGATTGGAACGTCCAGCAGCGGCTGCAGGGCCGCCGGGACGTGCCGCTCAATGCGAAAGGCCGTGCGCAGGCGGCGGTCTGCGGCGAAATCCTGCGCGATCTGCTCGCCCGCGACGGCCGCGCGCCGGACAGCCTGGGTTATGTGTCGAGCCCGCTCATGCGCGCGTCCCAGACCATGGAAATCATGCGGGCAACGCTCGGATTGCGCGAAGCTGGCTTTGCCGTCGATGCCAGGCTCGCGGAAATCGCGTTCGGCGAATGGGAAGGCCTGACCTATGCCGACGTGCTGGTGCGGGACAAGGACGTCGTCGGCAAACGCGAATCCGACAAATGGGATTTCCGGCCGCCCGGCGGCGAAAGCTACGCGCAGGTGACCGTGCGCATCCGCGAGTGGTACCGCACCGTCGATCGGGACATGGTGGTGGCCGCCCATGGCGGCACGGCGCGTGCGCTCATCGCCCACCTCGCGATCGTGCCGCCGGACGATGCCACGCACTATTCCATCGATCAGGGCGTGGTCTACGTGTTCATGGGAAACCAGCTGGCGCGCTACGGCTGACGCCGCCGAGCGATCGGCGCCGCTGACCGGAGCAGCGCGGCGCGATCTCCGATCGCCGAGGAGCGTGCGCCAAGTCCGTCGATTTGACCCCGGCGGGGGCGCGGGCTACCACACCGCGGCGGGTGGAACCCCATGTCCTTCAATACCTTCGGCCATCTGTTCCGCGTCACGACCTTCGGCGAAAGCCATGGGGCCGCGATCGGCTGCGTGGTCGACGGCTGTCCGCCGCGCATCCCGCTGACCGAGGCCGACATCCAACCTTATCTCGACAAGCGGCGGCCGGGCCAGTCGCGCTTCACCACCCAGCGGCGCGAGCCCGATACGGTGAAAATCCTTTCCGGCGTGCTCGCGGACGAGATGACCGGCGCGCAGGTGACGACCGGAACGCCGATCGCGCTCGTGATCGACAACGTCGACCAGCGCTCCAAGGATTATTCCGACATCAAGGACAAGTATCGGCCGGGGCACGCCGACTATACCTACGATGCCAAATACGGCATCCGCGATTACCGCGGGGGCGGCCGCCAATCCGCGCGCGAGACTGCCATGCGAGTCGCGGCCGGCGCGATCGCGCGCAAGATCGTGCCGGGCATGACGGTGCGCGGCGCGCTCGTTCAAATGGGCGCGCACCGGATCGACCGTTCGCGCTGGAACTGGGACGAGGTCGACCGCAACCCGTTCTTTTGTCCGGATGCCGAGCAGGCGAAACTCTTCGAATCCTATCTCGACGACATCCGCAAGCGGGGGTCCTCCGTCGGCGCGGTGATCGAGGTCGTCGCCGACGGCGTCCCCGCCGGCCTCGGCGCGCCGGTCTACGGCAAGCTCGACGGCGATCTCGCCGGCGCGCTGATGGGCATCAACGCGGTCAAGGGCATCGAGATCGGCGCCGGTTTCGCGGCGGCGGCGCTGAGCGGCGAGGAGAACGCGGACGAGATGCGCATGGGTAACGACGGCAAGCCGATATTCCTGTCGAATCACGCCGGCGGCATCCTCGGCGGCATCTCGACCGGACAGCCGATCGTCTGCCGGTTTGCGGTGAAGCCGACCTCGTCGATCCTGACGCCGCGCCGCACCGTCGACCGCTACGGCGCCGAGACCGAGATCAGCACCAAGGGACGGCACGACCCCTGCGTCGGGATTCGGGCGGTGCCGATCGGCGAGGCGATGGTGGCGTGCGTGATCGCCGATCATTATCTGCGTCATCGTGGGCAGATGGGCGAGCCGCCGGCATGGCCGTTCCCGCGCCCCTGACGAAGCCCTCGAGGGAAAGTGGAGACGAGGAGAAGTGCACGATAACCATCAGCGCATCGAGGGCGCGCTCGCGGCCTTTGCCAAGGGCGAGATCGTCATCGTCACCGACGACGACGACCGCGAGAACGAGGGCGATTTGTTCGTCGCGGCTTCGCTCTGCACGCCCGAGAAGATGGCTTTTATCATCCGCCACACCTCGGGGATCGTCTGCGCGCCGCTGTCGGCCGAGGAGGCCAAGCGCCTGCACCTCGACCCGATGGTCGCGGCCAACGACGCGCCGCTCGGCACCGCGTTCACGGTCTCGGTCGACGTCCGGCACGGGCTGAGCACCGGCATCTCGGCCGAGGAACGCACCAACACGGTGCGCGCGCTCGCCAACGGCAACAGCGGCGCCGCCGATTTCGTGCGGCCGGGCCACGTCTTCCCGCTGGTCGCCAAGGACGGCGGGGTGCTGATGCGCTCGGGCCACACCGAGGCCTGCATCGATCTCTGCCGCTTGGCCGGGCTGCCCCCGGTCGGCGTGCTCGCCGAGCTCATGAACGACGACGGCACCGTGACGCGCGGGCCGGGAGTGACCGCCTTCGCCGAGCGGCACAAGCTCAGGCAGATTTCGATCGCCGATCTCATCGCCTACCGGCAGGCCCGCGACAAGCTGGTCAAGCGCATCGGCGAGTTCCCGGTGCAGAGCAAGATCGGCACGCTGCAAGGCTACGCCTATGTGACGCCGTTCGACGCGATCCAGCACATGGCCTTCGTCCACGGCCGCGTCGGCGACGGCCGCAACGTGCTGGCGCGGCTGCATCGCGCCGACATCATCCGCGACGTTTTCAGCGGGGCCAGCCCGGTCGACGCCTCGCTGCGGCGGTTCAAGGAGGAGGGCCGCGGCATCCTGATCTTCCTGCGCGACGGCGCGGCCGGCGTCCCGACCCATGCCATCCCGCAGCCGGGCCCGACCGGCTCGGAGGTCGCGCGCTCGCGGCAATGGCGCGAAGTGGGACTTGGTGCCCAAATCCTGAAGGACCTCGGCATTTCCTCGATCCGGCTGCTGACGTCGCGCAAGCTCACCTATGTCGGGCTTGCCGGCTTCGGTATCGAGATCGTGTCGACCGAACCGCTCGATGAACGAGGCGCCCGCGACTGATTCCGCCACGCCATCGCCGGCTTTCCTTGGCAGGGTGCCCGTGTCACCCTGGGGGCGAAGGTTCGATGACGGAGGCAGGGATGCGAGCCTCGCTGATCTCGATGCTGGCCGCGGGCACCGGCGCGATGCTGGCGGCCGCTTCCTTCGCCGCGCCGACATCGGCGCCTTTCCGCGCCGACAGGAGCCCGAATGCGATCGCCGTCGACGTCGAGCTGGTGATCGCCGTCGACGTGTCCTACTCGATGGACCCGGAAGAGCAGGCCCTGCAGCGCGAGGGCTATATCACCGGGTTCACCTCGCGCGAATTCACGCAGGCGCTGCGCGGCGGCATGCACGGCAAGGTGGCGGTGACCTATTTCGAGTGGGCGGGACCCTACGACCAGAAGATCGTGGTGCCGTGGCGGTTGATCGACGGACCGGAAGCCGCCGACGCGTTCGTCAACGAGATCGCGCGGGCGCCCTACCGCCGCGCCTCGCGCACCTCGATCTCGGGCGCGCTCAATTTCGCCAAGCCCCTGTTCGACGGCAGCGGCTACCACGGCATCCGGCGGGTCATCGACGTCTCCGGCGACGGCGCCAACAACAGCGGCCCGTTCGTCACGCTCACGCGCGACGACGTGCTCGCCGCCGGCATCACCATCAACGGCCTGCCGATCATGCTCAAGCGCCCGAATTCCTTCACCATGGATATCGAGGACCTCGACATCTATTACGAGGACTGCGTGATCGGCGGGCCCGGCGCCTTCGTCATCCCGATCCGCGAGCGCGAGCAGTTCAAGGAGGCGACCCGCACCAAGCTGGTGCTGGAGGTCGCCGGTCGCGTGCCGCAGCCGCGCGTGGTGCCGGCGCAGGGGCGCGCCCCGCGCGTGTCCTGCACCATCGGCGAGCAGATGTGGCGGGACCGGTGGGGAAACTAGCAGACAGATGACGGACGACAGACGACCGAGGACACATGACGATATCTATATCCGTCATCCGTCCTCTGTCGTCCGTCGTGCGTTATTTGAATTCAACCCCGATTTGCCCGTCGAAGCGCCGTACCACGCGACAGCGGCGGCGAAACACGAGGGTGAATTCATCGGGCACCTCGTGGCGCGGCCCGATCGTGAGCTTGGCGCCACTCGATGAAATGTCGCAAATGATGCAATTCATCGGTGGCGCTTCGTCGCTGAGATCGATATGCGCGAGATAATCCACATCGAACCGGGGGCTTTTGCGCAGCTCGCGGAAGCGATCGGATTGCCGAAAAATGCTCATGGCGTGCGTTGGTCTCCGACAATGGACCGATGCTTGTGACGGCGCTTACCTGCCTGCGCCGACGGACCGCCGACGCAGTCGCGGAGCGCAGGATCGCCGCGACAGATTAATCCGGGCCTCTTCGGCATCGCGCATTTTTCCGCCAATTCGAATCAACACCCGCTCATGGGCGTCGAAATGCCGCCACCAACTCGACATGCGCCGAATAGAGGAACTGGTCGACCGGCGTCACGCGCGTGAGCCGGTAGCCGCCGTCGACCAGGATGCGGGCGTCGCGCGCGAAGGTCGTGGGGTTGCAGGAGACCGCGACGATGATCGGCACGGAGGCGGCGGCGAGCATGCGCGCCTGCGCCTCGGCGCCCGGCCGCGGCGGATCGAACACCACGACGTCGAAGCCCTTGAGCTCAGCCGGGGTCAACGGGCGGCGGGAGAGGTCGCGCGCAAGCGCCTCGATCGGCTTGAGCCCAGGCGTTCCGGCCGCGGCCCGTTGCAAGGCGGAAATCGCCGCCGCGTCGTTGTCGGCAGCGGTGACGCGGCTCTTCTCCGCAAGGCGCAACGCGAAGGGCCCGACGCCGGCGAACAGGTCGGCCACCCGTGTCGCTTCCTCGCATTGCGTCGCTACCAGCTGTGCCAGGGCGGATTCGCCGGCGACCGTCGCCTGCAGGAAAGCGCCGGGCGGCAGAACGACCTCCGCGCGGCCCATCCGCACGGTCGGCGCGGCGCGCTGGGCCACGAGCTCGCCGTGGCGAGTGATCCGCGCCAGGTGCCGGCGCTCGGCGACCCGCGCGAGCCCGGCGATGCCGGCGGTCGTAAGCGGACCGGAGCCGCGCACATCGACGTCGAGACCGGCATCGGTCGCGGTCACCTGGATGTCGAGCGGCTTGCGCGTTGCCTCGAGCGCCTCGGCGATCGCCCAGGCCGCCTCGATTGCGTCGTCGAGGCCCGGCGCCAGGATCGGGCAACGGTCGATCGCCACTACGTGATGGGCCTTGAGCGCAGCAAATCCGACCTCGAGCACGTCGTGCGGGCCGCGCCGCGCGTGGAACACCGCGCGGCGGCGGCCCTCGCCGTGAGCGTCGATCATCGCGTCAACCGGCGCATCGAGCCCAACCTGCGCCAAGGCCGCCGCAATCAACCCGCGCTTCCAATCGCGGTAGCGCGCGGCCGCCCAATGCTGAAGCGCGCAGCCGCCGCAAACTGCGAAATGCGGACAGATCGGCGCGATCCGCTCGCCGCTGCCGACATCGACCTTGACGAGATGGCGGCGGTCGGGATGACCGGGCCATCGATCGACCTCGACGGTCTCGCCCGGCAGGGTATAGGGCGCGTAGATCGGGCCCGCCGCCGTGTCCGCGATGCCGTCGCCGCGCCGGCCGAGCCGGGCAATGACAAGCCGCTCAGTCACGTTGCGCGCCGATGAAGAATTCGCGATTGCCGTCGCCGCCGGGAATGGGGGAGGGGGCGATGCCGGCGACCTGCCAGCCGAGCGACGTGACGAACGACGCGGTCGCGTCGCAGACCTCCGTGTGAACGTGCGGGTCGCGGACGATCCCTTTTTTTGCAACACGTCGACCCGTTTCGAACTGCGGCTTGATCAGCGCCAGCAAGCGGGCCGGCCCACGCGTCAGCGCGAGCGCCGCCGGCAGGACGAGCCGCAGAGACACGAAGCTCACGTCGATGGTGACGAGCTCCGGCGGTTCCGCAACGCTCGCCGGATCGAGCGAGCGGATATCGGTCGCTTCGACCGACACGACGTTCGGCCGCCCGCGCAGGCTCGCATGCAGCTGGCCGCGACCGACGTCGACCGCGTAGACGCGCCGGGCTCCGCGGGCGAGCAGGACCTGCGTGAAGCCGCCGGTCGAGGCGCCGACGTCGAGACAGACGCGGCCCGAAGGATCGAACCCGAAATGCTCGAGCGCGGCCGCGAGCTTGACGCCGCCGCGCGAGACCCAGGGGTGCGCGGGCTCGGCGCGAATGCTCGCGTCGACGGAGACTTCGTCCGATGGCTTGGCGACGGCGACGTCGTCCACGGTGATGCGGCCGGCGGTGATGGCAGCCTGCGCCTTGGCGCGGCTTTCGAACAAGCCGCGCTCGACGAGAAGGCGATCGATGCGAGTCCGCATGTCGGCGAACCGAAGAATCCAGAGTTGCGCGCGACCCGACCGTTCGGTGGAGGGCTCGGCGCATTGGAACAAGTAACCGCGCTTTGCTGTTATTTCCAGTCGGCTCGAGATAGTCCGGGCCCGAGGTGCGGCTGCGGCTTTCCGTGGCGCACGTTCGATCGAACGAAGGATTGAACCATGGCACGACGCTATTCACGCAGCGCTTCAAAGGACGTCGAGCGCGCGATGCGCGAGCGCAAGCGCGGGACGCTCAGGAGCGGCCGGAGCAAGCGAAAGGTCAAGAGCCGCAAGCAGGCGATCGCGATCGGCCTGTCGGAGGCGCGCCGGAAAGGAAAGAAGGTACCGCGGCGCAAGAGCCGATGATTGGGACGGCCGGTTCGTCCCGGTTGGTCGGACGACGACTGACGTGAACCGGCGCGAGCCGTCGATCGGCGTTAGGCTCGACCGAGCTTGACGGCTTCGCCCCGCACGTTCTGGCCGAGCGCCTCGAACGCCTTGCCGACGATGCCCTTGGCGTCGAGCCCGGCCTCGGCATACATCGCCGTCGGCGAGTCCTGATCGATGAAAATGTCGGGCAGCATCATGGCGCGCACCTTGAGCCCGCCGTCGAGCATGCCATGCTCGGCGAGCGCCTGCAGGACGTGGGCGCCGAAGCCGCCGATGGCTCCTTCCTCGATGGTGATCAAGACCTCGTGCTCGCGCGCGAGACGCAGCAGGAGCTCGGTGTCGAGCGGCTTGACAAAGCGCGCGTCGGCGACGGTGGTGGAAAGCCCGAGCGCGGCGAGCTCATCGGCCGCCTTGAAGCATTCGGCCAGTCGGGCGCCGAACGAGAACAAGGCCACTTTCGTGCCTTCGCGCATGACCCGTCCCTTGCCGATCTCGAGCGGCCGGCCTTCCGCCGGCATCGGCACGCCCATGCCTTCGCCGCGCGGATAGCGCAACGCCGATGGGCGATCGTCGATCGTGACTTGCGTGGCGACCATGTGGACGAGATCGGCCTCGTCGGCCGCCGCCATGACCACGAAGCCCGGCAGGCAGCCGAGATAGGCCACGTCGAACGCGCCGGCGTGGGTCGGACCGTCGGCACCGACGAGCCCGGCCCGATCCATGGCGAAGCGCACCGGCAATCGCTGGATGGCGACGTCGTGCACGACCTGGTCGTAGGCGCGCTGCAGGAAGGTCGAGTAGATGGTGGCGAACGGCTTCATGCCTTCGGTCGCAAGCCCGGCGGCGAAGGTGACCGCGTGCTGCTCGGCGATGCCGACGTCGAAGCAGCGCGCGGGAAACTGCTTGGCGAACAGATCGAGGCCGGTGCCCGAGGGCATCGCCGCGGTGATCGCGACGATCTTGTCGTCTTTTTTAGCCTCGTTGATCAGGGCCTCGGCGAACACCTTGGTATAGGCCGGCGCCGCCGCCTTCGATTTCGCCTGCGCGCCGGTCGCCACGTCGAATTTGACGACGCCGTGGTACTTGTCGGCGGATTTCTCGGCCGGCTCGTAGCCCTTGCCCTTCTGCGTCACGACGTGAACCAGGAACGGCCCGTTCTTGGCATCGCGCACGTTCTTGAGCACCGGCAGCAAGTGGTCGATGTTGTGGCCGTCGATCGGCCCGACATAAAAGAAGCCGAGCTCGTCGAACAGCGTTCCGCCGGTGACGAGGCCGCGCGCATATTCCTCCATCGCGACCGCGCGCTGCTCGAGGAACGGCGGCAACAGCTTGGCGAGCTTCTTGACGGTATGGCGCACCGAACGATAGGTGCGCCCGGAGACGAGGCGCGCCAGATAGCCCGACAGCGCGCCGACCGGCGGCGCGATCGACATGTCGTTGTCGTTGAGGATCACGATCAGTCGCGAATTCATGGCGCCGGCATTGTTCATGGCCTCGTAGGCCATGCCGGCCGACATCGCGCCGTCGCCGATCACGGCGACCACGTTGTTGGTCTTGCCCGCGAGATCGCGGGCGACCGCCATGCCGAGGCTGGCCGAGATCGAGGTCGAGGAATGGGCGGCGCCGAACGCGTCGTATTCGCTCTCGGCGCGCTTGGTGAAGCCGGAGAGCCCGCCGCCTTGCCGGAGCGTGCGGATGCGATCGCGGCGGGCGGTGAGGATCTTGTGCGGATAGGCCTGATGGCCGACGTCCCAGACCAGCCGGTCGGTCGGGGTGTCGAACACGTAGTGCAGCGCGACCGTCAGCTCGATCACGCCGAGGCCGGCGCCGAGATGGCCGCCGGTGACCGCGACCGCGTCAACGGTTTCCTGGCGCAGCTCGTCGGCCACCTGCCGCAACTGATGCGCATCCAGGCGCCGCAAATCGGCCGGCGTCTTGATCTGGTCGAGGAGGGGGGTCTTCGAGGATTGCGACACGGGAAACTCCACCGACGAAGCGAAGCCGTCAACCTAGTGGGTTGGCGGCATTTAAACCAGACGCAAACGCGGGGCAAACCGGGAACGAGATCGAAGTATCTAGCACGCTTCGCTTTTTTCGCAAACCGCGGGCGGAACCCGCGCTTCAGGTGGGACGTTTTTCCCTGATCGGCCAGCGAAAACGAGTGGCGTCATGGCACCGCGTGCGAACTGGAAGGGCTATTTGAAGCTGTCCCTGGTGTCCTGCGCCGTGGCGCTGTTCCCGGCAACGACGACCCGCGACCGTGTCCGCTTCAATATCATCAACCGTCAAACCGGCCATCGGGTTCGTTACGAGGTCGACAAAGACGACTATAAACTCGAACGGGCGAGCTGAGGTCTTTTGCCGTGGGCCTCCAGGTCTACCGGAAAAAGCGCAAGTTCGGCGTGACCTCGGAGCCGCGCGGGCGCGCCGCCCGCGGCAAGGGCAACCGCTTCGTCATCCAGAAGCATGCCGCCCGCCGGCTGCATTACGACCTGCGGCTCGAGCTCGACGGCGCGATGAAGAGCTGGGCGGTCACCCGCGGTCCGAGCCTTGTTCCCGGCGAGAAGAGGCTGGCGATCGAGGTAGAGGACCATCCCGTCGAATACAATCGTTTCGAGGGGACCATTCCGGAAGGCGAATATGGCGGCGGCACGGTGCTGATCTGGGATCGCGGCCATTGGCATCCCGACGGCGATCCCCATGAGGGATTGAGGAAAGGTCGTCTCACCTTCACCCTCGAGGGTGAGAAGCTCGACGGACGGTGGCATCTCGTTCGCATGCACGGCCGGGGCGGGAAAAAGAAGCAGCCCTGGCTGCTGATCAAGGCCAAGGACGAGCAGGCCCGCGATGCGAAGGCTCCGGACGTGCTCGAGGAAAAGCCGCTCTCGGTCGCGACCGGCCGCTCGATCTCCGAGATCGCGGAGGGCAAGGGCCGCAAGCGGGTGTGGCACTCGAACAGGACCGCGAAGGAGAACGCTGCCCGCAGCGCCGGCGCACCGCAGGCCGCGGGCACGACCGCACGCAAGCGCACGCCCGGCTCGCGACGTTCGGCGGCGGCATCCAAGACGAGGACCACGAAGCGCGGGAAGAAGCAAGCGAAGGCCCGGCCGCGCAGGGCTCCGTTGCCGGAATTCGTGCCGCCGTCGCTCGCTACGTTGCGGGCCGCGACGCCCGCCGGCGAGGGCTGGGTGCACGAGATCAAGTTCGACGGCTACCGCATCCAGGCGCGGCTCGATGGCGGCAAGGTGCGTTTGCTCACCCGCAAGGGCCTCGATTGGACCGAAAAATTTCCCAACATTGCAGCCGCCATTGCCGAGCTCTCCGCACGCACGGCGCTGATCGACGGCGAGATCGTGGTCGAGGACGCGCACGGGATTTCGAGCTTTTCGGCGCTGCAGGCCGCACTCAAGGCCGGACGACGCGACCGCTTCGTCTATTACGTGTTCGATCTCCTCCATCTCGACGGGCGGGATCTCGTCGGTTTGCCGATCGTCGACCGCAAGGCCGCGTTGGCGCGACTGGTGGGCAAGGCGCAGCGCGGACCGGTCAGATACAGCGAGCATTTCGATGATTCCGGAACGGTGGTGCTCCGGCACGCCTGCGACATGGCGCTCGAAGGCATTGTCTCCAAGCGCAGGGATGCGCCTTATCGCAGCGGCCGCTCCGAGACCTTCATCAAGACCAAGTGCTCGAACGCCCAGGAATTCGTCGTCGGCGGCTATTCGCCGTCAAGCGTGCTGCCGCAGGCGATCGGTGCCTTGGTCGTCGGCTATTACGACGATGACCAGCTCGTCTATGCCGGCCGCATCGGCACCGGCTACACGCGCGCCGTGGCGCGGGATTTATGGAAGCGGCTCCATCCGCTGGAGATCGAGAAGCCGCCTTTCGATCGGCTGCCCCGCGTGGAAGGGCGCCGCCGCGACGTGCGCTGGGTCGAACCGACGACGGTGATCGAATCTCACTTCCGCGGCTGGACCTCGGATGGACTCGTGCGCCAGGCGGCGTTCAAAGGGGTGCGTGAGGACAAGCCGGCACGGGAGGTCGTCCGGGAATTGCCGGCCGCGGGCGTTGGACGACCGGCCAGCCGCCCGGCAAAGACCACGCGCAAGATCGCGGCCGAAAGGGCAAAGGCCATGCGCAAGACCTCGCGCCGGAAGGCGCGGCCGGGCGCGCGGACGAAGCCGTCACCTGCCCAGCGCCCCGGCTGGAAGGACGGCGACGTGCGCTTCACCCATCCCGACCGCGTTTACTGGGTCGACGTCGGCGTCACCAAGCAGGACCTCGCGGACTACTATCGCTCGGCCTGGGATTGGATGGCGCCGCATCTCGTCAACCGGCCGCTCGCCCTGGTGCGCTGCCCCGACGGCACGAAGGGCCAGTGCTTCTTCCAGAAGCACGCCTCGGCCGGCCTGACCGAGCAAAATCTCCGGACCGTGACCGACAGCAAGGGCCGGCAGGTCATCGCCGTCGACGACCTCGATGGTCTGCTTTCGCTGGTGCAGGCCGGCGTGCTCGAGGTGCACGTGCGCGGCTCGACCATCGATCGGCTCGACGTCTGCGATCGCATCGTCTTCGACATCGATCCCGGCGAGGGCGTGGGCTGGCCGGACGTGGTCGAGGCGGCACGCGACGTGCGGGCACGGCTCGCGTCCCTCGATCTCGAATGCTTCGTCAAGCTTTCCGGCGGCAAGGGCCTGCACGTCGTGCTGCCGATCGACGGCGCCGATTGGGACGCCGCCAAAATCTTCGCGCAGGCGGTTGCCTTCGCGATGGCCGCCGACGATCCCAAGCGCTACGTCGCCAAGATGACGAAATCCCTGCGCGGGGGAAAGCTCTTCATCGATTATCTGCGCAATTCGCTGGAGCAGACCTCGGTCGCCGCCTATTCGACCCGGGCCCGCGCCGGCGCGCCGGTATCGGTGCCGGTGACCTGGGAGGAGCTCGGCCGGACCAGGGGTGCCGACCAGTACACCGTGCTCAA
>WNEY01001377.1_pt1 | contig 17078 bp, 23 predicted proteins | sample 5400531 | NCBI WGS metagenome assembly WNEY01 (sample SAMN13153338, study PRJNA577476) | soil metagenome | isolation source: 200 cm saprolite under Douglas fir tree site 1 | place: USA:California | collected 2015-04-18
ATATCACCAACGTGCACCTCGCACAGCAGGGCCATGCGGCACGGCTGGACCCGCGAAGCCTGGAGGAGCGCGGCATCGACCGCACCCCTGAACCGAAGCTCCTGCCGTCCGACAGCCATGCCTTGAAGCATCGCTTTGACGTCACGCCGAGCATGCAGCACGTCTTTGCCCACCGACACGAGCGGAGGCAGCATGAAGGCGCGGAGCAGGCACAAGCCCAACGGTCTTGGGAGCGCCGCGAGCTGGCGTTAGGGCTCACCCCCGGCATGACCATGGACGCCTCGCTGCAGCGGATACGTGAGGCCAGAGCACAGGCCATCACGCGGACCCCAGAGCGCCGCAGTGTCGCTGAACTGGACCACGAGACCCAGACCTTAACGCATAGCATCAGCGGGCTGCAGCAATACACGCAGCGGGTGCAGGCCGAACTCGTCAGTGAGCGACAATTCCAACATGACTTTCAGCGACCGCAGAGCGGGCAACGGAGTGCCGAGTTGGTGCTGGCGGAGGGCACAGCCCATGGCTTGCCGCGGGACCGTGGCGCCGAACAGGCGGTACGCCTCCTCGCCCACCTCAGCCACGAGGAGGAGCCCACGGCGGGGGCTGCCTTGCGGGTACGGATCTTTGAGCGGGATCAGGACAGGGGGATGTCCTGGTAGCGCCCTTTTCCGGCCAGGCTGGGGGAAGCTAGGTCGGGGTCAGAACCTGTCAAGGCTTGCGAGTCTGCGAGCAACCGGAGCGTAGCGGAGGCTGCCTTGACAGGTTCTTCCCCCTTCCCTGGGAAGTGGTCGCCTGGCCGAAAAATGCCTAGGAGCGGGCGCTAGGCGTCTTCCTCCCACAAGTACGCAACCTCGACCCACCGGGGGCTCTTCCACACCTCGACGGCCAGCCAGTACGCTCTCGACACCGGCCTGGTCGTACCAAACCAGCGCCCCTCGTTCGCCTTGAAAAAGGTGTCCAACTGCGGCGAGCCGGCCGGGGCCGTGATCCTGCGGCCGCCACTGATCACCAGCTGCATGGCCGGGCCAATGAGGCGGCGAAGGGCCTTCAGGCTTAAGGGAGCGGCGGCGGCATCGACCAGAATGCGCCCCAAGCCGCCGTTTTGGGACACCATTTCTTCAAACGTGTAGGGCCTGCCGAGCGGCGACATCCGGCCTGCCGATGGTTCCCACACGGCATTTGTCGTGAACCATACCGAACCGACCTGCTCGGCCGGAGTGGCGCGGTGTGGCAGGATCGCACCATCTTTGAGGATTTTGGCGAGCGCTCGCCGATTCGTATAATGAAACAGCGTCCCTGGTGCGGCTGTGGTGTCGCCCTCAAACCACGTGGGATAGAGCCCCATGGTCGCCTCCTTTAGCCCCGATACGCGGGACTTATGGCCCATGGTCAATGATGATTATACCCATACTGCACGGCGATCAGGTCCCCCGCGTCCGCCGTGAACATCTCGCCGATCGAGGGATGCCCCGCATTGCTCGGGTGCTGGCAGATCTTCACCCGCACGACGCGCCCCCGGGTGCCCCGGAGCGTGAACCCGTCCGGGCGCCAGCGGACCGTGCCCGCAACCAGCTTGACCAAAAACATCGCCGGGAGCGGCAGGTTGGGATCACACCACCACGCGACAAATCTATGGATGTCCACACCGTTCTCCTGCTACCGCTGGGCCGCCGCCGCCTCGATCGCACTCGACTGATACGCCGCATGCGAGCGCAGGAGGGCGGAGCACCCGGTAAATTCAAAATCGCGCAAGACCCAGATAGGCGCCGCCTCATCGACCACCACGCACGAACTGATTTCATAACTAGGCCCAAACCCAACACTCGTGTCACCAGCCGCCAACTCGTCTGCCCTATGCGTCGCACAGCTAGAACAAGGCGAGCTGCTGAGCTTGCATTCGGCGACTCCGGCGTGCGTGCGCAGGCGGACGTCTCTCCGGGTCGATGGGTGCCGCGGCGCTCCCGTATCCGACGTCCAGCGGCAGCTCGAGGTTGAGACGCGTCAGCATATCCAACAGGAAGTGCCCATACGGACTGACATGAGCATAGATGAGCGGCGTCAGCGCCCGGAGATCCTCCACGGTCAACCGTGTGGCCCAGCCGGCCTCGCTGAGCACCCGTTGCAGCATCAGGGTATTGATAGAGACCAGGGCGTTTTGGAGCAGATGGAGGGCGAGCATCGCTAATTCCTGATCTTCTCGCCGATTCGTCGCGAGATCCCCGCCTTTGCCAAAGAGGATGAAATCATTCGCGCTGTGCCAATTCTCGACGACATTGAGCCCCTCGTGAATCTCCCGGCGGAGTTCGCGGAGCCGGAGATAGCGGCAGAGGAAGATGGTCCGGCGTGCTTTGCCCAGTTCCAAGAGGGCGGTGTAGGTGGGATGCTGGACATTGTGCCGCGTAAAGCGGCGCAGAATGGCGTCGGTGTCCGCCGTGCCCAGCCGTAACGCCGTGCTGTATTTGATCATGTTGTCATACTCAGGCGCGACCAAGTTCCAGTTGATGGGGCGTCGGAGCACGGGCTGGAGGTTGGGATAGGCCTCGGGGTAGCCGGCTTCGGGGCGGTACAGTCGTTGTTTATGGATGGCCTTCAGCCGGGGCAAGAGCTGGAAGCCCAGCAGGTGGCAGAAGGCAAACGCCACAGCGCTTTGCCCATGACTATCGACATATTGGCGGTCCACTTCCATGGCGGTGCAGTGGCGCAACACACCTTCCATCATGGCGGCGACTTCGGACGACGAACAGGTCTTCAATTGCGAGTAGATGCACGCCGCTTTGCGATCGACATGCCAATAGATCATAATGCCCGGCTTGCCATACCGCGCATGCCATTCCGTCAGTAAATTTTGATCCCATGCGCGGAAGTGGCGGGAATCGGAGGCGCACGCCGTGATGTCTTCGCCCCAGACCTGGGGGAGCCGCGCCTCAAAGAGCCGATTGACGACCGCCGCAATACTCTGGCGGACGGCCTCTGGGGTGATAAAGCGGCGCCGGACATAGAGGAGCTCTTTGTATGCCAGCCCCTGGTTGCCCATAGCAACCCGCTTCAACCCTGCCCCGGTCCCGAGCCCATACAGCGCGAGCAGGAGCCGATATTGCAGGGTGGCCTGGTCGAGATTTTCCCAGGCCGTCGGACTTCGAAAGAAGCGCGTAAAATCTACGCGTAAGTCGGTTTCTTTGAGGACATCCAGGAGACTCGTCATCGGCCACCGCTTGGTGATCTCCATCTTGAGGGCGAGCAAATTGGTGGGTTCCGGTTGTGGCGCGAGGGGGGAGAGCTTGATCCAGCCCTTGGCCTTCGGGAGAATCTCGACGTCGGCATTGCGCAGGAGGGTGCGATCCAATGCGACGAGCTCGTCGCGCATCTCTTGTTGGACTTGCTGGATAAAGGCCTCAGCCTGGGAGGGGAGCTTGAGCGCCGCATAATAGGTCGGGCGTTGGCCCTCAAAGTCCTGGGGGACATCGTCATCCGGGTTCCGATAGCGATCGGCCCCGACGACCCAGAGTTCTTTGCAGCGGAGCTGGTCACGGAGAGCTTGGAGCACACACATCTCATAGGTGAGGCGGTTCACCCGTTGGCGCCCCTGGGCATCGGTTTCCATCACCGCCTCACGCCAGGGCTCCCGGATCACGCCCTCCAACGGGACGTTCTCCTCCACGGGATAGGTGCGTACACGACTTGGGAGGTACTGCTTGAGGAGCGCGAGCGCCCGGATGAGGGGCTGATGGGTGACGTTGTTCGAGCGAAATGCCAGGGTCGCGAGGAGCGGCGGCAGCATCCGGCGATAGTGGGAGCGGTAGGCGCGGCGCATGACCGTCTGGACGTGCGCGCGATAGAAGGGTCCCGTGGCTTTCCACTCTTTGACGACATCGCGGAGCGTCGCCTCACTGACGACAGGAAAGATCACCTCGTGCACCACGCCGGTCGGGTGATCGAGGCTCGCCTCCGCCAAGCGATAGAGCATCCCGGTTTTCCCATGCACCCGTTTGAGGTCGTCCACGAGCGCTTTTTCGACCTTCCGCTCGGCCTTGGCCCCCAGACGGTGGACGAGCTCAAGCAGGAGATCCACCAAGATATCCGTCAGTTCCCGACCACGGAGGAGACAGTAGGCGGCCAGGAGGGTCATCCGGAGCGGCACGGCATGCCGACGGAGTTCGTAGGGTTCTTCGACCGCGACCCGTTGGCGGTATGCCTGGAGGACGGTCGGGGCCATGTCGTCAAACAGGGTCGGGGGGAGCTGGAGTGCCCGGATGCGTTCCAGTTTCGCGATTTCCTGGAACAGGTTGTCCAAGGTCGCGCGCCCGGGGTCCGCCCGGAGTTCCTGGAGCACCGCGCGTTCGAGGGTGGGTGCGGAGACGTCAGGCCCGGAGGCAGGGGCCTCAGCCGGCCCCAATAACGCCTCGAGTTGCGCGTGCGTCGTCGCCGACAGCCGGTGGAGTATCCCCGTCCCCACGCGCGTGTCCTCGCGATGGATCGCCGACCGTATGAGGCGGTCCAGGCGCTCTGGGGTCGGGGGCTCAATGCGCAGCTCACGGCACCGCTGCGCCATCGCCTCTTTGAGATGGTCTGGGCGTCGGGTGGTGGGCAAGATCTGCGCACAGAGCCAGGTGACCAGCGTCTCGCCATCGGCGACCGTGGCTTCGCGGAAGCCCAAGTGCTGCCGAATCTGCGCGCGGTGACGCTCCATGGTCCGACTATACCAGTCATACTGCGCCCACGCGTCAGCAGGAACGCCGACTTGCTGGGCGAGATGGTCCACCACGGTGAGGGGCACATCCTGCGGCGCACGCGGGAAAGCCCCGGCGTACTGGAAAAATTTCAACAGCACGGCAAACCCCAAGCGCGTCGCGCTCTGCTTGGGCTCGATCAGCGACCAGTCCTCAGGGACGATTGTCCAGTGCTCCACTAATTCCTCAGGATGCCACGCACGTTTCATGTCCTCCATCCTCCTCGTAGAGGGCCTCGCTCGGCGTCTCCCACTGCCAAATAGGGTTCCCGCCTTCCCGGCGCTTTTCACCCCTGATAATGCAGGGCCTGTGGGTTCCCCCCAAGATGTCAGATAGGCTATAGCCTATCTGACACCCGACAGAGGAGACAGAAGAATGATGGCGTGCTATTGCCGTGTCTCAACGCGTCGACAAAAGACCGAGAGTCAGAAAGTGGACATCTTGCGCTGGCTCACGGGTCATGCCGTGCCGCCCGCTGCAGTCCAATGGTTTGAAGATGTCGACAGTGGCACCACGCTGAAACGGCCTGCGTTTGCCCGCATGCAGCAGGGCATCTTTACCGGCACCATCAAAACCGTCGTAGTCTGGAAACTCGACCGGATTTCGCGCCGCCAGCGCGAGGGGGTGAATCTGCTGGCGGATTGGTGTGAACGGGGGGTGCGTGTCGTGGTGATTACCCAACAGCTCGACCTCAGCGGCGCGGTGGGGCGTCTCGTGGCCAGTGTCCTCTTTGGCTTAGCAGAGATTGAACAGGAATATCGCCGGGAGCGGCAAGCGGCTGGGATTGTGGTTGCCAAGCGGAAAGGGCGGTATCGCGGTCGGGTCAAAGGGACGACGAAGGCACAGCCCGCCCGCGTCCGGATACTATCTGAGCGTGGCTTCACGGTGGCGGAGATTGTGCACGCCCTGCAGATCAGTCCGCGCACCGTCTACCGCTATCTGGCCACAGGGGAGAAAGCGTGAGCTGTTCACGGATAGAGCACTACGTGCGAGTTGGCGGCTGGTGACACGAGTGTTGGGTTTGGGCCAACTAAGGCCAAGTTGGGACGTATTGGCCTGAATCCGGGCGACTAACGGTCCCTCATTCTTGTCATACAAGAGCCCGGCAATCATGAGGCGAGGGCCGGCAATCCAGGCTTCTTGCACGACGCCCACCACCGTATGCCGATCGTGATCGGTGAGGTCCTGGGAGGCGTTCAGAGGCATGTTTTTCAATGAGGCGAGTTTCGTCCGTGCCACAGCGCTCGGGATGACCACGCGCCTTCCTTGGGCGCCGCCAGGTGGCTTATCACTTGACTGATCCAAGGTGCACAGGATGCCAGACCACTCCTGTTTATTCACGCCTGGCGCACCTCTGGCCGTCAAGCTGCGGGGCCTCGCGGGTGGCAGGCGCCAGAGCTGCACCAAGGCGGCGGCGATCGGATCGAGGCGGGAGACTGGTGGAGCGACAGTATAGTTATAGGTGGGCATCGCTAGCACCTGTCCTCTGCCCGTGCCCGGATCACGCGGCCACTTGTAGGCTTATCTCGCCAGGAACAGACCCGCTCGAGTGCCGCCTGGATATTGGCAATCTTCTGCCCTCGTGTCAGCTCACGTAGGGGCGACTCGTTGCGCCGCTCGTCCATCGTATCCCCATTGGGCCGTTGACCCGAGGACGACGGCACGCTGGCAGCCGCATGAAAGCCGGCAAGCTGGGCAGCCGCCAGCCGGCGATGCCGCTGCTCCTGGGGAAAGCCGAGGCGGTGGAACCGAGCCGAGAGTTGCGCCGGGCTCATGCGCCGCTTAATCAGGCCTTCCCGTTGCAGTGCGCGCAAACTGCTCGAAGGCGAGGGCCGCATATGCTCCACATCCCCGTCGTTGACGTCTGGATAGGTTGAATCGTCCTCGTCAAAGTTGTCTTCCTGGTCGACCAGGGGGTATGCCTCCCGGTTGAGCGGATCAGCCGCGGGGGCATCGGCCATGGTCTCCCCAGGTCGAACCGTGTGGCTGCGCAGGCCAGGGCTCGGATGAAACGTCATAGCGTCCTCGTCGTCATCGGCGCCCATGGTCGAAGGATGGAAGGTATGGCCGCGTTGCTGTCCACTGGCCTCCAGGTCAAGCCCTCGTTGTTGTGCTTCCAGCTTCAGCGTAATCGCCCGTTCAGGCGTGAGCTGGTGCCGTGTGGCCCACAGGTCGAAGCCGTGCGGGTGGTCTGTCCGCGCGTCGGTGAGATAGTGGGTCAGCGTGGCGTGGTCACGAAGCGGCATGCTGGTGGTCATCGCCGCCGCAAGTTCGCCCTGGGTGCAGGCGTTGAGGAGTGCTGCGGTGGCATCGACCACGACCTCGACACCATTCCATGTCTGGGCAATAACTTTGTCTTTCATATACGGATGCCGGCGGATAGCCATGATCTTCTCCTGCGGTGTGTATCAGTTTCGTAACAGTTACCTACTGCTACGCCTCGTCCTCGGGATCATCATAGGCCAAAATGGCCGCTCTATGGAGATCGGCGGTCCACAACCCTGGCACATACCCATTTATCTGTAGGGGTCCTGACAAGTCGTCACGGCACTGGCCGTGCATGACCACCGTTTGGTAATCGCCTACCTGCATGTTAAGCCCGAACGCCAAGCTTGTCCCCAGTGGTGAGGGGTACGGCCTGATGTCGAGGCTGATGCCGGCTGCTTCCCGCACACCATTACGGTATAACAGTAATACCCAACGGAGCACTTGCCGGGCACTGACGTGTGGGGACGTCTCGACAACCATAGGCACTCCTCTAGCTCTTGGTGATAAACAGCCACCGGGTCCCGTCTTCCGTGCAACAGCTCCTGATGGTTGCATGTAAGCGGGCACATGCCCCCGGATGCAGTTCCTCCCTCCCCTCTAGCTCACTCACCGCCTGATGGAGCAGGTCAGGCTTGAGCCATTGCTCAAAATACGTGCGCATGAGTGGCTCGAGGGTGACGTTATCGCTCCCCCGGATATCCGTAATCAGTTTGTACGTGCGATACCGGAACGCCACCGCTTCCTCGTCCTCACTTCTGGCAATCATGTCCCAAATCAACCGGGCCGTGCGTCGTTGCATGCCCAAGCGGGCCGGCGGATCAGACAGGAGCCTGACAAAAAACTGCGCGACTTCACTTAGGGCACTCCGTCGGGCGATGGTTGGCATGCGCCGTCCTCCTCTTGAAAGTGATACCGTGCTCTGAGCTTCCTATCCATCTCAGCCCACAACACGGCACGATCGGTCCTACAGGCGTGGTGATGACAGACCGTGAAGGCCTGCGCCATAGCTCGGCCTGCGACATCATCCATACACTGCCACACGCCCTCATAGGGTTCGGCCAACGATCCGCACCGCCGACAATGCGGCAGGGGAACACGCGGCAGCGGTCGACCACAGGCCGTGCAATGGGACATGCGCTCAGGTCCGAACATCAACGCATCCCGCGCAACCACTTCATCCACGAGGGCGACAGCGGGCATGGCCAACGGCCTCCCGTGCTACGGCTGCCACTGCGCCAGCGCTCGCAGTTCGACATCCGTTAACTGGTCGAGATCGACGTCCACCTCCCCCGGTCGCGGGTGCGGTGCTGTCTGCCACAAGGTTGCGGCAAACTGGTCGCGGGGCACCGTCCGCGCCAAGGCCAGGGCCCGGGCAAAGTGCCGATCATTCAGCTCCTGTTGCAGGGCCAGAAGCTGCTTAGAGAGTGAGTGGATGTGCATGTCGTAGTGCCTCCATCTGTTGCAGAAGGTCCTGCATCTTGCCCTCCAGCTCGTGGCGCTCAATCGTCCGCATACTGATATCAAGCAAGGCTTTCGCCGCCACCACGCGGACGGAATCCGACAGGCTATCGAACATCAGCTGATGCAACATCAAGGCCGCCGCCTCGGCCGAGCGGAGGGCCTGCGCGACGGCCTGGTCGAGCAACTGTTTCCGGGCCGCATGCCAGGCCGATTGGAAGGCCGCATCCTGCGCCAGCCACCTTCTCAGGGTCGATTCGTGGCACTGCGCCTGCTTCGCCGCCGCGTCCAAGGTGCGACAGGTGACTAGGGCTGAAATGGCCCGAGCCTGTTTGGCCGACAGGGCGCTAGAACCGCGCATAAACACTCATTTCCGTGTCTCAGCCGGTGGCTTCCCACCCTGCACCAGACGCTTAGGTATCCACTTGATAAACGCATGGCATGCCGCACACTCCGCACCCGCCACATGCGGGCCGGACCCGGGCCGGAGCGTCGGTACGCCTACATGGCCACAGCGCGGGCAGGGCAGGATGGGTAACGGGAGCATCATGCGGTGTCCTCCTTATGTCCGAAACGGCAAGGACAGCAACAACGCCTTCACCGTGGTTTTGGTCTCCAGGTACTCCTGGCGGAGGCGGGCGTAACAGCCCACACAGAGCCCGGACGGATGAAAATAGGTACTCGCGGGCTCTCCCGCCTGGTTGCGCGTCGTGGGCCGACAGGCCTGCACCGAGCACGGCGCCCCGACAGACGTGGTGGGGGTACTCGGGGTGTCGTGGTAGATCGGCGGGAGCACCGTCACCACCCCCACGGTCTGCGTCGTCAACGTCGCACCGGTCACCCACTGCCGCAGCGAGGGAACGCCCGACGCCAGCAGGGCCAGCAGGGCGGGTTTATGCTGGCGCATCGCCTCACGTAGGAACGGCGTCAATACGCCGGCGGGCGCCCGATAGTGCAGCTTCCCCTCGGGCTCTGGGGTCAACACAACCCCCCGCTCCTGGAGTTCGTCGAACAGCTCCACCGCCGTCATAGGGCCCCCTCCTCATACACGGGAACGCCACAGTCATTACAAATATCGCTCTCATTCACATGCTCATGTTGGCAGGGCTCGTCCGCTGGCTCTGTGGTCGTGTGTGTTCCCAGGAAGGCCCCACAGCCCGCACAGGAGAGCCCGCCGGCCGATTCGGAGACGGGCTGCGCCTTCCTGCACACTTTACAGGCCACCTCGGTCGCGGTGAACGTGGTAAACGTCGGCACCACAAGAGCCGGGTCTGGTGTACGTGGCGCGGAGACACCCCCGTCTACTGACACCTCTGACCCCTCTGAGGCGTCTGACGTTTCTGAGCCCCTGACCCCCTGGGGTTCTGAGGTGTCTGAGCCCCTGACCACAGGAGAAGCGTAACTTATTGATTGCAGGTCAGGGGTGTCAGAGGAGTCAGAAGACTCAGTAGAGTCAGAAGAGTCAGTAGAAGGTTGTTCCTCTCGTGGAAGGGCCAGGGGAGGAAGACGCCAGGTCCATCCGGCATGGCTCGCCCCCTTGATCTGGGTACTCACAACGCCCAGGGCTTTTTTGGCGCGCTTGAGGATGCTGCTGGAGATGTCCTGGCCTTCGGCTTCGGTCTCAATATCGGTACTGTTCCAGGCCAGTCCGCCGTCAAGGCGTTTTTCCAGCCACAGCAGGGCCTCGAGAAATGCGCGGTGATTGGGGCCGCGCCCGCTGCCCGCCAGGTCGTCATCGGTCAAGCGCGTGATCCCCTCCCAGGCAAACACCCCCTCGGTTTTGCTGAAAATGAGGGTGCGCCCTTTGGGGCCCAGATTGCTTTTGGTCTGGGCCATCAAGGCGCGGGTGTCATCGCCGGGGTACTGTTCGACAAAGAGGCCGGTACGGGCGGTCCCGATCAGATCCACAGAGCCCAGCCCGCGATGCAGGGCTTTGCCCAGGCCTTCCCCCGGTTTGGCGGGATGGCGGATGCACACAATGGCACAGTGATACGTCGCCGCCAGCGCCCCGAGGGCGTCCAGCAGGGGCCGGGTCTGATTCGCCCGGTGCATGTCGGCATCGCCAAAAAAACTTTGAATGGGGTCCAGGATCACAAGCCGGGGATGGAGCCGGTGCAGTTCCGCCTCGAGCAGGGGGAGATGTTTGAGGGTAAAGGTCTGCTCCTTCCCCTCGGCATCGAGCCAGTTGGCGCTGACAAACACCCGGCGCACGTCGGCACCGGACGCATCGAGCCGCGGGCGGATCGTCATCGAGAGGCTGTCTTCTCGCGTCATGATGAGGACATTCTGCGTGGCGCCTGCGCGTAGCGTGGGCTTGCCGGTCTGGTCGGGGAAGGGATGGTCCTGGGAGATATTCGCCGCGATTTGCAACATGAGCAGGGATTTGCCAATGCCGGGATCGCCATCCAACATACACAGGGTCCCGAGGGCAATGTAGGGTTTCCACAACCATTCGACCTTCTCCGGCTGCACATCCGCAACGCAGTGCGTGATGAGTGCTGGTGTGTGCGTGGCAGGCAGGCCCGCTGGTGCGGCGTCTGGGGTGTGGCCGTTGCGGTGCTGGTGGGCGTCTGCCGCGAGAGTTTGCCCCCACCCTGCAGGGCGCCAGCCGTGCTGATGGGCGAGGGTCAGGAGGTCGCCGGCGTGGATCTTGCCGTTCGCGTGAAAGCTCGCCCATTTTGAGCTCTGGGTGGCCGCGTCGTACTTGCTGCTCTGCGCACTCCAGCCGTCCCACAGGGCGCGGGCCATGGGGTGTTGGGTACTGTGCAGGGCCATGCCAATTTTTAACCAGCCGGCGTAGTCATCCGCGACGGGAATGGCCGCGAGGGCGCTGGCAATCTTGCCGAAGTCCAGCCCGCTGCTGCTGCTGGGGGGTGCGTCCGCAAAGGGGTCATCTTCGTCTGGCCCTGGGCTCGGGAGGGCCAGCGGCACGGCATCTGGATTGATGTAGGCGGCGGGGTCATCGCTCACGAAGCAGAGCGCGCCCATATATTTGATCTTCTCGTCTGTACTGATTGCCAGATCCGGATAGGCGGTTTGCAAGCGGCGGAGGACGTACGCCCACGGTGCGCGGTACGTGTCCGGGCCCTGAATCCCCTCGACAGCAATGCAGGCTTTGATCCCCGCCCCACTTGGAGACACGAAGGCGCACACCGTTGCCGGGTTCGTGGCAAGGCTCTGTTTGAGGCCCGCTGGATCGGGGACACCATCAAAATCGAAGTGGGCTAGCCCGCTGACGCTGGCTAGTTTCTGCGCCCAGGGGACTGTTTTCTTGCGTGAGGTCAAGGCACAACACGGCGTAAAGGAGATGAGTCGCGCTTTGGCCGCTTTGTAGGCCGCCTCGTCGGACGTCGTCTTGTACTGACGCAGTTGCGCAATGCAGTCGCGGTACGTGCCATTGCGTATCCGTTCGAGCATCGCACCAAGGGGAATGGTTTCCACGACGTTGACATCCACGCCTTGGAAGACACTGATATTGCTGTCGAGGGGATTACTCATAGTCCCCTCCTCGCTGGCAGGTGCAAAGCAGTTTGCTGCACTCAGGGCACACATCGTAGGTAAAGGCGTGGGCATCTATTGCGGCGGTGTCTGGCGCGGAGAGCGCGGACCACCAATAGTTGCTAAAGAACGAGGTCGCACTGAAAAGGGTTGAACTGATTGAGGAAAGCACTGTATAATCTCCTATCTGCGTTGCTTTTCGCCCGTGCTAGACACACGGCCGGCATTAACACCTCGGCACCCACGCGCCGGGGTGTTCGTGTTTCTGGCACCCTCAATCGATAAGCGCCAGCATGTCTGCCAAGTCGCCTTCAGGGACCCGGTCTGCCAGTCGATGGCGCAACACGCGCTCTCGCACCATCGACTCAATCTCCCGACTGCGCCGCTTCGGTGGCACCAGTGCATCAAATTCGTCCAGCAACTTTTCGTTGCACGTAAACCACACGGTCCTGGTTTTCGGTCGATTCTCACCTTTCACGCATCCCCCCTTGATCTGGTAGGACTTCTTAGTAGGACGTTACCAGAGCGTTCGCTAGGAAGTGACTAGACCATCCATGAAAGTTTCTACTGAGAGCAGTCGCCGTGATTATGCAGAGACAAGTAGACGGGTGGCGGTGTCGTGGGCTATCATGTGGGACACCTCCATGCAGTCGCACTGCCTCTAGGGGGATACTGCCGGCGTGGGCTTAGGCGCCAACCATCGCCACGCCGGCGGGCTCACGCTCGCTCTCCATATCCTCGCTCATCCCCAGGATATACGCAGGACTCACGCCAAGCGCTTCACATAAGCGCCGCAGCGTACTGCCCTGGACTTCCTTGGTAATGCCTCGCTCCAATTTGCTGAGCTGCACGTTGTTCAGTCCCGCCTTTTTGGCCAGCTCCGTCTGTGACCAGCCCTTGTACGCCCGTGCCACTCGTAACCGCTGCGCCAGCGAATACTCTGCCATGGTCATAACCCTCCTTACCCACAAGTGTACTCGAAAAAGAAATTAATGTCCATGTAAGAAATTACAGTGCTTTTATATTGCATTTATGAGCAATAAAGCTTATACTCTTCTCATACGAAAGACGGTTGGGAAGCCCCGCAAGAGTTACCCAACCGCCTCAGCCACCTTCACCATAGGAGACGTTGAGATGGCACCCGCAACGGTAGCACACAAAGCCTTCTACTGCACCTTCCACGGTCTCTCCGGCGTCATCACCAAGCCCGCTGCCACTGTGCTCTTCCTCGACCCGGAGAGCGGCGCCGTGGTTACCCTGCACGACAGCGACTATGCAGACCTCGTGGTCTTGGGCGCCGTCGATGCGGCGATGCGCCAGTACATCAGTGACATGGCCGCTGGTGGCTACGCCGCGGTGGCATGCAGCCGCCAGAACGTGGAGGTGCGCTAATATGACCACCTCCACCGAGCGCCAGCAGTTTCGTGCCACCCTCGCCACCCTGGCCGCCAAGACCCAGACCAAGATTCCGACGCTCAACGGCCGTGTTGAGAAGGCCCTCCGGTTGGCCCTCGCCGGGGACGTGGAGACCTACGACGATGGCACGGCGACCGTGTACAGCAGCTCCGACCCCACGCGGCGCTATGAGCTGCGTGAGGGCACCTGCACCTGCCGGGACTGGGAGCAGGCGCCCGCGCATCTGTGTCAGCACCGGCTGGCGGCCGGGTTCGTCCGCAAGGCCGCCACGATGCTGCCGGCGGCTCCTGATGTAGAGCCAGCACCCACGACACCTCTGCCCGAAGCACCGGTGAGTATCACGCTCAAGGGCCTGATCCACGGCCAGGAAGTCATGGTCACCTTGCGCGGGGTGGACTTCGCCAGCGTCCAGGCCCAGGTAGAAGCGGCTAGCCAGTGGCTCGATGCGAAGCCCACGCCCGAGCCGACGCCGCAGTGTTGGGAACATGACGGCGTCCCGATGAAGCTGCAACACGGGAAAGACGGGTCCACATGGTATAGCCACAAGACGGTGGACGGCGGCTGGTGTAAAGGCACAGGTGCGCGCCGTGGATAAAAACGATCTACTATGCTTAGGAATAATCGCCCTCACGTTGGCCATAATGGTCATCGGTGGTTTGCTGCTGGCGGGTTAGCCTGAGCGGGGGGAGGGCCATTGACTCCCCCTTTTTTCCTGCCTATACTGTAACGGTATCTGGAACGCATCTGTAACCGAGAGAGAGGAGCAAGAGGATGCGCAGTTGTCCCCATGGCGTGGTCTCTGGCCAGTGCCAGTGGTGCCTGGCTGAGGCCCTCGAAGAGGAGCGAGCGATCCTGGCCCGGCTGCGGGAGGCCAGCCGCTGCACGTGTACGACGACGGCCACAGAGACCCCAGGACTGCGGCAATATGTGTGGGACCCCGACTGCCCCCAGCACCGGGTCGAGCCGTAGCCACCGCAGGAGCCATCGGGGGAGCAGGGACTCCCCCCTTTTCTGTGCCTATACTGTAACGATACAGTAACGCATCTGTAACACACACAGAGGAGAGCCCGATGAGTGATACCACACGTGTGCAGCGCTGGCGCGAGGCGAAGCGGCAAAACGGCCTGCAGGCCGTGACCGTCTGGCTCACCACCAGCGAAGAGTTGCGCCTCAAAGACGCAGCGGTGCAGGAACGCTGTTCCCCGAGCGACGTCATGCAGCGCGCCTTTGCCCAGTATCAGGCCCGCAACCCGTCAAGTATCAGTACCGTTCCTGATACGTCACTGATACAAGTGCTGATTCAGGACGCCCTGGCACAGTGGCAGCCACCGACCCAGTCAGGGATCAGTAACGGTACAGACACATCACTGTTACGCGAGATGATCCGCGAGGAACTGGCGGCGATGCACGACATCGTATCCCCTATGGGCACTGCATCAGTAACAGTTACTGATGCAGTTGCCGATACCGTACCGCCCGGGCAGCCTGCCCCACGCCCATATGGCGTGCTGAGTCACAAGGTGCGGGAGGCGATCGCCCGTCAAACGGGGGCCTTTACCCCGGCCACCATCGCCGCCATCTGCGGAACCACCACACGCGACATCTGGCCCTACTTGAAGCGCGGCGTCCAGGCGGGCACGCTGCGCCGGGAGCATGCGGGCAAGGGGGCACCGTATCGCCGCGTCTCCTGAGAGCCCGCTCCCTCTCATACGCAAAGTAGCAAAAGTGGCGCAGTCCCTGTCATTGCTGGGGATGCGCCGCGCCATTCCGCTGTCCTCGCCCTGGACTCATACGCAAAGCGTTACGAAGCGCGTATAGTGTGCCTGTTCTCCTCTTGACGCTTCGCCCTCTCTATGCGAGTATCTATACGCCATGCGTTTTATCTACCCTAGGATAGGACTCACCATGACGTTAGGCGCGAAGCTCAAAGCCCTCCGAGAGGCACGCGGGTGGAGTCAACACGAGTTGTCACGCCGGGCACGTGTCCGCCAGGCGTTGCTGTCCGAGCTTGAATCAGGCAAGAAGGAGGATACGACGGGGAGCGTCTTGCGCCGGTTAGCCCGCGCGCTCTACGTGAGTGTGGACTATTTGCTCAGTACGTACAATGGCACCGTGGACCCTAGTCCGTGCCCAGGGAAGGAGCAATGCTTTGCCGGCGCCACTCCTTCCCCAGTCACCACTTCCCCACAAGGAGGATATGGCTGTGAAGAGTATAGCAAAATCTGAAGCGCACCCGTCGCCCCAAGCACTGATTACCCACTACCCCCTGACGCAGATGCACCACTGGTTTACCATGGCGCAGTGGCCCGTCCGGCGCATGAAGGCGTACCTCGACTCCTGTGAAGGCCCGACACCCGTGGCAGAGGCTCTGCGGCAGATGTACCTTGATGTCCTGCGGGAGTGTGAACAGCGCTTGCAGGTGTCCTTGCCTCCGGATCTTGCCGCGCCCTTGGCCCACGAAACCGCCCAACTCGACCGCGCCTGCACACGGCAACGCACCCACCGGGTAGGGGTACGCCGGCGCAAAGCGGCGCCTGCTCAGATGGCCGCCGATTACGGAGGTGGGGGATGACCACACGACTGGAACGCCTCGAACAAACCGAAAGCCGCGCCAAGGCCAAGCTGGCCGTGGAGCAGAAACGCCTCGCCCAGGTGCAGGGGGCACGCCGCGAGGAACAGCGCAAGGCCCTCACCAAGCGCCGGCTGCTCGTGGGGCAGATGGTACTCGACACCCCGCTTGCGTCCCTCGATGACCAGGTGCTCCAGGGACTGGTGCAGGTGCTCGCTACCCTGGTCGACGTGCCTGATCCTGTCGCACGGCTGGCAGGCCTGCTCCGTAACGTGGGTGGCCCTCCAGGCACGTCGGTACCTGGCTGCGCCCATCGCGGCGATGGTGTGGCCCCTACGGTGCCATTGTGACGAGAGCGTGATAGGACTATCTCGCAGAGATAGTCAAAAAATGGGACGTCTGGACACGAGAGGAGCGACGGTGGCCCATCTCCATTTTCGGCAGACCGTCTACAAATCCGGGGGGTCAGCGGCCGCTGGAAGGGTCGCCTATATCTCTCGGCAACCCGTCAAGGCCCTCGACCGCGCCGACCAGCAGTTACGCTATCTCGGAGTGACCGAGGGACCCCAGCGGCGTGAAGATCTGGTGGCCACGACGAGCCACAACCTCCCCGCCTGGGCGGACGGCAAACCGCACACGTACTTTGCGGCCGCCGAACGGTATGAGGGGGTGGACCGGGTGGCGTTTACGGAGTGGAAGATTACGCTGCCCCGTGAATTGTCGCACAGGGAAAACCTCGCCCTGGCGCACGATCTCCTTGACGCCAGCTTCGGGACCACCCACCCTTACACCTATGCCTTCCACGATCCGGTGGCCGTCGATGGCGAGCGCCAACCGCATCTCCATGTACTCTGGAGTGGTCGCAGTCTCGATGGCATCGACCGCCAGCCCGCGCAATTCTTCAAACGGTGGAATGCCCACCATCCCGAGCGCGGCGGCGCCAGAAAAGACCCAGCGTTGAACCACCTGGGAGCCGTCTTTGCCGCACGCCAGATGCTCTGTGATATCACCAACGTGCACCTCGCACAGCAGGGCCATGCGGCACGGCTGGACCCGCGAAGCCTGGAGGAGCGCGGCATCGACCGCACCCCTGAACCGAAGCTCCTGCCGTCCGACAGCCATGCCTTGAAGCATCGCTTTGA
>WNEY01001379.1_pt1 | contig 17076 bp, 10 predicted proteins | sample 5400531 | NCBI WGS metagenome assembly WNEY01 (sample SAMN13153338, study PRJNA577476) | soil metagenome | isolation source: 200 cm saprolite under Douglas fir tree site 1 | place: USA:California | collected 2015-04-18
TTGGGTAAAGGTCGTTTTCGCAGGGGCGAGGGACAGGCCGGTTTTGAATTTAGGGGAGTCGTCCAACGGTCAGGACTCCGGTCTCCAAAACCGGGTATGGGGGTTCGAATCCCTCCTCCCCTGCCAGAGTTGAGGCGTTGCGGCCGGGCCGGGACGCGGCGGAGATTCTTTCTGGTGCGGGTAAGAGAACGAGGGGCCAGGTTATGCAGACGGTCAAAGTGAAGAACGAAGAATCGCAAGGCAACGCCATCACCGGAGCGGCCGCCGGCGTGGGCGAAAAAGTTAGCGGCACGATTGCGAATTCCCGCGAATTTTTGCACGACGTTCGCGTGGAGATGAAGCAAGTGACCTGGCCGAGCCGCGAAGATGTGGTGGCGACCACCTGGGTGGTCGTCGCCACGGTGGCTTTTTTTGGCGTGTTTCTCGCGGTGGTGGACAAACTGGTACAGCTCGGCGTTGGTTATGTTTTCAAGAAGTTCGGCATCTGAAGAGGAACAGAGATCGATGGCGATGCAGTGGTACATCATCCATACCTACTCGGGCTTTGAGAAGAAGGTCAAGGAAAGCCTGGAGAGCCGCGTGGCCGCGTTCAATTTGCAGGACAAAATCGGCCGGGTGCTGATTCCGATGGAAGAGGTGATGGAAGTGCGTGGCGGCAAGAAGGTGGTTTCATCGCGCATGTCCTATCCCGGCTACGTTCTGGTGGAGATGGACCTGGACGAAAACACCTGGCACATCGTGCGCGCGACGCCGAGGGTTACCGGGTTTGTGGGCTCGGCTACGTCACCCTCGCCACTGAGCGAAGCGGAGGTCGACGCCATCATCAATCGCGTGCACACGCCGCAGGACCGCCCGAAGCCGAAAGTGGTCTTCGAGCGCAACGAGCAGGTGCGCATTGTGGACGGACCCTTCGCGAATTTCAACGGGAATGTGGAAGAGATTGACTCGGATCACAGCCGCTTGAAAGTTTCCGTAACGATTTTCGGCCGCTCAACGCCGGTGGAACTGGATTTCGCGAGCGTGGAAAAGCTGGGATAGGCCGGGCAACGCTCGAACTGGAAAAGAGATTGAGGCAGGAACATGGCAAAGAAGATTCAAACCACCATCAAGCTGCAGTTGCCCGCGGGCAAGGCGACTCCGGCGCCGCCGGTCGGCACGGCGCTCGGCCCGCACGGGCTGAACATCATGGATTTCTGCAAGCAGTTCAACGCCAAGACGGCCAAGGAAGCGGACGGGTTGATTTTCCCGGTGCTCGTGACGGTCTACACGGACCGTACCTTCACGTTCATCCTGAAGACTCCTCCGGCGTCGGTGCTGCTGAAGCGCGCCGCGAACATCGCCAAGGGTTCCGCCGAGCCGAACCGCAACAAAGTCGGCAAAGTGACGAAGAAGCAAGTCGAGGAAATCGCGAAGATCAAGCTTGTCGATCTCAACACCACCAATCTGGAGTCCGCGGTGCGCACGGTGATGGGTACGGCGCGCAACATGGGCCTGGAAGTCGTGGAAGCCTAGAAGTTCAGGCGCTACGGGATCGCACCCCGCACGCGCTTCGCGGGTTCGGGGTAAAGGGGCAGCGGCCATGGCGAAGAAGTCAGGAAAGCACGTTGAAAACGCGCGCAAGAAGGTGGAGGCGCGCCCGTACAAACTGAGCGAAGCCGCCGAGCTTTTGAAGAAGACGCATCATACCAAGTTCAACGAAACCGTGGAACTGGCGATCAATCTCGGCGTCGATCCGAAGCACTCCGATCAGGTGGTTCGCGGCACCGTGGTGCTGCCGAACGGACTGGGCAAAGCCGTGCGCGTGCTGGTGATCGCCGGGGGTGAAAAAGTTCGCGAGGCGCAGGAAGCCGGCGCGGATTTCGTTGGCGGTGACGACATTGTGCAGAAGATCATGGAAGGCTGGACGGACTACGACGCGGTGATCGCGACGCCGGACATGATGCGCTCCGCGGGCAAGCTCGGCAAAGTGCTGGGCCCGCGCGGCCTGATGCCCAATCCGAAAACCGGCACGGTCACCTTCGACGTGGCGAAAGCCATCAAGGAAGTGAAAGCCGGAAAAGTGGAATTCCGCGTGGATAAGGCCGGCATCGTGCACTGCGCGGTCGGCAAAATCCAGTTTGACGCCGCGAAGCTTGCGGAAAACGCGCACGCGGTAATCTACGCCGTGGTGAAAGCCAAACCGGCTGCGGCCAAGGGCAAATACGTCAAGAAGATCACCATGACCTCGACCATGGGTCCGGGCATCACCGTCGACGTGGCCGAAGCGGAAGCGATGGCCGCCGCCGCATAATTGGGCGGACCGCCGCAGCGGAGCGAAATGATGAAAAAGCGCAGCGAAAAGCAGCAGGACCTCGACAAGCTCAAAACCGAATTGGCAAGAGTGTCCACCGTCATACTTACGACCTTTCAGGGCATTACGGTCGAAGACGACACCAAGCTCCGCCGCGCCGTGCAGGCCGCAGGCGGGAAATACAAGGTCGTCAAGAACACGCTGGCGGAGCGCGCGGGAGCCGGCACGCCCGCCGAGAATTTGCTCAAGAACCTTAGCGGAACGAATTCGATCGCCTACACCGAGACCGACCCGGTGGCACTTGCAAGAGCGCTAACGAAAGTGGCGAAAGACGTCCCGGCGTTCCAGTTCAAGTCCGGTGTGGTGGAAGGCCGCGTCATCTCCATCGCGGAGATTCAGCAACTTGCGAATCTTCCGTCGAAGGACGAGCTCTTCAGCAAAATCATGTTCCTGCTGAACGCTCCGGCGCAGCGCATCGCCATGGCCCTGAACGCGCTGCCGCGCAACCTGGCGGCGACGGTCAGCGAAGCCGTGAAGGCCAACAAGTTTGGGTCCGCTGGGGGCCAGACAGCACCAAGCCCCGAAGCCGCCCAGTAAGTTTTATTTTTAGTTTTGAGAGGAGAAGAAAGAGTCATGTCGAAAGTCGAAACGATCCTGGAAGAAATCAAGGGGCTGACGCTGCTTGAGGCGTCGGACCTCGTGAAGAAGATGGAAGAAGCCTTCGGCGTCTCGGCGGCTGCGGCCACGGTAGTGGCGGCGGGCGGCGGTGCGGCGGCAGCGGGCGGAGCGGCACCGGCGGAAGAGAAGACGGAATTCACCGTCGTGCTCACCGACGTCGGCGGCAACAAGATCAACGTCATTAAGGCGGTACGCGAAGTCACGAGCCTGGGCCTCAAAGAAGCCAAGGACCTCGTGGACGGCGCTCCGAAAACGGTCAAAGAAGGCGTCAACAAGGACGAAGCCGCGGCGATCAAGAAGAAGTTCGAAGACGCCGGCGCCAAGGTGGAGATCAAGTAGTTTTTTCTGACAGGGGCTTCCGAACCGGCGCGGCCGATTGGGCGGGAGGCAGCGCCAGAGGATTTTACCTACGCACAGCAAGTTTGGGCACTCTCACAATTCCATGCGTCCCCCGGGGAACGCGTGTGGCCGTGTGCGCGCTGACTTCGGGCAAGTCACGCGGCGCGGCGGTTATCTGGTTTTTCCGAGCTTCTCCGCAGTTTGCCCGAAAGGGATGAGGTAGATCACGCATGCCGACCAGCAATCAACACGCCCGGGAACGTCAGCGCCTGGATTTCGCGAAAATCCAGGGCTCGATTCAGATTCCCAACCTGATTGAAGTCCAGATGAAATCCTACCAGCGCTTCCTGCAGATGGATCTCCTGCCGAGCGAGCGTGAGGACGGCGGGCTACAGTCGGTGTTCACATCGGTGTTTCCGATCCGGGATTTTCGCGAGATGTCGCAGCTGGAATTCGTGGACTATGCCATCGGCAACTGGGAATGCAAGTGCGGCAACCTCAAGGGCCTGCACCACCTGCGCGCCACCTGCCGGAACTGCGGCGCGTCCGTGGTCACGAATCCTTATCAGACGGGCGACGTCATCTGCCACAAGTGCGGCACGTTCAACAAAAACACGCCGACCTTCTGCAACAAGTGCGGCGATCCGGTGGCCATGCAACTGAAGTACGACGTGAACGAGTGCCAGGAGCGCGGCATGACCTACTCCGCGCCGCTGAAAGTCACCATCCGGCTGACCATTTACGACAAGGACCCCGACACCGGCGCGAAGACCATCCGGGACATCAAAGAACAGGAAGTTTTCTACGGCGACATTCCGCTGATGACCGAGAACGGCACATTCGTCATCAACGGCACTGAGCGCGTCATCGTTTCGCAGCTGCATCGTTCGCCGGGCGTTTTCTTCGAAAGCGCCAACAACCGCACCTACTACCTCGGCAAAATCATTCCGTACCGCGGATCGTGGGTGGAGTTCGAATACGATACCAAAAACATTCTCTACGTGCGCATCGACCGCAAGCGTAAATTCCTCGGATCGATTTTCCTGCGCGCGCTGGGCATGAAGTCCAACGAAGACATCCTGCGCACGTTTTATCAAGTGGAGCGCATTTCGCTGCGCGACAAGGACCTTTACTGGAACGTTTCGCCGGGAATCGTGGACCGCAAGCTCACCCACGAAATCCGCAATCCGAGATCGGGTGAAGTGATTGTCGGCGCGCACAAGCGCATCACCGAGAATCTCTTCAAGGAACTCATCAAGGCCAAGGTTTCCCAGATTCGCGCGGCGCTGGGCGACGTGGAAGGCGCTTCCAGCGTGGCCGACGTGGTGAACCGGCAGACCGGCGAAGTGCTGCTGGAAGCCAACAAGCCGCTGACGCCGGATCTCTGGCAGGCGTTTGCCGAAGGCGGCATCACCGAAGTCGACGTGTTCTTCCCGGAGCGCGACGACATCGGCGTGGTGCTCTCGCGTACCCTCGACAAGGATGCCATCCGCTCCTCCAAGGAAGCGCTCATCGAGATTTATCGCAAGCTGCGCCCAGGCGACCCTCCCACGCTGGAAACGGCCACAAACCTGTTCCGCGGCATGTTCTTCGATCCGCGCAAGTATGATTTCAGCCGCGTCGGGCGCTTGAAATTCAACATCAAAATGGGGCTGGACACGCCGCTCGACAACCGCACGCTGGAGACGCCGGATTTCGTTTCGGCGATCAAGTATCTCTTCAAGCTGCGCAAGAACATCGGCCTGGTGGACGATATCGACCACCTTGGCAACCGCCGCGTCCGCGCGGTCGGGGAGCTCCTGGAGAACCAGTTCCGCATCGGCCTGGTCCGCATGGAACGCGCCATCAAGGAAAAGATGAGCGTGTACCAGGAAATGTCCACGGCCATGCCGCACGACCTGGTGAACGCCAAGCCGGTCATGGCGGCGATCCGCGAATTTTTCGGCTCCTCGCAGCTCAGCCAGTTCATGGACCAGACCAACCCGCTCAGCGAGATCACGCACAAGCGGCGTCTTTCGGCCCTGGGACCCGGCGGCCTGTCCCGTGAGCGCGCGGGATTCGAAGTCCGCGACGTTCACCCGACGCACTACGGCCGTATCTGTCCGATCGAAACGCCGGAAGGCCCGAACATCGGCCTGATCAGCTCCTTGAGCTGCTTTGCGCGCATCAACGACTACGGCTTCATCGAGTCGCCGTACCGCAAGGTCAAGGGCGGCCGGATTATCGACTACGTCCACATCGTCAATGCCGGGGACAGCGAATTCAAGGCCGGCGAAATCGTCGAGAAGGACAAAGTGGAAGAGCTGAATGAAGAGCTCAAACGCCGCAAAGTGGTGTACGAGCCGTACTGCTTCTATCTCTCCGCCTGGGAGGAAGACAAGTATGTGGTGGCGCAGGCCAACGTTTCGCTCGATGACCGCTTGAAGATCACCACCGAGCTGGTGAACTGCCGCCAGGCCGGCAACTTCGTGCTGAAGAGCCGTGACGAAGTCGACTACGTCGACGTTTCGCCAAAGCAGCTCGTCTCCGTCGCCGCCAGCCTGATTCCTTTCCTCGAGAACGACGACGCCAACCGCGCGCTCATGGGTTCGAACATGCAGCGCCAGGCCGTGCCTTTGATTCGCGGCGAAGCGCCGCTCGTGGGCACGGGCATGGAACGCGTCACGGCGCGCGATTCCGGCGCGGTGGTGCTCTGCAAGCGGGAAGGCATCGTCGATCAGGTCGACTCCGAGCGCATCATCGTTCGCGTGGAGTCGGATCATTCCGGCGTGCTCAGCCGCGAAGTGGGCGCGGACATCTACCAGCTCATCAAGTTCAAGCGCTCCAACCAGAACACCTGCATCAGCCAGAAGCCGCTGGTGCGCGTGGGCGACCGGGTGAAGAAGAGCCAGGTGCTCGCCGACGGTCCCTGCACCGAGCGCGGCGAACTCGCACTCGGGCGTAACGTCCTGGTGGCCTTCTTGCCCTGGCGCGGATACAACTTCGAGGACGCCATCCTCGTCAGCGAAAAACTGGTCAAGGACGATTACTACACTTCGATCCACATCGAAGAATATGAAATCGAGGCGCGCGACACCAAGCTCGGCCCGGAAGAAGTCACGCGCGACATTCCCAACATCAGCGAGTCCTTCCTTCGCAACCTCGACGAGAGCGGCGTAATCCGCATTGGCGCGGTGGTGAAGCCCGGGGACATCCTCGTCGGCAAGGTCACCCCCAAGGGCGAGACCACGCTCACGCCGGAAGAAAAGCTGCTCCGTGCCATCTTCGGCGAGAAAGCCGGAGATGTCCGCGACGCTTCTCTCTACTGCCCTCCGGGCATCGAGGGCACCATCGTTGACGTCAAGATCTTCACCCGCAAGGGCGGAGAAAAGGACGAGCGCCACAAGGCCATTGAAGCCACGCAGGTCTTCAAGCTGGAGAAAAACCTCGCCGACGAAATCCGCATTCTCACGGATGAGCGCCTCAAGCGCCTCTCGGATCTTCTCGGCGGGAAAGTTCTCCAGGCCGACCTGCATGACGAAAAGACCAACAAGCGCCTGTTGACCAAGGGAGTGGAGCTGACGCGCGAGATCATCGAGAAGATCTCCACGCGGAACCTCAAGCGCCTGAAGCTCAACGAAAAAGATCCGCTGCTCATCGAGAAAATCGAGGAAGTCGAGGAGATGACTTCGCGGCAGATCGACGTGCTCCGCAAGATCACCGAGGAGCGCAAGGAAAAGCTCAGGAAGGGTGACGAATTGCCTCCCGGGGTCATCAAGCTGGTCAAGGCCTACATCGCCATGAAGCGCAAGCTCTCCATCGGCGACAAGATGGCCGGCCGCCACGGGAACAAAGGGGTGATCGCGCGCATCGTGCCGCAGGAGGACATGCCGTACCTCCCGGACGGTACTCCCGTCGAGATCGTTCTGAATCCGCTCGGCGTTCCTTCGCGTATGAACGTCGGCCAGATTCTCGAAACGCACCTCGGCTGGGCCTCCAAAGAACTTGGCAACAGCCTCAAGCGCCTGCTCAGCAAGGAAGTGAGGGCGGAGGCTCTGCGCCGCTGGTTCCGCGAAGTGTTCGCCGACACCGCGATTTGGAGGACGCTCTCCAAGCTGAGCGATGAGGAACTGATCGAGCACGCCGAAGGATTCCGCGAAGGCATTCCATTCGCCACCCCGGTTTTCGACGGCGCGCGTGAACCGGAAATCCGCCACTTGCTCGAAGTTGCGGGTCTCCCGCACGCCGGCAAGATCAACCTGTTTGACGGCATGACCGGCAACCAATTCGACCAGCCCGTCACCGTCGGCTACATTTACATGCTCAAGCTCTCGCATCTCGTCGACGACAAAATCCATGCACGCTCCATTGGCCCGTACTCGCTCATCACCCAGCAGCCGCTCGGCGGAAAAGCGCAGTTCGGCGGCCAGCGCTTCGGCGAAATGGAAGTCTGGGCGCTGGAAGCCTATGGCGCGGCGCACATCCTGCAGGAGCTGCTCACGGCGAAGTCCGACGACGTCTATGGCCGCGCGAAGATTTACGAGGCCATCGTCAAGGGCGAACCGGGCATCGAGCCCGGCGTGCCCGAGTCGTTCAACGTCCTCGTCCGCGAACTGCAGTCGCTCTGCCTGGATGTGGAGTTGATGAAGCGGCAGAAGCCGCAAGCGGAAAAAGCCGCCGATTAGCAGCACCGGCTTTAGCCTGTGCAACCGGCGTCAGGCAATTTTGCAGTATCGGTAGTTGGGTTCTCAGCCGTCCCGGTCAGCATCTTCAAGGATGCTGACCGAGGACGCGGCCCCGGCGGAAGCTGGGGAGGGAGGAAACAACCTTGTATCGCAGCAGCCCTTATGATCGCGCCAGCCTGATTGCTGATTTCGATTCCATCCGCATCAGCCTGGCGAGCCCGGAAAAAATTCGCTCCTGGTCCCACGGTGAAGTGACCAAGCCGGAGACCATTAACTACCGTACCTTCAAGCCGGAGCGGGACGGCCTCTTCTGCGCGAAAATCTTCGGCCCTGTCACCGATTGGGAATGCCTGTGTGGCAAGTACAAGCGGATGAAGCACCGCGGGGTAATCTGCGACAAGTGCGGCGTGGAAGTGACCCTGAGCAAAGTCCGCCGCGAGCGCCTCGGCCACATCGAGCTGGCTTCGCCCTGTTCGCACGTGTGGTTCTTCAAAGGCCTGCCCAGCCGTATCGGTTACTTGCTGGACATTTCCATGCGCGACCTCGAGCGCATTCTTTATTTCGAAGCTTTCGTCGTCGTGGATCCCGGCGAGGTGGCGATTCTCCGCGAGCGTGAAGTCCTCCTCGAGGAAAAATACCGCGAACTCCAGAAGGAATACCCCGGCCAGTTCACCGCCAAGATGGGTGCGGAAGCCATCAAGGAACTTCTCCGCCGCGTCGAAGTGGACAAGCTCGCCGATGAGCTGCGCGAGAAGATGAAGGCCGATCCCTCGCTCCAGAAGCGCATCAAGTACGCCAAGCGTCTGAAGGTCCTGGAAGCGTTCCGCAAGAGCGGCAACAAGCCGGAGTGGATGATTCTCGACGTGATTCCGGTTCTTCCGCCGGAATTGCGCCCGCTGGTGCCCCTGGACGGCGGGCGCTTTGCCACCTCCGACCTCAACGATCTTTACCGGCGGGTCATCAACCGCAACAACCGGTTGAAAAAGCTGATGGAGCTGCGCGCGCCGGACGTCATCGTGCGCAACGAGAAGCGCATGCTCCAGGAAGCCGTTGACGCGCTCTTTGACAACGGCCGGCGCGGCCGCGTTCTTCGCGGCACGAACAACCGCCCGCTCAAGTCGCTCAGCGACACGCTCAAGGGCAAGCAGGGGCGCTTCCGCCAGAATCTTCTTGGCAAGCGCGTGGACTATTCCGGCCGCTCCGTCATCGTCGTTGGCCCGGAGCTGAAACTCAACCAGTGCGGCTTGCCGAAGAAGATGGCGCTCGAGCTTTTCAAGCCTTTCATCTATCACAAGCTCGAAGCCCAGGGGCACTGCACGACCATCAAGCAAGCCAAGGAGATGGTCGAGCAGCAGGAACCCGTCGTTTGGGACATCCTCGAAGACGTCATCCGCGAGCATCCGGTTCTCCTGAACCGCGCTCCGACGCTTCATCGTCTCGGCATTCAGGCGTTCGAGCCGACGCTTGTGGAGGGCAAAGCCATTCGGATTCACCCGCTCGTCTGCACCGCGTTCAACGCGGACTTTGACGGCGACCAGATGGCCGTACACATTCCGCTCTCGCCGGAATCGCAGGTCGAGGCGTCTGTGCTGATGCTCAGCTCGCGCAACATCCTCTCGCCCGCGCACGGTCTGCCTTTGGCGGTTCCGTCACAGGATATGGTCCTCGGCATCTACTACCTGACCAAGTCCAAACCCGGCGCGAAAGGCGAAGGCCGCGTGTTCGGTTCGACTGAGGAAGTGGTCCTGGCGCTGGAAGCCGGCGAAGTGGAATTGCTTACGCCGATCCGCCTGCGCTACAGCGGTGAAGCGATTGACCTCACCACGGCCTACGACAACCAGGACGTGACCCACACCGAGCCGGTCAAGCTCGAGCGGCAGTTCATCCAGACGACCGTCGGCCGCGTGATCTTCAATTCCCATCTTCCCAAACTCATGCCTTATATCAACGGCCTGCTCAAGAAGAAGGGCGTCCAGCAGCTCGTCTATTACGCTTACTTGCGCTTCGGTTTGGAAAACACCGTTGTGCTTCTCGATCACCTGAAGGCGTTGGGCTTTACCTACGCCACGCGTTCCGGCATCTCCATCGGCATCGATGACATGCTGATCCCCGGCGACAAGTCCAAGCTGGTCGAAGCCGCCGAAAAAGAAGTGGTCAAGGTGCAGCAGCAGTACCTCGATGGCGCCATCACTCACGGCGAGCGCTACAACAAGATCATCTCCATGTGGGGCGACGTTACAGAGAAAGTTGCCGACGAGATGTTCAAGGCGCTGGAGGGGCAGGACAAGGAAGGCATCATCAACCCGGTCTACATCATGGCCGACTCCGGCGCGCGCGGATCGAAGCAGCAAATTCGCCAGCTTTCCGGCATGCGCGGCTTGATGGCCAAGCCGTCCGGCGAAGTCATGGAGACGCCCATCACCTCGAACTTCCGCGAAGGTCTCAACGTGCTGGAGTACTTCATTTCGACCCACGGCGCGCGCAAGGGCTTGGCCGATACGGCGTTGAAAACCGCGGACTCCGGCTACCTCACCCGCCGCCTCGTGGACGTGGCGCAGGACGTGATCATCAACGAGCGCGACTGCGGTACCTCGGACGGCATTTACGTCGAGCCCATCGTGGAAGCTGGGGTCGAAGTTGAGCCGCTCCGCGATCGCATAGTTGGCCGCGTGTCCCTTGACAAGATCAAGGACTTCGAGGGCAGCGTCATCGTCGAGGTGAACCAGGAAATCGACGAAGAGCTTGCGAATCAGGTGCAGGCCGCGGGCATCGAGCGCGTCCGCATCCGCTCCGTGCTCACCTGCGAATCCCGCCGCGGCGTTTGCGCGTTGTGCTACGGGCGCAACCTCGCTTCCGGGCGCATGGTGGAGCTCGGCGAGGCCGTCGGAGTGATCGCCGCGCAGTCCATCGGCGAACCTGGCACGCAGTTGACCATGCGCACGTTCCACATCGGCGGCACCGCTACGCGCGTTTCCGAGCGCTCCACGCTCGAAGCACGCAACCACGGGGTCATCAAGTTCGTGGACCTCAAGTTCGTCGAGGGCCGCGGCGGAACCTCTATCGCCATGAACCGTGCCGGCCTCATCGCCATCGTTGACGATAAGGGCCGCGAGAAAGAACGCTACCACGTGGTGTACGGTGCGCGCCTGCGCGTGCAGGACGGTGAACATGTCACCCACGGCCAGGTCCTTGCCGAATGGGATCCGTTCACCTTTTCGATCCTGACCGAAACCGCTGGCTCCGTGAAGTTTGATGACTTGAAAACCGGCTTGACGATCGAAGAGCAGGTGGACGAAGTGACCGGCCTCTCGCAGGACGTCGTTACGCTGCCGCCGGGCGATGAGAAGCATCAGCCCGCGATTCTGGTCCGGGATTCTTCCGGAAAGGTCCGCAAGAAGTACCTCATGCCTTCCCGGGCGCACTTGATGGTCAAGGATAGCGATGATGTCCAGGCCGGAGACGTGCTCGCGAAGATCCCACGCGAAACCACCAAGACCAAGGACATCACCGGCGGTCTCCCGCGTGTGGTCGAGCTCTTCGAGACCCGCAAGCCCAAGGATCCTGCCGTTATCAGCGAAATCGACGGCGCGGTTCGTTACGGCGAAATCGCCAAAGGCATGCGCAAGATCTACGTCGAGAGCGAGGATGGCAAGACCACCAAGGAATACTCCATCCCGCGCGGCGTGCACATAAACGTACAGGAAGGCGACCGCGTGAGGGCCGGCGAGGCGCTCATCGATGGCCCGCTCAACTTGCACGACTTGCTCGCCGTCCTGGGCGAAAAGTTCACTCAATCGTATCTGGTGAACGCCATTCAGGAGGTTTACCGCCTTCAGGGCGTGAACATCAACGACAAGCACATCGAAACGATTGCGCGCCAGATGATGCGCTGGGTCAAGGTCGAGGAAGTGGGTGACACGTCGTTCCTGCTCGAGGAGCAGGTGGACAAGTTCCGCTTCCGCGAGGAGAACGATCGGGTCATCGCCGATGGTGGGCGTCCCGCGACGGGCCGTCCGCTGCTCCTCGGCATCACCAAAGCGTCGCTCTCGACTGATTCCTTCATTTCGGCCGCCAGTTTCCAGGAGACCACCCGTGTCCTCACCGAAGCCGCGGTCGCAGGCAAGGTCGACTACCTCCGCGGCCTGAAGGAAAACGTCATCATGGGCCGCCTGATCCCCGCCGGCACGGGGCTCGAGCATTACCGCAGCATCCAGCTGCTGACGGAAATGCCCGCTCCCGCTCCGATCGAGGAAATTCCCGAGGCCGCCGAGCTGACCGCCGAAGAAGCCGCGGCGCTCGACTTCCTGCAGAAAGACGCCGAAGCCGACGCAGCTACCGAAGGTTAAACCTTCTTCACGGCGGGGTACTCGCCTCGCCCCAAACGCCAATCACGCGGCGTCCCGGTCCGGCCGGGACGCCGTATTTCTTTGTGCGCAACCAGTACCGGTGCCCTTCAGGAACTTCCATTAGCGGCTTTCATTGCTGAAGCTCGATGCGAGTTTCTACAATAGCGTTATAACTCTTGCCACGGGTCACATCTCCGTGGGAGGGTCCCGTTCGCTTACATGGCTGAAGAAAAACAACGCGTCCCTCGCATCGCCGGCATCCCTGCCTCCAATGCTGACAGCCGCGCCGCGATCTCTGCCCGCTTCGAGCAGTTCGAAAAGCGCCAGGGCGAGCTCTGGCGGCTCACTTTCCTGGTTCTTTTCGTCCTCGCTCTGGTCTTCGCTTGGATGTCCTGGTATCCCCTCCGTTCCCTCACCCATCACTATGAGGCATTGCCGATCGGGCTGGTCGTTCTCGTGGTCCTCTTTGCTGTCTATATGTGGAAGAAAACCCAGGAGATCTCCGAACTGCGCGGCCTGATGCGCGGCCTGGAACAGCGTGACTCCGAACCTCCGAGCGACAAGCAGATGGATCAACTGTTCGAAGTCATCTCCCGTTCGCAGCAGGGTTACCGGGATCTGATTGACTCTTTCGATGATATTCTGCTCGCCTTGACCATGGATGGCCATATTCGCGCCGTCAACCGCAGCTTTGCCGATCTCGTCGACACCCCCTTCCAGGAAATCATCGGCAGGATGCTGAGCGAGTTTGTCCAGGAGGGGGGCGGGGAAGGATATGAACTGGTGAAACGCGCGATGCCGCGTTTCATGGAACGCCGCCACTGGACGGGTATTGTTCAGGTGAAATTGAAAAATCAGACGGCGCCGTTCTACTTCGATTGCGTGGCCCATGCCATGATGCGCGCCGACAAAATCCATGGCATCACCGTGCTCGCGCGCGATATTTCCGCGCTCCGCAAGAACGAAGCCCGATTCACGGAACTCTTTGAATCCTTACAGGAAGGCATTTACATCACCACCCCGGACGGAACCATCGTGGATGTGAATCCCGCGCTGGTGCGGATGCTGGGTTACGATTCCAAGGAAGAACTGCTCAAGAGGCAGGTCCCCGAAATCTTCGTCAACCGGGAAGAGCGAATACTTCTCAAGGAACAAGTCGATCGCCAGTCGATCGTTCAGGGCCGTGAAATTACCCTGGTCCGCAAGGATGGAACGTCCATCGTCTGTTTGAATACTGCTACGGCCGTTCGCGACAACAGCGGCCGCGTGCTGCGATATCAGGGCGCGCTCATGGACATCACCGAGCGCCGTGAAATGGAACGCCGCCTCCACCAGCAGCAGGAATTTGCGCGCCGCCTCGTCGACAGCTTTCCTGATCTCATCCTGGTTCTCGATAGTGCCGCCCGCTACACTTTTGTGAGCCCTCGCTGCAAAGAGATTCTCGGCTACGACCTCGAAGAAACGCAAAGCATGGAACTTGGCGGCCGCACGCATCCGGAGGATCTGCCTGCCATCAAATCGCTTTTCGAGGACATCATTGCGGGGAAGCAGACATTTGCATCGCTCGAAGTCCGCGTACGCCACAAACTGGGAGATTGGCGGCGCATCCGTTTCAATTTCAGTCCTCTTTGCAACGAGAGCGGCCAGATTGACGGCGCGGTTCTCTCCGGCCGTGACGTCACCGACCTCAAGCGTTTGGAGGAGCAGCTGATTCAGGCAGAGAAACTTGCCGCCATGGGTCAGATGCTCGCCGGCGTCGCCCATGAGTTAAACAATCCGCTCACCGCCATTCTGGGCGTCACGGAGCTCCTCCGTGAACGCGAAGGAACCGATGAATCCAGCAGGCGACAGCTGGACCTCACCCACCGTCAAGCCCGGCGCGCGGCCCGCATCGTCCAGAATCTTCTCGAATTCTCACGCCCCGCTTCACCTCTGAAAAGAGCGCTTGACCTCAACAGCCTCGTCGAGCGCACGCTCCAGCTCCAGGAACACTCCCTTCGCCGCAACAACATCGAAGTGGATTTCCGCCCGCAAAGCGATCTTCCCGGCATTATCGGCGACGCCAACCAGCTCATTCAGGTTTTTCTGAATCTGGTTACCAACGCCGAACAGGCCATCCGCGAAATCCGCGAAACGGGCCGCATCCAGGTCCGCCTCGCTCGCAGCGGGAAGCGCCTCACGGTTACCGTTCAGGATGATGGAGTTGGCATCCGTCCGGAAGCGCTCGCGCGTATTTTCGACCCGTTCTACACCACGAAACGCCCCGGCGGCGGCACCGGTCTCGGGCTCAGTATCTGCATGTCCATCATTCGCGAGCATGGCGGAAACATTGAGGCCGAGATCCTTCCCGCCGGCGGATCTGCATTCACCATTTATCTTCCCGTTGCCCCTGAGCAGCAGCCGTTGCTCCCGCCTGTAGACGCGAGTGTGGTTTCACCCGAAGACGGTCCATTGACCGCCGACATTCTGAAAGGCCGGAGCGTTCTCGTTCTCGACGACGAGGAGAGTCTCCGCATTCTTCTGCAGGAAGGCCTTTCCCCGCACGGCTTACGCGTGGATTGCGCTGAAAACCTGGACGACGCTCTTGCCCTCTTCGAGCGCTCCAGCTATGACGTGCTGCTCTGCGACATGCATCTCTCCGCCGGTGGTTTCGTCCTGGACGGGCGGGAGGCCGCCAGCCGCCTTCTCGAAGTCGCTGGAAGTCAAAAACCTGTTTTGATCTACATGACGGGCAATTTGGCAGAGAATACTCCGGCTAGTGCCCTGCCCGGCGAGCACTTCTGTCTGCAAAAGCCCTTCCGCATTTCTGACGTGCTCACCATGTTGAAGGAGATCCTGTCGGGCGCCTCCGTCGAATCGCGCTATAAGTGAGAAGCTGTGTTCTGCTTTCTTCCACTTCCCGCCCGGGCCGGCAGGAATATTTCATGTTCTGCACGGTTTGTTGGCGGCGGTGCGCCAATCCTAATTTTTATTTTTGGGCGCCCCTGAATGAGTACTTGCTTTGCCGTCCACTCCAAAATCCCATACGAACAAGTTCATCCCATCCGGAAGAATCTCCGCCAGCGCATACTCGCCCGGCGCGAGGGGGGCACTGAGCGTAAAGCGAAATACCGTCGGCGCTAATTCCCAACGCTCCAACGAAATCGTTGCTCGCTTCTCTTCCAATTGCTCCCCGAACAGGCGCTTGATCGATTCCAATTGGCGCTTATTGCCTTTGACTGTCGCCCTCACCAGTTCGACCTCCGGCCCGGACTCCCCCGGGCGGCTGCTTTTCACAATGGGCGTGCTGCGGTCCGGATCCGGAGGTGCCTCACGCAGGTAAAATTCCACCTGTGTGTTCGTCACCCGGACCTTGGCCCGGGCCCCCGGGATTTCGACGTTTTGCTTGCTTGGCACGATTGGTATGGGAGAAAGCACCTGCTTGAGAAACTGCTTTTTGTCCGTCTTGATTTCTGAGCCCACTTGTTCGAGGGGCGTCACAAATTTCCCGTCGACTACGAACATCCCCTCTCCCGGCGGCAGGAACACTCCCGGCGACACCTGGAGGCTGGCGTCCACATCCATCATCGTCTCGATTTTCTGAGCTTGTTCCTGTGCATGAATTTTCCTGGCAATGGCGTCTTCTTCCGATTTTTCTGCTGCCTCGGCCTTTTCCGTTGCGTCCCAATCCACCAGTGCGGCCGGAATTTCCTCCCAGTCGCCCCGTTCCACGCTGAAGTAACGGACCCGTTCCCCATTCCGCAGGTAACTCCGTACCAGCTGAAAATTTCCATCCTTCAGAATGAGCTTCTTGCCTCGCGGCAGCCCTGGCGTTGGTCCGGGGCTGTTCTGGTCTGCGATTGGCTTGGAGGTGGGTGGTTGTCCCTGCTGCGATGAGGCATTAGCCGGGGACTGGGCTTCGACAAGGGTGCTCATCCAGCTGAGACCGGCAGCACAGCAGATTAAAGCGCGTAGCTTCCAGGAACCCATTGCTCTTTCCTATGCAGTCCGATGCCACCTCAGCAGGGGAACTTGTCTCTCTGTCGAGGATACCTCCACCCCTTCCGGGGCCGCAAGCTGCCGTTGGGGCGCTGCAAAAACACGAATGGCTCTCTGATGCTGTCAGAGAGCCATTCTAATTGATCCAGAATCCTAAAGCCTTAATGCGTGCACTTGGGAAACAAGGTCACCAAAACCATCAGGTCCGAAAGCGTGAACAGCCACCGGTCTGCGTTGATTCCTGCCGCCTGCGCGGCCCGGGCGATGAAGCCCAAGCGGCGCCGCCTGGCGAAGTTGTGCACATGCTCGACGCAGATACCCGTCAAGGTGGCAACTTCCGAATCGGTAAAGATCTTTTGGCTGGATTTCACGGTAACCATGGCCGGGCTCCTCTATTCCGCTCCCAAGCTCTTCACACTTTGTTTGATGTTGCCTGTAGCGTATGCGATGCAACAACTACCCCGCAATAGTCGTTCCGTTCTGCACCGAAAAACCATCCGTCTAGTACCTTCTGCCTAAGTCCCATCAAAACAGCACCTTTTCCACAGTTTTTCACAGCCTAGGCCGATAGTACGAAGGGAAAGCAATTGCAGAGGTAGAGGCAAAAATGTTCTATTTTTGCAATCTGGCTACGACTTTTGGTAGGGCCGCGCCGATTTCTCGCATCTGTTTTGTATGCCGGATTTCGTGGCTGGCAATCAGCCGCATCCACTGGTAAGTGTTCAGAGTCCCCAATAAGGCGTGCGACATGTGGTATTTACTCAGGTCGCGTTCCCGGGTC
>WNEY01001382.1_pt1 | contig 17055 bp, 15 predicted proteins | sample 5400531 | NCBI WGS metagenome assembly WNEY01 (sample SAMN13153338, study PRJNA577476) | soil metagenome | isolation source: 200 cm saprolite under Douglas fir tree site 1 | place: USA:California | collected 2015-04-18
CCGCGGCCTGCGTCGAGACGTACATCCGCGCCACCCGGACGAGCATCGCGTGGTAGCGGTCGATTAGCGCGCGGAAGGCGGCCTCGTCTCCCGCCCGCAGCGCGGCGACGAGCTGCCGCTCGTCCCGGTCCTCCTCCACCTTCACCGGTCGAGCGTAACGAAAGGGTTCGAATGTCCGACAATGCAGCGGTGGCCGAGACCGTGAGCATCCTCGACGGGAGCACGTTCCTCGTCTGCGACCGCCGCGGCGACGTCGACGCGTCTCCGAGCGACCCGCAAGGCTTCTTCTTCCGCGACACGCGCTTCCTCTCGCGCTGGCGCCTGACCGCGAACGGCGAGCCGCTTGCCGTGCTCTCGACCGACGAGACGGCGTACTTCCTCGCGCAGTTCTTCCTCGTCCAGCACGGTTCGCGGACGGTGTCGGTGATCCGCAAGCGCGTGATCGGCGACGGTTTCCACGAGGACATCACGGTGCTGAACCACGACATGAAGCCGCTCGAGCTGACGCTCCGCCTCGACGCTGACGCGGACTTCGCCGACCTGTTCGAGGTCAAGGACGCGCTGGAGAAGAAAGGAAAGCGCTACCACCGCGTCGACGACGAGACGCTGGTTCTCGGCTACGAGCGAGACGACTTCGTCCGCGAGACGCGCATCCGCTCGTCGCAGCCCGCCGCGCTCGACGAGGCCGGGCTGACGCTCCACGCCGAGGTCGAGCCGCAGGGCGAGTGGAACACGTGCCTGTTCGTGAATCCGGTCACCGAGGAGGAACACGCGATCAAGCACCGCCACGGCGAGGAGGATCCAAAGCCGAACGTCGGCATGAGCCTGGACGAGTTCATCGCCAACGCGCCGGCGCTCGAGACCGACTGGGATCCGCTCGAGCACGTCTACGAGCGGAGCGTCATCGACCTCGCCGCGCTGCGCTTCGAGTCGCCGCTCTTTCCCGGCGCGGCGCTGCCGGCGGCGGGATTGCCGTGGTTCATGACGGTGTTCGGGCGGGACAGCCTGATCACGTCGTACCAGGCGCTGCCGTTCGAGCCACAGCTCGCGGCGACGACCCTGCGCGTGCTCGCGGCGCGGCAGGCGACGGAGGACGATCCGTTCCGCGACGCGGAGCCGGGAAAAATCATGCACGAGATCCGCTTCGGTGAGCTGACGCGCTTTGGCGAGCGGCCGCACAGCCCGTACTACGGAACCGCGGACGCGACACCGCTGTTTCTCGTCCTGCTCGACGAGTACCACCGCTGGACGGACGACGCGGAGGTCGTCCGCGAGCTCGAGCCGAACGCGCGCGCTGCGCTCGCGTGGATCGACGCGCACGAGGACCACGTCCGGTACAAGCGCCGCAATGAGGAAACCGGGCTCGAGAACCAGTGCTGGAAGGACTCCGGCGACTCGATCCGCTTCGCCGACGGACACGTCGCCGAGGGGCCGATCGCCGTGTGCGAGATCCAGGGCTACGTCTATGACGCAAAGGTGCGGTGCGCGCGGCTCGCCCGCGAGGTCTGGGACGACGACGAGTTCGCCGCGCGGCTCGAGCGCGAAGCCGAAGATCTGCAGAAGCGGTTCAACGAGGACTTCTGGCTCCCCGACCGCCGCTACTACGCGCTCGCGCTCGACGGCGAACGGCGGCAGGTGGACAGCATCACGTCCAACCCAGGCCACCTCCTCTGGAGCGGCATCGTCCCCGACGATCGCGCGCAGGACGTCGTCGACCACCTGTTCGGCGACGCGCTCTTCTCCGGCTGGGGCGTGCGCACGATGGCCGAGGGCGAGCCCGCTTACAACCCGATCCGCTACCACAACGGCACCGTCTGGCCGCACGACAATTCGCTGATCGCGCTCGGCCTCGTCCGCTACGGCTACCGCGACGAGGCGAACCGCATCGCGGTCGCGATGCTCGAGGCGGCGGCGGCCTTCCGCTACCGGCTTCCGGAGGTGTTCGCCGGGTACACGCGAACGCGCACGGGCTTCCCGGTCGAGTATCCGACGGCGTGCAGCCCGCAGGCGTGGGCTACCGGCGCGCCGCTCGCGTTCATCCGCGCCATGCTCGGTCTCGAGCCCGACGGCGCCGATCCGCACCTTCCCGAGCCGATCGGGACGCTGCATCTGCACATCCACGACAAGGAGATCGTCTGATGCCTGAGCAGTTCGACCTGATCGTGCTCGGCGCCGGCTCGGCCGCGCGCGACGCCGCGGCCCGCGCGTCGCGCGACCACGGCGCGCGCGTCGCGCTCGTCGAGCGCACGCGTTGGGGCGGGAGCTGCCCGAACGTCGCATGCCGCCCGACCAAGGCGTACCTCGTGGCCGCCGAGCTCGCGTACATGGTGAACGAGCTGTCCGACTGGATGGGCGTCGAGACGGGCCCTGCGCGCGTCGACCTAGCGCGCGTGCGCGCGTGGAAGGACTCCCTGCGACGCACGCAGGAGAGCTGGGTGGAGGTGCTGTCGAACGCCGGCTACGAGCTCGTGCAGGGCGAGGCGACGTTCGTCGACGCGAGGACCGTGCGCGTCGGCGAGCGTGAGCTGACGGCGGACAAGATCCTGATCGCGACCGGCTCGAGAACTGCGGTTCCGCAAACCCCCGGAATCGAAGACGTGCAGTGGATCGACCACGTCAGTGCTTTGGAGCTCGAGGAGATCCCGGAGGCGCTGCTGGTCGTCGGCGCGGGTCCGGTCGGCCTCGAGTTCGCGCAGATCTTCGCGCGCTTCGGCTCCCGCGTGACGATCGTCAACCACGGCCCGCAGATCGCGGCGCGCGCGGATACCGAGGCGGCCAACGAGCTTCAGACCGCGCTCGAGGACGAGCAGATCGAGGTCGTCCTGAACGGCGGCGTCGACCGGCTCACGCGCGACGGCGACCGAATCGACGCGACGCTCGGCGGCCGCACGATCACGGTGTCACACGTCCTGCTCGCGTCGGGCCGCGTGCCGAACGTCGAAGAGCTCGGGCTCGACCGGATCGGCATCGAGACAGAGCGTCGCGGGATCGTCGTCGACGACCACCTGCGGACGAACGTCGAGGGGATCTGGGCCGCGGGCGACGTCGTCGCCGGCCCGCAGTTCACTCCCGTCGCGCAGTACCAGGCGCGGATCGCCGTGGACGACATGTTCGCGGGCACCGCACGCCACACGAACTACAGCGTGATGCCGACCGCGATTTTCACCGACCCTGAGCTCGGGAGCGTCGGGCTGACCGAGCAGGAGGCACGCGACGCCGGGTATGCGGTCGACGTGGTGAAGCATCCGCTCCCGTCGGTGACGCGCGCGCAGTACACGAGGACGAGGCACGGGCTCTACAAGATCGTCTTCGACCCGGAAACACGGCGCGTGCTCGGCGTCCACGTCGTCTCGCGCAACGCGAGCGACATCGTCGGCAGCCTGGCGCCGGCGCTCGAGCTCGGCGTGACGATCGATCGGCTGGCGCTCGTCCACCACGTCTATCCCAGCTTCAGCGAGGGACTCAAGGCTGCGGCGGAGCAAGCGTTACGCGCGACGGCGAAGTAGAGGTCGAGCCAGCGCCGTGCACGGCGTGGCGCGACGCAGCGCTGCGCTACGCCGAAGCGGCCTTTACCGCCCGCGACCCAACCCGCTCCCGAGGAAGCGCGCCGAACCCCCCAAGTTCAAGGCCGAGCGTGCGGCAGCACGCGAGCTCAAAGAAAGAGCAAAGGCCCGGGGCAGGCAGTCCGGGCCTCTGCTCTTTGCTTCCGAAGGCTGTGCTGGCTACGGCCTTGGAAGCAGGCCCCCAGGGGTACGGGGCCGATCAGGGCGGCTGTCGTTTGGTTCGCTCATGTCATGGAGAGGACGGCTGCCGCCCGAGCTTGACGTTGACGGTTTGCTTGGAGTTCCCGCGGTAGACGCCGACCTTGATCGTGTCTCCGGGCTTGTGGCCCGCGATCACGTCGCGCAGCCGGTCGAGCGTCCGCGTCGGGACGCCGTCGACCGAAACGATGATGTCGCCGCCGACCGGCCAACTCTCGCCGGCGACCGTGACCTGGGTCGTGCCGGCCCTGAGGCCCGCGGCGGCCGCGCCGGTGCCGCGTTGCACCTTCGCGACGAGGACGCCGTGCTGCACCGGCAGGTGGAACAGGCGCGCGATTTCCGGCGTGAGCTCTTTCGCCTGGATCCCGAGCCATGCGTGCTCGGCGTGGCCGGTCTGGAGGATCTGCGCGACGACGTGCCGGACAGTGTTCGACGGGATCGCGAAGCCGATGCCGAGATTACCCTGCTGACCGGTGTTCCCGGTCGAGATCTGCGAGTTGACGCCGATCACCTCGCCGCGCGTGTTCAGCAGCGGCCCCCCGGAGTTGCCGTGGTTCAAGGCGGCGTCGGTCTGGATCGCGTGGTCGATCGGGAAATCGTTCGGCGCCGTCAGCGGCCGGTCGACGGCGCTGACGATTCCCGCCGTCGCGGAGCGCGTATAGCCGAAGGGGTTCCCGATCGCGACGACCGAGTCGCCCACCTGGACGGTGTCCGAATCGCCCCACGGCAGGGGCGTGAGCGCCCGTGAGTGGGTTCCGATCTGCAGCACCGCGATGTCCGTCGACGGATCCGTCCCAATAACGCGGGCGGTGACGTTCTCATTCGACGAGAAGCTGACCTCGACCGTCCTCGCGCCTTGAACCACGTGGTAGTTCGTCACGATGTGGCCGGCCTTGTCGATGACGAAGCCGGACCCGAGAGACTGCTGCTCCTGCTTCTGGGGCGCGAACGGGTTGGAGAAGAACGGATCCGGTGGCAGATTGACGACGCTCGTCGAGGTGATCTGGACGACCCCGGGCGCGTCGCGGCGGTAGACCTGGTTGATCGTCAACGGCTGGCCCTGCGCGAAGGAGGTCGGGGCGTTCCGTCCAGACGACTCGACGAGCACGCGCTCCGTCGTCTTGCCGCCCAGCCCTCCGAAGAGCGCGGCGCCGCCAAGGGCAGCGGCGCCACCGAGAACTGCGACCGCCAGCAGCGCGGTCGCGCGACGGATGCTCACCCCGAACTCGTCTGCCACGCCCCTACTACTACCGCTGCGGTCTTAAAAGCCGGTTGTGCCTCCGTTAAGCAACGGTTCAGCCGTGGTTCGACCGAAAAATCGTTGCACTTCTTACAAAAGGGTGGGAAGATCGCCTGGGGCTACACCGTCCATTGACCAGTGCAGCACAGGCTGCGAAGCAAACGCGAGGAGTACGCGCATGAGTAACAACACAGCCAAGCTCGTCGACGCTTCGGCGATCGGCGGCTACGGCAAAGGCGTCTCGGCGACGCTTGCGCGCTCGGAGTTCGAGGAGGCGCTCAAGGCGGGACGAGGACCTGTCGAGCTCTCCCTCGATATGAAGCGGCTCAGCGGCGGACAGCCGGACGTCGAAGCACACACGCTCGACATCGCCCTGGAGAGGCGCGAGCTGAAGAAGCTGCTCAAGAAGTCGGACGGCGACGCGATCACGCTGACGTTCGACGAGGACGAGCTGATCGATGCTCTGGGCGGCGACGACGACGTGGAGGCCCACGGAGTCCGCGAGCGGGCGCTCGTGCTCACAGTGGCCGCCGCGACGGCCGCCGCCGGCACGGGTGCCTACGTGGCCAGCACCATGGGCCATCACACGACGACCCCGGCGGTGACGCAGGCCGGCTACATGACGTCGGCAGCCGCGGAAGCACTCGGCACCTCCGTCCAGCCCGTCAGCGACGCCGCAACCGGCGGCTATGCCGCGCCGACCATCGTGACGGCCGACTCCGTCGCTCCGATCGATGCCGGCTCGGCACTGCCGAACCCGTCCCTCGTTCCGGAGCAGGTTTCCGACGCCGCGAGCGGCGGCGGTTACACCGCGCCGGCCGAAGGCGGCTACCTGACGACGGCATCGGCGGAGGCGCTCGGCGCTTCGACGCAGCCCGTCAGCGACGCCGCGACCGGCGGCTACGCACAGACGCCGGAGCAGATCAGCGACGCCGCGAGCGGCGCCGGTTACGACGCATCCGCTCCCGGCGGTTACCTCACCTCGGCGACGGCGGAGGCGATCGGCGCTTCCACCCAGCCCGTCAGCGACGCCGCGACCGGCGGCTACGCGCAGACGCCGGAGCAGGTCAGCGACGCGGCGACCGGAGGCTACGAGGCCCCGACCCCGCGGAGCGGTCCGGTCGAGGCCGGCGGCTACGACCCGTCCGTCCCCGGCGGCTACGTCGGATCGGAGACCTCGAACGTGGTCGGCGCGACCGACCAGAGCGACGCTGTCAGCCGCTACGTCGCCAACACGACGAGCGACCAGAGCGACGCGGTCAGCCGTGCCGTCGCGAACGCGCAGACCGACGAGAGCGATGCGGTCAGCCGCTACGTGGCGAACCAGACGCCGGAGCAGGCGAGCGACGCCGCGACCGGCGGCGGCTACACCGCACCGGCCGAGGGCGGCTACCTGACGACGGCTTCCGCGGAGGCGCTGAGCGCTTCCACGCAGCCCGTCAGCGACGCCGCGACCGGCGGCTACACGCCGGCGGACGCCGGTGCGTTCGAGGCGATCAGCGACGCCGCATCGAGCGGCCCCGTCTCGACGCCGCAGGCCGAGGCGCAGACAACCAGCGTGACGCTGCCCGAGGCCGTGGGAGCGGCCATCGCGGGCGGAGCCGCGCTCCTGATCACCGGCGTCGCGCTTCAGCGCAGGCGCTAGAAGCAAGACACCGCGCGAAGCCGGGCCGCCGAGGCCCGGCTTCGGCGCGCGTCTCTATCACGCCGCCGAACCTCTGGTTCGGCGGCTATCAGGGGGAACCGGAGGGTTCCCCCTGGGAACCCCCTCCAAGCAGCTGCTTGGGCTCCCGCCGGGCCCAGCCCGGCTTCGCCCTACTGCGCCCGCTCGCGTCTCTGTCACGCCGCCGAACCTCCGGTTCGGCCGCTAGCAGGGGGAACCGGGAGGTTCCCCCTGGGAACCCCCTCCAAGCAGCTGCTTGGGCTCCCGCCGGGCCAAGCCCGGCTTCGCCCTACGGCGCCCGCTCTAGGCTTGGCTCCTTATGCGCGACCTCTTCCTCCTCGACCCCGACGTGGTGTTTCTGAACCACGGCTCGTTCGGCGCCTGCCCACGGGCGGTGTTCGAGGAATACCAGCGCCTTCAGCTCGAGCTCGAGCGCGAGCCGGTCGAGTTCCTCGGGCTACTGCGCGGCTTCCCCGCGACGTTCGCGGCAGCGCGCGAGCGGCTCGCGGCGTACGTCGGCGCGCGGCCGGACGATCTCGTGCTCGTCCCGAACGCGACGACCGGCGTCAACATGGTCGCGCGCTCGCTGCACCTGCGGCCCGGCGACGAGGTCGTGGCGACGACGCACGAGTACGGCGGCAACGAGCTGCTCTGGCGCTACGTGTGCGAGCGCGCCGGGGCGCGCTACGTCGAGATCGACACGCGGCCGACGACCGCGATCGACGACCTGCTCGGCGCGGTCACTCCGCGGACGCGGGCACTCTTCGTCTCCCACATCACGTCGCCGACCGCGCTGCTCCTCCCCGTGGAAGGGATCTGCGCCGGCGCGCGCGACGCCGGCGTGCTCACAATCGTCGACGGCGCGCACGCGCCGGGACAGATCCCACTCGACCTCGAGCGGATCGGCGCGAACTTCTACGCCGGCAACTGCCACAAGTGGCTCTGCTCACCGAAAGGCGCCGGCTTCCTCCACGCGCGGCCCGAGGTGCAGGCGCTGCTCGAGCCGCTCGCGGTTAGCTGGGATTGGCCGGCCGACGAGTGGGCCGACCGATTCCGTTGGGCGGGCACGCGCGATCCGTCGCCGCAGCTCGCGGTTCCGGCGGCGATCGACTTCCAGGCGGAGCACGGCTGGGACGACGTGCGCGCGCGCTGCCACGAGCTCGGAGTGCGCGCGCGGCGTGACCTCGCCGAGCTCCTGGGGACGGAGCCGTACGCAGACCACGAGGATGAGTTCGTGCAGATGGTCGCCGTCCGGCTCCCGCCCTGCGAGCCGGACGAGCTCGGCGCCCGCCTCTACGGCGAGCGGCGGATCGAGGTCCTCTGCCAGGAGTGGCGCGGCGAGCCGTCACTCCGCGTCTCCTTCCAGGGCTACAACGACGAGAGCGACCTCGAAGCGCTGCTCGACGCGCTGCCGGAGCTGCTGTGAAGGTCGTCGTGATCACGATTGCGCCGCCGGTCGCTTACGGCGTGACGGCTTTGCTTCGCGGACTCGGGCACGACGTCCCCGGCGTCGTCATGATGCGCCCCCGTCAGCCGGAAGCTCTCGCCGAGTTCCTGCGCGACCCTCCCGAGAGGCTCGACGTCCTCTTCCCCAGCGGCCCCGACCGCATTGCTGCTCTGCTGCGCTGTTTCGAGCCGGATCTCGCGGTGTGCTCGGGCTTCGGCTGGCGGATCCCGGAGGACGCCCTCGTGGTGCCGCGGCTCGGGATCGTCAACGGCCATCCGTCGCTACTGCCGAAGTACCGGGGACCCAACCCGTTCGGCTGGACGTTCAGGAACGGCGACCGCGAGCTCGGCTTCACCTTTCACGTCATGGACGCCGAGTTCGATACCGGACCGATCCTCGCTCAGGGAACCAAGCCGCTGACCGACGAGGATTCGGCGCAGGACGCCACCGAGCTTCTGGCGCCGCTCGTCATGAAGCTGCTGCCGCAGGCGCTCGCACGGCTCGAGTCAGGGGATCGCGGTGACCCGCAGCCGACGGGCGGCGCGAGCTATGCGCCGGTCTTCGAGGACGAGTACGCCGAGATCGACTGGACGCGTCCGGCCCGCGACGTGCACAACCAGGTGCGGTCGTGGTTCGTCCCGACCGCGTCGGGGATCATGGGCGCGCTGACGACCCTCGACGGGGAGCGCGTGCGCGTGAAGAGGACCCGTCTGCTGGAGGAGCGGTCGACCGGCGCGGCGCCCGGCACGGTCCTCGCGCGCGAAGACGGTGAGTTCATCGTGCAATGCGGCGACGGGCCGATCCGCGTCGTGCGCACCGAGCCCGCCTGACGCCCAAAGCTGCGCTAGCGTCAGGCCTACAGGTGGAAGGGACGCCCGGACGCAGCGACTACGAGGAGGCCGCGAACCTTCAGGCGGCGCTGCGGAGGTTCCTGCGCCGCAGCGAGGAGATCGCCCGCCGCAACGGCCTGACCCCGCGCCAGCACCTCCTGCTACTGATGGTCAAAGGGGCGGCGGGCGGGGTCGAGACGGCAACGATCAGCGACCTCGTCGAACGCCTCTCGCTGACGCAGAGCACGGTCACCGAGCTCGTGCAGCGAGCCGAGGAGGCCGACCTGCTCGAGCGCGAGCCGTCGCCGACGGACGGCCGCGTCTTCTTCCTGCGCCTGACGGAAAAGGGCGAGCGTCTGCTCGCCGCGTCTGTCGCGGAGCACGGCCCCGAGCGCGAGACCTTGCTCGAACTGCTTCGGCGCGACTAGTAGAGGCTTGATGTGAAACTACCGCACCTGTGGCTGGCGGCCCAGACACGGCGCATCTGAGCCCGATCGACCGCAGCGCGTACTGCTAGTACGAACTGCGGCCGCTCGAACTCAGCTGCTTGGTCTGGACCGTCCCCACAGGCACGCCAATTCCACATCAAGCCTCTAACCGACGAGTGCGTACACGACCCCGCCGGCGACGAGCGCCAACGCGAGCGGGCGCACGAGCCGGCCGCCGAACGGCAGCAGCTTCTGCGCGGCGATCGCTGCCGCGACGACGGCCATCCAGAAGACGCTCATCACGCCCAGCGCGAACAGCACGATCATCAGGCCCCAGCAACAGCCGACGCAGTACGCGCCGTGCTCGGCGCCCATCCGCAGCGCACCGCCGACGCCGTCACGCCAGCCGCCGACGATCAACTGCACCGGCCCGCGGCAGTGCCGCAGGCAGGTGCTCTTCAACGGCGCCAGCTCGTACGCGCCCGCCGCGGCAAGCGCTGCGCCGGTGAGGGCCGGCGAGACGCCGACGCCGAGCGACCGCACGCCGCGCGCGAGCGCGTATGCCGCGAGTCCGTACGCCGTCCACACGCCGAGGTACGCCGCCACGAAGACCAGCGGCGACACCCGCCGCGCCCGCCGGCGGGCGATGTCGGCGAAGAGCAGCACCACCGGCGCCGTCGACGGGAGCATCATCGCGGCCATCATCGTCACCCAGGCGCCGAGGAACCACCCGAGTCCGCCGAGGTCGGTTCCCGGCCCCATGTCCATGCCCCGCATGCGCACGACCGTGACCGCCCACGCGGCGAGCGAGACTCCGAGAAGCAGCGCCGTCCTGCGAACGCCAACGGTCACGCGAAAACGATAAGCCGTTTCGAGCGTGAAATTCCAGCAATTCGCAAAGGAACTCCTTACACACCTCTAATCGGCGGGCTGCAAGGTCCACCCGTTCCAATCGAACCGAAGGAGGGGGAAAGATGAGGTTGTTTCGACGCTTCAGGCCGTCGCCCGGGCTTGTGATCGCGTGCATCGCGCTCCTGCTCGCGCTCGGGGGCACAGGCTACGCCGCGCAGAGGCTCGTGCTGCCGCCGAACAGCGTGACGACGGTGCAGGTGAAGGATCACTCGCTGCTGGCGAAGGACTTCAGGGCCGGGCAGCTCCCGCGCGGCGCCACCGGCGCTCCCGGGCCGGCCGGTCCGGCCGGCCCCGCCGGGCCTGCCGGTGCGACCGGCGCCGCCGGGCCGACCGGCCCCGCCGGCCCTCCAGGCCCGGCAGGCGCCTCCAAGTGGGTGCTCGTTCGTCCTGACGGAGGCATCGCGGCCCAGTCCGGCGGCATCACCCTGACCGCGCACCCGTTCGCGGGCGCGTACGTCCTCGACTTCGGCACCCCGACGACGAGCAAGCTCCTGCTCGCGTCGAACGGCTGGGCCGCAGACCTGACCCTGCGCGGTGCCGTCATCGCCGGACCCTGCGGCGGCGCACCGCTGGGAGCAGAGTGCACCACCGGCAACGACGCGAATCACGTGTTCGTCGAGACGACGAACACCATCGGCGGCCTCGCGGACCATTCGTTCTACATCGCGCTCTTCTAGTCCGGAAGCGCATTACGGCCGCGGGCCTGCGTGGGCCCGCGGCCGTTTGGTTGACTAAGGGTATGGCGCAAGGCGAGCTCAAGGTCGGGGACCGGACGTACGGGATCTATCGCCTTGACGCGCTCCAGACTCAGTGGGACGTGGCACGGCTTCCGTACACGCTGCGGATCGTGCTCGAGAACGTCCTGCGCACGGCCGGTGACGAGGACGTCGAGGCTGTGGCCGGCTGGGTCGCGCACGAGGAGCCGAGCCGGGAGATCAGCTTCTCGCCGGCGCGCGTGCTGCACCAGGACTTCACCGGCGTGCCCGCGATCGTCGACCTCGCGGCAATGCGCAGCGCGATGGCCGACATGGGCGGCGACCCCGCACGGATCAACCCGGTCATCCCCTCCGAGCTCGTGATCGACCACTCCGTCCAGGTGGACGAGTTCGCGACGCGCTTCGCGTTCGCGCACAACGTCGAGCGCGAGTTCGAGCGCAACCGCGAGCGCTACGCATTCCTACGCTGGGGCCAAAAGGCGTTCCGCGACTTCAAGGTCGTTCCGCCGGGAACGGGGATCGTCCATCAGGTCAACCTCGAGTACCTCGCGCGCGTGATCGAGGAGCGCGACGGCGCGGCGTTCCCCGACACGCTCGTCGGCACCGACTCGCACACGACGATGATCAACGGGCTCGGCGTGCTCGGCTGGGGCGTCGGCGGGATCGAGGCGGAGGCTGCGATGCTCGGCGAGCCGCTGTCGATGCTCGTGCCGCAGGTCGTCGGCTTCAAGCTTCGCGGCGCGCTTCCCGAAGGCGCGACGGCGACCGACCTCGTCCTCACCGTCACCGAGCTCCTACGCAAGACGGGTGTCGTCGGGAAATTCGTCGAGTACTTCGGAGAGGGGCTCGCATCGCTTCCCGTCGCCGACCGCGCGACGATCGGCAACATGTCGCCCGAGTACGGCGCGACGTGCGGGTTCTTCCCCGTGGACGAGCAGACACTGGCGTACCTGCGCCTGACCGGCCGTAGCGAAGAGCGAATCGCCCTCGTCGAGGCGTACTGCAAGGAGAACCTGCTCTGGCACGACGCGAGCGAGGCGCCGACGTATTCAGAGGTCGTGGAACTAGACCTCGACGAAGTAGTCCCGAGCCTCGCCGGCCCGCGTAGACCGCAGGACAGAGTGCCGCTGTCGTCCGCAAAGGAGAGCTTTCTCGAGGCGCTGGGAACGTTCGGCATCGGCTACGGGAACGGCGGGCACGACCAGCAGGTCGCGGACACGTTCCCCGCCAGCGACCCGACGACAGAGCAGGCGCCGGGCGGCGAGGAGCACGCGGATGCCGCGCCGGCAGCGGTTGCCGTCGCCGTCGAGCATCCCCCGCGCAGCGTGCGCGTGGGTGACTACGACCTGCACGACGGCAGCGTCGTGATCGCCGCGATCACGTCCTGCACGAACACATCGAATCCCCAGGTGATGGTCGGTGCCGGCCTGCTCGCGAAGAAGGCCGTCGAGCGCGGACTGACGCGCAAGCCGTGGGTGAAGTCGTCGCTCGCCCCGGGCTCGAAGGTCGTCACGGAGTACTACGAGAAGGCCGGCCTCGACACGTACCTCGACGCGCTCGGCTTCAATACGGTCGGATACGGCTGCACCACGTGCATCGGGAACTCGGGGCCGCTGGCCGAGGAGATCTCCGAAGCGGTTGCCGAGGGCGACCTCGTCGTCTGCTCGGTGCTGTCCGGCAACCGCAACTTCGAGGCGCGCATCCATCCCGAAGTGAAGGCGAACTACCTCGCGTCGCCACCGCTCGTGGTCGCGTACTCGCTCGCCGGCCGGATGGACGTCGATCTGCTGAATGAACCGCTCGCACAAGACGACGCGGGCAACGACGTGTACCTGCGCGAGCTCTGGCCGTCGTCGCAGGAGATCAACGAGGTGATTGCTTCGTCGGTGCAGAACGAGATGTTCCGCCGCACGTATGCCGACGTCTTCACCGGCGACGAGACGTGGCGCACGTTGCCGGTTCCCGAAGGCGAGCTGTTCGCTTGGGATCCCGAGTCGACGTACGTTCGCCGGCCGCCGTATTTCGAGGGGCTGTCACGCGAGCCCGGGACGGTCGACGACATCGCGAACGCGCGCTGCATCGTCGTGCTCGGCGACTCGGTGACGACCGATCACATCTCGCCGGCGGGCGCAATCAAGCCCGACTCGCCCGCGGGAAAGTATCTGGTCGACCATGGCGTCGAGCGGAGGGACTTCAACTCGTACGGCTCCCGCCGCGGCAACCACGAGGTGATGGTCCGCGGCACGTTCGCGAACGTGCGGCTGAAGAACCTGCTGGTCCCCGGCTCGGAGGGAACCTGGACGGTGCACGTGCCGAGCGGCGAGGAGATGACGATCTACGAGGCTTCGGAGAAATACAAGGAGACGGCGACGCCGCTGATCGTGATCGCCGGTAAGGAGTACGGCTCCGGCTCGTCGCGCGACTGGGCGGCGAAGGGGCCGAAGCTGCTCGGCGTGAGAGCAGCGATCGCGGAGTCGTACGAGCGGATCCACCGCTCGAACCTCTTGATGATGGGCGTTCTGCCGCTGCAATTCATGGACGGCGAGAACCGCGAGTCACTCGGACTGAAGGGGCGGGAGGAGTTCGCGATCACGGGGATCGAGAACGGCGAAGCGAGCGAGGTGACGGTGCGCGCCGACGGTCAAGAGTTCCGCGCGCGCGTGCGGCTGGACACGCCGCGCGAGCGCGAGTACCTGCGCCACGGCGGCATCCTGCCGTTCGTGTTGCGAAGGCTGCTCGCGGGCTAGCGCTTCTGCGGCGGGTCTTCCGCGAGCATCCGTTCTGTGACGGCGATGCGCTCGGCAAGGAGGCGCTTGGCCTCGGCGTCGCGCTTCCAGAACTCAGGCGTCAGCCTCGTCTTCTTCTTCTTCTTCATCATCACCTCGCAACAAATCGAGAGCTTCGTCCAGCTTCTCGTCGAGTCGCATCAACGAGATCATCATAGCGCGAGCGTTCGCACGGTCATCCGGCGTGAACATCGACGTGATGCTTGCGTACCGAGCAACGATCAGCAAGATGCCTCTCGGGCCATGGCCGGCTCAGCTCAGGCCGGCAGCACGCAGTCGACGCGGCGCGCCTGGAGCTGCACGTCGAAGCCCCCGCGCGTGAGCGTCGCGCGGTAGCGGTCGCAGAGGCCGCCGCCGGTCTTCACGTTGCAGATGTAGACGTGCGTGTCCACCGGACCGCCGCCGAGCATGCGTGCGTTCCTGGTGCAGCGGGCCGTCGCATTTGCGTGCCTTCCGACAGCGCGCGCGGCTGCGCGCTGCCGAGCATCCGTGCAGCCGGCCGCGATCACCACGAGCACCACGAGCAGCACGGCGCGCTTCATCGAGGCATCGTATGCCCCATGCTTCCGCTGCTCGTCGTCGTCACCGGCGCGCCCGGCTCGGGCAAGACGACGCTTGCCCGCGCGCTCGCAGCCGAGCTCGAGTTGCCCCTCGTGAACAGAGACGACATCAAGGAGGCGCTCTACGACACGCTTGGCGCGGGAGATCTCGATTGGTCCCGCCGGCTGGGCATTGCGGCGTATGCCGTTCTGTTCACGGTCACGCGACGGTTGCTGGAATCCGGGACGGACTGCATCGTGGAGACGAACTTCGGGCGCGCGGAGCCCTTTGTCGATCTGCCTCCCGCGCGCATCGTCCAAATCGTGTGCGCGGTCCCGGAGGCGCTCCTGTTCGAGCGCTACACGACGCGGGAACGCCATCCCGGCCACAACGATGCAGCGAAAGTGGACGAGCTCCGCGCGCGTCTCGCGGCCGGGGAGTGGCGCCCGCTCGCCATCGGCGGCGAGCTGATCGAGCTCGACACCTCCGAGTCCGTCGACATCCCCGCGCTCGCCGCGCGACTCAGTCCGGACGGGTGAAGATCACGAGCACGCTGAGCGACTCGTAGCTCGTGAAACGGTGGTCTGCGTGCGCGGGAACAAACAGTGCCGTCCCCTCATGCGCGGGGAACGACTCGCCGTCGACCTCGAGCGTTCCGGTTCCTTCGAGCACGACGTAGACCTCGTCGTCCTCATGGGGCTGCTGAGTGTCCGGCTCCGGCGCGACGAGCACGTAGACCCCGATCTCGAGACCCGGCGAGCGATGAACGATCTCGTAGCCACCGCTGCCGGCGGCGAGGCGCTGCTGGACGGCGCGGACTTCGAAACCGTGTGCCACGATCCCGATCCTATGGAGTCAACCGCAGCGGGATCTCGCGGATGTGAATCCGCGACCCGTCCTCGGCAGACGACTCATAGACGACGAGCGTCCCGTACTGCGTGTGGGCGACATCGAACGGGACGGAGATGTCGAACGTCCCGCGCATGCCGTTGCCGGTCGACGCGGTCGTGAAGCCCTTCGCGATCACAGCGCCCGCGGAGTCCTTCAGCTCGTACTCGAACGTCGCTTCGAAGGTGTCCGCAGTCCCGCTCACGTGCAGCGGGCTCGCCACACGCTCGTCCGGAGTCGGATGCTCGACGAGGATCGCGGGGACGAGACCGGAGTCCTCCAGGTCCTCGCGCGTCCGGCCGTTGACGGCCTTCACCGTCGGGAACTGCGTCAGCGTGTAGACGATCTGCGCGAGCGCGGCCTTCCCCAGCGTCGCGCCGATGACGTTCGCGTCGCCGTTCGCGATCGATACCGAGAGCGCGTCCGGAACGTCGGTCATCTTCCCCGTCGGCGCAGTTGCAAGCTCGTGCAATGCGACCGCCGCGACAGCCTGCGTCGAAGGCACCTCTCGGCGCTCCGCGACGAGTTTCCCGTCGTCTGCCAGGAAGAAGAGCTCGAGGGACAACGTCGTCGCGACCTGCGGGCCCGTCGTCGCCGCTGACGGCGCCGTCGCGACACCGGTCGTCACCGAGGTCGTGCTCCCGCCGCATCCCGCGGCGAGCAGCGCCACGACCGCGAGGGCGGGAAGCGCTCGTCTCATTCCTGCACGATTCGTACCAGACCCCGGGACACCTGCGGCGTGTCCCGCAGCTCCTCGCCGTAAACAGGCGGTAGGTTTCGTTCGTGCGCTTCGACCGGCATGAGCTCGCGGGGGCCGTCGCGGACCTGGGCGTGCTCGTCCCGATCGCCGTCGCGCTGATCGTCAAGAACGGTCTGTCGCCGACTGCGGTGCTGCTGCCTGCGGGACTCCTCTACCTCCTCGTCGCGTACGTCTACCGGCTGCCGGTGCCCGTCCAGCCCTTGAAGGCGCTCGGCGCGATCGCGATCGCCAAGGGGCTCGGCTCGGACTCGATCGCGGCGGCGGCGTTGATCATCGGCGCGATCTTCCTCGTGCTGGGCCGCTTCGGGCTACTCGACTTCGCGGCGCGCGCGTTCCCGCGGGCGCTGATCCGCGGTGTCCAGCTCACTGTCGGCCTGCTGTTCCTGAAGATTGCGTGGAAGCTCGCGTCGGACACCCCGAAGAGCTTCGCCGACCACGCACGCAGCGCCGGCTGGGAGATCGCGCTCGCGCTCGCGGTCGTCGCGTTGGCGCTGGCGCTGCGCCGGTGGCCGATCTCGCTTGCACTCGTCGCCGTCGGTGCGATCGTGATGGCGACCCGCGCCGGTCACGTATCGCTCGGTCCGTCGTCGCTGACCTTCCCGAGCCTGAGCGGGCACGTGTTCTGGACGGCCTTCACGGTGCTCGCGATCCCGCAGATCCCGCTCTCGTTCGCCAACTCGTGTCTCGCGACCGCAGACGTGGCGCAGGTTTACTTCGGCGACGCCGCGAAGCGCGTTCGGCCCAGCCTGCTCGCGACCACGCTCGGCCTCGCGAACCTCTTCTCCGGGACGATCAGCGGCATGCCGGTCTGTCACGGTGCGGGCGGCATGACCGCGCACGTGAAATTCGGCGCCCGCACTGCGGGTGCGCCGATCGCGATTGGATCGGCGCTCGTCGTGCTCGCACTCGCCGTCGGCTCGGGACTCGCCGCGCTGCTCGGGGCGTTCCCGGTCGCGATCCTCGCCGGTCTCCTGGCGACGGCGGGCCTGCTGCACATCGCGCTGCTGCGCGACCTGCTCGGCGCGCGCGAATGGTCGCTCGCGCTGCTCGTCGGAATCCTCGGTTTCGCGGTCAACCTCGCACT
>WNEY01001383.1_pt1 | contig 17055 bp, 21 predicted proteins | sample 5400531 | NCBI WGS metagenome assembly WNEY01 (sample SAMN13153338, study PRJNA577476) | soil metagenome | isolation source: 200 cm saprolite under Douglas fir tree site 1 | place: USA:California | collected 2015-04-18
CGGACGATCTCGCGGATGATGCCCTACCAGCAACCGCGAGGGCGGACGGCCCTGAAACGATTGCGGGTCTACCTGTCCGTACCCGACGAATTCAAGGAGAAAACGCTTGAAACGATTGAGGTCGCCAAGCGTCCGCCGCAAGGCCCCTTCATCAGTTTGGGGGAAATCGCCCGGCTCCTAGGTTCAAAGTTTGAGGGCCGGGCATGAAGGCCATCGTCGCGAGTGGCAAGCGGAAAACCGCCGTCGCGCGGGCGACCGTCACGAAAGGGCGCGGCCTTGTTCGGATCAACAGCGTCCCGGTTGAGATGTACCCGTTCGAACTCGGCCGGCTGAAAATCCTGGAACCGCTGAAACTGGCGGGAAGGAAGGTCGATTCGATCGACATCGACGTGAACGTTCAGGGAGGGGGCGTCATGGGCCAGGCCGACGCGGTGCGCACGGCCATCGCCCGCGGCCTTGTACAATTTCTCAACGACAACGAGCTCGAGACGTTGTTCCGAGAGTACGACCGCACCCTGATCGTCCCCGATACCCGCCGCAAACTCCCGAAGAAGCCGCTGGGCCGAGGCGCGCGGAAGAAGCGGCAGAAGTCGTACCGGTGAGTCCATGATCATCCCCGTCCGATGCTTCACGTGCGGCAAGGTCGTCGGCAGCGCATTCCCCGCGTTCGTCGAACGCACGCGCCAAGGGGAAGACCCGCGGCAGGTGCTCGATACGCTCGGATTGAAGCGCTACTGCTGCCGCCGGATGATCCTGTCCCATGCCGAGCTGATTGACGAGGTTCTTCCGTTCGGTTGATCAGGCTGGCCGCGATCCGGCGATATGCACTCCCTTGATACTGCTCCAGGCAACTCCCTCGGCGGATGGACAATCGGACCGCCTGCATCGTCATGGGCGTCATCCTGATCGCGGTCGGCGTCCTCGTGACGCCCCTGCTCTGCGGAGCTGGGTTCCTCCTCTTGATCATCGGCGCCGTGATGTGGGTCCGCGAGGACTAGCCGCAGGAATACATTTTTAGCCGCGAGGCGGTTCGAGTCGCCCGCGGGTCCGTGGGGTAGCTTGGTTTGGGCGCGGGGACCCTCGAGTCATCCGGCCCACAGGAAATCCTACCAGCTTGGGGTGCTGGCGACTCCGGTTCAAATCCGGACGGACCCACTTAACTTCCGGTTCAAAACCTATATCTCTAACCTCGCCCATTGCGGATGGATGGTTCGAGTCCGAGCGGGGACGGGACGAGGCGCCAAGTACGCGCACCTCCGGGAGAACCCAACGATCGACCGGTGGCACAGGAATCTCGGGCGTGGCTCCGAGATTACCGCGGATGTGTACCTCCGACGCCTCGGGAACGTCTGTGCCGCCCGGAAAATCGGTCCGGAGGACTTAGTCCGAATGACGAGGGACACGCGTAGGGACTTCCTGACGGACCTCGTATCAGAGATGGAGGACGCAGGACTAACGGGAGGGTACATCGAATCGACGCTCAAGGCCCTTCGGTCGTGGCTTTCCTTCAACGACGTCCGGTGGGACCTCAAAATCAAGGTGAAGGGCGCACAGGCGACGCCCACGCTGGACAAAGAACGGGTGCCGACCCAGGAAGAGCTCCGTCGGATCTTCCTCGCGGCCTCCCCGCGGGAACGGGTCGCGGCGGCCCTCCTCGCCCACGCCGGGCTGCGGATCGAGACCCTTGGGAATTACCGGGGGCACGACGGGCTCCGCCTCGGGGACCTGCCGGACGTCGTCGTGAAGGGCATGACGCTGACCTTCCGGAAGGTCCCGCTCGAAGTCGTCGTCCGCCCGGAGCTGAGCAAGTCGGACCGAAGGTACTTCACGTTCCTGGGTCCAGAAGCCGCCGGCTACCTGAAGGCATACCTCGAGGGGCGGCTCCGCGACGGGGAGAAGCTGACGGACGAGAGCGACGTGATCGCGCCGACCTGGTCGAAGAAGGCCTTCCTCACCTCGATCAACGTGGGCGACGCCATCCGGAAGGCGATCCGCGCGGCCGGCTTCAGGTGGCGGCCGTACGTCCTGCGGGCGTACTGCGACACCCAGCTCCTCCTCGCCGAAAGCCGCGGCAAGATGACGCACGCGTACCGCCAATTCTTCATGGGCCACGCGGGGGACATCGAGGCCCGGTACACGACGAACAAGGGCCGCCTGCCGCCGGACCTCGTCGAGGACATGCGAGACGCGTACCGCCGTAGCGTCCCGTTCCTCGAGACATCGAAGGCCGAGGACCGGGAGGCGGAGCTCAAGGCCCTGTTCCGGCGGCAGATGCTCCTCGTCGCCGGACTGACCGAGAAGGAGGTCGACACGATGGACCTCGAGGCGATGACCGACCCCGAACTACAGCGGATTGTGAGGCAGAAGCTCGTCGGCGCCACGGAGCCGACGGGCGACGGCAACGGGAACGGTCGGAAACAGAAAATCGTCCCGCTCTCCGCGCTCGAAGAGTACATCGAACAAGGCTGGCAATGGATTGCCCAGCTGCCGGACAACAGGGCGGTCGTCAGGTTCGCCGACTGAGAAGAATGGTCCATACCTCGAGCTTTGCGAGGAACTCGCTTGGGCTCAACGCGTCTCTCTCGGCCAAGATCACTTCCCGAAGCGGGTGTCCTTCCGGGAAGCGCGCGAGAACGAGGTCCTTGAGGGAGCGAATCGAGACGAACCTGGCATGCGGACCGTCCGAGGTCACGGCCCACCCTCCGTCGAGGGGTTTAGAACCCGGCCGGTCTCAACCGCGGGGAGATTCCCATTTCCAGCCTGGCCGGGGTGTAAAACCCGCTCCCCGCGCCAGGCAGACCATTCTGCGAGGGCGACGCCCAGCGCCTCGGATAAGCTCCGGAGTCCGCGGTCGTGGATGAGGCGAACGAGCTCCTCCCGGATCTCCGCCGTCGTCACGCCCGCCACCCGGACGAACCCGGGCCTCAATCGTCCCGTCGGCGTGTTCGCCGCCTCCTGGGTGTCGCGAGTGCCGGATCCACGATCGCTTCGTGGGCGTTCGGGGTGACAATGTCCTCCCACCGGCGGGAGCCGATGTACAACGGAGAGTGCAGGACACGGAACACTTGGCGTTTCGACCACGAACGTCCCCGCTTCGTCAACACGCCTCGCGCGGTGAGCGCCTCTGCAATCGAGCGCATCGATCGGCGTTCGTTGTGGGCAAGCCGGAAAATCTCTCGGACTACTTCCGCCTCGGCCGGCACCACGACGAGGTTTTTCGCGGCGGGGTCGTAGCGAAAGCCGTACGGATTGGACATGCCGAGGAAACGGCGTTCCTCCGCGGCTTGTCTCATCCCCATGTGGACCCGCTCGCCCGTCTGCTCCGACTCGAGCTGGGCGATCCGCTCGAGCATGTCCACGACGAATCGGCCTGTTGCCGTGGACGTGTCGAGCGACTCCGTCGCAGACACGAAGTCTTTGCGCCATCGAGCGAGGTCGTCCATCATCCCCATGAAATTGCGGGAGTTTCGGTGGATGCGATCCATTTTCAGGACGAGGATCGCGTCCCACTGGTCTCTTTCCCGGACCATGCGCTCATACTCGGGACGCCGCACATCTCGCCCGCTGTAGCCATCGTCGACATACTCGCCGGACACGGTCCAACCTTGCACACGAGCAAACGCATGGAGCCGTCGCCCTTGGGCGGCGAGTGAGAAACCCAGTTTCGCCTGGTCTTCCGTCGAAACTCTGCTATAGAGGGCGACGCGTTTCGAGGCGTGGGGAGGACCGGCAGTCGACGGGGTATGACCTCGGCTGGTTTCCGTCGACGGACCCCCGGCTTTGCCCGCGACTCCTTGCGTATCCATTCGGGTGCCGATTACCCTGATATAGGGCGGGGGGATTGGCACTATGGGCTTTTGGAGTGACTTCGAATGCCGCGGGGTCGAAGCAGGCAGACGCCGACCGAAGCGTGGTGGGACAGCGAGCGCCGCATCCTCGAGGCGACGGCGCATGGATGGGTTGGGTTCAACGGAATCCAACGTGCCACACGTCTCGCGCCGTCCACCCTCTCGGCACACCTCGAGCGGCTCGTCGCCGAGGGAAAGGTGCTGAAAGACATTCGCACGGGTCGCTACGCCCGGACGCGGGAGGGCGAGCAATGGCTCGACGTCCGGGCCGTGATCCAACGAGTCGTCGCGCTGTCGACTCGCGCGGGCGCGGTCGGGCCGGCGCACGGTGCCGATCCATTCGCCGCGGCGACCTCCGCGTTCGCGATGCCGTCCATCGGCCCCTCCGGCATATCTCGCGCCGCCACGAAGGTGCCCCGGCAGCTCCTCGCGGTTCTCCTCGAAGACATGGCGAGGCGCAAAGATATCGAGAGGCCGAGTAAACATCGGAGGCCGAGCGCCAAGCGGACGATGGCGATGATGCGCACCTTCCCCCGGCTCTGGATCTTCGAAATCGATTGGGACCTCCTTGCGGCGAATCTCGATTCGGACGCGATCCGCGATGTCTGGGAGCGGGTTCGCCGCGCTTTACCGAGACGAGGGTTGGTCGAAAGAGTCGGCCGAGAACGCCGTGTCACGCTTCCCTAGCAAACTGGTAGGGCCCATCCTACAAGTGGATGGATTCCGGGATCCCCATCCCTATCGATGGACGTCGATTCGATGCCGATCTATCCTCAATAGTTATCAAAGAGTACGTACGATGGCGGAATTTAATGAAAGATCTGGTGGCATTATGTGATATCTATTACTCCTAGAATCTATCTACAATCCTACAACATCAAGTGATACTATCGAATGCACGGACGGATTCAATGCCTCCGTGGCGTTCCTTTCCGCCTTCGGAATCCCTCACGCAGGGCGTGCGGACCGCGCGAAAAGAGCACGAAGAGCGTGCTTCCGGCGCCCTTTGCGAGAAACTTCCGACACAAAAAGTGCACCGTGGGAGCACTTTCCGCACACAAAGGCGTCGCCGGGTTTGCTGGCGCGTGTCGCGTGGAATCGTCGGCCCCGCGGACGCGGTTGCCCCCGTGTTTTCTAGCTCCGTTCGGCCAACGAAGTCCCGACGATTCACCTTATTCCGACGGTACTCTCCAACGACATGGCATGATCAGGCTCGGCACCAAACGGTGTCGGCCATTCGTCGTATTCATTCGCCCGGCGGACTTGGCTCCCGGAAGCCCTGCCGGCGAGAGCGAGAGCACCGTCGGAGCGGATCTCGATATCCCGACGCCGCCACTCCGCTAGATGCGGCTGTCGGTTGAACTGCTTTCAGGGAAGGATGTCTGCATACGTCGGAGTGTGATTGCCTCGAGCGCGTTCCGCTCGACTTCGTTCATCGGATAGGAGGACACCATCTCGCCGAGCCAGTCGTTGAAGGCCCGCTGCCGCTCGAGTTCGATCAGGCCGTCGAGGTCTCGGAGCATGCTTCGTCTGGCATTAACCAGTTCTTGAAGCCCCGCCAAAACCTGCTTCGCTTCTGCGAGTTCCCCCGTTAGGCCGAGGGCTTGCATCCGGGCCTCGATTTGTTGTTCGAGGCTTTGGACCTCCCCCTTGGCTTTTTGCCGTTTTCGCTCGAGCGCTTTGAGCTGACGGTTCAGTTGACCCAATCGGCCTCGAACGACCGCGAGATTGTGATCCAAGTCGATCCGGGTCGAGACTTTCCGCGACGTTTCGGCGAGCCGGGCATCTAGCTCTCTGCCAATAAGGGCGGCGTCCGTTGCTGAGAAGGACGGCATCGCATCGATTGCCTCGTCGCATTGCCTCGCCAAGGCAACGAGGCCCTCCCGTTCCGAGTCTGCGAGGTCGCCGCCGCTCGCGATTTCCTCGGCCTTTTTCTTAATGCCCCGCAAGTGTTCCACGAGCTCGATCTTACGAGCCCGTTCCCGGAAGCCCCCGACCGCATCGGTATGCCGCACCTTATGCTCTAAGGGGGCTTTGCGATCTTTCCTTCGGGCTTCGCTATCCATCTGACCCTTCTCCTTGTAGACTCTCGTCCTGCCACATCCGATTTTCTTCGCAATGTGGGCGACAGGAAGACCTTCGTGGATGAGCCGACGCACCTGCGAAACTTGTTCTTTCGTTAGCATGTTGTCACGGGGCCAGATAACGTGTTTGCGCAGCAAGAACATGACGAGGACGGTCGGTCCGCCGATTGTCATCAAATCGTCGTACCCGACTCACCGATTCGCTGATTCTCCCAACGAGTCCGAGTCGCGCACGGCACCTTGTACAGAGGATAGTGAGAAACGACAGACACGGCTAAGCTTCACCTGGCAAACGTCTTCGCCGCGACGCAGCTCCGATGGCCGTGACTGGGATTCCCACGAGGGCGACGCCGATGCCGACGCTCTGAAGCGTCGCGTCCGCGACCGTTATCTGCTTTGTCACGACGCGAATCTGGGTTTCCTGCCAACTTAAGATGTCGCCGGGGGCACTGAACGAGACCTGGGCGAGCCCGGTTCGCTCATAATACCAGAGAACGACGACGTGCTCTCCTTGCGTCAGATCCACGATTGCGTTCTGGCTCGTGTAGAAGTGATCCGACCACAAGCTGATCACCTCGCGATCGTCCACGTACAGCCGCGAACCATCGTCGCTCCCGACTGTTAACGTCACCGGCCCGTTCCGGGGCGCCATCACGGTCGCGGTCGCGCTGAATCCGACCCAATCCGAATACTGAGCGAACAAGACGCCGTTTCCCCAATCGAAGTCGAAGGTCGATGGGAAATGGTCGGTCCCCACGGATGCCCCCCACAATCCCTCCGGCGTGAAGGTCCTCCATTCCACCTGCCACTCCGTCGAACGCGGAACCTGAACCGGCTCCGTCTCGGTGACCGATTGCGTCCGTGGAAGTCCTCCATACCCTGCGAGTGCGAGCCCGGCCACGATGATGGCGATCCCCGTCAGAACGAATGCGGTACGAATGCCACAAACCCCCCATTCGAGATGGACCATGGAGAAGATGAAGATTTCTGTTGGCCCATTTCGTTGTGAATGTTATTCTTTGGACGTTGACATAATCCGTTGGCCCATGTCGACGGAAGGCCATGGGTCATTCTACGAGCACGCGAAGGGACGCCTCGTCCTCTACATCCCCTCGGATGTCCGGAAGGATTCTGGCTTTCCGTTCAAAGCCGGGGAACGCGTCCGGATCCGGATCGATCGGAGGCGGCTGATCGTCGAGAAATCGAAGTAGGGAGATCTGCGTCTACGGGGGCCACGCGGGGTCGAGGGCAAGTCCCCACGCCCCGAGAACCTCGATGGGATCCTGCGCGTGGGGAAGGGCCGCGCTCATTCGCGGGAACTTCTTGAGCATCTTCTTGTCGCTCGTGACGATGACCATCCCCTTGCCCGCGCACAGCAAGATGTGGAGAGCATCTGCGGCATGGATCCCGTGTTCCATGGAGAGCTGGGCCGCTCCGAGGAAGAGTTCTCGCTCGAACTTGGGTGCCGAGATTGTGTGCGACTGGGGCGCGTCCAGAGACTTCATCGCTTCAAACGTCGCGGGAGAACCCGACTTCGAGCTGACCCGACCGACGCCGGACGTCAGATCTTCGCCGAACGAGACCGATCCGAGCGGATGTCCCTCTGCGTCGCGCGCCATTGCCCGATACCGGATTCGCGCATACTGCCAAGCCTGTGGAATCCGCTCCTCGAGTTTCTTGACGACATCCGTCCCCGGGCGGACGATGTCGAATTCGGCTGGTAGCAGAGTGAAGTCCCGCTGAATCCCCGCGCTCAGGATCTCGATCGCTTTCTCGGGAGGGATCTCGTACCTTCGCGTCGCGACGTCGAGAACCTCCAACAATGCATGGGGGGAGACAAACGCGAGCTCTGGATTCCAACGGGAGAGAATGATCGCCATCGCGTCCTCTCGTTTCGTCCGGTCCAATCGCGCAGCGTTGTCGGGCAGATTCGCCATCGAATCCCGATAGTTGATGTGGGCCCGGACCTCAGGAAGCGTCTCGAAAGCTCCGGCGATAAAACTGTTCGCGTCGAAGTAAAGCTTCGCCAACGCGAAGTTACGTGTCCTGTCGAATGGAGTTTGATCCTCCGAAACCACGGTTCAGCACCGCCCTCTGTCCACGGTGTGGTCCTGGTATTTATCCTCTCGGCGGGGACAGAGAACCTGCGGCGACTGCGTCTCCGAATCACAAAGAGGACTGTGTAACGGAGAAGACAACGGCCAGCACGAAGATCGCGAGGCCGAGCGCGGTCACAATCTTCTTCGGGACCCAGTACTTCTTTGCGATTCTCCTTCCAATCTCGTGCGTCCTGTCGGGCCGGCCCGTGGTAGAACGCTCGGTAGTCTGCGTCCGCCAGATTCCACGCGGTTTGGAGCAGCACGTCGATCGAGTCCCACCCGAGGATTAGTCCTGCAGCCGCAGAGAGAATCGCGGCGAGGATCCCGCTTGTGCACGGAATCGGTGACATCGGTTCGGCCTTAGGTGAGGGCTTCGTAGATTGCCGCTGCAGCTGCCAGGATGAAGCCAATCGACTCCACCGAGAGGATGTGCGTCAGCGCCTCGACGACGGGACCTGCGATGTGCGTGTGCGGCAGCCCGCCAAGCGGGTGCTCCTTCTCGCGGACTCGCTTTCGTTCCCGCCACGCGACGATCGCCAGAACGAGGAAGGCGATTGCCAAGGCGGTCCAGAAGACCGCTCGCGTCCACACGGATTCCGGGGATTGCGCCCGACGGCGAAAAGAGTTGTGGCCGCCCGGCGACGTTTGCCGTCGACAAGCCCAGAGGCGGCCATTGTGGAGGGATGCTTGTGAAATCGAGAGGGCGGAGCCACCTCAAGACGTTTGTGCGTAGCCGAGGAATCACCTGCGGCGTACCCCCGATACCATTTTCCGACGACGTCTTGCTTTGGTTTCCGTGGTTGCGGACAGAGACACTGGTCGGACGTCGCGAACGGCTTGGAGATGGGGCTATCGGATCATGTACGGGATCCTGCTGTTCGGGGCCTTGGTCTTTGCTTCGATCATCGCGCTGTCGGCTCCCGGTTTTCCCGCGGAAACCCTTCAGGCCTTCTTCGGGATCGCGATCCAGCTGAACGCTTCCCTTCTGATCGCGGTCTTCGTGGTGGCCTCCTTCTTGCTGCCGAGGCTGCGGGAGGGACCCCGCGAGTGGTACGGACTCCTCCTAACGCTCGATGCAATGAACCTATTTGTAGGGCTTTTGGCGAGCACGGTGGGATACGTGCTGCCCTCAATTGCATCGAGCAACGCACGCAGCCTCACGCTTCTCGTTTTGGTGGGCTGGTTCTTGGGGCTGTTCCTCCTGACTGATGGAATCCGACGCTCACAACAGGTCCGGCCCTAAAATCGGCCTTCATTGCCTCGATGCGCGAGTGGAAGAGACTCGAGATGCGAATCTCGGAAGTCCTCGTGTCCTGGACTCCGTGATCCCTATTTTCCGAGGTAGGGCCTCGCCTTGCAAGCCCAAACTCTACCCACCATCTGCCCCCTCCTGAAGGTGTATCCGGGCATACGTCGGGGCGGCGCTTCCGCGGCGGAGGAATCATGCGTACCCTGGCGGCTCCTCATCTGGATCATGGAGAGGCCCTAACATCACCAGAAAAAAAGGAGCCAAATAGCCATGAACGGAATCCATGTAACGAAGAAGAGCGCCGCATCCGACACAAGCGCGAAAGAGAGATTGCGGCTCCAAGGACCGAATTCGTTCGGAATCCCAATCAGGGTCTGTAGCCTCTTCGCCTTGGTAGCCCAGGTCCACCTCCGAACCTGCAGTAGGACTCCCGCTCCGAGCCAGGCAATCGAGAAGATGAGACCTGTTCGGGCGATTGCCGATATCCACCATGTAAGGAATAGTTCTGAGTTCGAGACCTGGATCATGCCGAAGTAGGCGAGGAGCAGGACACCTTCGGCTCCGCCGAACAAAGCACTCGAGGTCCAAAGGTTTGCCTCGGCCTGCATGGCGAGCCCCCCCAGGTGCTTCATGACCTCCAAACCATCGGCCTGGTGGCTCCAAGTACTGGGAGATTCGGGGATTCATCGGCGACCCCCGGTAAGCGGGATAAGAGTTATGCGACCCATATCAGCTTGGAGAACGTCGAGGAAGTTCCGTCCCTCTCGTCCGGGGGGGGGAAGGGAGTAGCCGTGCTCCTTGATACTGCATGTCTCTTCTCCAAATTCCTAGGGTCAAAGCGGCTCCTCCAGATCCTGAGGCGTCTCGACGGGGTGGACGAGAAAGACCTCCTCGCTCAGATCGGGAGGATTGCAAGCGATGTGGCAGACCTGTGGCAACGTGCGAGCGATCGCGAGACGTTGAGCGGGATCAACTCCCGAATGCGCAGAGTCGAAACGGATCCGCCCCTCACCAGGTAGAGGCAACGCACAGACAAGACCACGACCCCTCACCCACCACCTACGGATTGCATCCGCTTCGTCTCCCAGAGATGGTAGAAACAACACGCCTCCCGGAACCGGGCCGTGAGCACGATGAAGATCCATAAAGCGGGCAGGATGAAGCCAACGAACGCGCCGAAGGCCGGGCTGCCCACAGGCGGCGAGGTCGCGACTAGAATCGTTGCGGCCAAGGCTGCAGCGGTCCCCATGAAGGTGGCGACCGACGACACCGCTCCTACCGACACCGCGCCGACGACCTGCGGGTCGATGGGCGTATCGATGGACATGATCTTGTCCGAATAGCGCTGCAACACGAAGACCTCGGCGAACACAAGAAGGATTGCCACCAAAGCGGCGACGGATGTATACACCGTCGGGAGGTACCCGTAGTAGGCGGCCGCGGAGAGTGCGATGGAAAATCCGAATAACCCCACCGTGACGAGAACGGCCCTGACGATGTATGCTGCGAACGAGGTCCCCCGCCGGATCCATCGCCGCCATTCGGCCCCCGATTTCGCCACGCTACGGCACCGACATCGAACCCTTAAAGAGGCCGCCCGCGCGGCTCCCCGTATTCCTCGTTCTGGCAAAGCCCTTGCGGCGAAAATCAGCTGGCCTGCCCCTCCTGCTAGTGACTCCTCCGACGATGGTGAGGGTCGGCTACTTGGTGGCCTCAAGATGACCTCAAAGACTCCCACTCAAGAGAGGACAAGCGGTCAGCCGACTGTCCACGGAGGTGGACTTTCGACGGAGAAGGCGCTTTACTCCCCGACCATTCCGTGCTAAGTTATCCGCGATGTACGAAACTCGAATGCAGAGTGTTGAGCGGGCAATCCGCTCTGCAGACACAGATTAATGCGCATCCGCTCAGGCGTTCAGATTCCAAGAAAGTTGCTACGACGAAGTAGACACATCGACCTGGGCGGACGCCGTGCCGTTCGATATCTCCAGCGCAAGAGAGAAACGGAATTGGATTCGCTCTTCGCTCCAACGATAGTGCGAAACGACTACGCCTCGGCAATCTCCCTCGATAACAGTCAAGTCATTGATGGTCAGGGTGTACTTAACGGTGAAGGAGGCCGTGACGTTAACCCAAATCCAGGAAGTTCCGGTAGCGTTCACATATTGAATTTTGGTCGGGCTTAGCGGGATTCTCTGATTGTATATTGTGACAGAACTCGCTATCTCGTGGGAGATCGCGTACACGCCTCGCAATACAACACTGCTGCTCTCCCCCTGATCGATGACGTTTGTCGAGACTGTCGCAGTGAATGAAACAGATGCTCGGAATATCACCGAGATGCGGATGCTCGTTTCATTCGCACCCAAGCTGAGTGTCAGCGAAACGGTTCCTTGGAATGAAATCTGTCTTCGTTCGAGATACTCATAGCGAAAGTGCGGACACTCGGAGTCAATCAGTGTCAGAGTTACGATCCGGAGCGAGCAATGCGAAGTCCCCGAGGCATTTGAACTGACCTCAAACGGACCGTTCTGAACCGCCGGGCTAATGAGTGCGGAGGGCGCCGAGTTTGTCAGGTTGACGTCAAACCGCCTCTCGAAGCCCCCGGTTACGACGATGGCGACATTTGAAACCGCTGAGTTCTTGGAGGCCCAAGAAACTGATCGTAGGGCAAAGTAGTAAGTCTTGCCAGAGACCAGATCCTTCACCGTCGCCATTTGTCTAGTCCCAGCCTGAGACGGTGTTGGTGGATTCTGGATTTGAACGGCATTCCCCCAGGTTTGCTCATCAATCGGTCCCGAATCACTTCGACGAATGTCATACGCTGCCACCGACCCCAAGAGTCCGCTCACACCAGGCGCCGTCCAAGCAAGAGAGGCATTCGTCGCGTGTGCTTCGTATACAACCAAATCATTTACCTGATCGGGGACTGCCACTTGGAACGCAAAATATGCAACAAGAACAGCAACAGCGACGACCACGACAACCAAGATCGTCGCGATTTTCTTTCGTAGCGTCCAAGGCTGTGTCAGTTTGCTTCCTTCCGCGTACGAGCTACCCACCATGATGGCATCGCCCCCGGAGCGTCATGAGACCCATGTATTCAAAACCCGCGGCACTTCGTAGCGCTTGAACCAATGATAGCTCGACTTGTTGGAAGACGAGGCGGCTGCCAATCGGGGAAGGTTCTCGATCGATTCCTGAAGTAACCCGTGGATAGTCGGTGTACCGAGGGTCACTGGACGAAGAATTTGTCAGTCAGGGAGGAGCAATCTTCGCCGAAGCGACTGTGTGAGCCCATGCGCGGATGGAAGACGACTCCACTACAGTCCCCAAAGGGCAAGCAGCCGATGGTCCTCGTCCCAGAGGTCCTTGTCCTGCGCGCTAAGGCGTAATGCAAAGCCGAACGCCAATTCCCGTTCCAGAGGCGCGAGGTCGGCCGCGAGCGCCAGAAGGCGAGCCCCACTGACGGTCCCGTGTCCGCGCACGATGGGACGGCTTCCTTCCCGAATCGAGATGTTACCGAAGTCCGTGGTTCCCACCTCGTAGACATGTCCGTTCAACTCGAATGTTGTGCGCTCGAGTTCCGGCCGGAAATGAAGCGAGAACTTGACATCTCGTCGCTCGATTTCAAGTAAATCCAGTTCGTCGCGGTACCGTACGCGTCCCGATCCCTCGGCAGGAGGCCCGGGAACAACGAACCATCCATCGTCTGCGGGTGTGACGTCATAGACCCCTTCCGGTGTCCGGACCTTCCCTCCTCTACGGATTCCAACCTTCGCGACGACAACCACGTTTGAGGAACTTCCGAGGGGTGTATATTCCTTCCGTCCGCTTGGCCGCGTCCTTGGGCAAGGTTTGGAACCCCGAGGTGGATCTGGCTTCTTGGCGGAATCGAGAAGGTTTCTCCCAGACCAAGCCGATTTGGAGCAAGCCCTGCATCACGCCCTTTTGCTCACCTTCCAACGCGGGCAAGGGGCTTGCGGCCGGTTTGCCAATCTGCTGGCACAACAGAGCTGAACCGTTACGGGGCATAGCTACGCGGCCCGGGGTTGGTGGGGAACGAGGGCTTCGACAACGTAATCCGAACAGAGCGCCGTCCTCGCCGCAGAGCCAACGGGATGTCGCCTGTTGCAGCCCAGTCGTATTGGTCGGGTCTCGCTCGCAATGTCTATCAGCGAATATGGGTTCCGGCGCATAGACATCGTATAGTTGCGAGGCAATGACCTCGCGCGGTGGACCACGACTTTCCAACAGCCCTCCGACCCGTTCGACAGGCTGAAACGACTAGCCTTTCGCCGGGGTTGGATTCCCGCCGCAATACCCATTGTCGCTTTCGTCGCCGCCGTAATCACGGAGAACTTTTTGGCCGTGAACCAGTCGCTCAGCAACGCGCTCAACATTGGAACGGTATTCGCCGTTTCTGCGGCCATTGCGTTGGCCCTGCTGTACGCCCCGCTTCGAAGCGCTCGCCACCTCTCCTCCCTGAAGTCCCGGGTGAAAGAGGTGGCGTTGCCCATGCGCGGACCCACGCTACTTTTGGATAACGGGCTGGTCGTGACCCTGTTGGGAGGGCGGCTCATGCTCGTGAGCTTGCTTTTCGGGTTGGACGGCTCCGTGTTACATGTGCCGCTCGAGGAAGCGCTCCGTTGGACCAGGGTCCGTCGCACGCGGCGCGTCGCCACGGTCATTCCGGGATCGGCCGCCCCGCCGTTCGGCGCGGAATTGGAGGCCCTAAGGGCAAGGCTTGGCGTTCGACTCTTGATCGCGATGGTTAGGGAGCCAAAATCGCACCTGTCCCTCCCATCCAACCCCCGGTGGATCGTCACTCTGACGGCGTCTAGGTCGTTTTCAGCTCCAAACATCGAGCGGCTTGCTGGCGAAATGGACGGAGTCGAGAACTTCCTAGAGCGCTTGGTTTTCCCCTACATCGAAGCTGCGACCCGCACGACCATCAGCGGCAGTGGGGGCGAAACCACCCCGCTCGACATGGGAACGACAAGGGTCGCTCTTCCGGGCGAACGGCTGGTCGGGGTCGGTCTCTGGAAGCGGTTCCGAGCAACGGACCCAGTCTTTCAGCGAATGGTCGCGTTGACCCTTGTCCTGACGACGACCACGGTCCTCAGCGGGCTCTTCCTCCAAGGCCTTGGGAGCCTCATGGTCCTGGTCGTCCTCATCACGGGCGGAGGCCTGATTGGGGCTTCCGCGAGGACGAGAAGGGACGGCTTCGCCGGAGGTTTGATTTTCGGCTGGGGTGGGACCTTCCTTGGGTTCCTCATCCTGCTCCCTCTCGAAGCGGTCCTGCAGGGCGGAGGTCCCTTGCTGATCGGCGTCGGCCTCCTTGCGGGCTTTGCGGGCGGCCTCATCCTCGGATTCATCGAGGGGCTCTTCGGAGGCGTCGCGGGCTACGTTGGCGCCCGTCTTGCGAAGAAGCCAATCCGCGCAGCGTGACCTAAACGTCGGCAGCCTGTTCCTCTCTCGTCCTCCGCCTGAAGGCTACTTGTAAGCCTGGATGTAGGGAACACCTTGAGGCTCTAAACGGGCGAGCAGCTGGAGAAAGCGTCTCTCGTTCACGGTTCGGTATCGCTCCAGCTTTTCCCGCGGGACGAGACGAATCTCTTCGCGCCTCACCAGTGACAGTTGGCGAGCCGATTGTCGCCCGCGCTGCGTCCTCCGAATAGGGCGTCGCCGAGTTCTTTTGATTCGTCAACGGCTCCGCCTTACGTCCAATCTGCCGCCCAGAACTAAAGAGAACAGTCCGATCGCCCTCTCCAATTCGACGCGGTCGAACTGAAAGACCTTACTTCCATCCCCGGTCCAAAGAGTTAGGCGCGGCACTTCCAGCAGTCCCGGACTGCCCTCCTTGAGGAGGGCACGCTCGACCCGCTCATAGGGGATCGACAGATTCCCCTTTTTCATCGACAGGATTTGGTCGAATGTCCTGCCTTCGTATCGCTCTGCACGGCTCTGGAATGATGCTGGAGGAATGGCTGCGGCAAGAACCCCTATCCCGGGGAGCCAGGGGATGATCGTGCCCGCCTTGGCGACTATCATACGTCGATCGGTTAGGAAGAGATCATATCGCGCCAGCTTGAAGCCCAAACCCGACTTGAATCCCGCGTTCGGGATGACACCCAGAAATCGTTCGCCAAACTCTGTCGGCGCCTGCGTGGCCATAATCCCCTCGCAATGACCGGACGATGCTGTGGCCCGAGATAATCCTTGGCTTGAATTCTCTCAACTCTTGGAGTGTAAGAAGGCTATCGTTCCGGACAATGACTACGTGGACAATTGGTAGGCCGCCTGTCCTCCGCACGAGTACCGCTGGGTTCCCACGCGATCACGGCACTGTGGCTTTGTATCCCGCGAGGCGGCGCTCCACTATCTATCAAAGTTTGTTGTGAGTGAAGGGCCCCAACACGAGAATCGGACAGCGGTCCAAGCTTCGTTTCCAGGGGTGAACACAGAACATTCCAACTGACATATTCGCATGGCAACGGTGGACATGTCATACTTGGTATCATGTCTGGTAATGATTTGTATGAAGGAGGGTGCGGATGGCGAGGTGCGCAGTTTTTGGGAGACAGCGACCGAGGACGGCTCGAGCACCTGCTGCGCGGGACCGACCCGCTCGCAAGGGACGGAACCCCCCGGTGGCGACCCGTCCACCGCCGACCCCCCTCCGACACCTCGGTCGCAATCGTCGGCAGAGAGGATGGCCTCGAACAAGGGTCGACGCCTCTTTGCCGGCGTTGTCGTGCTGCTCCTGATCTCGGTCGCCTTCGCTGTGACGACTCGGGAGGCAAGGGCAGAGACCACTCAAACCACCTCCGCCCTACAGTCGGTCACGTACGGTCCTGGTTGGGAGCGCATCGTGAATCCCGACGGCACGCTCGGGATGACTTACCTCCGGACCTTTCAGCGATGGGACGGCGCTTGGCGGCCCGCCAGTTCCCTGAATCGGTCGACGGGGGAGTGGCCCTACCAGGCCTCGGACACCCCGACGACCGTCTCTATTAACCGGATGGGCGCGACGTTCGTCCAGGCGAAGATTCCTGGCGCAATGTACGAGTTCCGAGCCGAAGCGATCAAGGAGACAATCGCGATCCTGATGGCCCCGCCATCGCCCGTCGTCTCGATGACCTTCGCGACGACCGGTTTGGACGTCCGCATCGCGAACAACACGGTCACCCTGAAGGTTCCGTCTGGCCCGACGATGTGGAGCGCGGGAGGGTTCCACGCATGGGATTCCTCGCCCGTCCCGCAGATGTGGCCGGACGCTGTCACATCCCTGATTTATTCCAACGGCGTCCTGAACCTGACCCTGAACGCGGACATGCTCGCTCATGCCACGTACCCGCTGTACGTCGATCCGACGTGGACCCTGAGCACCGCCGTCGGATGGGGCGCCAGCACGTTCCAGGATGCGACGGAGGACCGCGGTGAACATACGATTAAGATCGGGTGGCTCGCGGACAACTTCAACGACAACACGAATGAGATCTGGACGATCGACGCCGGCGCGGTGACCTTCACGGGCGGCGTGATGCAGGTGCCCGCCGGCGCCTCGGTCCACGCGGGCGGCCCCTGGTCCGACCAGAAGTTCGCCTTCACGGTGAACTTCGTTACCCTCGGCAGCGCCGGCTTCGCCTTCCGCCGCGTGGACGTGAACAACAAATACCAAGTGTTCGTCAACGGTGCCACGGGCTACGTGGCCCTGGAGAAGTGGATCGGTGGGGTCAGCACCACGCTCGGCAGCTTCACGACGACGATCG
>WNEY01001387.1_pt1 | contig 17029 bp, 14 predicted proteins | sample 5400531 | NCBI WGS metagenome assembly WNEY01 (sample SAMN13153338, study PRJNA577476) | soil metagenome | isolation source: 200 cm saprolite under Douglas fir tree site 1 | place: USA:California | collected 2015-04-18
CGCGGTCCCGTGCAGATCGTATTCGTCGGCGCGCTCGATCTTGACCGTGGCGATCTCCCCCACGCGCAGCGGCCGGCGGCTCGCGACATAGACCGCGCCGTCGATCTCCGGCGCATCGCCCTTGCTGCGGCCCTTGGCGACCGTGGTCCCCAGCCCATCGATGATCACCTCAAGGCGGCTGCCGACCTTGCGCGCGAGGCGCCGCGTCGAGATCGCCTGCTGGCGACGCATAAAGCGGTGCCAGCGCTCTTCTTTCACCGCATCGGGAACGGCCGCAGCGAGGTCGTTGGCGGCCGCGCCCTTGACCGGCTCGTAGCGGAAGCAGCCGACCCGGTCGAGCTCCGCTGCATCGAGCCAGTCCAGCAGCATCTGGAAATCATCGTCGGTCTCGCCGGGAAAGCCGACGATGAAGGTGGAACGGATGGTGAGATCGGGACAGATCGCACGCCAGCTTGAAATGCGCTCGAGCGTCTTCTCCTGCGCCGCTGGCCGTCGCATTCGCCGCAGCACGTCCGGGCTCGCATGCTGGAACGGGATGTCGAGATAGGGCAGCACCTTGCCCTCCGCCATCAGCGGGATCACCTCGTCCACGTGCGGATAGGGATAGACGTAGTGCAGCCGCACCCAGATGCCGAGCTCGCCGAGCGCGCGGGCGAGATCGATGAACTTGGCGCGCACCGCGCGTCCCCGCCAATCGCTCGCGGCATATTTGATGTCGATCCCATACGCGGACGTATCCTGGGAGATCACCAGGAGCTCCTTCACGCCGGCGGTGGCGAGGCGCTCGGCCTCGCGCAGCACGTCGGCGGCGGGCCGTGAGACCAGGTCGCCGCGCAGCCTCGGGATGATGCAGAAGCTACAGCGATTGTTGCAGCCCTCGGAAATCTTGAGATAGGCGTAGTGCCGCGGCGTGAGCTTGATGCCCTCGGGCGGCACGAGATCGAGAAACGGATCGTGCCGCGGCGGCAGCGCGCGGTGCACCGCCGCGACCACGCTCTCGTATTGCTGCGGGCCGGTGACCGCGAGCACTGCCGGATAGGCCGCGGTGATCTTCTCGGACTCGGTGCCCATGCAGCCGGTGACGATCACCTTGCCGTTGTCGTTGAGCGCCTTGCCGATGGCGGCGAGCGATTCCGCCTGCGCGCTTTCGAGGAAGCCGCAGGTATTGACCAGCACCAGGTCGGCGCCCGCGTGCTCGCGGGCAAGCTCGTAGCCCTCCGCCCGCAGCCGCGTGATGATGCGTTCGCTGTCGACCAGCGCCTTGGGGCAGCCGAGCGAGACGAAGCTCACCTTCGGCGCCCGTTCGGGTTCCGGCGCCGGATTGTCGCTTTTCATGGCGCAGGGGCTAGCCGAGGGCGCCCGCGAGGGCAAGCGGGGACTTTTTCGCGGTCGGTCGGCCGGCCGAAATGCGCTTTGTGTGATGGCCGTCACAGCGCTGGGCCGCCGACACCCTTAATACTCGGACCATCGGAGGGCGATGGCCGCCCTCGAAAAGATACCAATGGAGGGACGAAATGTGGCTCGTGCTCTTGATCGCCGCCGGACTTGCGCTGCCGATTTCGCTGGGCGTTCTGGGCTTCCGGGCGACCCCGGACAATTCGGGCGCTACCTACCCGGGACTCTGAGGGACGCGCGGCCGTCGGCGGCCGGCCTGTCCATTTGATGCCGCCAATTTTCGGTGGAGGCCGCGATCGCGGCCTCCCGAACCCATTCATCACCATGCATTGGTGAAGGGGCCAGTGACGGCCGTTGGCCGACGGCGCTTTCCGTTCGACCACGAAGTCATCTCGACCGCTTTCCGGTATGCTGACATCCACATCGGCGCCACGACCATTGGCCCGCCGCCACGCAAGTTGCTATCTGATGCTCAGGTTGGAAGGGTGGCCGAGCGGTTTAAGGCAGCGGTCTTGAAAACCGCCAGGGGGTTCACGCTCCCTCGTGGGTTCGAATCCCACCCCTTCCGCCAAATGACACTGAAATTGCTGACGTCTTTTTCGCCTGCGACGCGCGGCCCGTGGGCGCGTCGGTGGCTGGTTCCCACCGAGTGTCTCAGTGTGGCCGCCGGGAATTTTTTGGTGGTTTTGCGAGTCTTGTGAACCAGGTCACACGGCACCGGCTCATTTTGACCGAAGTAACCCCTGGGAGGGTCCAGTCTCCCAGGGGCCCGAGCCCGGGGGCTACGCACATACAAGGATGTCCCCCCGGCCCGTGGGCTCCATAGCGTACGAGTGTTTCCTAAGGTGGTATGCGCAATCTATCTGTGTGGGCTTGGTAAACCGAGCATCGGAGCATCGTTTCGAATTGTTCGATTAGGCGTGTTGATGAACCAGACACCGCAACTGCGCTGGAGCTGGCCTGTCGTCGTGCGGCAGCAGACCGCACCCTCCTGGCGCGCGGTATCCGCTACAGTCCGCGTCTGAAGCAGAGCGGCACTTCTCCCCCGCTGCTCCGCTCGAAGCCCCGGTGTTTGCGGCCCGGGGCTTTTTTGCCGGTCGCGAGATGGCCCCAAGCGCTGCGGTGCTCGGATATAGTCTGTTGCCGGCCCGTCACAGGTGGTCCGCAAATCGAAGGTGGTGGAGCATCACCGCTTGGAAAGACTGCATGTGTGTATGATCCGTCCCGGCGTGAGCGAGGAGGGATGCCCCCCTTCGAATGTTGCGTGCCTCACTCAGGTCAAGCCCCGGCCACGTCGCGCCGGGGCTTTTACTTTGTCATTGCTTTGGCAGCGATTGGTGAGCCAAGCCGGCGCCATCGCGCGCATGCGGATTTCAACGGCGTCGGCCGAGCAAGGGCACGTACTTATAATTCCGGCCGGTTGAACGTATGATCGCCGTTCGAGGGCAGGGGGCGTTCCGTCACCACGCGCCATTGCCGCTGCACGGCGTAGCGTCAAGTCCATGGCTGCAAGCGTCTATCGAATTGTGCTCCCCGCGCTGGTGCTGCTCGCGCTCGGCGAATGCACGTCCGCGCCGCCCGAGGCCGCGGGTCCCACGGCCTATCCTCCCGGCCAAGCGCACGTCATCCTGAAGCGGACGACCGGCATCGCCAACTATGCCACCAGGGCCACCGTCGAGGTGAACGGCGAACGGCTCGGCGAGTTCGGGCGCGAGGAGGGGCGTTACAAGTTCGTCCCTGCCGGCAAGACGGTCGTGGCGGTCACGAGCTCGTCGCCCGCGGGACGCTACGCCATCAGCTTCAATACCCAGGCCGGCAAGTCGTATCTGCTGGAGATCACGGCGCGCCCGGAGGGGTACGTGCCGCCGACCGGCGCTCCGGCGGTGTTCCCCTACGAATTGATCGAGAACGACGGCGCATTCAAGATCATGCCGGCGCAATGACGCCGGCGCGCGGCCGGGTTTTGGCGCCGCAATGCCCGTGCTAATCTAGGTTCGTGCAAGTCGTGCTGCCCGGGAGACATCGAAATGCGTACCTTCACCATCGCAGCGATCATCGCGCTACTGACGATACCGGCCTACGCTCAAAAGGGCCCGGCCTTCAGCAAGCCCGGGACGAAGACCGAGGCGGAGAAGGCCACGGAGGAGAAGCAGCGCAAGGCCGAGGAGAAGGCCTACAAGGATTCCGTCTCGCGCGTTCCCGACAAGGAGCAAAAATTCGATCCGTGGGGAAACATGCGCTGACGGTGGGGCCGCTTCGGTCGCGCGGCTACCCCCTTCCGCCGATTCCTGTCCGCCGTGTGGTCAAGGCGCGGCAACGGGCAGTTCTCCGGAATTGGGCGGAGGTGGTGGCGACATGAAATGGATCGAGCGCATCGTCGAAACGATCGTCTTCAACAGCCGATGGCTGGTGGCGCCGTTTCTGTTCGGCTTGATCATCGGTCTCGCGGCGCTCGTCTTCAAATTCGTCATCAAGCTCGCCGAGTTCGTCATGCAAATCCCGGGGGCGCCGCCTGCGGATGTGATCGTCGGCATCCTCACGCTCGTCGACCTCACCCTCGTCGCCAATCTGATCGTCATCGTCATCTGCTCGAGCTATGAGAATTTCGTCGCACGCATCGACCCCGCGGAGCACCCGGACTGGCCCGAGGGACTGGTCAAGATCGGGTTCTCCGGCCTGAAGCAGAAGCTGCTCGGCTCGATCGTGGCCATTGCCGCGGTCAATGTGCTGGAGTGGTTCATGGATATCGAGCGGCACGCCGACAACGCCAAGCTCGCCTGGCTGGTGGGCATTCTGATCGCCTTCGCGGTGGCGATGCTCGTTCTTGCGATCGCCGACCGCGTGAGCAACACGGGCGAACGCAGCGCCTAGCGTATGTCCCGGAAAAGTGGGAACCGGTTTTCCGAATAGGACATGCGCCAATCTAAGGCGATGTCACTTCAGCCGATCGCGCGCGTCGTCGAAGAACAGCCGCCGGAGCTGCTGGCGGTCGCCGAGGCGGGTGTCGACATCCGCGAGCGGCTCGACCTGGCCCGCGGGCGTTTCCACGGCGTGGGACTGCGCGCGTTCGAATGCCGCGGCGGCGCCGATCGCGCTGACGCCGACAAGCGCCAATCCGAGGGCAACGACGACTCCGGTGATCAGTTGTGCGATGCTGCTTGGCATGATCGCCTCCACCCATGCTGCGATGCGGGCAGACTATGACGGACGGCGCACCGGGACTGTGACGGAGGTCACAAAAATGCGGGATTTCGACGGGGATCACTGCTTGCGCCATGCCGCCAACGGCGCATACTCCCACCTGGCTCCCACCTGGGGCGAGCTCCGGTCGAGGGCTCCATGATCGCCGTCTGGGCACGAATACTTGTTCTCGCGGCCGGCTGGCTGGCCGCCTTGGGCACCGCGCAACTGGCGGGGGCGCTGTTGGGAATCCCGAAGCTGCCGGTTCTCCTCACCAGCGGAAGCTTGTGGACCTGCCTGTTGCTGCTGCAGTGAAACGCCGTCGAATTCCCGCCATGACATCATCCCGCATCCGTGCTGCGTTCGCGGCGGCCATCATCGTCGGCGCGAGCCTGCGGCAGCGCCCGCTCAGGAGCCATCGGCCCCTTGGCCGACGCGGCCCATTCGGCTCGTGGTCGGCGCCGGCGCCGGCGCCGGCGGCGGCACCGACATTGCCGCGCGGATCGTCGCGCAATCGCTGTCGGAGATCCTGGGCCAGCCGGTCGTGGTCGAGAACCGGGCCGGGGCCGGCGGCACGACCGCGGCCACCGATCTCGGGTTTACCCGAGATCGGCGTTTCAGGTGCGCAAGTCGGCTATAGCCGACTTGCGACGCGGTCGCGAAGTCGCCCAAGGACGGCTACACCGCCCTGATGATGAGCAACTCGCACGCGATCACGCCGGCGATGTACAAGGCGCTGCGCTACGATCCGATCAACGACTTCCAAATGGTGTCCATGGTCGCGACCGCGGGCCTCGTGCTGGTGACCGTGCCCGACTTTCCGGCCAAGGATTTGACCGGCGTGCTGGCGGCGGCGCGCGCCAATCCCGGCAAATTCAATTTCGGCAGCGCCGGCGTCGGCACCACCCAGCAATTCGCCGGCGAGTTGATGAAGCAGACCGCGGCGCTCAACATCACCCACATTCCCTATCGCACCACGCCGGCGGCGGTGACGGGGCTGCGCGGGAAGGACGTAAAGCCGTGCGGGAAAAGGCCGGCATCGAGCAGGAACAGTAGTCGGTCACGCCGCGTGTCCCGGATGCGGTGCAGCGCGTAGCTCTTGCGGAGCGGTGCACCGCTGATCCGGGACCGCCACGGTCCGTGACGATCCACGCAAGTCGGGTCTACCCGACTTGCGCATGCGTGTAAGTGCCGATCTCGGGTAAACCCGAGATCGGGTGTCTGCAGCGCATCATTCCGCTACGCTCCGTGCTGCGCTGCGCCCGGGAAACGCGGCCAGAGCACGCTCCAGCCCGCTCACGTCTCCGCTTCGCGGGCGATGGCGGCGCGGTTCTCCAGGCAATAGTAGCCGGCCAACCGGCTCACCAGCGCACGGGTGGTCCACTCCTTCAAGATGCGGCTGACGTTCTCGCGCGCAATCCCGGCCATGGCCGCGAGGTCGCTCTGGGTCACCTTCTGCCGCACCAGGATACGCCCGCCGCCGACGTCGTGACCGAACGCCTCCGCCAAGCTGAGCAAGGCGCGCGCAACGCGCCCCTTCAAGGAGAGAAAGCTCGTCGCCGCGAGCGCGTCGTTGGTGTCGCGCAGGCGGCGCGCCAGCAAGGTCATCACGTGGCGGTAGAGCTCGGGGGTTGCCTGGCCGAAAGCATCGAAGGCGGCACGGCTGACGAAGATCAGCTTCGAGTCGCGCAGCGCCGTCACCGAAGCCGAGCGCGGCGCCCCATCGATCATCGACAGCTCGCCGACGATGGCGCCGGGCCCCAGGATCGCCAGGATGCGTTCGCCGCCGCCCGCCGCGCCGACGCTGGCCTTGAGCAGCCCGTCCTCCACCCGGTAGCAGCCGTCGCCAGCGTCGCCCGACAGAAACAGCATCTGGTCGGCCGTGAGCGACAGGCCGCGCCCCTTGGCGAAGAGCCCGGACGACAATTCCGCCGGCAGCGCGGCCAGCACGTTGTCCGGTGGGAGGATCTGTTTCGCCATTGCACACCTCGCGGAGTATCCGGGCAGGATAGCGCAAGGCGGTGAGGGAAAACGGTCGAAAATGGCCGCTTGGCCGCTTTTTTACCGCTCCACGGCGACGTGGAAAATTCCGCCAACAGGGCATTTCATACGCCACAATGAAAATCGATTGTGCCCGAAAGGTCACAGCCAAGCTTCGCTCCCGCCGCTAATATGGGCACGTCTTCCGTGGGGTGGCGGGTGGCGTCGATGACGAGATTATGGGTCGGGAGCGTTGCGCTCGTAGCGTTGTTGGCCGGCCCCGCGCTGGCGGCTGATGTCGCGGTCCCGGAACCGAGCTACCAAAAGGTGATCCCGGTGCCGGTCTACAGCTGGACCGGCTGCTACCTCGGTGGCGAGGGCGGATGGGCCTGGGGACGCAGCCGCCACGACACCGCCGCTGGGCCCGCGACCCAGTACTACGCGCTGAGCGGCGCATTGATCGGCGGCACGCTCGGCTGCAACTATCAGATCAGCCAGGTGCTGTTGGGCGTCGAAGGCGACTATTCCTGGACGACGAAGCGCGGGAACGGGCCGGAGAACCCGGCGTTCGATGCCGCCACGATCTCCGAGACCCGGGAGAACTGGATCGCCACCGTGCGCGCGCGCCTGGGCATCGTCCCGGCGCAGCAATGGCTGTTCTACGTCACCGGCGGCTATGCGGTCGCGAGCGTGCGGGCCAGCATCCTCAACGGCATCTTCGACTTCTCGGAGAGCCAGACCCGCCACGGCTGGACCGTGGGCGTCGGCATGGAATGGGCGATCGCCGGCACCTGGACGTGGAAGTTCGAATACCTCTATGTCGCGTTGCAGGACGCCGGCTATTTCGCCGTCCCGCCGCCGGGTGTCATCGCCAGAACCGCGGTTCCCCTCAACGACCACATCGCTCGCGTGGGCCTCAACTACCGATTCGGCGGCGGCGTGGTCTACGCCAACTACTGATCAGCCCGCCGCCTGCGCGGCCTTGGGCTCCGTCAGCCGCACCGCCAGCAGCCACGATATCCACAAGAACAGAAAATAGAGCGCGAGGAAGACGATGAGGCTGACTTGTCCGCCGAACGCGCGCTCGACCCCAAGCCCAATGAAATAGGCGGCAAGATCGCCCGCCACCATGAACACGAGATAGTAGACGATGAGCTGCACGACGCCCTCCCTGTGACGGCGTTGCCCCTGCTTTCCTCCTTAGCACAATTCGGCACGGTATTGGTGCTGAATATCGGGTAAGGCCCGTCACGGCACCCGGCGCTGTCTCACGCTGCGGCGGCCGGCTCGTCGAGCACCTCGCGGACCTTGGTCGCGAGGTCGCGCCGGCGATAGGGCTTGCCCAGAAGGTGCCTGATGGGCCCCGAGCTCTCCGGCGCCTCGTCGATGGCGCCGTGCGTGTATCCCGACGTGTAGAGCACCTTGAGGGCGGGCCGGCGCCGGCGCAGATGCTCGGCGAGGTCGCGGCCGTTCATGCCTCCCGGCATGATCACGTCGGTGAACAGCAGGTCGGGCGTGCAACCTTGCTCCACCGCCTCGATCGCATCTTTCGCGGTCTCGGCCGTGACCACCCGATAGCCCAGCGCCTCGAGCTGGGCGCTGGCATAGGTGCGCACCAGGGAATCGTCCTCCACCAGCAGGATGGTCTCGCTTCCGGTCGGCAGCTCCACCGACAGGGGCGCGGGCCCAACCACGACGGCCGCGACCTCCTTCGATCGCGGCAGATAGAGGCGAACGACCGTGCCGGCGCCAAGCTTGGAATGAATGCGCACATGGCCTTCCGACTGTTTGACGAAGCCGTACACCATGCTCAGTCCGAGCCCGGTCCCCTTGCCGACCTCCTTGGTCGTGAAGAACGGCTCGAAGGCGCGCGCGACGACGTCGGGCGGCATGCCGGTGCCGGTATCGCTGACCGCGACCATGACGTAGCTCCCGGTCCGCACGTCCGGATTGCTCGCCGCGAAGTCCTCATCGAGCTCGGCATTTGCAGTTTCGATGGTGAGCCGCCCGCCGGCCGGCATGGCATCGCGCGCATTGACCGCGAGATTGAGAACCGCGCTTTCCAGCTGGCCGCGGTCGACGGTTGCCGGCCACAGAGCGCTGTCGCGCACGAGCTCGATCTGGATGTGCTCGCCGAGCGTCCGCTGCATCAGCGGTTCCATCTCGGCAAGCAGCATGTTGATGTCGGTCGGCAGCGGCAGCAGCGTCTGGCGCCGGCCGAAGGCGAGCAACCGGCGCGTCAGGTCGGCGCCGTGCTCGGCCGCCCGCCGCATCGCCACGGCGAGCTGGCGCAGGCTTCGGTTGGGGATCTGCGTGGCAAGGACGTCGGCATTGAGCAGGATCGCGGTGAGCATATTGTTGAAGTCATGGGCAACGCCGCCGGTCAATTGGCCGACGGCTTCCATGCGCTGCACTTGCGCCAGGCGATCCTCCACCAGCTTCTGGTCGGTAATGTCGGTCACGATCGTGCCGACCGCCGAAACCGCGCCTGCCGCGTCCATCAGCGGAAATTTCACGCTCAGCAGCGTCCGCCGGCCGATCCGGGTCTCCACCGTGATTTCCCGTTGGATCGGCGCTTTGCTGGCGACCACCCGGCGATCCGCGATCTCCACGTCGTCCGCGCCCTCTTTCGACATCACGTCCCGCGTGCGCAAGCCAATCGCCGGTTTCTTGTTCGCGCCGGCCCATCGTTCGGCGGCGCGGTTGACGAAGGTGTAGCGCCCTTCGAGATCCTTGACGAAGACGAGAACCGGCGTGTGGTCCATGATGGCCTGGAATTGCGTCTGGCTGGCGCGTAGCGCGGCGTCGGCGCGGTCGCGCTCGGCGACGGTCCGCGTATGCGCGCGCCGCGATGCCGTGATCCAATATCCGGCGAGCGCAAGCATCAGCAGCATACCGAGGGCTTCGCCCGCCAGCACGACGAGCTCCGCCCGCCAGGCGGCAAGCGCGTCCCGTTGGGCGATGGAGACGGCTACCAGGACGGCGGGATGCGAAAGGCTGCGCCAGGCGGTGAGGTAGGGCGGACCGCCGGCTTCGATCGGTGCGCGCAGGACACTGCGATCCGGATGCTCGCGCCCTGCGCTCAGGATCGCCTCTTCGCCGGCGGATTCGCCCGCCTGATGCCCGTCGATGGGCTGACGGAACAAGAGGTAGCCGTCGGGATGGAGCAGCTGGATGACGCCGCGCGGCCCGACGTCGATCGCGGCATAGAAGCTGCGCAGCCGCTCGGGCTGAAACGTCGCCGCCAGCAATCCGATGAAGCGTCCGTCCCGGTCGCGCAGCGCCCGCCCGACCGGAATGAAGACGCCGCTAAAGTTCGAGCTTGGCACCGGAGGGCCGATGACCAAACCGTCGGTCTGGCGCTCGTTGAGCTGGCGATAGAGAAAAAAATCTCGACGCGAGGTGCCGGTGGCGGCCGGGTTGGTCGAAAGGGTCACGGTGCCGTCCGCATCGATGACGTTGAGCGATCCGACCCCGGCCAGTCCGGACAAGGTGGCTGCCAGCACCGGCGACCAAACGTCGCGCGGCGCCCGCGGCCCGCCGACCCGGTCGCTGTGCATCGCGAGCTGGTCGAGCGCAGCCTCGATCGGACCGAAGGTGCGATCGAGATGCTCGGCGAGCACGTGCACGAGACTTTCCGCCCGCCGCTGCTCCGCCAGCAGAACCTGATCGTACTGCCACCACAGCATGGCGCAGCGCGCGGCGAGGAAGACCACGAACACGCCGATGAGCGAGCGATAGACCGTGCCGCGCAGATCGAGCGGATCGGTCTTGGGACGTGGGTCAGGCGCCGCCACGGTCATGCGTCTTTCTTGCCCGACGTATTAGTTACACTCGTTACCGCTCGCAAAACGCGATGGAGTCAATTTTCTCAACCATATACAGCACATGCAAACGGATGGTAAGCGATGCTCGCGCCGCGATCGGAGGTGTGGTTCCGCGCAATGAATTGATGGCCGCCTGGTCGCAAACCGGCCGTGGCCGAGTATGACGGCGGAACCGGTCCGGAGCAATTCTGACTTGTCCTGATAGGAGAATCAGACAAAAGTTGCGCGAGGCAGAACGCCATTGCAACCGCACGCGTTGGGGAATGGGCCTTGGCAGGCATTCCTCTCGAAGCCGAGTAGGAGGCTTTGGTTGCACAAATGAAGCTGTCGAGCCGTTTGACTTTTGCCATGGTCGGCTTGGTGGTCGCGACCGCCATCGCCATCGGCTGGGTCACGTACCGCAATCTCGAGACCGGGGTCTTGCCCCGCGCCTTGGAGCGCATCGAGTCGCACGCGCGGCTCCTTGCGGCAGAGATGGCAAACTACGTACGCGGCGCGAGGAACGACATCGTCGGGTTCCAATCGGCCGTGGCGCTCAACGGCATCGTGCGCGCGCGCTCGGCCGGCGGGACCGATCCGCTCGACGGCACGAGCGAAGCGACCTGGCGGGCGCGCATGGCCGAGCGTTATGCGAAGGAGCTCGCGTCCAAGGCCGCCTATTCGGAATTCCGCATCATCGGGGTCGCCGACGGCGGGCGCGAGATCGTGCGCGTGGATCGCTCGGGAAAGGATGGCGCCATCCGCATCGTTCCGGACGACGAGCTCCAGGCGAAAGGCGAGCGGGAATACTTCAAGGCCACGCTCAGACTGCCACCTGATGAAATCTACGTCTCGCCGGTCGAGCTCAACGAGGAGCACGGCGCGATCGAGACGCCGCATGTCCCGGTCCTGCAGGTGGCGGCACCCATTCGAGCCGCGGACGGCAAGCCGTTCGGCATCGTCGTCATCGACATCGATCTGCGGCCGATCTTCGCCGACATCCGACGCGCCGCCCGGCCCGGCAGCACGATCTACGTGATCAACGAGCGCGGCGATTACCTGCTTCATCCGGAGGCGGCGCGCGACTTCGCCTTCGAATTCGGCGAGTCGAGCCGATGGCAAGACGATTTTCCAGAATTCGCCGCTGCCTTCGGGCCGGGTGAAACCTCGGCGCAGGCCGAGCATAGCGCGTCGGAAGACGCGCGTGAACGCGCTTTTCCGAGCGAAGCGAGCGGCCAGCGCGGCAACTCTATAGTGCGCGCGCATAGCGCGTCGGAAGACGCGCGTGAACGCGCTGGTGACACTCGCCCTGAAGCGGGCTCGTCGGCGCGCGCGGTGATCGACGCCAATGGCAAGCGGTCCGGGGTCGGCGTGGCCTGGGTCCGACTCGCGGGTGGGCCCCGGATCGCGGTGGTCGAGATCGTGCCGGATTCCCTCTTGATGGCGGCGAGCAGCGTCGTGCGCAACTCGATCGCGCTCGGCGGCCTGGCGGCCGTGCTGATTGCGACCATTCTGGCCTTCATCGTCGCTCGCTCGCTGACGCGCCCGCTGGTGCAGATGACCGCCGCGGTCGAAGGCTTCGGCCACGGTCAACCGATCACGGTGCCGACGCAGGCGGGCGGCGAAATCGGCGTGCTGGCGCGCGCCTTTGCGCGGATGACCGGCGAGGTGCAGGAGAAGACCGCCGCCCTCGAACGCGAGATCGAGCGGCATCGCCGCACTGAAGCCGTGCTCGAGCGCCACGCCGGCCGGGAGCAGCTGTTCAGCGCCGCCGTGGAATCGTCCAACGACGGGGTCGTGACCACGACGCTCGATGGCATCGTGACCGGCTGGAATCCCGCCTGCGAGCGGCTCTACGGGTTCAGCGCGGAAGAGGCGATCGGCCGCAGCATCGATATCATCGTTCCGAACGATCGGCGCACGGAGGTGCCCGAAATCCTGGGGAAGATCCGCCGGGGCGAACGAATAGACTCGTTCCACACCGTGCGCCTCGGCAGGAATCGCAAGCCCATCGACGTCTCGGTGAGCGTTTCTCCGGTCAAATCGCCGTCCGGAGCGATCGTGGGCGCGTGCAAGATCGCGCGCGACATCACCTCACGCAAGCGCGCGCAGCAGGCGCTGCTCGAAAGCGAGGAGATGGCGCGCGGCATCATCGACACCGCGCTCGATGCCTTCGTGCAGATGGACGAAGCGGGCGTGATCATCGATTGGAACCCGCAAGCGGAGACCATATTCGGATGGTCGCGTGCCGAAGCGATCGGCCATGTCCTCGCCGACCTGATCGTGCCGGAAAGGCACCGCGTGATGCACAAGGAAGGCCTCGCCCATTTCCTGAGCAGCGGCGAAAGCGCGATCCTGGGACAACGTTTCGAGATCGACGCCGAGCGGCGGGACGGTCGGGACATCAGAGTCGAATTGAGCGTGACGGCGCTGCGTCGTCGCGGCGGATACGTGTTCAACGGCTTCATACGAGATTTGACCGAAAGGATCGCTGCGGAAACGCAATTCCGGCAATCCCAGAAGATGGAGGCCGTCGGGCAGCTCACCGGCGGCATTGCGCACGACTTCAACAACATCCTCACGGTGATCACCGGGACGATCGAGATCCTGGCCGAGGCGGTGGCGGACCGGCCGCAGCTCGCGACGATCGCCAAGATGATCGACGATGCGGCGGCGCGCGGCACGGATTTGACGCGGCATCTCTTGGCCTTTGCCCGCAAGCAACCGCTGCAGCCGCAAGAAACCGACGTGAACGCGCTGATCGTCGATGCCGCCAAGCTGCTGCGGCGCACGTTGGGAGAGCACATCGAAATCGACTCGATGCTGGAGGCCGATGCCTGGCCCGCTTTGGTCGATCCGAGTCAGCTCACGTCGGCGCTGTTGAACCTCGCGCTCAACGCGCGCGATGCCATGCCGCAGGGCGGCAAGCTGATCCTCGAAACCGGCAACGTCCACGTCGACCAGAGCTATGCGAGCACGCAAGGCGAAATGCGCGTCGGCCCCTATGTGATGGTCGTCGTCAGCGACACCGGCTGCGGCATCCCGGTTGCGATCCGTGACAAGGTGTTCGAGCCGTTCTTCACCACCAAAGGCACCGGAAAGGGCACCGGGCTGGGCCTGAGCATGGTCTACGGGTTCGTCAAGCAATCGGACGGGCACATCAAGGTCTACAGCGAGGAGGGACACGGCACGACGGTGAAGATCTACCTTCCGCGCGCGATCTCGCAGGTGCACCATGCCGTCGACGTGTCGCCGGCGCCCATCGCGGGAGGCTACGAAAACATCCTGGTGGTCGAGGACGATGCCTTGGTGCGGGACTACGTGGTCGCCCAGCTGCGCAGCCTCGGCTACACCACGTTGACGGCGAGGAATGCCGCCGAGGCGCTCGCGACCATCGACAGCGCGGCGAAAGTGGATTTGATGTTCACCGACGTCATCATGCCGGGCAGCATGAATGGCCGGCAACTCGCGGACGAGGCGACCGAGCGCCGGCCGTCGCTCAAGGTGCTGTTCACCTCGGGCTATACCGAAAGCGCGATCGTCCACCACGGCCGGCTCGATCCGGGCGTCCTCCTGCTGGCCAAGCCCTACCGCAAGTCGGACTTGGCGCGCATGCTGCGCAAGGCGTTCGATGCCGTGAACGTGGCGGCGGCGTAGAGCATTTCAAGAAGACGCCTGGGGCGCCCCGTGGTGCCGCGCCTGCGACCGCCCGCATTTCGCCCACTATCGGCTGTTCCGACGCTTATATAGTGGCGGACAGTCCGTTCCCCGAGTGGACGATGCGCTCGCTTCGCAGCCGCCTTTGGGCCCTTTGGCTGATGCTCGCCGTGTCCGGCACGGTGACGGGCGTGCTGTTGCTCGAATTCTATCGGCAGTCGGCGAGCGCCCAGGTCGCGCGGGCGGAAGACACGGCGGTCGGCGCCTGCCGCGATTTGGCTGACCGCTACGCGTTCTTCGTGACCGGCTGGCATGGCGCGGATGCAAGCGGTATCGACGCCGCCTTGCAGCGGGAGCTGACCAGCGTGGTGCAGGCGGCGCTGGCGCGCGCTCCCGGGATCGAGGGCGGCATCTGGCAGGCCGCGCGCGGCTCGCTCGCCTATGCCTTCCCCACTTACGAAGGCACCGGGCCGAAGACCGACCTGCCCGCCGCGGAGGAGGCGACCATCCGGCGCGTGAACGAGGACGCATTGCGCGCCGACCGCCCGGTGACGGTGCGGCAGTCGGGCCAATCGCAGGTGCTCGTGGTGCATGCGTGTCCACTGGCCGGGCCGCTTCCCGACCTGACCGGCTGGACCATGACCCGCGCCTTCACCGGGCAAGGCCGGGCCTATAACCAGCTCTTGATCGGCCTGGCGGCGCTCGCGCTCACGGTGCTCGGCTCCGCCGCCTGGCTCGGACGGATTTTGTATTCATGGTCGCGCAAGCTGTCGCGGCTGGAATCCGCCCTGGCGAAACATGACGCCGGCAAGGCGGACTTGCCGGCGTTGCAGGCGACCGGCGAGCGCGAGCTCGATCGCCTGGTGGATGCGCTGAACGCGGTCGGGGCGCGGCTGTCGGACGAGCGCCGACGCGCCACCGCGGCCGAGCGGCTCGCCGCGGTCGGTCGGCTGGCCGCAGGGCTCGCGCACGAGATCCGCAACCCCATCGCCGCGATGCGCCTTAAGGCGGAGAATGCCCTGGCCGCCGATGACGAGGGCCGCCGGGCATCCGCGTTGCGCTCGATCCTCGACCAGGTCGGCCGGCTCGACGCCCTGCTTCGCGATCTGCTTGCGATGACGCAGCGCCGCGAGCCGCAACGAGCCAAAGCCGATCTGGCTCGCTTCGTGCAGAGGACGATCGAAACGCACGGTGAGCTTGCCGCCGCAAAAGGCGTTAAGGTGGGGATCGGCTCGTTGGAGCAGGGGCCTGTGGCGCCGGAATTCGACGCTGACCAGATGCATCGCGCACTCGACAACCTCGTTCTCAACGCGATCCAGAGCACGCCGTCCGGCGGCTCGGTGACGGTGGACGCGGTCGATCGCGACGGCCGGCTTTGCCTGCGCGTCCACGACACCGGCCCCGGGGTGCCCGAGGACGTCCGCGAGCGCCTGTTCGAGCCGTTCGTGACCGGCCGGGAGGAGGGGACCGGACTTGGACTTGCCATTGTGCGTGAGATCGCCCGCGCCCACGGCGGCGAGGCGCGGCTGCTGGCGAGCGCGTCGGGCACCACGTTCGAGATCGAGGTGCCATGGCGACGATCCTGATCGTCGACGATGACGCCGCGCTCCGCGACGGGTTGGCGGAGACGGTGCGCGATCTCGGCCACGAGCCGCGGTCGGCGGCGTCCGGCCGCGAAGCGCTGGGCATCCTGGCATCCGATCGTATCGACGGGATGTTGCTCGACCTGCGCATGCCGGGCGGAATGGACGGCATCGAGGTGCTACGCCGCGTGCGTGCGCGCGACCAGGCGCCGCCGATCGTGGTGCTGACAGCGTTCGCCAGCGCCGAGAACACCATCGAGGCGATGCGGCTCGGCGCCTTCGACCATCTGACCAAGCCGATCGGGCGGGACGAGCTTGCCGCGCTGCTGATCAGGATGCTGCCGCGGCGGCACGGATCGGCGGCAGAAGCGGGCGCGGGCGCCGAGCCCGGCAATCTGATCGGGTCGAGCGACGCCATGCGGCAGGTGCAGAAGACGATCGGGCTCGCCGCCGACAGCGATGCGACGGTCCTCATTCTGGGGGAGACCGGCACCGGCAAGGAGCTGATCGCACGCGCGCTGCACGAGCATGGCCGGCGCAAGGCCGCGCCCTTCGTCGCCGTGAACTGCGCCGCCATTCCGGCCGATCTCCTGGAGAGCGAGCTGTTCGGACACGTCAAGGGCGCCTTCACCGGGGCGTCGAGCGACCGCACCGGAGCGTTTCGCGAGGCCGACGGCGGAACGCTCTTCCTCGACGAGATCGGCGACATGCCGGCGGCGATGCAGGCCAAGATCCTGCGGGCATTGCAGGAGCGGGTGGTCACGCCGGTCGGCGGCAAGCCCGCGCAGGTCGCCGCGCGCGTCATCGCGGCAACGCACCGACATCTGCCGAGCCTGGTCGAAGCCGGCGCGTTCCGCGAGGACCTGTACTACCGGCTCAACGTGGTGCCGATCGTCTTGCCGCCGCTGCGCGAGCGTCAGGCCGACATCCTGCCGCTGGCCGAGCACTTCCTGCGTCTTGCATCGAAGCAGGGCACGCACAAGCGGCTGACCGCCGCAGCCTCGGCGCGGCTGCTGGAGCATTCCTGGCCGGGAAACGTGCGCGAATTGCGCAACGTGATCGAGCGGGCGAGCGTGCTCGTGCGCGGCGATACCATCGATGCCGTCGATCTCGACGTCCTCGAACGCGCGCGCCTCTCTCGCTATGAGCTCCTCGCGGGCGACATGCCGACGGCGGTGGCCAAGCTCGAAACGGCGATGATCCGCAAGGCGCTGGAGGCGTGCGGAGGCAACCGCGCCGAAGCGGCGCGCCGCCTGAACATCAATCGCCAACTGCTCTACGCCAAGATGGAGCGTTACGGCCTTGGCGACGGCGGAGCGTCCGGAAATCCGACATCGACTGTCGGGAAAGCCGACAACTAGGCGCACGACGCTGGCGAAAACTCGCTGACATTTCAAGGCCTCGCGGATTGGCACGCCGGTTGCTGAA
>WNEY01001389.1_pt1 | contig 17028 bp, 18 predicted proteins | sample 5400531 | NCBI WGS metagenome assembly WNEY01 (sample SAMN13153338, study PRJNA577476) | soil metagenome | isolation source: 200 cm saprolite under Douglas fir tree site 1 | place: USA:California | collected 2015-04-18
GCGAGCGCCCAGAAGTGTGGGGGTGTCCAGAAGAACACGATCAGGAACAGCCACAGCGCCGGCAGCGTGAGGTTCCCGGTCGCCGCCGCCCAACCGACGAGCGGGGGAACGGCTCCGGCCGCGCCGCCGATGACGATGTTCTGGGGCGTCTTGCGCTTGAGCCAGCGTGTGTACACGAGCACGTAGAAGAGGTTCCCGACCAGCGCAAGTACAGCGGCGAGGACATTCACGAGCGACGCGAGCAGCACGAAGCTGAACGCCGAGAGTGTGAGGCCGAACTCGAGGGCGCGCGACGCCGGCATTCGCTCTGCGGCGAGCGGGCGCGCTCGGGTGCGTGCCCCCATGAGCTTGTCGATGTCACGATCGAGGACGTGGTTGAGCGCGGACGCACCCCCACACGCAAGTGCAAGGCCGGTCATGGTCACGAGCACGAGCGACGCTCGCGGGGCTCCCTGCGCGCCGACGAACATCGCGCACAGGCCGGTGATGAGCAGCAGTGACATGATGCGCGGCTTCGTCAGCGTCACGTAGTCGCGCCAGGACGCGCGCGGTGCCGGTTCCCCGCGATAGGTGACGGCGGCCAGCACGAGCGAGGCGGCGAAGGCAACCGCGGCCAGGGCGAGGTGCAGGCCGGGCGCGGTCACCAACGCGGCGATGCCGAAGAGGACGACGGCGCTGAGTGCAGGTACGAGCAGTCGCCGGTGCACGAGGGCCGCAGCGACCACGAGTGCGACGAGCGGCGGCAGGGCGAGTGCCGCGAGCACGCGATGCGCCGCGCCCAGCGACGCCGCGCCGCTGACCACGGCGAGCAGGGTCGAGAGCGCTGCGAAGAGCGCCGTCAGGCGCAGCCAGGGCCCGGGCCTAGACACGGGCCTCCGCAAGTCGCCGTCGCAGGTCGCGGATGGGCCGGGCGCTCGTGATGTACGGCAACTGCTCGAAGTTGTGCGGCGGCGGCGGGGACGTGGTGTACCACTCGAGCGTGTCCGCGAGCCAGGGGTCGTTCACCGCGCGCGCGCCCTTGCGTGACGTCTGGACGACGTTGACGACGAACACGAGCAGGCCGATTGCCATCACGCCCGCGCCGATCGACGAGATCAGGTTGTACGCCTGCCAGAGCCCGTGCTCTTGGTAGGTGTAGATCCGCCGCGGCATGCCCAGCAGCCCGAGCATGTGCTGCGGGAAGAACGTGAGGTTGAAGCCGACGAACACGAGCCAGAAGTGAACCTTGCCCAAGCGCTCGTCGAGCATGCGTCCGAAGATCTTCGGCCACCAGTAGTAAAGGCCCGCGAAGATCCCGAACACCGAGCCGCCGAAGAGCACGTAGTGCATGTGCGCGACGACGTAGTACGTGTCGGTCACCTGCCAGTCGACCGGGAAGGCGGCGAGGAAGATGCCCGAGAGACCGCCGATCGTGAACACGGCGATGAAGCCGAGAGCCCAGAGCATGGCGGTGTCGAAGATGAGATTTCCGCGCCAGGTCGTCGCGAGCCAGTTGAAGATCTTCACCCCCGTGGGCACGGCGATCACCATCGACGAGAGCATGAAGAAGACGTTCAGGAAGTTCGGCAGCCCCACGCTGAACATGTGGTGCGCCCAGACGAGCATCGAGTAGAACCCGATCGCCACCGTCGAGAACGCGATCGCCTTGTAGCCGAAGATCGGTTTGCGCGAGAAGACGGGGATGACCTCCGAGATGATCCCCATCGCGGGCAGGATCATGATGTAGACCTCGGGGTGGCCGAAGAACCAGAAGAAGTGCTGGTAGAGGATCGCGTTGCCGCCGCCCTGGGGCTCGAAGAAATGCGTGCCGGCCTGACGATCGAGCAAGAGCAGCGTGAGCCCGACGGACAGCACAGGCAGCACCAGCACGAGCAGCGCCGAGTAGATCTCGATCGACCACACGAACAGAGGGATCCGCATCCAGCTCATTCCCGGCGCGCGCATGTTGTGGATCGTGGCGAGGAAGTTGATCGCACCGATGAGCGACCCGAGCGAGAGCAGGTGCAGCGACAGGATCCAGAGATCCTGGCCCCGGCCGAGCGAGAACATGTCGGCCGAAAGCGGGGGATATCCGTACCACCCGGACCGGGACGCGCCGTACTTGGCGAAGAAGCTGAGATAGAGGACGACGCCCCCGAAGAGGAAGAGCCAGTACGACAGAGCGTTGAGCCGCGGGAAGGCGACGTCGCGAGCACCGATCATCAGCGGCACGAGGAAGTTCGCGAAGCCGGCGAAGATCGGGACGACGACGAGGAAGATCATCGTCGTCCCGTGGATCGTGAAGAGCTCGTTGTAGCTCTGCTTGGTGATGAAATGCTCGTTCGCCTGTGCGAGTTGCGCGCGCATGAGGAGCGCGAGGATCCCGCCCGCCGCGAAGAAAACGAGGGAGGTCCCGATGTAGAGGATCCCGATCCGCTTGTGGTCCGTGGTCGTGACCCAGCTCATGACGCGCCCCTGGCGCCAGTCAGGCCGGTACGGCTCCACGTTGGCCCTAGCCGCCACTCGCGGCCCCCTTGTAGACGCTCTGCTTGAGGTAGGCGAGCAGCGCCTGCACCTGTTCGTCCGTCCAGCCGTGCGCAACGGGCGGCATCTCTTTCCTACCCTGGCGGATCAGTTGCTCCAGGCCTTGGCCCTGCGTCAGCAGGGTGTTGTTCGAGATCTTCGGCCCGAAGCCGCCCTGTCCCTGGAGCCCGTGGCACTTCGCGCACGAGCCCACCCACTCGCCGCGCCCCAGTTCACTCGCGGCGGTGTCGAGCCAGGCGGCGTACTCGGTTTGCGACTCCACCTCGACGACCGCCTTCATCGCTGCGTGGAAGACGCCACAGAACTCGCCACACCTCCCGCGGTATGTTCCGACTTGATCGGCCTTGAACCACGTGTGCGTCACGTGGCCGGGGATGGCGTCGAACTTGCCGCCGAGCTCCGGCACCCACCAGCTGTGGTCGACGTCCTGCGAGGTGATGTCGACGCGAACCGTTCGGTTGACGGGCGCGTGGAGCTCGTCGATCGAGATCTGGCCGTCGGGATACGTGAACTGCCAGTAGAACTGATGCGCGTCCACCTTGACGATGAGTGGGCCGCCTTCTGCCTTCGCGCCCGGCACGTCCTGAATGCCCGGAAGCTTGTAGAAGATGAACGCGGCGATCACGGCCAGGATCACCACGGGAATCGCGGTCCAGATCAGCTCGAGCCGGGTGGCGCCGTGGATCTGCGGCCCCTCTGCGGTGCGCGGGCGCCCGCGCCGACGGTACTTGAAGACGAACGCGATCAGGGCGCCTTCGACGAGCACGAAGATCGCTCCGGTGAAAATCGAGATCCAGACGTACGAATCGTTGATCCGCTTCGCGTTCGGCGAGTGCGGCGTGGCCGGCGCAAAACCTCCGTTGCCGGCGTACGCGACGGCTGCCAGCGCCAGCGCGGCGCCGAGAGCAAGCACGAGGACAAGGGCTCTGCGCCTCACCGGCGGTGGCATCCTACGAGATGATTAGGAGATGAGTTCGAGTGAGTCGGTCGGCGATTGCAGACGGGCGCACGGGCTGAGCCCGCGCGCCCTGGAGGCGGCACCGCAAGCGGTGCCTTAGGAGACGTGGAGGGAGGGTCGCGCGTCCATCTGCCGCCTGGGATCGGAGCCGGTTACCAGGTGTACGTGAACGGGGTCCTGCAAGAGCCCGGGCGCGATTTCGACCGGGTCGGCGACGAGCTCGTCTTTCGCCGGCAGCTCGCTCAGGAGGGCCGTCTGGGCCCGATTCGCTGGCTCTCGATGCTGCTCGGGGTCGCCGGGACGTACCGCAAGCACGAGACCGTGGACCTCGTTTACGAGGAGGGTGGGCGACGCACGGTGGCCTCGCTCACTCCTTCGTAACTGGCTCGAGGCGGTAGCCGACGCCGTAGCGCGTCTGGATGAAGGTGTGCCGTGGGGCACGGCGGTCGATCTTCTCCCGCAGCCGCCGCACGAAGACGTCGACGGTGCGGTCACGATGGCTCTCACGCCGGCCCCAGATCTTCTGCAGGAGCTCGTCGCGGGTCACGACCCGTCCGCGCTCGAGGGCCAGTTGGTAGAGGAGGCGGAACTCCGTTGGAGTCAGGCCCGCGCTCTCGCCGTCGACGAACGCTTGCACCTCGCCCGGGTCGATGCGGAGCTCCTCGATCTGGATCGGGTCACCGCGGTGCGCATCGTCCCGCCGCAGCGCCCGCCGTGAGGCCGCGCGCACACGAGCGACGAGCTCGTTCATCGAGAACGGCTTGACGAGATAATCGTCCGCTCCGATCTCGAGGGCGTGCACGCGGTCGTGCTCGGTTCCACGCGCGCTGACGACGACGATCGGCGTTGGTATCCCCTCTGCCCGAGCGCTCTCGATGATGCTCCAGCCGTCGCGTCCGGGAAGCATCAAGTCGAGCACGCAGACGTCGGGCCGCTCGAAGCGCAGCCGCGCCAGTCCCTGATCGCCCTTGCCCACCACTACGGGGTCGAACCCGGCCGCCGCGAGATGCTTTGCCATCCCGTCCGCGATCACGGAGTCGTCCTCCACGATCAGGACCTTGGCCATACTCGTCTCTGATGGAGGATGCACGGGCTTACGAGGAGCTGCGGGTCGGCTTCACCGCCGCAGTTTCCCACGAGCTGCGCACGCCGCTCGCGCGGCTTCTGGCACTGCTCGAGTCGGCCTCGCTTCCGGATGCCGATCGCGATGCACTGCTTGCCCAGGCCCGCGACGAGGTCGAGGAGATGAGCGAACTGGTGGACGACGTGCTCTTCCTCTCCGAGCTCGAGAGCGGCCGGGAGGTTGTCGCGCTCGGCTCGACGCCTGCGCTGCCTGTGTTGGAGGAGGTCCGCGACAGGCTTGCCAACAGGGCGGAGAACGCCGACGTCACGATTCGAATCGAAGCTCCCGGAGACGTCGAGTTGCCGCTCCGCCGTCGAATGCTGCAGATTGTGGTTGAGAACCTCGCCGAGAACTCCATTCGCTACTCGGGACCGGGATCGACGTTGACGATCTCCGCGGGCGCGGGTGTGCTCGAAGCGGCCGATGACGGCCGGGGAGTGGAGGAGGACGAGTTGCGGCGGATCTTCGAGCGTTTCTATCGCAGCGACCGGGCCCGCGCCTCGAGGGGCACGGGCCTCGGTCTGGCGATCGTGAAGCACGTGGTCACCGCCGCCGGCGGCAAGGTGGAGGCGGCCGGCGGCCCGGGTCACGGCCTCACTGTGCGTTGCAGCTTCTCTACGAGTGCACCGAGTTGAGCGTCTTGATCGACGCCTTCAGGACCACGTTCGGCAGCGGCGAGAAGAGCAGCTTCGGCCCCGAGGCCTGCCCCTTCGTCACCGCCCAGCGCACCAGTTGCTTCAGCTCTTTCGCCTTCGGTGTGCTCGTGGGGAGGATGACGTACGTGAAGGTGCAGATCGGGTACGCGAGTGGCTGACGCTTCGCCGGGTTGACGATCGAGATGCCGCTGTCGTTCGGCGCGACACGGAGGATCGTCGCTCCCGCCGCCGCGATCGCGCGCAGGCCCGGCAGCTGGAAGACGCCGGCGCGGTTCTTGACCGCCGCGATCTTGAAGTGGTTCTTGAGCGAGTACGCGACGTCCACGTAGGTGATGCCGCCGTTCGTCTGACTGAGTGTTGCGGCGACGCCTGAGCTTCCCCGTGCGCCGACGCCGGTGGGCCAGTTGACCGCGACTCCCTTGCCGACGCCGCTCTTCCACTGCCTGCTCACGCTGTTCAGGTACTCGGTGAGGTTGAAGGTCGTGCCGCTGTTGTCACTTCGGTGGATCACGGTAATGGCGAGATCCGGCAGCGACTTTCCCTTGTTGAGCTTCTTGAGCGCCGGGTCGTTCCACTTCTTGATCGTCCCGAGGAAGATGCCCGCGACGGCGTTGCCGTCGAGCTTGATGTGATCGGGCAGTCCGTCGCCGCGGTAGGCGAGAGACGTCGCCGACAGGGCCCACGGAATCTGGACGCAGCCCTTGCAGGCGGCGAACTGGTCGGGAGTGAGCGGCGCGTCGCTCGCGCCGAAGTCGACGGTGCGGTTGGTGATCGCATTGATGCCGCCACCCGAGCCGATCGGTCCGTACGTCACCTTGATGCCGTACGCGGCGTCGACCTTCGGAATCCAGTCCGAGACGAGCGGAGCTACGAACGAGCTCCCCGCGCCGGTCAGGGATCCTGCCGAAGCCTTGGCTCCTGCTCCGGTGGTGAGGACGAATGCCGCGCCGATCGCGGCGAGGCCGGCCAGTGTCCTGCGAGTCAAGATTGCTCCTCTCGTTTTTGGTTCACATCACGACGAGCGTGCCTGCCTTCCTGCCAGCTGTGGGGAGAACGGTGGTTGCAAGCTGGTGACAAGGTGGTGAACGGGAGCCGAGAGAGCCCGAAGGGTCAGTAGGCTCGCGCGCTGGTGAGCGCCGCTCCGACGACGAGCCCGTTGCAGGCACGCCGCCGCCACCGGTTGCGCGGTCGCCTCGGCGATCTCGCCTTGCACGGGATCACGATGGCCGCGTCGCTCGCATGCTTGGTTCTCGTCGGCGCGATCGTCTGGAAGATCCTCGAGCTGTCGGGCGACTCGTTCCACCGCTTCGGGCTCGGCTTCGTCACCACACGAGGCTGGGACCCCGTCAAGCACGTCTTCGGCGCGCTTACTTTCATCTACGGGACAGCGGTCAGCTCGTTGGTCGCGCTGGTTCTGGCGACGCCGCTTGCTATCGCGATCGGCCTCTACCTCAGTGAACTGGCGCCGCGTGGCGTGCGCGGCATCGTCGGGTCGCTCGTCGAGCTGCTTGCTGCGATCCCGAGTGTCGTGCTCGGACTATGGGGGATCCTCGTGCTCGGGCCTTTCCTCGCCCACCACGTCGAGCCGTGGCTGCACAGGACGCTCGGCTTCATTCCGCTCTTCGGCGATCCCCAGCAAACCGGTCAAGGTCTGTTCACCGCTGCCGTGATTCTCACGATCATGATCGTCCCCATCGTCGCGTCGATCAGTCGCGAGCTGTTCCTGGGTGTGCCGCGGGAGCTCGAGGAAGGGGCGCTCGCACTCGGGGCAACACGCTGGGAAATGGTGCGTGGCGTGATCCTGCCTGCCACGCGGTCGGGGATTGCCGCAGCAGTGATCCTCGGGCTCGGCCGCGCGGTCGGCGAGGCGATCGCGGTGACACAGGTGATCGGTGGCGGCACTCGGATCGGGTGGTCGCTCTTTCCGCCCGCGGACACGCTCGCGAGCAAGATTGCATCGAGCTACCAGGGCGCAGGCTCGGGCCTAGAGACGTCGTCCCTCCTCTACCTGGCCGCGATCCTGCTCGTCCTCGGGTTGATCGCCAACTTGATCGCCCAGGTGATCGTGCACCGTTTCGATCCGTTGCGAGGAGCGCGTTCATGAATCGCGATCGCCGTCGCCGAATCGTGAATCGCGCAATGGAAGTCGTCGCGACTGTGGCGGCCCTTGTCGCGGTCGCGGTGCTCGCGATCGTCGTGATCTCGGTCGCCCGGCGTGGGGCCGGAGCGTTGAGCTGGGACTTCTTCACGAAACCGCAGGCGCTGTTCGGGCAGCCCGGCGGCGGCATCGCGAATGCATTGGTCGGGACTGCATTACTTGTCTTGCTTGCGACCGCGATGGCGCTGCCCGTAGGCGTACTCACCGCGATCTACCTGACCGAGTTCGCACCCCGTCGCCTGGCCGTCCCGATCCAGGTCGTCATCGACGTTCTCGCAGGGCTACCGACGATTGTGATCGGGATCTTCATCTACGCGTTGCTCGTAATCGGACACACGCAGAGTGGCTACGCGGGTGCGTTCGCACTCGCGGTGATCATGCTTCCTCTCATTGCGCGCGCGACGCAGGAGGTGCTCCTTCTCGTGCCCTCGACGTTGAGAGAGGCGAGCCTCGCGCTCGGTGTCCGGCGCTGGCGCACCGTGCTCGGCGTGATCTTGCCTTCGAGCGTCGGCGGCATCCTCACGGGCACGGTCCTGGCGGTCGCGCGCGCCTCGGGCGAGACCGCGCCGCTGCTCTTCACGAGCTCGATTTTCGGGAACAGCGTCCAAACGGACGTGACGAAGCCGCTCGCGAACATCCCGGTGCTGATCTTCGACTACTCCGAGCAGCCCGATCCGGCGTTGCACCAGCAGGCGTGGGCGGCCGCACTGGTGCTGATGGGCTTCGTGCTCCTGGCGAGCCTGGCCGCGAAGGCACTGCTCGCTCGCAGCCGCACAAAGCTGGCTCGGTGACCGGGAGCTTTACGATTGCCCCCGTGATCGACGTTGCCCAGGCGAGGAAGGACGCTCAGCCCAGCCTGCGTGAGCTCGTCTTCGACATCCAGGGACTGACCGTCAATTACGGACGTTTGACGGCGATCAGCGGTGTCGACCTCCAGGTCTACCGGAATGTCATCACGGCGATCATCGGGCCGTCGGGGTGCGGCAAGAGCACGTTCATCCGCTGTCTCAACCGCATGAACGATCTGGTCCCCGGAACCCGGATCGACGGGCAGATCCTGTACCAGGGCGCAGATCTCTACGCCTCGGGCGTCGATCCCGTCGAGGTGCGGAGACGCATTGGCATGGTCTTCCAGAAGGCCAATCCCTTCCCGAAGTCGATCTACGACAACGTCGGCTGGGGGCCGCGCGTGCTGGGCATGCGCAAGGACCTCGACGAGCGCGTCGAGAAGGCGCTGCGCAGCGCGGCCCTTTGGGACGAGGTCAAGGACCGCTTGAAGAAGAACGCGCTCTCGCTCTCGGGCGGCCAGCAGCAGCGGCTCTGCATCGCGCGCGCCATCGCCGTGGAGCCTGAGGTGCTGCTGTTGGACGAACCGGCGTCGGCGCTCGACCCGATTGCCACGTCTGCGATCGAGGAGCTGATGCACGAGCTGAAGCGCGACTACACGCTCGTGATCGTCACGCACAACATGCAGCAGGCGGCGCGGGTCGCAGACCTGACCGCCTTCTTCAGCCTGGAGGTCGACCAGGACCGGCGGAGCGGTGTGCTCGTCGAGTACGACTCGACGAACAAGATCTTCACCAACCCGTCTGACAAGCGCACGGAGGACTACGTCACCGGGAGATTCGGATGAGGACGACATTTCAGGAAGAGCTCGACCTCCTCGAGGCGACTCTGCAGGAGGAAGGCGAGCTCGTCCTGCGTGCGTTGCGCGGGGCCATCAAGGCGCTCGAGCAGCGTGACGAGGAGCTCGCTGACGAGGTGATCGCGTTCGACGACGACGTCGACCAGCGCTACGTTCGGATTGAAGAGGGCATACAGCTCCTGCTTGCGCGCCAGACGCCCGTCGCCAGCGACCTACGGCTCGTCCTCGCGATCCTCCATGTCAATCTGCACCTCGAGCGCATGGCGGACTACTGCGTGACGATTGCGAAGCTCACGAAGCTCGTTCCCGAGGTTGATCCGGGCCCGCGCTTCGTCGAGGGCTTCGAAGAGATGGGCTCTCGCTGCGAGGAGATGATCCGGGTCGCTCTCGACTCGTTCGGAAGCCGCGACCTCGAAGGCGCGGAGTCGCTCGTCGACTTGGACGAACTGATCGATCGCGCGAACAGGCGGGTCGTTGAGCGCATCCTGGAGCTCGGCGGGGACCCCGAGATGCGTGAGTACGGCCTCCGGATGGTCATCGTCTCCCGGGCCCTGGAGCGCATCGGCGACCACGCCGTCGACATCGGCGAGCAGACCGCCTACCTCCTGACGGCGGAGTTTCGCGAGTTTACGGACGCCTCGCACCCCACGCCGCGCGAAGCCTGACAAACTCCCGCCGTCAACTCCGGAGAGGAGCGCCGTGGCACGCATCTCGCTGGTCCCACAGAACAAGCAATTCTTTCGGCTCCTCGAGCACGCCTCCGACAACGCCGTAGGTATCTCGCGCCAACTCGTGCAGCTCCTGGACGGGTTCCCGTCGAACGGAACAAACCTGAGGGAGATCAAAGAACTGGAACACGAAGGCGACCGCCTGACACGCGAGGTCGTCGACCTCCTCAATCGCACGTTTGTGACGCCGTTCGACCGTGACGACATCTATCTCCTGGCCGGTGCGATCGACGACGTCTGCGATCACGTCGACGAGGCCGCAGGGAATATCGTCGGGTACGGAGTCGAGCAGATCCGGCCGAAGGCGAAGGAGCAGGCGCAGGTAATCCTGCGTAGCGCCGAGAAGCTGCACGAAGCGGTTAGCCGCCTGGAGGGATTCAAGGACTCGAGCAGCCAACTGCACGCGCTCCGGGATCTCGAGGACGAAGGTGATCGGCTCAACCGCGCCGCGGTCTCCGAGCTGTTTACCTCCGGCGAAGATCCGATCGCGGTCATCCGCTGGAAGGACATCCACGAACAGCTCGAGGAAGCCGTCGACGCGTGCGAGAACGCCGCCGACGTCCTCGAGGCAATTCTCGTCAAGAACCGGTAGGGCCGTCCATGAACGACGTCCTGCTGGTCGTCGTGATCGTCGTGGCGCTCGGCTTCGACTTCACAAACGGCTTCCACGACACTGCGAACGCGGTCGCAACCTCGGTGTCGACTCGCGCGCTCACGCCGAGGATGGCGGTCCTGATCGCTTCGGTGGCGAACCTCGCCGGAGCGTTCGTGACGACGGCGGTCGCGAAAACCGTGGGGAAGGACATCGTCGCCTCAAACCTCATCAATACGAAGACCGTGCTTGCCGCCCTCTTGGGTGCGATCGTGTGGAACCTGCTGACCTGGTGGTTTGGCCTCCCGTCCAGCTCGTCGCACGCACTCATCGGCGGTCTGGTCGGCGCCGCTCTCGCGCAGTCGGGCGAGAACGGAGTGCTGTGGCACGGGCTTGCGCACAAGGTGGTCATTCCCGCACTCGTTGCGCCCCTGATCGCATTCGCCGGGGCGTTTCTCCTACTCATCGTCATCTACTGGTTGTTCCGTCGCATCACGCGAGGCGTTGCGAACCGCGGCTTCCGCTTGGGTCAACTCGTGTCGAGCACCTTCATGGCGTTCACCCACGGAGCAAACGATGCGCAGAAGACGATGGGCGTGATCGCGCTTGCGCTCTTCGCGAATGGCAACCTGAAGGAGTTCGAAATCCCGACTTGGGTGAAGATCGCTGCGGGGCTCTCGATCGCAGCCGGCACTTACGTCGGCGGCTGGCGGATCATGCGCACGCTAGGCCAGCGCCTTTACAAGATGGAGCCGGAGAGCGGCTTCGCCGCCCAGGCCGCAGCCGGGGCGACGATCTACGCGGCGACGAAGTACGGCTATCCGCTGTCGACAACCCACGTGATCTCCGGCGCGGTCCTCGGAGCCGGTTCGACGCAGCGCCTCTCCGCCGTCCGCTGGGGAGTCGCCGGCAACATCGTCGTCGCGTGGCTCCTCACGATCCCTGCGGCCGCAGCTGTCGCGGCGGGACTGTACTGGCCCATCCAGGCGATCTTCTGAGCGCCACCAGAGTGACCCGGGGAGCCACCGTAACGACCCGGCCAGGTTTTTCGTTGTGTCTCCGTGGAAACCAGTGACCCAGGTCGACAACCGAACACCCGAAGGGAGGGTCAAACCGCATGGGCATTCTTTGGATCATCCTCATCGTGATTCTCGTGCTCGCGCTGCTCGGCTTCTTCTCGCGCGGGCGCTGGTAAGCATTTAGGACCATCAAAAGCTCGAAATGGGCCGCCCAGCACTTGCCGGGCGGCCTTCGTATGCCGATCATGGTGGGGTGAATCCCGCCGCCTTTCTGACCGAGTTCGAAGAGCGAAACATGCCCGCAGTTCCTCGGCTGGGCGGAATGGCGCGCGCCAACGGTGTCGTCATGGTGAGCGAGCGCTACTGGGCCTTCGCGGGGACCGACGGAAGCCTGAGGGAAGGCCGGATGCCGGTGGCGCCGCGCGCGCTGCGTGCGATTCCACTCGTGCGCGGGCTCGTGCGTCTCTCTGGGTCGCTGTCGCCCCTCTTCAAGCGTGAGGGTGTGGCGCGCGGCCGCGAACGGCTCTTTCTGATGGCGGCGATCAGCACTCCCCTCGTGCTCGCCTTCGCACCGAGCTGGCTCGGGCTCACCGCAGGTTTCGTCACGACCTTCGCGCTGCTCGGTTGGCTCCTACGGGGCCGCACGCTCTACCTGCACGGTGCCGAGCACCGTGCGATCGCCGCACTCGAACAACGGCGTCTTCGGGAGACCTGGCAGGGCAAGGCGCTGCCCACGCGCTTCTCGCTGCGCTGCGGCACGAACTTCGCCGCGCTGCTGATGCCGGTCGCCGTGTTCGGTGGCCGCTTCTGGCCTCTGCCGGCAACCGCTTTCACCCCGGTCGTCGTGTCGGTGCTCGCGCTGGCGCTCACGATGGAGTTGTGGCAGCTCGTTCAGAGCGTGCCTCGTCTCGCGCGGGTGGTCCTCTTGCCGGGACTGGGATTGCAACGCCTCACCACGCGCGAGCCGAGACTCGTTGAGACGCGTGTCGCCTTGACCGCGCTCGCCGCAGTGCTCCGTAGAGAACTCGCCCACGGGTAGCCTCCGGGGCGTGAACGCCCCTCGCGAGAACAGCATTCAGGCCCACGGGCTCGTCCGCGAGTTCAAGAAGGGGCCACGTGCCGTCGACGGCATCGATCTGCACGTCGACCCGGGTGAGATCTATGGCTTCCTCGGTCCGAACGGCGCCGGGAAGTCGACCACCGTTCACGTGCTCACGACGTTGCTGCCGCCCACAGCGGGTACCGCGACGGTCGCAGGCTACGACGTCGTCAAGGAGGGGCCGCAGGTCCGGAAGGCGATCGGTGCGGCATTGCAGGAGGCTGCACTCGATCCGTTCCTGACGGGGCGCGAACACCTGAGGCTGCAGACCACGATGCACGGGATCACCGGCGAGGAGCGGCGCAAGCGCAGCGACGAGCTGCTCACTCGGGTCGGGCTGACCGAAGCGGCTGACCGCAAGGTCAAGGGCTACTCGGGCGGGATGAAGCGTCGCCTCGACCTTGCGCTCGCACTCGTTCACCGGCCGCGGATCCTCTTCCTCGACGAACCGACGACCGGGCTCGACGTTCAGAGCCGCACAGCGCTCTGGGTGGAAGTGGGCCGGCTCGCGAAGGAAGAGGGAGTGACCGTCTTCCTCACGACTCAATACTTGGAGGAGGCCGACGTGCTCGCCGACCGCGTCGGGATCATCGACCACGGCCGGATCGTCGCGGAGGGCACTCCCGAGAAGCTGAAGGCCGAGATCGCGCACTCCACGGTCGAGGCGGTGCCCGCCAATCCCGATCAGCGAGGTGGGGTTGCAGCCGTCCTCGAGCGCTTCGGCGAGCAGACGACCGGTTACGGCCCAGGCAGCGTCGCGGTGCAGCTGAGCTCGTCGAACGGCAATCTCGCCGTGATCGTCCGCGCGCTGGACAGCGAAGGGATCATCCTCTCCCAGCTGCAGATCCACGAGCCGACGCTGGACGACGTCTTCCTTGCGAAGACCGGGCGCCATCTCGAAGGTGCCGGCGACGAGCAGGAACCGGAGCCGGAGCAGGTCGCACAGCCTGCGTCGGCGTGACGGCAATCGCCCTGACGCAGACGGCGGCGCTCGCTGGGCGGGCCGTCGTTCGCACCGCGCGGCAGCCGGCGAACGTCGTCTTCCCCCTCGTCTTTCCGATGTTGCTGTTCGCCGTGAATGCGGGCGGGCTCAAGGCGGCGACGCGGCTCCCCGGCTTCCCGACGGATTCGTTCGTTGCGTTCGCACTCGCGGTCCCGTTCGTGCAGGGTGCTCTGATCGCGACGATCAACGCGAACGTCGAGTTCGCGCGCGACATCCAGACCGGATTTCTCAACAGGCTCGCTCTGACGCCTGTTCGTGGGATCGTCCTGCTGCTCGGCCAGCTCGGCGGCCTGATGACGATCGCGATCGTCCAGGCTGTCTTCTACCTCACGATCGGCCTGGCGTTCGGCGTGCGGCTCGCAAGTGGATTCGGCGGCGCGGCAATGCTGCTCCTCCTGGAGCTCGTCATTGCGCTCGGCTTCGCGGCGCTCGGCAGCTGGGCCGCGCTGCGGACCGGTTCCACTGAGGCGGTGCAGGGTCTCTTCCCGGTCTTCTTCGTGTTTCTCTTCCTGTCGTCGATGAACATGCCGCGCAACCTGATCGAGGCGGATTGGTTCCGGTGGGTCGCCACGGTCAACCCGGTTTCGTACCTCATCGAGGCAGTGCGCTCGCTGGTGATCGAAGGGTGGAACTGGGAAGCGCTCGGGCTCGGTTTCGCAGCGGCCGGCGGTCTCAGCCTCGTCGGCTTCGTGCTCGCGACGCATGCACTGTGGCGACGGCTGGAGCGAACATGAGAGACGTGTTGGCTGTCGCGCGCGGTGTGTCGTGGCGTGTGTTGCACATGTTCTTCACGAATCCAGCCTTCCTGCTGCCCTCGCTCGCGTTCCCGCTGTTCTTCTTCACTGCGTTCGTCGGCGGTCTCTCGCGCATCTCGCAAGTCCCGGGGTTCGATTTTCCCAACGGATACACCGCGTTCCAGTTCGTCTTCGTCCTGCTGCAGTCGGCGGCGTTTGCCGGCGTCTTCACCGGGTTTGGCATTGCGCGCGATTTCGAGAGCGGCTTCATGCGGCGCCTGATGCTCGCTGCCCCGAACCGTGGCGGGATCCTGCTCGGCTATGTGGTCTCAGCGTTCGTTCGTTGGCTGACCGTCGCGAGTGTCGTGACCGTCGTCGCGTTGCTCGCGCAGATGAATATCGGCGGGAACGGTGTCGACTTGTTCGGGCTCTACGCGCTCGCGTTGCTCCTCAATCTCGCAGGGACGCTCTGGGCGACGGGCGTGGCGATGCGCTTGCGCACGCAGCAAGCCGCGCCGGTGATGCAGATGCCGGTCTTCCTGCTCCTCTTCTTTGCCCCGGTGTACGTACCGCTCGATCTGCTTCAGGGCTGGATCCACGCTGTCGCCTCCGTCAACCCGATCACGGCGCTGCTCGAGGCCGGTCGTGGCTTCATCTCCGGCAGCCCCGAGCTGACTCTCGCGGCGTTCGCGATCGCGCTTGGGCTGATCGTCGGATTTGCCGCCTGGGCCGTTCGAGGCCTAAAGAGTGCGGAAGCCGCCGGTTAAAAGCATAATCCCCTGCTAATGGAGCCTGAAGCCTGGCCCACTCCACAGACTCCGCGCGAGCCGCTGCCGCGTGTCGAGGACCTGCCCGTCGCCGAGCAGGGCTACGAGCAGGAGAGTGTCAAGGCTGCGTTCGACTCCTTCTACCGTCACGCGGCCCAGCTCGACGCTGCCCTCCGCACGCTCGAGGCCGTGGAGTCGTTCCACCGGCATGCCGCGTCTCTGCGCGCCGACCTGCGCGCTCTCCGCACAGCGGGCTGGACGCAGCAGTCGTGGACGCAGCCTCCGTCTTACGGGTACGGCGTGCGTGCGCCGCGCGAGGGAGTTCCGCCGGCGGTCTGGCGCATCGGCGGCGAAGTCGGGTTTCTGGTTGCCGTCGCGGTCGCGTTGGGGGTGGCGAAGCTGTCGTGGTGGGTGATCCTCCTCGCCATGGCCGGTGCGTTCGCGATCGTTTGCCTGATCGAGTGGCTCGCGGCGCGCGAGCACCTGTCGCTCGTGCAGCCCGCGGCGACGGCGCCCGCTCATCCCGTGGTGGAGGCCCAGCGGGCCGAAGACACGGACGAGCGCGACTCGTTCGGGTGGACCGCCTTCGAGAAGGCACAGGAACCGTCGGACGCGATGACGATCATCGGGGCTCCCTCGCGCGAGGAGGAACCGATCGTCGAGACCGTGCCGGAACCCGAGCCCGAGCCCCCGCCGGAGGAACCCGAGTTGCCGCCCGCCGCGGAGGCCGAGCAAGAGAGTGACTCGTCCCGTGGCCGGTGGCGACGGCGCCAAGACGGCAACGAGACCGCCGCCGAGCAAGAGCAGCCGCGGCACGTTCGCGTGCTCCCCGCCGCCGAAGAGCTAGCCCGCCCGGACCCCTGGGAGGAGGGCTTCGACGGCCCCGAGGCTTTCGACGAGATCGAAGAGCCCGAACTCGTCGAGGACGAGGCGCCGCGTCGCTTCAGGCGTCGCTAAGACGCTCTTGCGTCCGGCGCCGTTCCTGCCGATAGGACTCCAATGCGGAAACGTCCCATCGGCCAGATCCTGGTCGAGAAGAACGAGATTTCTGAAGCCGAGCTCGTGGCTGCGCTCGCGGAACAGGAGCGGACCGGCCTGCGATTGGGCCAGATCCTGATCGAGACCGGGCGGATCTCCTGGCTCGCGCTTGCCCGCGCGATCGCCGAGCAGGTGCTCGACATCGAGGACGTCCAGCCCGAACCGACGGCTCTGCCGGCGATTCCAGTTCCGGCGCCACCGCCTCCGGCCCCCGCCCCGGCTGCGGTCGTGGCCTGGTCAGCGACACCGGCACCGGTAGCAGCCCCGGCACCGGTAGCAGCCCCGCCTCCGGTCCCTACTCCGGTAGCGGCACCCGTGGCGGTACCGCCCCCCGCGCCCGTCGCGCCGAGCCTGATCCAGGATCCCGAGATCAAGCTGCACAGCGTCGAGGCGCTCCTGAAAGAACGTCAGCGCGCGTTCATCGAGCTGGTCACGACCACGGAGACGCTGCGCATGAAGGTCGCTCATCTCGAAGAGATCATCGACGAGCGCGACCGCGAGCTGACCAAGTTGCGCGTCATGCGCGCCAGCTGAACGTTTCGCCCTAAGGCTGGGGCGCCACGGCTACGGACGTTCCGAGGACCTTCCCGTCTCGGCCGAGCGCCTTCACCGCGTAGAACGCCGCTGACTTCGTGAGGCGAATGGGAGTTTCAAACCCATTCCTCGCGACCGTCTGCACCGGTTTCAGTTGGCCGGCCCCTGGGCCGGCAAGCACCTGCCAGCGTACGACGTCCGTGGCGCCGTTCCAACTCGCGTAGGCGGCATCCCCCCCGACCGCGACCACGGGCCGGTCCGTCGGATGCCCGTGCCAGACGAAGCGGTAGGCGCGATACGTGTCGGCGTCCATGCCCGGAGGCTTACCGTCGCCGAAGTACGCGTCGAAGAGCAGCGCGCCGCTACGTGAGAACTCGCTCACGTACGGCTGCGCGCCCCAGCCGACGAAGATGTTCCCATTCGGCAGGAACTGCGCGTTGCCCTCGAACGG
>WNEY01001390.1_pt1 | contig 17028 bp, 16 predicted proteins | sample 5400531 | NCBI WGS metagenome assembly WNEY01 (sample SAMN13153338, study PRJNA577476) | soil metagenome | isolation source: 200 cm saprolite under Douglas fir tree site 1 | place: USA:California | collected 2015-04-18
CCGCAGCTTAGAGAGCTGCGTTCGGGCGAGTGGGTGACGGAGCCGGCCGCGCGGGGCAGCCCGCGACGACAGGACCCGCCCGTCTCCCTCGGTGCGCTCATGACTAAGGGAGGGTGACGCTCACCTCGTTGGAGCGCCGGCTCTCGTTGGGCCGCCGCGCGCTGTCGATCGCGGTCACGGCGTAGCGGTAGGTCGCGCCCGGCTGCACGTTGCGGTCGACGTACACCGTGTTCACCAGGGTCGTCGTGGCGATTCGCTCGAAGGGCCCGCTGCCGACGGCCCGGTACACGGCATAGAGCGCCACGTCCGCCTCGGGACCGGGGATCCACGCGAGGCGAACCGCCCCGGGCGTGGGGATGGCGACGAGGCTGGACGGCGCGCTGGGCGGCGTGGTCTTCACTGGGGAGGCGGCCACGGTGGCCGACGCGGCACCGGTCGCCGTCGCGCGCGGGTCCATCCTCACGGCGCGCACCGCATAGCGGTACTCGACGTCATTTTCCACTCCGGTGTCGGTGAAGGTCGTGCCCGCGATGGACTCGGGCGTGACTGGGGCCAGCGCGCCCTCGACGGCAGGGCCCCGCAGCACCTGATATCGCAGCTCGCCGGTCACCGACGTGCCGTCGCTGAACTCGGTGGGCGCGTCCCAGCTGAGTCTGATCTGCCGGTCGCCGGCCGCAGCCACGACGCGCTGCGGAGCTTTGGGCGCGGCCAGGAAGACGATCGCCAGGCGCTCGGACGGCGCGCTCGAGCGGCCGAGAGAATCCTCCGCCGTGACCACGTAGACGTACTGGCGGCCGAGCGCGAGGCCCTTCCGGTCCACCCAGCGCACGGTGCCGCCCTGGACCTCCGCCGGGGCCGGCGCGTCGAGCCGGATCACGGCCAGCTCGTCGTACCCCACGACGCGGTCGCCGGACAGCATGGCGGACTTGAGCGGCGTCCCGTCGCTGTCCTCGCGGCGGTGGACACGGACCGTGGTGAGATCCCGCAGGCGTGAAGCGTCCGCTCGGGTCGTGGGATTGCTCCAGGTCAGCAGGATGCTGCTTTCGTCCACCGCGCCGTGCAGCGCCGAGGGAGCCATCGGCAGCCGCCGCTCGGGCGCGACGGGCGGCCCCTTCTTGCCGCACGCGACCAGGCTGAACCCCAGCAACAGCAGCGCGGCCGTGCGGCGGGCTGCTGCTTGACCGCGGCGTGGGCCGTGCCGCCCGTCACCGCCCGTGCGCCCAGGGAGGCGTCCACGGTGATGGCCTGGAGCACGTCCGATTCCACGAGCGGCGAGAACTGGCGAAACTCATCGAGGCTGAGCGCGTCGAGCTCCTTGCCCTTGGACAGGGCGTAGCGGACGGTGCGGCCGACGATCTCGTGCGCCTCGCGGAACGGCAGGCCCTTGCGGACGAGATAATCGGCCAGGTCCGTGGCTGTGGCGTAGTGGGTCCCGGCGGCTTCGCGCATCCGGTCCACGCGGAATGTGAGCGTGGCCAGCATCGGCGGCAGGACGCTCAAGACGGCCTCCAGCGTGTCCACGGTGTCGAAGAGCGGCTCCTTGTCCTCCTGCATGTCGGAGTTGTACGTCAGCGGCAGGCCCTTCATCGTGGTCAGCACCGCCGTCAGGTTCCCGTACAGGCGGCCGGTCTTGCCGCGGATCAGCTCGGCCACGTCCGGATTCTTCTTCTGCGGCATGATCGAGGAGCCCGTCGCGAAGGCGTCCGCGAACTCGACGAAGCCAAACTCTACGGTGGCCCAGAGGGTGAGGTCGGCCGTGAGCCGCGAGCAGTGCGCCCCGAGGATGGCCGCGTGCGCCAGGAACTCGAGGACGAAGTCCCGATCGGCCACGGCATCCATGCTGTTGGGGCTGGGACCAGCGAAGCCGAGATCCGCCGCCAGCGCCTCGCGGTCGATGGGGAAGGCGGTGCCCGCGAGCGCGCCCGAGCCGAGGGGCAGGACGCTGATCCGCCCGCGGCAGTCGCGGAACCGCTCGCGGTCGCGCTGGAGCATGAACACGTAGGCCAGCAGATGGTGGGCCAGCAGCACCGGTTGGGCGCGCTGCAAATGCGTGTAGCCGGGCATGGGCGCGCCCAGATGTTCCTCGGCCCGCCGGACCAGCACGTCCTGCGTTTCGCCGAGGCCCGCGTCCACGTGGCCGACGACATCGCGCAGGTAGAGCCGCTCGTCGAGCGCGATCTGGTCGTTGCGCGAGCGTCCCGTGTGGAGCTTGCCGCCCACAGGACCGGCCAGCTCGATGAGCCGGCGCTCGACGTTCATGTGGATGTCCTCGAGCTCGCGGCGGAACGGGAACGTGCCGGCCTCGAACTCGGCGCGGACCGCGTCCAGTCCCTTGAGCAGGGCGCCGAGCTCGGCGTCGGTGATCAGACGGGCGCGGTGCAGGGCCCGCGCCCAGGCCCCGCTGCCCTCGAGGTCGTAGGACCAGAGGCGGCGGTCGAAGGCCAGCGACGAGGTAAAAGCTTCGGCGGCAGGATCCGCCCCGTGGGAGAAGCGCCCGGACCAGGGTTTGGCCGGGGGCTTGCTGCCGGGGGCGGTCACGAGGCGCCTGCCCGGCTGGTGGCAGCGGCGGCGGAGGCAGCCCCCGTCTTGAGTAGCGCCGCGATCTCGCTCATGATCCGCCGTGTGATCTCCTCGCGCTCCGTATGCGTCACCCTCCGATGGCGCGGCAGCCCGAAGTGCATGGGCTCTCCGAACCGGACCGAGAGCGGCCGCTTGCGCGGCATGTAGAACCGCCGACCTGCCAGCGCCTCGAACGTGCCTTCGAGAGCGGCGGGCACCACCGGCACGCCCGAGCGCAGCGCGATCATCGCCACTCCCGGCTGCCCGGGCACGAGCCGTCCTTCCTGGCTGAACGGGCCCTCGGGGAAGATGCCGACGATCCGGCCCTCTTCGAGCACCCGCAGGGCGCGCTTGATCGCGCCAGGATCGGGGCGCTCCAGGTTGACCGGGATCGAGCCCAGGCGGCGGTGGAACGGCGGGTGTAGCGGGCTCGCGTTGTACACCCGCGGCATGACGAGGAAGGCCACGGGGCGAGGCACGGCGGCGCCGAGCACGACGCCGTCGAGGTAGTTGTGGTGATTGGCCGCGAGAATGAACGGCCCAGAGGCCGGCAGGCGCTCGACACCTATGACCCTCAGGCGGAACAGCGAGCGCAGCAGCGGGGTGCACGCCGTCCGGAGCAGGTGGTAGAGAAGCGGGAACCGCTCGCCGTCGGCGGGCCGGGACAGGGCGGCCGCCCTCGGGGCCGCGATTGACAGAGCGCTCGACTCGTCTCTAGGGGCCATGGTGCGCTCGTTTATAACACCCGGACCGAGTGGTGACAAGGCGCGGCGGCGTCCTCAGCGAACCCGGCTCAGGCGGTACTTCGCCACCGCCGCAACATGGTCGGCGAGGTTGGCGGAGAACTGATGGCGCCGCTCATCCATCGCCACGAAGTAGAGATAGTTGACGCGCGCCGGCCGCACGGCGGCCTGGATCGCCATCCGGCCCGGGCTCGCGATGGGGCCTGGCGGCAGGCCGGTCCGCCGGTAGGTGTTGAAGGGCGAGTCGACCTGGAGATCTTCCCGGGTCAGACGCAATCGATCCTTGCCGACGGCGTACTGGACCGTGGGGTCGGCCTGCAGCGGCATCTCGCGCTTGAGCCGGTTCCAGAAGACGGCGGAGATCAGCGGCATCTCGCTCGGGTCCACCGCTTCTTTCTCGATTATCGACGCCAAAGTCAGGAGCTGATGCAGCGACAGATCGCGGGCGCTCGCCTCGTCCAGCAGCTCCGGCGAGACCTTCTCCCGCATCCGCGCCACCATGCGCGCGAGGATCTCTTCCGGCGTCATGCCCTTGACGAACTGATAGGTATCCGGGAAGAGGTAGCCCTCGACCGTGTTGGCGCGGATGTCCATCGTTCGGAGGAACAAGCCGTCGCGCGAGACGCGGAGGATGTCCTCGGCGCCCGCCAGCCGCTCGGTCTCGAGCTGGTGCGCCAGCTCGGCAACGGTCGCGCCCTCCTGGAAGACGATGTTGTGCTGGAGCACGTGGCCGCCCTCGAGCTGCCAGAGCACGGTGAACGTGCTGGCGCCCTGGGGGATCTGATACTCGCCCGCCTTGAGGCTGCGGGCGCTGCCGCGCAGCATCGCCAGCAGGCTGAAGCCCACGGGACTGCGGATCACCCCGGCCTCGTCCAGCAGCCGAGCGACTTCGAAAAGGCCGCGGTGGGGCGGGATCTCGACCACGCGGGGTCCGGTTCGGAGCCCGGGCGCCGCCGTGACGACGAGCCAGCTCTCCACGACTGTGAAGAGCATAGCGAGGATGAGGGCGAGGACCAGGACGGTCCGGAGAGCGAATCCGGGCCGACGGGGCGGCTCCGCCCAGGTTTTCAGGAACCGGGGGCGCTCCATCATTGTTTTTTCCATTCTGCCAAGGCCGTGAGCCTCAGTCAAACAGGGCGAGTCCGGGTGGTTGTCGCGCGCGGCCTTTCTGCTATAATGATCGACCTGTAGTGGTGACCGGGGGCCGTCCGTCCCTGACTCTTCCAGGAGGGATTCCATGCAGGATCTGATGCTTCCAGTCCGTCACGAGTGGCTCGTCCGCGAGCGCGCGTACGGCAAGATCGTGATCGAGCCGTTCGAGCCGGGCTTCGCCCTGACCGCGGGCAACGCCTACCGCCGGGTGCTGCTAGGGTCCATCCCGGGCGCCAGCCCGACCTGGGTCAAGATCGAGGGCGTGCTCCACGAGTTCTCGCACATGCCGGGCGTGACCGAAGACACCCTCGACATCATCATGAATCTCCGCAAGGTGGTCTTCTCGCTCCACGTGAACCGGCCCAAGCTCCTCCGCCTCAAGGCCCAGGGCGTGCGGACCGTTTCGGCGCGCGACTTCGAGCCCGATGCCGACGTGGAGATCCTCACCCCTGACGTCGTGCTCGCTACGCTGGACAAAGACGGCTCCCTCGAGATGGAGGTCTGTGTCGAGCGCGGCCGTGGCTACCAGCCTGCGGAGAAGCGGGAGCCCGAAGCGCTGCCGATCAACGCCATGCTGATCGACGCCGACTTTTCGCCCGTCAAGCGCGTCAATTTCCACGTCGAAAACGTCGGCGCGGGCGGCCAGGAGCGCCTGATCGTGGAGCTCTGGACCGACGGCAGCGTGAGTCCGGAGACGGCCGTGGGCGACGCCTCGCGCCTCCTAGAGGATTCGTTCGCGCTGCTGACCGACTTCCCGCAGACGCCGCCGACCGAAGCCCAGGGCGGGGAGACGATGGAGCCCGCCGCGCGCATGGAGCTCAACGAGCACCTCTTCCGCAACGTCGACGAGCTCGAGCTGTCCGTGCGGGCCTCCAATTGCCTGAAGACCGCCAACATCCGCACCATCGCCGACCTGGTGCAGAAGACCGAGTCGGAGCTGCTCAAGACGAAGAACTTCGGCAAGAAGTCGCTGAACGAGATCAAGACCATCCTGGGAGAGATGGGGCTCTCCCTGGGCATGCGCCTTGATCCGGAGGAGCTGGAGCGGCTGCGCACGCACTACGAGCGCACCTTGGAAACCTAGGGTTCCCTCCCGCTTCCCGCGCGTCCCACCACGGCCCCCGGCGATCCCGGGGGCCGCGGTGTTTTCGGAGTCGAAGTCGCTGGCTCAGGCGGTTCGGGCGCTTCGCCAGGTCGCCCAGACGGCGACGGCGAAGACCGCGGTCACCACGCCGTTCATCCACCAGTACCAGGCCGCCCCGTTGAACCCGCGCTTGAAGGCTTGGAGCACGATCGTCACGAGAAAGAGCCCCGGCAGGAGCGCGTACCCCAAAACCAAGCCTCGGTGGCGCTCCAGATCACGGGAGATCTTCCACTCGAGCCAGGCCAGCACGACGAAGGCGATGCCCACGGCGCGCAGGATGTAGTTCTCGGGCAGCGGCGCCTGCTGGGTGAGCCTGGTCCACCACGCGGGAACCAGGAGCATCGGAAGCCCGTAGAGGAACAGGACAAAAGCCTGGACGGTCATCACGGTCTTCAGCGCAGCCATCTGCGGTCCTCCTTTCAGGTCAGGCCGGTTGTCACGGCCGGCCGCGCGAGGGGCGCTAGGGCCCCTCGGGGGCCTTGCCGAGCAGGGCCGCCGGCGCCACCAGCAGGCGCTCGGCGATCTCCTGGATCGCCACCTGCGGGCGCTCGCGCTCCACCAGGCGTGCGTCGAAGTTCCGGCGCCAGTCGCCGGAGCCCGACGAGTACACAATCCGCGCGAAGTGCTCCGAGAGGAACGGTTGCAGGCTCACGCCGAACGAGTCGTGGAACATCACGGCGCGAGGCAGCGTGGGATCGTCGATCTCGGTGGCCGACGCGGTTCGCTGCGGCTCAACACCGGGCAGCACGACGGCGGCCGGGCGGGCCAGTCGCGCCCCGCGCGGGCGGAGCTCGAGCCGCGGCTCCCTGAGACGGCCCTCCAGGCTCAGCATCGCCACCAAGTCCCCGCTCCAGCCATCGTGCGTGACCGGCTCGAACGCCGACTCCGGCCGAGCTCGCAGCCGCGGGAACCATTCGCCAAGGCGGCCCACGATCTCCTGCGAGACAAGAAACGCGCCGCGATCGTTCCAATGGGTGTCGGTGCGGAGGTAGAGGATACCGCGTCCCTTGCCTTCGCGCAGCGGCCCGCGCAGATCGAGGACGTCTACGGTCGAGCGAGCGCGCAGGTGAGCGGCCAGCTGGTCCATGCGCGTCGTGGGGCGGACGCGGTTCAGCGCGTCGGGCATGAACTCTGGATAGATGGTCTCTTTGCTGGGCGCCACCACCACGAGGAAGTGGATGGCGCGTTCGGCCAGCCAGTCGCGCCGCCGCTCCATGCGCTGACGCCAGACCTCGAGCTCCTCGGCGGTGAAGGGGTGGACGGCCCGGTATGAGGCGAGCGCGTCGTCGTCAGCGAAGAAGAGCCAGCCCGCTTTGCCGAGGACGATGCTCTTGGTGGGCGAGACGCCCAAGGCGAGCAGGATGCGGCTGTACTGCCTGACCAGCGCGCGGCGGAAGCCGAAGTTGTCGTTCCACCAGGACTCGAGCGCGCCGATGTAGCTCACCGACACCACCTCGCCCGGCCGGAGCGGCGGGGGCGGCGCGAGCCTGCGCTTCTCGGTGAGGACGGGCGTCGGATCGAGCCCGACCAGAACATCGGCGAGTGGCAGCGCGATCGCGATGACGAATCCGATGACGAGGAGCACGTCCGTCACCCTCCTCAGGCGTCGAAGTGCGCGAGCGATCATGAGCTAGAACCGAAAATAGATGAAGGGGTTGTAAGTGCCGGCCGCCATGAGCATGGCCGAGCCCCAGAGGATTGCCCCCAGGCCCAAGACTCTCGCGGCCTCCACAGCGAGGCCGGGGCCCGCGGCCTCGACCCGCTCCCGCCAGCCGGCGAGGGCCGGCAGAACGGGCGTCGAGCCCACGATCCCGGCGGCGAGAATCAGGATCAGCTCCGCGTTCAGATAGAGCGCCGGGTGATACTCGATCCCCGAGCCCGTCCCGAGCCCCGCCATGGCGGCGAGGAAGCGGCCGGCGTCGCCCACCGTGGCTGACCGGAACAGGACCCAACCCACGATTACGACGAGCAGCGCGTAGCCATGGCGCGCCGGCGCCGGCCAGCGCTCGAGCCAGCGGCCGGCGCCCAGACGCTCGATCACGAGGAAGAGGCCGTGGTAGAGCCCCCAAGCGACGAAGGTCCAGGCCGCCCCGTGCCAGAGGCCGCAGAGAAAGAAGACCACCAGCAGATTCATGTAAGTGCGGGCCGGCGTGCCGCGGCTGCTGCCCAGCGGGATATAGAGGTAGTCGCGGAACCAGGTCAAAAGCGAGATGTGCCAGCGCCGCCAGAACTCGGTCAGCGAGCGTGAGATGTAGGGATAGTTGAAGTTCTCCGGGAAGTGGAAGCCGAACATCAGCGCCAGACCGATCGCCATATCGGAGTAGCCGGAGAAGTCGAAGTAGATCTGCAGTGTGTAGCACAGCACCCCCAGCCAGGCGAGCCCGGCCGTGAGCTGGTCGGCGGGAATCGCGAAGATGGCGTCCGCGGGTACCGCCACGGTGTTGGCGATGAGCATCTTCTTGCCGAGCCCGATCACGAATCGCTCTACCCCGCGTGCCAAGCCCTCGCGGGTGACGGTTCGCCGCACAAGCTGCTCGGCAATGTAGTGGTAACGAATGATAGGGCCGGCGATGAGCTGCGGGAAGAACACAATGTAAAGCCCGATGGTCGGCGCGTTCCGCTGGACCGGGCCGACGCGCCGGTACACGTCCACGAGGTAGGAGAGGGCGTGGAAGGTGTAGAAGGAGATGCCGAGCGGCAGCACGAAGGGCGCCAGCGCGAAGGGGCCCGCGTCGACGAGCGAGAGCAGGCCGTTCAGATTCGCGACGGCGAAGTTGGCGTACTTGAAGAGGCCCAGCAGCACTAGGTTGACGGCCACCGCCAGGGTGAGCACGGCGCGGCCGCCGGGCCTCTCGCGGACGCGACCCAGCCAGAGCCCGAATCCATAATTGGCGGCAATGGAGGCGAGCATGATGACCGCGAAGCGGGGCTCGCCCCAGGCGTAGAAGACGAGGCTCGCCCCGAGCAGCCAGAGGTTGCGCAGGCGCGTCGGCAGCGCGAAATAGAGGGCGAGGACGATGGGGAGGAACAGGAACAGAAAGACCGGTGAGCTGAAAACCATTCGCTCGCATCGAGTCTAGGGGGGTGGAGGCTCCGGAGTCAAGGAATCCGGCTCCGCTGCGCGCGGGCGCTCAGCGTCGAGGTCGAAGCGGTCGGTCGCGCGTTGGGCCCAGCGCGTCACCCACAGCGTGGCTCCGTCGGTCTCGAGGATCACGGCGCCGTCGCGGTCGGTGCGGTAGACGCGAGCCCCGGCCGATTCCAGTCGCGCGAGGGTTTCGGCCGACGGGTGGCGGAAGGGATTTCGCGCTCCGACGGAGATGATGGCGAGGTCCGGGCGCGCGGCGTCGAGAAAGGCCGCGCTCGACGAGAAGGGCTGCCGTGGTGGGCGACTTTGAGCGCCAGGATTCGCAGTGGACCGCTCCGCTCGACGAGTCGCGCTTCGCCCTGCGGCCCCAGATCTCCCGTGAGCAGGAGCGAGACGCCGCGCCAGTCCAGTCTCAGCACGAGCGAATCGTCGTTGGCGCTGGCCGGCCCGCCGTCGGCCGCGGGATTGAGCACGGTGATGACCGCGCCGCCGAGCCACAGGCGCTGGCCCGCGGCCAGGACGCGGCGCGCCGGCCGCGCGCTCCCCAGGGCCCGCTCGAGCTCGGCCGGGCCCGGCCCCGATCGCCCGGTCTCCCAGAACTCGCCGACGGCGAAGTGGCGGAGCACCGCGGTGAGGCCGCCCGCGTGATCGCTGTCCTGATGAGTGAGGGCGACGACGTCGAGCCGCGCCGCCCCGCGGTTCCAGAGAAACGGCGCGAGGACGCGCTCGCCTACGTCGAATCGCAGCGCGCCGCCCGGCCCGCCGTCCACGAGCAGCCGCGGGCCCTCGGGCAACTCGATGAGCGCGGCATCGCCCTGGCCGACGTCGAGGAAATAGACGCGCAGACTCCGATCGCCCGGCCTCAGCCACGGCCACGCGGACGATGCCGTCACGAGCAGGCAGAGCGCGAGCGCCGCGCGTCGCGCCCACGGTCGGCCGCCGTAGGGAATGAGCCCCAGCGCTCCATACCATGCGCTCGCGGCGGGCCAGCCGGGCGCCGGGAGGTGGATCATCGCGGCCGGCATGGCGGCGGCCACCCACACGGAGGCCCGCAGCGCGAGCAGCAGGATCCAGAGCGCATTGAAGAGCAGCGCCGCCGCCGCGCCGCTGGCGAGCTCGACCAGCAGCGCCAGCATGCCCAGCGTCGTGGCTGCCCCGGCGAGGGGAACGACGAGGAGATTGGCCGCGATTCCCACCAGAGAGAGCTGGTTGAAGTGCGCCAGCATGATGGGCGTGACGCCCGCCTGCGCTCCGGCGCTCACCGCGGCCGCCACCGCCAGCCAGTGCGGCCAGCCGCGCTCCTTCAGCCAGGCCGAGAGCGGCGGCGCCAGGTAGACGATGCCGGCGGTGGCCGCGTACGAGAGCTGAAAGCCGGGTTCCCAGAGATCGCCAGGACGCCAGGCCAGGAGGATGAGGGCCGCCAGGGCGAGCGCGTTCAGCACTTGAGACTCCCGCTCGATGAGCACACTTACGAGCAGCAGCAGTCCCATCACCGTCGCCCGCAGGACAGAGGGCTGGGCTCCGACGACGAAGGCGAAGCCGACCAGCACGAGCCCGGCCGCGAGCGCCGTCCCGCGGCGGGGCATGCCCAGCAGCGAGAGAGAAAAAAACACCGAGGAGGCGAGCAGGGCCACGTTGAACCCCGATACGGCCAGCACGTGATAGACGCCCGCGCGCCGGAACGCCTCGTCGGTCTCGCGCGGCAGCGCGCTCCGCTCCCCGAGCAGCAGCCCGGCCAACAGCGCCGCGGAGGACTCAGGCAGCCGGGCCCGGATCGTGGCCACCGCCCAGCGCCGCACGGTGACTGGCCACGGCGGGACCTCCGGCGTGAGGGCGGTGAGCGCGTCACCCCGCGCGCTCCCGACGAGCAGGATGCCGTCCCGCCGCAGATGCGCCGGGTAGTCGAAGCCGCCCGGGTTCTTGAAGCCGACAGGCGGATGCAGACGCGCCTGGGCGCGGAGCCGCTGGCCTTCTGCGAGCGACGGCGCCTCGCCGTATACGGTGAGGAGGACCCGGCCGCTGGCTGGCTGTCGGTCGCCGCCCTCCTGGACGGCTTCGACGTCGAGGACGAGGCGTGTCCGATCCGGGGCCCAGCTCACCGGGTCTTCGGCGAGCCGTCCCTCCAGCACGACGGCGAGCGGTAGCGCGCGCCGGACGACGTGGTCGGCCGGCACCGACGGGCTCGCGGCGGTGAGCGCGCCCAGGGCGGCGGCACCGGTGAGCAGGGCGCCGGTCGCGAGACGATCGCAGTCGAAGAAGAGCGCCGCGCCGGCGGCGAGCAGGACGAGCGCCGAGAATAGGAGCAGGGGCAGCGCGGCGGGCTCGAGCCATGCCGCCAGAACGATCCCCGCCGCGAACGCCGCCGCCGGGGGAAGCAGCGGCGCGGCCTGGAGCGACATGTCAATCGCCGATCGTGATCAAATGGCGGATCGCGCCGAGCTTTTTGGGGCCGAGTCCCAGGATGCCGCGCAGCGCTTCGGGCGAGTCGAAGCGACCGCGCCGCTCCCGCTCATCCACGATCCGCCGCGCGAGCGCCGCGCCCACGCCGGGCAGGCGCGCCAGCTCCTCAGCGCTCGCGCGGTTGAGATCCACAGGCTTTGCGTCCGCGGGCGCGGCGGCGGGAACTGATGCGGGCGAGGGAGCCGGCCTGGGCTTGGGCGCGCTCGGCGGCAAGGGCGGCGGCGATTGGAGCAGCGGCATCTCCTCGCGATCGAAGCGCTCGAGTCGCTCGGCGGCGTCGGGGAAACCGTGGCGCCACTCCCCCACGGCCAGGCCCGCGAGCAGAGTGGCGGCCAGCGCGAAGAGCAGGCGAAGCTGCGGGCGCGAGTAGAGCATGGCCCCACCGTGCCATCCGCCTTGGGCCGCGCCTAGAGTGTCAGATTGGATACGGCCGAAGTCTGGCCCGGTCGCACCGTGGCCGGCTGGAACGCTTCCTGAACCCAGAGCAGATCCATTAGACTCGATGAACTCTTGACTGAGAAGAGGATCGATTCCCTTGTTAGACTGCCGATCACGCCCGATGCTGAGGCTGTCAGATCCGCGAAGCCTGGTCTTGTCCGTGGCCGCTGCCGCCCTGGCGCTGGCCGGCGTTCCCGCTTCATTGGCCCAGAGCCAGCGGCCGCCTGCTCCTCAGCCCTCCGCCCGGCAAAGCGAGCCGGCTCCGCCACGTCCCGCCAATCGGCTCGAGCGGCTGGCCGCCAATGCGGCGGAGGCTATGGCGAAGTACCGGGCCACGCTCGAGCCCGTGCTGGCTATCTACGAGCGGGAGCTGACGCGGCACACCGAGCTGGCCGAGCTCCGCCAGGATCTCTACAAACGCGGCGCGCTGTCGGCGCAGGATCTCGAGCAGGGGCGGCGCGCCTTGGCCGCCGCCCAGCAAAACGTCGACGACACCCGGCGGGCCATGGCGGAGGCCGACCGAATGCTGACCGAGGCGCGGATTGCCGGGACGCTGGCCAGGCTCAGGCCGCTCGAACGGGGCGGGTATGAGGAAACGGCGGGTCTCGTCCGCTACAATGGTGCGGCAAACTGGGCGTTAGCGGACGACACGCCCAAGGTGCAGCGCTTCTTCGCGGCGGTGTTCGGCCGCGCGCTGCCGATCAGCGCCTTTGGCCAGACGCCGCTCCACAGACGGATGGGATTCGATCATCACAACGCGCTCGATGTGGCGGTGCATCCTGACAGCCCGGAAGGTCGGGCTTTGATGGACTACCTGCGCAAGAATGGGATCCCGTTCATCGCCGCCTGGGGAGAGATCCCGGGCTCGACCTCCGGCGCCCATATCCATGTGGGCCAGCCTTCTCCGCGGCTGTTCGGGCGGAAGTGAGCAAGGATCACCTCATCCGCCCGCGTACGCGAACGCGAGGTGAGCCTCGGTGGGGAACGCCAACTCCTTCGCCGTGACGTATGGCGCGATCCGGGCCGATAGGTCGCGCACGAGCTCCGCCTAGGATGACGCTCCCTGTCCCTGTTCTGGACGCTACGGAGTGAGGGCCGCCCGCGTGATCGTGGTGGTTTCTTTGTTGTGCCACTCCGAGGCCGCGAAGGCCTCGTTGATCTTCTCGAGCGGGTACTTGTGCGACAGGATCCGGTGCCAAGGCCAGCGATCCTTGGTGCGCACCAGGAAATCCAGCGCCCTCGGGATCACCCACGGGTCGTATTGAATGACGCCGACGATCCTCTTCGAGCCCCAGACGAGCAGGGAGGGCTCGAGCTCGACCTTTGCCCCGCGGCTGATCGTGCCGATCTCGAGGTAGGTGCCGCCCGAGCGGAGCATTGCGATGCCTTCCGGAATCACCGCGGGGAAGCCCACGAAGTCGCAGGCCACGTCGGCGCCCACGCCGTCCGTCCACTCGCGGACCAGCTTGAGGCGCTCCCGGGCGTCGGGCACGTCTTTGAGATTGAGCGTGTGGTCGGCGCCGAAGGCGCGCGCCAGCTCCAGGCGTCCCGGGATCTGATCCACGACGATCACCGCGGCCGCGCCCAGGTCCTTGGCCACGGCGGCCGCCTGGATGCCGAGGCCGCCGGCGCCCTGGATTACCACGCGGTCGCCGAAGCGCAGCCCCGCCACGTGCAGGCCGTAGATCACTTGGGAGAGCGCGCAGTTGACCGGCGCCACGGTCTCGTCCGCGAGCGTGTCGGGCACCTTGAAGATGGCGCCGCCCGGGCGGAGGTAGTAGTGGTCCGCGAAGGCGCCGTGCAGGTGCGGGAAGGCGCTCGGGCCCAGCGGCCGCTCTATCTTGTTCGGGCAGGCGGCGGGCTCCTTGTTGAGGCAGGCGTAGCAGCGTCCGCAGGGGTAGAAATAGGTGTACGCGACGCGATCGCCCTCCTTCAGGGGGCGTCCGAGGGAGTCCGTCTTGATCTTGGACCCGAGCCGGGCGACCCGGCCCGTCATCTCGTGGCCGTAGATCCAGCCGTCGTCCGGATACTTGAGCGGCGCGTCGCCGCGCCAGAAGTGCAGGTCCGATCCGCAGATGTTGGCGACCGTGACGCGAATGAGGACGCCCTCGGGCTCGACCTCCGGGATCGGCACCTCCTTGATCTCGAACGGCTTGCCCGGGCCGAAGAAGAGCGCGGCTTTGGCGGTGGCTGGCATGGGGCCCCTTGGCGGCTACGCGCCGCGATCCGTGCCGAGCTCGAAGGTGTCGTGCAGGGCGCGCACGGCGAGCTCGGCGTATTTGTCCTCGATGACGCAGGAGACGGCGATCTCGGAGGTGGAGATCATCTGGATGTTGACGCCCTCCTTCGAGAGGGTCTCGAACATCCGTGCCGCGACGCCGGCGTGGCTGCGCATGCCCACCCCGACGATGGACACCTTGGCGACCCGGTCGTCGGACCTCACGCCTTCGGCGCCGATCTCCTTGGCGATGGTGGTCAGCACCTGCTCGGCGCGCTGGCGGTCGGCGCGGGGCAGGGTGAACGAGATGTCGGTGAAGCCGTCGCGGCTGATGTTTTGCACGATCATGTCCACGACGATGTTGCGCGCGCCGAGCCCGCCGAACACCTTCGCGGCAATCCCCTGCCGATCGGGGACGCGCAGGATCGACACCTTGGCCTGTCCCCGGTCGTGGGTGATGCCGGTGACCACCACGTCTTCCATGCTGCGATCCTCCCTGGTCACGAGGGTGCCCGGATCCGGCTTGAACGTGGCGCGGACGTGGACCGGCACGGTGAACTTCTTCGCGAATTCGACCGAGCGGGCCTGGAGCACCTTGGCGCCCAGCGCCGCCATCTCCAGCATCTCGTCGTAGGACACGCGCGGCAGCTTGCGCGCCTCCGGCACGACGTTGGGATCGGCGGTGTAGACGCCGTCCACGTCGGTGAAGATCTCGCAGACGTCGGCCTTGAGCGCCGCCGCGAGGGCGACCGCCGTCAGGTCGGAGCCGCCTCGGCCCAGGGTGGTGATGTCCCCCGTGTCGGTCATGCCCTGGAAGCCCGCCACGACGACGATCTTGCCGGCGTCGAGCGCCGCGGTGATCCGATCCGCCGTGATGCGCTTGATGCGCGCGCCGGTGTGGACCGCGTCGGTAATGAGGCCGACCTGCGGGCCCGTGAAGGAGCAGGCGGGATGGCCGAGCGCCTGCAGCGCCATGGCGAGCAGCCCGATCGACACCTGCTCGCCGGTGGCGAGCAGCATGTCCATCTCCCGCGCATCCGGTGTGGGGGTGATCGCGTGGGCGAGCGCGACCAGGCCGTCCGTGGTCTTGCCCATCGCGGACACCACCACGACCAGCCGGTGACCCTGGGCGGCGGACTCGGCGACGCGCCGGGCGACGCTCTTGATCCTCTCGGGATCGGCGACGGAGGAGCCGCCGAACTTCTGCACGATCAGCTGGCCCATGGAAGGGCCATCCTACATGAGCGGCTGCGGAACTGTAAAGCGAGCGCTAGAAGATTCGCCTCGGAAGGGGTCGGGCGTCTCGGGGCGCGCCGCCGGGCCGGCCGTTGCCGCGCTGACCTTCTTCTTCGCCTTGGCCCGGGCGGGGGAAGCGCTGACGGAATCGCTCGCGGAGCTGCTGCTTCTGCTCGGGCGTCATCTGCCGCCAGCGCTCCGCCTTGCGGTCCCAGCGCTCGCGCTCCTCAGGCGTCATGGCCTGGAAGCGCTGAAGAATCTGCTGCTGACGCTCCGGCGGCAGCCGCTGGAAGCGCTCGTGGGCCGCCTCGAGCTCGCGCTTGCGCTCCGGAGGCAGATTGTTCCATCGGTGGAAGTCCTGCAGGATGCGCGCGCGCTCGGCGGGCGGCATATTGCGCAGCCGCTGGAGGTTCTGCCGCGCCTGCTGGCGCTCCTCGGGCGTGAGGCTCTTCCAATGCCGATAGTTCTCGAGAGCGCGCTGGCGCTGCTCGGGCGTCATCTGTCGCCAGCGCTCGAGGTTGCGCTCCGCGATGGCCCGCTCCTCGGGCGAAAGACGCTCGAGGCCGCGGACTTCGGTGTCGGGAGCCGGGGCCGGCGGCGCCGCCGGGGTCTGGGCGGCGGCCGGGCCCGCTGCGGACAGCAGGGTGGCGGCGAACACGGTTGCCACGACGAAGCGGCGCATCCTACTTCACCTCCTTGGGAGCGGTGCCGGACGTGGGTTTCTGGCCCGCCGGCGTCGACGGGAGATCGGGCGGCTGGTCCTCCGATGCCCGCCACGATTCCAGCGCCTTGAGGCGCTCGAGGAGGCGCATGCGCTTGGCCACCTCCCGGTCGCGCGCGTAGTCAGGGTTGTTGAGCACGTCCAGGTCGCGCAGGAACTCGGCGTCGATGGGCTCGGACTTGCCGGGGGTGCGTGCCGGCGCGGTCGAGTCGGCCGCCGGGGCGGCACTGACCAGGCCCAGCAGAGCCGGTAGCATCAGCGCCCCGGGCCGCAGCCACCGCGCGAGCACGGCCAGTTCCTATCCCTCGCCGGTCGACAGCCTGTCTAGATGGTCGATCACGTCAAAGTCCTCGACCACATCGAGCTGCTCCACGACGTCGAGCTTCGCGATCATGTCGAGCCGGCTCGCCAGGATCAGGTTCTCGAATGGGATACGGTCTCCAGTGAGCGACCCGCGGCCTCCGCCCGGCAGGCCCACGTAAACCAGCCCGGCAAGGAGCCCCACCGCGACCAGGGCCGGCGCCGGTCGCCACACGGCGGTCCAGGCCGTGGAGCGGGGCGCGGTGCGGCGCTCGAGCTTCTCGCGAAGCTCGGCGCGATAGGCACCCCAGTGAATCGGCGGCGCGGGCGGCCCGGCGGCGCCGAGCTCTTCGATCAATCCGCGAAACGCAGCGAGGGTCTCGCGGCACGCGGCGCAACCGTCCAGATGACCCTCGACGCGCGCGCGCTCGGCGCCCTCCAGCTCGCCCCGCGCGTGCGCAGCCAGCAGCTCTTCGACATGGACACTGTTCATGCTTTGTCTCCCACCCGCTTTCTGAGCGTGGCCAGGGCGCGGTGCAGGTGAACCCGCACCGTCGCCTCCGACAGGCTCAGCACCACGGCGATCTCCTTGGTGGCCAGCCCCTCTTTGCATTGCAGCAGGACGGCGGCCCGCTGCTGGGGCGAGAGTTGCTCCACCGCGCTCCAGAGCTGGGTCATGCGGCGATCCGTTTCCACGCTCTCGACCGGGTCCACGAAAGGCGCGGGCGCCCGCTCGACGGGATCGCCCTCGTCGGGATCGTCGTGCGTGTCGCGCCAGCCGAGAAGGCGGCGCCATCCGCGCCGCCGGCGCTGATGATCCAGGCAGCAGTTGACCACGATCCGGTAGAACCACGTCGAGAACTTTGATTGACCGGCGAAGGAGCCGGCCGACTCGTGCAGCCGCAGGAACGCTTCCTGGGAGCAGTCCTTGGCCTCTTCACGGTCTCGCAGGATGGACCAGGCGATGCGATA
>WNEY01001391.1_pt1 | contig 17027 bp, 13 predicted proteins | sample 5400531 | NCBI WGS metagenome assembly WNEY01 (sample SAMN13153338, study PRJNA577476) | soil metagenome | isolation source: 200 cm saprolite under Douglas fir tree site 1 | place: USA:California | collected 2015-04-18
ACTGTTCGAGCGGGGGCGCGGCTTCCTGCTGAACGAGACCGCCGAGTGGCGGCGCCGACTCCACGAAGACCACCCGGCCTTGTACGCCCGGCTCCGTGACGCCCTGGCGGCCGTGGACGTGATGGCCGACGCCGTCCGCACGGTGACGCCGCGGACCGTGGCCGGCCCGCTGGCGACCAGGCAGCCCGAACGGGTGTACCAGGAACTCGACGAGGTGTTCACCCAGGTCAAGTCGCTGGTCAGCGGGACCGGCGAGCGGATCGGCCGACCGGCCGGCGGGCCCGGTTGCCTGCCGGACGCGTGGGTGGTCCGGCTCGCCCCGGGGCCGCGGTCCAGCATCGCGCTGGTCTCGCCGCCGACCATGGAGCAGGTCACCGTGATCCCGCTCGCCGGGGCGACGGAGGCGGCACTGGAGGAGCAGCTTGCCGGCTTCCGGGCAGGCTATGAGCAGCGGCAGACGGCTCCGGAAACCTGGCACGCGGCCCTCGACGACGTCGCGGGCTGGCTTGGCCGCGAGGTGGGCCGGGCCCTCACGGAGGTCATCCCCGCCGGGGCCGAGATCGTGCTGATAAGCGGCGGCGCGCTTGGACTGCTTCCGGTGCACGCCGCGTGGCTGCCCGATACCGCGCGGTCCGATACCGCGCGGTCCGGTACTGGGCAGGGCGGGCGGCGGTACCTCCTCGATCAGGTACGGATCCGGCACGCGCCGAGCATCACGTCGGTCCGCCCGAGCCAGCCCAACCCGGCCGCACCGCGCCCATCCAGCGTCTTCCTGGTTGATGACCCGCGCCCGTCGACGATGCCGATCCGGGAGGCACGCCTGGACCAGGCAGTGCTGCTGCGCTATTTCCGGGAGTGCGTCGCCGTTCGCGGACCGGATGCTACCCGCCTGGCGGTGCTGCGCACCATTGCCGAAGGCAGTTGCGCCGTCATCCACCTGTCGTGCCATGCCAGGGCGAACGCCACCAGGCCCATGGAGACCGCTTTCCTGCTGGCCGGCGAGGACACCATGACGGTCCGGGACCTCTTCGGCGCGCCAGCCGGCCGGGCCCAGCTGGGAGTGCTGGCAGGCTGCGAGACCGGGGTGGCGGGCGGCAGCCTGCCGGACGAGGCCCTCGGACTGCCAACGGCGCTGCTGGCGGCCGGCGTGCCTGGAGTGATCGCGTCGGCGTGGGCGATCCCGGATCATCGGGTGACCGCGGTCCTGATGGCCCGCTTCTACGAACTGTGGCAGGCGGAGGGCCAGCCGCCCGCGGAGGCGCTGCGGCAGGCCCAGCGCTGGATCCGGGACAGCACGAACGGCGAGAAGATGACGGTTTACCCCTGGTACGGTGACGCATATCGCGGTCGCGTCGGCGGTGCCGCGCACAGAGTGTGGCTGACCGCCCGCACCCACCAGCACCCGTACTGGTGGGCCGGATTCACCTTTACCGGAGCATGACCCGGCCTACCTGGGAAGGATCATGGACGAAGATCTCCTTGAGGTAGCCCGGGTTATCCGGTCCTACTTGCGCGACCTCGTGGGTAGCGAGGCAGAATCCTACGACCAGCAAATCGCTGGGCTACTTGCCGCCGCCCGGTCCGGCCGCAATATGGACCAGGAACTGACCATCGTGCTCCGGCAGTCCAGCGAGGTACACGAGTGGGCAGCGCAAGTGCTGCAAGACGACCAGCATCGGCCGCCAGACCTGCAGCCGGTCTTCGAGCTCGGGTTCGAGCCGCTGCCCGGAGCGGGCGGCCCCGTCCAGGCAGCCAAGTACTGCTGCCCCGAGGACGATTTCGTCTGGTGGCGCAGGTCCGTCAAGCAGGCGGCACCGTCCTGCCCCAACCATGGCGCTCTCGTCCCCTGCCCCTGAGCACGGCGATGCTGGACAAATTCTGGGAGGCGGCGGGCGAGAAGCTCGCCGACCGGTGGGCGGCCATATCGGTGCCCGCGCTCATCTTCTGGCTGGGTGGCCTACTGTGCTGGATCTCCGGCCCCGGGGGCACCAGCGACCTGCGCAAGGTGGCGGACTGGGCGGGCAGACAGTCCGCCCCCGTGCAACTCGTCATCCTGCTCACGGCCCTGTTGGGCGTCGCGGCATCCGGCGTGATCGTCCAGCGGCTCGCTACGGTGGGGCTGCGCGTGGTTGAGGGCTACTGGCCATCGTTCGCCGGCCGACTATTCCGCTGGCGGACCAGAACCATCGCGGCGAAAGCCAAAAGCCTGGAAGACCGGTACCAGGAACTCGCCGGACCGGTTCTCGAAGACAAGTCCGCTACCGCCGCCCAGCGCGCCGAGTTCTCTGGCATCGACCAGCGGCTGAGACGCTTCCCAGTCGATGACGACTACCTGCCCACGAAGACCGGCAACATCATGCGGGCGGGCGAGCGCCGCCCGGCGGAAAAGTACGGCCTTGACGCCATCGTGGTCTGGCCCCGGCTGTGGCTGCTCTTGCCAGACGGCACCCGCGGCGAGTTGTCTCAGGCCCGGTCGGCGCTGGACTCCGCTGTGGCAGCCGTCATCTGGGGAGTGCTGTTTTTCGGCTTCACCGCCCTGGCGTGGTGGGCGGCGCTCGTCGCCGTAGCCGTGGTGCTCGCCATGTACCTGTACTGGATTCCCGACCGGGCCGCGGTCTTCGCCGACCTGCTGGAATCGGCGTTCGATGTCCACCGCGGCCTGCTCTACCAAAGCCTGCGCTGGCCACTTCCGGAAACCCCAGGCCGCGAGCATGCTTGCGGCGAGCAGGTCACTTCCTACCTGCTGCGGGGACTGGACGGAGATGTACCCACCTTCACTTCTGGCACGGGCTAGTGATCGTTCAGGGGTAAGCGCCAGGCCGGGTTCCGCGTCGTGGCACAGGGATCGGTCGGCTCGCTGGCGATCAGCCAGGAGATCGACCGGCAGCTGGCCAAGTATGGCAGGATCAAGCCGTATTAGCCCGAAGGGCGAGCTCGTGGTTAAGATCGGGCTGCCTAAGGGCGGATGGATGAACAGTCGCGGAAGATCGGGTTCGCTCTTGGTACCACGATAAAACCCCGGCAGCTCCTCAATCTGCTTGCGGGCCGCGGTGACCAGTTCCTCATTGGTGTGCGCGTGGCCCCATAGCCCCCAGCCGCCGGGAACCGCCTCGGTGAGCAGCACCCAGGTACGGCTGGCGAGGGCCGGGTCGCCTACTGCCTCCGCGATCATGGCAGTGAACTGGCTGACGACTGCGAGCTGCTTGTGGCGGTCGAGGGCGCCGGCGTTGGTCAGGACCTGGACGCGAACGTAGCCGGACTCGCCGTCGACGTTGGACAGATCGCCGCCGGCAGTTCGTGGACGAAGGCGGCGGTGTTCTGGCGGAACATCGGGATGTCCGGAACTCCCTCGATGACTTTGAGGGTTGCTGCCACGGCTGTTCCAAGATCATGAAGGCGTGCTGAGTTCCATCTTTGGCCTGGTTGTCGCGATGTGATCACGTGCGCGTGTTCGGCGGGGTCGGGGGCGAAGTGCTGGCGCTGTCCGCGGCGGCGGTCGCGGCCGGGATGAAGGGCTATACGGCCATTACCGGGTGGGTCGCTGGCGTGTTGAATGAGGAGGGTGCGGGAAGGGGCGTGCTTGACGGCTTCCGAAGAGGGATTCGACGGGTTCGTTCGTGCGGTGAGCCCGGGGTTGCTGCGGGCGGCCTGGTTGCTGGTCGGTGACTGGCCGGCTGCGGAGGATCTGGTGCAGACGGCGTTCGAGAAGACCTGGCCGCGGTGGAGCAGGTTGGTCGATGACCGGCAGCGCGTAGCGTACCTGCACCGCGTGCTGACGAACGCGTTCTTGCGCGGCCAGCGCCGCAGGTGGACGGGCGAAATCGCCACCGGCGACCTGCCGCACCTTGCAGCGGCCGATGAGAGTGACGCGCTGGTGCTGCGCGCCAGCGTCCTGGCCGCGGTGCGCGGGCTGCCGCCGCGGCAGCGCGTTGTGACCGCCCTGCGCTATCTGGCTGACGTGACCGAAGCACAGACCGCAGCTGCGATGCGCTGCTCGACTGGCACCGTCAAGGGCTACTGCGCACGCGCGCTGGCAGCGTTGCGCGCCGACCCTGCGGTAGCTGGGTTGTTCGCCGAGGAGAGCACGAGATGACTGACTCTGCTGACCGCCTGGCTCATGTGCTGCACGACGCGGTGCCCGATCCGCCGCACGAACTGGACCTGAGTGCAATCCGGGCCAGCGCGACACGGCACGGGCACAGAAAGCGTCTGTTCGCGCCGGCGCCCGCGCTCGCCGCGGCTGCGGTGGCGGCGGTCGCGATCGGTGTTCCTGTCGCTGTGCACCAGCTAGCCGCGCAGCAGCGGCTTAGCTCGCACCGGCCGGCCGTGCCGTCGCCCCCGGCCGGGTTCACCGCCAGTGAGTTCCGGATGGCCCCGTCAGGAGTCGAAGTGATCGGCGGGGTTCCCGTGTCGCGGGCCACCTGTACGCCGCGGCAGATCGGTGCGACCGCGATCACCCGCCGGACCGACGGCGGGGTGCTGGGCGTGATACGCCTCGCTGGTGCCGTCGTCAGCCACCGGGACGGGCCGGCCGAACGATGTAGCCTGCCGGTCAAGCGAGGTCCCTCAGCGCTGATCGGCCCAGACGGCCGGCGTCTGAAGGTGCCGCTGTCCGGCGGAGATCGGACCAGCCCGCCCGCCAATCCGCGCCCGGACATTGCCCTTGCCGACGGCGATGCGATCTGGGGGTTTGCCTGGCTCGGTTCCTACTGCGGCGCCCCGGCCCGCGCGATCGAGATCCCGCTTGACCATGCCAGCGAAGCCTTGCTGCGCGTCCCGCTGCGCGGGCCACAGCCGGCCTGCGAGCCGGCTAGCGGAACGGCGGCGTTGATTGACGGCATCGCCGGTGCTCCAGGCGAGCCGGTTCAGCCCCCACGGCCCGATTACTCGAGTCTGCGGCTAGCCGGCCAGATCGAGCCAGGCACCACGAGTGGTCGGCTCGCACCCATCGACCTCACGCTGCGCACCATCGGCAGCGCGCCGATCACCCTCGATCCCTGCCCCGCGTACGCCGGGCGGGACAACGCGACCGCCCACTCCGGCGGCTTCAGCGACCCCATCAACTCAGGCTACTTCCCCTGCACCAGCCACGGGATCGTGATCCGCCCCGGCCAGCCGCTGCACTGGACCATCCCGCCGACCAGCCTCCTGCAGACTCCGGGCACTGGAGCGATCCCTGGCTCGACCGTCTACGTCCAGCTCGGCACTGCGGGCGTACCGCTCCTGCACCTCAAGACAACTGCCCGCCGATAAGCCCGGCGAGACAGGGGCCTAGGGTGTCTCCCGACTGTCTCGTCCAGGCGATGACGGCGTGGAGAGCAACTGAAACCGCGACATGAACGCCAGCGTCCCAGCGGTCTCCCTCAACCATTGAGGAACACGCTCTATCCGAAGACCAGACGCTTTCGTGGCTTGTCGGGCTCCTGCAGTTCGAACTTCACCTTCATGTCGGTGCGGCCGACGCTCACCGGCTAGCGCCGGCAGAGCGTCATGAACCGGCACGCCGTCGGCCGCGAACGTGAAGGCGACCTCGAACCACGACGGCACCGCCGCATCGGGTTCGATATCAAAGTCGTAAGCGACCTTGATCAGGTACCCGTCGTGTCCGCCCAGGCTCTCCGGCATGCGCTGGATGCGACTGACCAGCCATGCTCCCAGCGTGATGCAGCCTACCCTCGTGCCCATCGGCGCACGGTCGACCGATCGTTCAGGCTCAGCCAGCAGGAAGGGTATCTCTCCGGGTGCGGGCGACCCGTCAGCTCGTCTACTCATGTACCTGACCTGCCAGTTCCTCGAGTTCTCGCCGGGCCAGGGCGGCTTGTGGGACATCGAGCTGGTGGTAGCGGTCATGTGCCTGAATCAAGTGCTCGCGGGCGGAGTCGCGGTCGCCAGCCTGGACGGCGAGCTGGCGGAGCCGGTAATGCGCCCGTGCCGTCTCGTAATCACTGCCTGAATGTCCGCTGGTCGCGAGCGCCTTGGCGAAGGCCGCGGCGGCGCGCTGGTCATCTCCGGCGCGCTGGTAGGTCTCTCCGAGACCATTCCAGGTCATGGCGATGTCCAGACGGAGTTCCAGCCTGGTAAAGACATCGAGCGCGCGGTGCAGTGAGGCGACAGATTCCGTGACCAGGCCCAGCTCAGCCTCGGCCAGGCCAATGCCGCGCAGCGTGATCGCGGCGTTGCGCTCGGCGCCATGCGCGGTGTAGAAGTCCAGCACCGGGCGCATCTCGGTCAGGAACTCAGTGAACTTTCTCTCGTCAAGCAGCAGCCAGGCGATGTTGGCGCGGGCAGTGTTCACGCCGTGCGGATCGGGCACGGCAGCGAACAGCTCCCACGCCTGGCGATAATAGGCAGCCGCCACGTCCATCGCGCCCCGCTCCAGGTGGGCGAGACCTAGGTTGTTCACGATCAGCGCCTCCGCGTGCACGTCTTCGCATCGGCGGGCCGCGGCCCGGGCTACCTCGTAGGTGGCCATCCAGGGCTGCCAGCTCTTGCTCAGAAAGTAATAGCCGCGCAGTGCGTACGCGAGCTGCCAGCAGGGGGCGTCGAACCCAGCTGCTCCGGCTGCGGTGCACGTGTCGGCGAGATTGCCGTGCTCCGCGCTGAGCCAGGCGAATGCCTCGTCGTAGCCGCCGAGCGCAGGCAGCACGGCCGGGCGGTCGAGCACCCGGAGCGGCACGCGGTGCCGATAGGGCGTGATCAGCGAATCGGCCGCGTCGGCGGCGCGCAGGAAGTAGTCGGTGAGTCGGCCTAGTGCCGCGGTCCGCTCTCGCAGCGGGATCGACTCCTGTGCATGCTTTCTCGCGAAGACGCCAATAATGTCATGGAAACAGTAACGTCCTTGTGCGTGCTCAAGGATGAGATGCCGGTCGGCCAGCTGCCCGAGGTGCCTGGCTGCCAGGCTAGGCGGCAGGTCAGCGAGCGCGGCCACGGCCAGGGCATCGAAATCCGCCCCGGGATCGGCGGCGAGCAGAGCGAACGTGCGCGTCAGCGGCGGCGGCAGATCCTGGAGCGAGACGCGGAACGAGGCCGCGACGCTGCGGTCGCCGTCGTCAAGCTCGGTCAGCCGCTCGTCTTCGTCAGACAATTTCTCCTCCAGATCAGTGAGCGATCGTTGACTCCTGTCGCGGTAGCGGGCGGCGGCGATGCGCACCGCGAGCGGCAGCCATCCGCAGCGCTCGACGACCCGAGCCAGCGTCCGGTCGCTGTCCGGCTCTTCGCGCAGCCGGTGATGACCGGCGACCGACCTGAAGAGCTCCGCTGCCTCGTCCTGCGCTAGCAGGCCAAGTGGCAGCGCCAGCGCGTCATCCAGGGCAGCGAGGCGGCGCCGGCTCGTGAGAATGACAGCGCAGCCAGCCGCGTCTGGCAGCAGTGGCACGATCTGCGCCGCGTCGTAGACATTGTCGAGCACGAGCAGCAGTCGCCTGCCGGTGAGCAGATCGCGAAACAGTGCGCTCCGCTCGTCAAAGTCAGCCGGGATGCTCGCGCCGTCGACGCGCATCCTGCGCAGCAGTCGGTCAAGTGCCTGCGTCGCGGTGAGGGCGGCCCGTTGGTCGGTGTAGCCGTGCAGGTCCAAGAAGATGACGCCGTCGGCGAACGGTTCCGCGAGCGCATGGGCCGCGCGGACGGCCAGCGCGGTCTTGCCTGAGCCGCCCATACCGTAAATGACGCAGAGTGACCGGCTGCCTGCGGCGAGCGCCTCGGTGAGCATCGCCAGTTCACGGCCGCGGCCAGCGAAATGCGGGTCGAGGCGCGGCATCCCGGAGATCGGCACGGACAGTGTCACGGCGGAAGCTGGTGCCACTCCGTCCAGTGTCCGGCGGTGCGCCGCCTCAAGCTGAGCGCCGGGTTCGAGGCCCTGCTCTGTCGCCAGCCTTGCGCGGGTCAGGCGATAAACCTTCCCGGCGTCGTCCCGCCGCCCGAGGGCGGAAAACGCGTCGATCATCAGCGCGGCCCCGTGCTCGCGTACGGGTCCGGCGGCAAGCTCGTCGCTGAGCAGGCTGACCACGTCATCGAAATGACCCTGACTCGCCTCGATCGCGGCGAGAGTCTCGACGGCCGCCCGTCGCTGCTCCGCCATGTCCCGCCTGATCCCCGGCAGCCGGCCGCCGACGTCGGCGAGCGGCGGGCCGGTCCACAGTGCCAGCGCCTGCCTGAACACCGTCCCCGCCCGAGCGAGGTCGCGGCCGTCACGCGCGGCCCGCGCCTCGATCACCAGGTGCCTGAACCGGTGCCAGTCCACCGAGTCGGCCTCCACGACCAGCCGGTATCGCGATTGCCGGGATTCGAGCGCGGCATCGGTCGCCGCTAGCGACCGGCGCAGAGCCGACAGGTAGTGGTAGACGCTGTCGCGCGTCGCGCCGCCCGGTGAGCCCCAGACCGCGCTGATGATCTCATCGGTGCTCGCGCCCGCCTGTCCGCGCACAAGCAGTAAGGCGAGGACCGCCCGAGCAGTAGCGCCTGGTATCTCGACTGGGCCAGTCCCGTTCTCGGCCCTTACGTGCCCGAGCAACCTGAAGCTGGCCGACGCGGAAACCGGCGCTGAAGGTATCAACCCAAGTCACCTCCCGCCGGTATTGTAAAACAACAAAGGCAGAACGGAATTGGCTGCAGATGCATGATGTTTTCCTGAGTTTCACCAGAACCGGGCATCCCGAACTGGCCGGCTCTGTCCGGGAATCACTTAAAGATGCCGGCTTCTCGGTTTTCATGGATGTGGACGTGCCGGCCGGCGAGGGCATCTCAGCCCAGATCTCGAAGGCTCTGAGTGACAGCCGGATCATGCTGGCTATCTATTCCGCCTCCTACAACGAACGCTGGGCCTGCCAGTGGGAACTTATGCGCGCATACCTCGCCGGCGCCGCCGAAGGCTCGGCCGCGCGGCGCATCCTGGTGGTCAACCCGGAAGAGGGCGATGATCACATCCTGCCTGCAGACATCGCCGACCAGAAATATCTTCGTCCCGATCAGCTCGATATTTTGGCAGAAAGCATTGCGCGGAAACTGGCGCAGGTACCAGGCCCGATCGGCGCCGCCGGACTGCCGATGCCGCCGCGCTGGCTAGCTCCGGGCCTCCCGGGCGCATTCGGGTTCACTGGGCGGTTCCGCGACCTCTGGAATGTGCATAACGCGCTGAGCCGGGTCGACGTGCCGCTCACCTCGGCCGCCTACTCGGCGCCGTTGGTGGTGATCTCTGGACTGCCTGGCATCGGTAAGACCTCGCTGGCGCGGGCTTACGGATGGCTGTTCGGCGCGGCCTATCCAGGTGATGTATTCACCGTCCGCCTCCAGGGATCGGCCGGAATCGACGCGGCCCGCGACCAATTCGCCGACGCCGTGCGAGCTTTCGCCGGCGACCGCGGCATCGCTATCGCGGGCCAGACATCGGAACAGGTCACCGCCCTGCTGGCGGACGAGCTGTCGGCAGCTGGCAAGACGGCGCTGTGGATAGTAGATGACGTGCCCGCCGATCTCGATAGTCAGGCGCTGGCGCAGTTCGTCCTCCCCGCTTCCTCGGTCCGCACGATTCTGACCTCGCCGTCGTGCGCCGGCGGCGTTGATGAGGTCAAGATCACCGGGCTCGGCGAGGTGGACGGCCTGGCCGTGCTGCGGTCCGGTCACCGGGTCGACCCAGCTGACCTGACTGACCTGGCCGCCGCGAGGCTGGTCGTGAGCAGGCTCGGCGGTCATCCGCTAGCTCTCACAGTGGCCGCCGGCTACCTGCGTGACCATGACGGACTGGTCTCCTATGCGGACTACGCCACCAGCCTGGAGAAAGCAGGGCCTAGCCCGGACATCCTGGCCGTAATCGGCCGGTCGATGGAGGTACTTACGGCCGCGGATCACGTCGCGATCGCGCTGGCCGGGCTGCTCGGTGCCGCCGCCGTGCCGACCACGCTCATCGCCGCTGTCCTGGCCGTCGCCGATCCTGGTAACGGGCCCGGCGAGCGGGCCGCCGGAGCTATCATCGGGCGGCTATGCCACGGCGGCTTCGCGCAGGCGGAGCCCGCCGCCCTGCGCGTCCACCCGCTGATCATCCAGGCATCGGCCAGGTTCGGCCCGTTGCGAGTCCCGCTCGCCGAGGTTGCCGTCGTTGCGGCCACGGGGCTTACGAGCCTGCTGACCGAGCACCCAGATGACCTGGTGCTGATCGAGGCCGCACGCGTTCTCGCCGCGCGCGCAGAACTGAAGGACGAGGAGTCGGCTCGGTCGCTGGGCCAGCAGATAGCCGCCTACTGTGAGCGCATCGGTGATCTCGCCCAGGCGGCGGCGTTCAGGCACCGGGTCGCGGAGTCCGGGTTGGCCTCAGGTGCCGACGACGTCGCGGCGGCGCTCGCGTGCATCGCCAACGCCGAATTCGAGCGTGGCACCGCGCACGCGCAGCGGGCGCTAGCAGCTGGGCTAACGGGCGACCTGGAGATTCAGGCCCAGTGGGCCTTGGCGGCCGGGCTGGACGGCGTGGCCCGGTTCGAGGAGGCCAGCGAGCTGTGGTCCCGGCTGGCCGATGCGCACTGGACACCAGAGCCCGAGCAGCGGATCGGGTTCGACATTGCCCGCGCCCGGGCAATGCTCGCCCGCGGTCGGCTGGCCGAGGCCAGGTCCATTCTGAAGGGCGTGCTGACCGTCTCCCTTTCTGCTCCCACCGATGCTGACCAGCTGAACGCGGCCCGGACCGAGCTGGCCAGGCTGCTGCTGTGGACGGGCAAGGAACGAGAAGGCCGGGAGCTGGCCGAGTCGGTGCTGGGCTATTACCGGGAGCGAGGCACGCCTGGTCACGCCCAGTGCCTCGCGGCCGAGCTGGTCTGGGCCGAGGCGGCCTTCGCGCTCGGGCTGTTCGAGCTGCGTCCCGACCGGGGCAAGTGGGTGCAGGCGGGGGAGCTGCTGGACCGGCTGATCGAGGAGTATCCGCAGGCAGCCGGGCCGCACAGCTTCCACGGACCAGCCATATTCGTGCTGCATGGCCTGGTACTTGCCTGGCAGGGGCGGCCGGATGAGTGCGTGGAGGTCATGCGGTCCGCGCTGCCTGCTCTGCAGCAGCGGCTCGGTGCCAGCCACCCTCTGACGCTGCGGGCGCGATATGCCCTTAGCCTGGCGCACTGCCAGCTCGGTGACTGGGGCGCTGGCGCCGACGTCCTCGCGGAAGTGTGGCCAGCCCAGCGCAGGCTCATCGGGCCGCAGCACCCAGACACCCTGCGCTCGCAGTTCCAGTACGGCATCGCGCTGAAGATGGCACACCGGGGCCAGGATGAGCTTTCGGCTCGAATGATCGATGAGGTCTGCGCCATCATGCCGAAGGAGGTCGGGCGCCTGAACGACCTGAACGCGCAGGCGCGGATCGCTCAGATGCTGCGGTGGACCCCTTACCGGTTCATCACGGTCATGCTGTCGGCGGGCAGACTGCTGGACAGGCGGCCCCAGAGGACCAGTTAGCCGCGGCCAGGCGGGTATCGCTGATTTTCAGATGAATTCCCAGATGGCGGCCTAAAGATCGAGCATAACCGGCTGGAAACCTCGATCAAAGGGTCGCTCATGCTCCGTAGATGGCCAGGCCGATCCGGCCCGGATAGCAGCCGGGACCTCCCGGATCTGGCGGTCCATGAGGTGCGACGGCGGGTATTCGTCATCCACGGCCGCGACGAGGAGGTCAGGGAGCGCATGTTCGATTTCCTGCGCGCCCTTGATCTCAAGCCGCTCGAATGGGAAGCGCTGGTAGCGGCTTCGGGCAGCACGGCGCCGTTCCTCGGTGACGTTGTTCAGCGCGCTCCGGTCCTTGCGCGGGCCGCCTTGGTGCTACTAACGCCGGACGATGTGGTCAATCTGCATCCGGGGCTGCACGACCACGGCGAGGCTGATTTCGAGGTCGCGGACGGATGCCAGCCGCGCCCGAACGTCCTGATCGAGCTTGGCATGGTGCTCACTGCTTACCCGGAGCGGGCGATCATTGTTGAGCTCGGCCGCCTGCGTCCGATCGCCGATCTGGCCGGACGCAACGTCATCCGCTTCGACGGATCGGCGATCTCCCTTGGCAAGCTGGCCGAGCGGCTCAAGTCGGCTGGATGCACAGCCGATACTCAGGGCAGCGACTGGCGGAACACGCGACGTTTTCAGGGCCTGGACGCATACGACCGCCGCCCCCCATGCTTGTCGGGCAGCAGAAGTCTGCGCGTCCTGCGAGAAACGCCAGAAGAACTGAAGGACGTAAGCCCACATGGACCCGTGCCTTTCCGCAATCGCCAGCAGTAGCTAGTTCTGAACGCCGCTATCGGCATCCCGGCGGCACCCATCTACGGCGGGCCGATTTCGGACGTGCGGAGGCAACTCGGATCGACCAGATAGTCGTTGAGGCCACGAGCAGACTGGGCTCGGAACATGCCCGCGACCGGTCGAACCTGGGGATCGCGCATGGCCTGCAATACCACCATGCCCGATCCAATGCCAGGAATGGTTCACCGAGACCGTCCATGCCGTCACTTCGCCGTGTGGTGTGCCAAAAATTCGCGTATGGGCGCTGACATGGTGTTTCGCGCTGACTAGGCTGCTCTGCGGTACTCGCTGATCATGCCTCCGAGGACTTACCTGCGCTCGATTCGGGCGGTGACGTTGACGGCGCGGTCGGGATGCCTCAGCGGGGGTTCCTACTGTCGGCCTTGGTGTGGCCGGGGCCGTTATAGTGCCTGGCGTACTCGGCCAGGACCTTCCGGCAACGCGCAATTTGGCCGGGACTAGCACGGCTGCCCGGTGATCGCCCGGAGCAGGCTGCTCGCTCCCGCCGGGGTGATGCTGGCCACGATGAAGTGGTCGGCCGTGCATGGCTGCAGGAAGAGCGGGATCTCGTTGACCGAACGACCCGGGAGCACGACCGGGAGCATCTTCTTTGTCCAGGTGTCCGGGTCGCGGTGGTAAAGCTCGCGCAGCGTCCGCATCTCTGACTGCAATCCCGGGTGTGTGCCCGACGTGACCGCGCCGTCGCCGACCCGCAGGCACGCGGGTGAGGCGATGATGATGACGAAGTCAGCCTGCAGGATCTGGGCGGTTGCCCAGACTTGCCAGTCTCGCCGCTCGCCGGCCGCCCAGCAGTCCACCCGTATGTCGATGCCTGACTTGGCCAGCAGTTCGCACAAACGGCGAACGCTCCGCTTGTGCGGCTGCGAGTCGTGGGCGTATGAGACGAACACCTGCGGCCAGGGCATGGTGGCTGATCCCTCCGGGTGATGCCCGGGCAGGTTGCCCGGCGTCTGAGCGCAACCATCGCGCTCACGTGCGGGGATCGTCAGGGGGGCCAGACGGGGGCAAACTGGGGGTTTCGCTCAGCCGAGGCTGCCGCCCATGGTGAGCCCGGCCTCGCTGCAGGCCCGGAGGAACCCTTCGCGCGTCGCGTGCTGGGCCGCGATGAGCCGCACCTTGTCGGCGACGATGGGCGGCAGTTCCCCGCGCCAGCCCGCCAGCCCGAGCAGGGCCTCGGCGCGGAACTCGGCGTCCCCCTGGAGGATGGCGCCGCCGTAGTCGCGCAGGTACGCGCTGCTCCAGTGCATGAGGCGGCCTATCTCCCACAGTGCCGTATCGCGCGCCTCTTCCAGCTTCAGCGCGGCGTGCTCATCGTCGGGCCACGCCTTCAGCCGCTCGATAGTGATCAGCTCTGCCCGCAGGCCGTACACGTAGGCCCACAGACGCGAGACGCGCTCCTCGTAGACGGCGCGGTCACGCGAGGACAGGTGCTCCTCGGTAATGGAGGGACTGGTTCCGGAGATCTCCTGCCGCGGCATCCCCGGGCCGGGCTGGATGTAGTTCTGGCTGTCCTCGTGCAGTTGTCGCGCGATCTGGCGCAGGATCTTCGGCAGCACCTCCTGGCGGAAGTGGTCGGCGTTGTACGGTGCCGCCTGGGCCGCTCGGAGCTGTCGCTGCGACAAGTTGAGCTGGCCGGTTGCCGGGGCGATCTTGAACAGGATGCCCGCCGCGAGGGTCCAGTCCTTCCCCCGGTACGGCGGAATGCGCGGGATGAGTTCCCGGAGCAGGGCATTGAGCGCCTTGACCCGGCTGAGGATGTCATCAGGGTCGATCGACCTGGCCCAGACCCCCCGCAGGCTGAGCAAAGTCAGATCGGCTGTCTCCTCGGTTGCCGGGAGGCCGTCGCGCACCACGCGCTCGAGTCCGCGCACCAGTGTGTCCAGGTCGGGCGGGCGCTCTGCGGTCGGAAGCGGCGCCCGCGGCCCCGCGCTCGGCGTATTCGGGCCAATGTCCGGCAGGGGCAATCTTAGGGTCCGCCGGGACGCCGCCCCAGGGCCCGCGCGAACGCCGCGCGGGCCGGAGCGTCCCGGCCGCTATAACGAAAGTGAGTGCTCACCCGGTTCTGGCGGAGCCCCGAACTGGCCGGAGCTGCCGGTGCCTGTCAGCCGTCCGCTGAGTCAGGTCCGTTGGAACGACTCGGGTCAGCACGCCAGCCCCGGTGCCCTGGCAGCTGTCGCTGTGGAGCTCGCAGGAAACGTCCCTGCGGCACCTAGCCGTGGGGACCGCGAAGTAGTCGGCCTGCCGTGGCGCTTACGGGCCCGTATGGGTGAACGGAAGCCACTCCTCCAGCGGCCGGCCGCCGTCTCGCAGAGCCCGTACCGCGTGGTGCAAGGCGACGGCGGACCGGCCGGGTTGGAAGCCGCTGCCTGTGATCATCTCGGTGTAGACGGCGGTGGTCACGTCGGCCGCCACGGGGGGGCCAACGGACCACTGGGTGGCCACGACGTGCCGGTAGCCGGTGTAGTTAAGCGCCGCGGCCAGCGTGATCACCTCGTCCGGAAGGTCCACTCCGCCGGCTGCGGTGCGGCAGGCGGACAGAAAGGCCAGCTCGCCGGAATACTGGGCGGCGCTGAAAAGGACCTCCGGCGCACACGCTGCGGAAACCTCATCGACAATCACGTAGTCGTAGTCGCGTTCCCGGAGTTCCTTGGTCAGCCGGAGCTTGGCCAGCGTCGTGGCTACCACCTTGGCGCCGCGTACGATTTCCTTGCGTGCCTGCGATGATTCCTTGCGCATCCGGGACACGACGCGTTCGTGATCGTCCGTCAGCCGCGCGATCTCCCGGTGGATGCTCTCGGCTCTTTTCTTCAGCTCGGGCAGCTTCGCGAACTTGCCCGGCAGGTCGCGCGATCGCGCTATGCGGACGGTCTCTTCGTCGTCGGCCGCCGGTTCCGGCTGCAGTCGCAACCGCTCGATCCCGGCCATGAGTTCTCGCGTAAGCCTGGTCCGGGCATCCCAGTTCTCTCTTTCCCGGCGCGCGGTCTCGCTGGCTTTCGCGAGGCGCTCATCGAGATTGGCGAGTGAAGCGCCGGTATGCGGGAGCGCGGCGCGCCGGCTTTCCTCGACGCGCGCGTTGAGCTGCGGAGCTAACTGCCGGAGTCGTGCCTGCGCCTCGTCCCGGCGGGACGTCGCGGCCGCCAGGTGCTGGGTGTTTTCGCCGACGAGGGTCTTCAGATGGCCGTGTCCGAACCGGCGGCGGGCCCGGGCGGCGGAGAGTTGCCCGGCAAGGTTGTCACGCTGCCCTTCCAGCCTGGCGATGTCGTCCTCGGCCATGCCGACCCTGAGCGTGAGTTCGGCCAGCATGCGATGCCTGTTGTCGGCGTCGGTGATGAACCGGCGGGCTGGCTCCGCCGCCGCGTGTTCCGTGCGCATCGTCTCGTGGCCGGTGGCGGCCGCCCGCGCTGCCGTCGCGGCTTCAGCTTCCTGATCCTGGGCCCGCGCCAGCTCGGCTTTCAGGGCGGTCAGTGATCCTGGGTTCCGCAGATAATCGGGTGTTCCGGGATAGGCCAAGGATGAATCCCCAGGTCAGCGCGTTGCGCCTAGCGGAAAATCGTGAAATAGCCTAGTGACACGGTTCATCCAACTACGCACAGTAAGACAGGCGATTAGGGAGCCACTGCTTAGCGGAAACGAGGAGATTTGCCCTAAGGGGGCGGTAAGGCGATAGCTTCTGGCCCGTGCCCTACGTGAAGACCTCGTCGCGGACCACCCGCAGCGGCGTGGTCCGCCACCTGCAGCTGGCCCACAACGAGTGGGACAGCGACACGCAGCGTTCCCGCACCCGGGTGCTGTACAACTTCGGCCGCGAAGACGAGCTGGACCGCGAAGGCATCCAGCGGCTGGTGACCTCGCTGTCCCGGCTGCTGGAGCCCGGCGCCGCCCTGGAGGCGACCGCCCGGGCCCTGTTCGCGCTGGTGGCCAACCGGGCCCTGGCGCCCTCCAGCAAGCTGGCCGCTGCCGAGTGGGTAGCGGGCGACGTGCACATCGACGGCCTGGAGCAGGTCAGCGACGACGCCTGCTACCGGGCGATGGACGAGTTGCACGCCATGGAAGGCGACTTCGGCAAGAAGGTGTACGACAACCTGGCCCACCTGCTGAACCTCGAGGTCGATTTGCTGTTCTTCGATTATCCGGCTAATCGAGTCCGGGACCTGGCGCTGGCCGCGTAACTACTTACTTCAGGTCAGCTCATTTGCCGGGTCCTGTGCAGGGAACGGGTCTGTTCTTCGGGGCAGCGGATGCTGGTGTTCATGAGGCTTCGGTCTGGGCCATGCGCTGGTCGAGTCGTTCGAGGAGCCGCCGGTGGCGGGCGGCTTCCTCGCCCCATCCGCGGGCTTCGGCGTCAGCGAGGAGCGCCTCGGTGTCGGATCGCTGGGCGGCCAGGACGGGCAGGAACGCGGCATCGGTCCGGAAGCTGGGGCAGTGCTCGCAGATGTTGGCGTAGGCGCAGCTGCCCTGGGCGGCGGTCCGCAGGCAGTAGCCGCCGGCGAGCCTCGACTTGATCAGCGGCGTGCCTTTCCAGTCGGCGTTCCCGCCAGTGATATCGGTGACGGGGAGCATGGCCTGCCCGGCCGGGGAGGGAACCGTGAGGATCGTCTTGGCCTGGGCGAGCGCGCGTTCGTAGTCGGCGCGGACGGTGGCATCGAACAGCCGTGCGTAGCGCAGGCTCATCGCCGCGGACGTGTGGCCGAGCATGGCCATCAGCGCCTGCAGCGAGCAGCCGGCATTGATGAGAGCGGTTGCCC
>WNEY01001393.1_pt1 | contig 17017 bp, 9 predicted proteins | sample 5400531 | NCBI WGS metagenome assembly WNEY01 (sample SAMN13153338, study PRJNA577476) | soil metagenome | isolation source: 200 cm saprolite under Douglas fir tree site 1 | place: USA:California | collected 2015-04-18
TTCACACGCTCTTCAGCCGAGCGAGATGCGCGCCACATCGACGACACGCCGCTAGAACGAAATCTGCGCGCCGAGTTTCAGGTATCGCCCCTGCAGGATGTTGAACGGCTTCAGCCACTCGGTCGACGTGGGCGAATAGGTCGTGTTGATCGCGGGCGGCGGTTCGCCGGCCTGCGAGGTGGCGCCGACCGCCGCGTTCGAGTTGAACGCGTTGAAGATGTCGGCCATCACCTGCAGCTTCTGCGATCCGCGGAGCTTGAAGTTCTTTCCGACTCGCAGATCGACCTGCGTCCGGCGCGGCGTGTACGACGTACCCGGCTTGATGAGCGGCACCACGCGCGACGTATTCGCGCCGCCCGACAGCGCGCGGCCCAGCGTCCCGCTCGCCGCGTCGGCCTGCGTGAGGTTCCACTGCGCGAGAATCTGCTGGCCGGGCAGGTTCTGGAGGACGCCGCCGATCTGGATCTGCTGCCACGGCAGCGTGTACGTGCCGGTGGCCTTGATCTGCGAGAGCCAGCTGGTGTCGAAGTCACAGTACGAGAAGACCGACCCTGTGCCGGGACTGGGCGCGGTCCCCGCAGCTGCCGCCGTTACAGACAGGCCGAACCCGGTCTGCGGGTTGTCCACGAACGCGTCGCACACGCCGAAATGCGTGTTGCCCGTCGCAAAACCACCGGTGACGAACAGATCCGATCGGAGCCGCGCGTTGATGGCGAAATCAACCCCGTTGAAGACCTCGCTCTGCTTCCCGAATTTGTCCACGAAGGTCACGATGTTGTTGGTGGCCACGCCGAACTTCGCGGGAACGATGTCATAGAGGCCGCAGATCTGATAGCCGCCTCCGTCCGGCAGGCGACTGTCTCTCGGCGCGGTCACGCAGTACTGCTGGAAGTCGGTCGGTCCGACGTCGAGGTTGTCGGTGGTCGTGAAATGCCCCTGCGCGCGCCGGTAGTACGACAGTTCAGTCGACACCCGCGACATCAACTCGTGCGCCACGCTGGCCGAGACCTCCCAGTTGTTGCGCCGGCGGTCGAATCCGTTGATGGTCTCCGGATCGTACCGCGTGGCGATGTTCACCTGGCCGAAGGCGTTGTTGCTCAACGGCCCGAGCTCCGACACTTGTGGAATACCGTCGCCGTTGGAATCGGTCCAGGCCCGGGTCGCGGTGTTGACGGAGGTGTTGAGCGGGTTCAGTGACCGCGCGGTCCCGACTGACGACGTCTGCACGTACCGGCTGACCGTGGCCTTCACCGCCGTTTTCCCGTTGCCGAAGACATCGTAGGCCACGCCCAGCCGCGGCGACAGGTCCTTGTAATTCGGCACGTCGGTCAGCGCATCGAAGTGGCGGGGGCCGATCCAGGTACCGCCGGGCGCGTCCTGGGCGCCGACTTCGTTCTTCAGGTAGTCCCAGCGCAGACCCGCGTTGACCGTCATTCGCTTGATCGTCCACGTGTCCTGCGCGTAGACGCCGAGGTCCGCGATGAGCCGTTCGTGCGTCGTGTACGGCGTCGTGCGGACCGACACGCTGAACGGCTGTCCGGCGCGGACCGTCAGGAACGTATCCTTGTTGGTCCAGACGTCGGTATCGGCCGGGCCTTCCTGCAGCGTCATGCCGGTCTTGAACGCGTGCGACCCCGTGACGTAGGTCAGCGAGCTGCGATACGAGCGCAGCGACGTGTAGTTGCTCGAGAAATTCGCCGGGTACGCGCGGAAGCTGATGCCGGTATTCAACTCCGTCACGGGATAGCCGCGCGAGGTCACCGAATCCTCGACCGGCTCCCGCGTCCAGGTCTCGGTGGTGTTGCCCATCGCGGCCTCGAACAGCGCCTTCGACGACAGGGTCGAGCGGAACGTAATGGTTTCGAAGTTGTTCTTCGGCAGGTTCTGGAGATTCGACGCGTCGGGCTGCAGCGTGCTGACGAGCGTCCAATGCTCCGTCTTGCGCGGCGCGATGCTGAAGTACCCCGACAGCTTGTTCTTCGGGCTCATCTGCCAGGTCAGCCGGATATCATCGTTCACGTTGCGCTGGGTCTCGGTTCCGGGCCGCGTGAGATCGGGCGTGAAGACGAACGTGGACTGATCCGATTCATAGAACGTGTTCGTGCGAATCTGCTCGTAGCCCCAATAGCGGTGGGCCGTAAAGAACCACACGCGGTCCTTCACCACCGGTCCTCCCAGGGCGGCGCTCGCATCGTAAATCTTCAGGATGCTGTCGGCTGTGGTGATCTGCTGTTGGCGCAGGACGTCGTCGACGTTGTTGCCCTGCAGCTTGTCGTTCGCGAAATTGAGAAATGCCGAGCCGCTGAACCGGTTGCCGCCGTCCTTGGGAATGATGTTGACTCGCACCCCGCCACCGGCCACCTCGGCCGAGATGGCGCCGAACTCGTAGCTCAGTTCCTGGGTCGACGCGTCGTTGGTCGAAATGCCGGTGCACGAGTAGTTGCACGCCATATTGGCGTTCATGAGCCCGTCCATCTGGACCAATCGATCGTTGAACGACCCGCCGTGGGCCTTCAGCTGATTCTGATGTTCCCCGGCCGATCCCCCGACGTCGTTCTGGTTGCTGCTGACGCCGACCGTCATGACGCCGATCGTCGACCAGTTCTTCGATGTCGGCATGGCGTCGATGATGTCCTTCGCGACGACCTGCCGCCTGATGACGTTCTGCATGTCGACGACGGGGCTGGCGCCGGAGACGGTCACAGTTTCCTCGAGCGCGCCGACGCGCAGCTCGACGTTCACGCTGGCGACGAAGGTGGCAGGCAGCTCGATGTCCTCGCGCTTGACCGTCGAGAAACCGGGCAGCGTGAACGTGACGGTGTAGGTGCCGGGCCGGAGATCGACGATCTTGTACTGCCCCTGCGAATCAGTCGTGACCACCCGCACGCGCTCGATGAGCGCCGGACTGCTCGCTTCCACGGCCACGCCCGGCATCACCGCGCCGCTCGAATCCTTCACGACGCCGGCGATTCCGCTCGTTTGCGCGAAGGCCGTGCCAGGCACCGCCACCACGGCCGCCAACGCCAACACCACCACTCCGCTCGCCATCCTGCGCATATGTCCTCCTGATTGACGCCGCGAAACCGGAGACGAAGCGAAAACGTGAACGGAGCGGCGATGAGGTGGCTCGAAAATACGCTCCGGCGATCGGCACGTCAAGCGCTGCGGCGATATACTGGCGCCTTCCGGCGCAACCGAATCCAAAACCATGAAGTGGCTGGTCTGCCTCGGCGGGATCCTGACGGTTTCCTTCCTGGCGGTCCTCCTCCTGGCGGAGCAGCGTCCGCCGGCCGCTCTCGACGCGCCACCCACGTTTGCCAGGGATATCGCGCCGATCGTGTACAGCCGATGCGCGCCGTGCCATCGCCCGGACGGCGCCGCGCCGTTCAGCTTGTTGACGTTTGCCGACGCGCGCCGGCGCGGCCGCGCCATGGTACGCGTGACGACGAGCCGAGTCATGCCGCCGTGGAAGCCGGAGGCCGGCTTCGGCGACTTTTCCGGCGAGCGTCGCCTCACGGACGCGCAGATTCTGACGATCGATCGCTGGGTGAACACAGGCCTTCTCGAAGGAGATGCCTCCGACCTGCCGTCGATGCCGCACTGGAGCGGCGGCTGGCAGCTTGGCGAGCCCGATCTCGTCGTTACGCTCCCCGCGTACACACTCGGGGCCGATGGCAGCGACGTGTTCCGGAACTTCGTCGTGCGCGTCCCGGGGACGGGCACACGATACGTGCGCGGTCTCGAATTCCGTCCGGGCAGCGGCGCGGTCCATCACGCCAACATCCGCATCGACGAAACCGCCGCCTCGCGGCGTCTGGACGAAGCGGACCCTGAGCCTGGATACGAAGGCGCGATTCTGCATTCGGCGGACTATCCCGACGGCCACTTCCTCGGCTGGACGCCCGCACAGGCGCCGCCGCTCGCGCCGAATGACATGGCGTGGCGCCTCGAAAGCGGAAGCGACTTCGTCGTTCAGCTGCACCTGCGGCCGACCGGCAAGCCTGAGCGACTGCAGCCGGCAATCGGTTTGTACTTCGCCGCCGAGCCGCCTTCACGGACGCCCGCAATCCTGCGCCTGGGTCGTCAGAACCTCGACATGCCGCCTGGCGTCAGCGACTATCGGGTCGCCGATTCGTACGTGCTCCCGGTGGACGCAGAAATCCGTGCGATCCAGCCGCACGCGCACTACCGAGCACGCACCGTCAGCGCCTGGGCGAGACTGCCGGGCGGCGCGCGGCGTCCGTTGATCCTGATCCGCCACTGGGATTTCAACTGGCAGGATCAGTATAGATACGCCTCGCCGTTCTGGCTGCCGGCCGGAACGACGATCGAGATGGAGTACGTGTTCGACAACTCGAGTGATAACCCGCGGAATCCGAGCCACCCGCCGGCGCGCGTGTCGTGGGGATGGCGCACGTCAGACGAGATGGCCGACGTCTGGATTCAGGTGATGACGCGGTCCGAGCAGGATCGCGCGCAGCTCCTTCGCGACGTGCGCCGCAAGATGGCGCGCGAAGACGTGATCGGCTGCGAGACGCTGATTCTGCGGCAGCCCGACTATGCCGATCTGCGTAATGACGCAGCCGCGCTGTATCTCGAGCTCGGACAGCCCGAGGCGGCGCTCCGGCATTTCGACGTCGTCTCTCGCCTGCAGCCTGGATCGGCGGTCGCGCACTACAACGTCGCGGTTGCGCTGGAAGCCTCGCGCAGGATTGATGACGCGGCGCGGGAGTACGAAGCCGCGATACGAATCGATCCGGCGTACTCGGTCGCACACAACAATCTGGGCACGCTGCAGCTGGCGCGGGGCCGGCTCGGCGACGCCCGGCGCGAGTACGAGAGCGCCGTGCAGTCCGGTCCCGCGAATGCCGAAGCCCACAACAATCTCGGCGCGGTGCTCCTGGCGGTCGATGAGGCCATGCGGTCGATCCCGTACTTGCAGCGGGCGATCCTGCTGCGGCCGACGTACCCGGAGGCGCATTTCAATCTGGCGCGGGCGTACGCGTCGACACGCCGATTCGAGGAAGCCATCCGCGCCGCGACGATTGCCGAGGAGCAGGCGCTCGCGGCCGGCAAGAGCGCGCTGACCGCGCAGATTCGTGAGCAGCTGCGTCTCTATCGTGCTGGAGCCAAACAATGAACTTGCTGATTGCTGCTTGTCACGGCGCAATTCGGTGCGCCCTCGGCCTTGAGCGCCGATGATCGAACGCAACCACGAAGACACGAAGATACGAAGAAGACATGACGGTCAACCCATCTTCATTCGCGTTTCTCCAGTGAGCGTCGGCGTGGCAAGCGCAGAGCGCAGGGAGCGATAGTTCGACATATGTAGGGCGACCCCTCAGCGTCGCCGGTCCGCGAGAGGCACGGACCGGAGGCGCACGGTTCGGGCGCGCATCGCCGGTTGTCGACCGCGACTGCATCAACAATCCACAATCCGCAATCCGCAATGTGTCGTGCTCATCGACCGCCGCGGCGGAGCACCACCCACCCATCGCGCTCGAAGATGACGGCGTATCCGCGCCGGCGCCGCTCGGCGAGGAGCGCGCGGACCTCGGCGGCCGTCGCGTTGGGCCAGGGGCTGCGCTCGGGTACGGCGATCACGTAATCCCCGTCTGGGGACTCTGGATCGAGCCTGAACAGATCGCGCCGATGCGCCATGTGCGGCGCCACCGCGGTCTGCGCGACGACCGACGCGTTTGGCGGCACAAGGCCGATCGCCTCCGGTCCCGCGCGGTCGATCGCGTCAAACTGGTAGGGCTTCGAGGACAACAACCGCCACAGCGGCTGGTGTCCCGGCAGCAGCGACGCGAGCAGGACGCAGGCGCCCGCCATGATCGCGATCGTCTCTCGGCGCGTCGTCTGATCGGCAATCCGACGGCCGACCCGCGCGAGCCCGTCGGCCGCGCTCATCGCCACGATCGGCGCCAGCGGCGCCGAGTAGTGAAAAATCGTGCCCCAGTGGTTCTCGCTGGAGGAGAGAAAGCGCTCGGGCGCAAACGGCGCCAGCAGCAGGCTGAGCGGCGAGGCGAGCGGCAGCAGCGCAAACGGCGCGACCCAGAGAAATGCCGTCAGCATCTTGATTGGCGGCGTCACCAGTTTCACGGGCGCGAGCCACGGCCGCTGCCACACCTCGGCGTACGCACCGGTGTACTCGTACTCGCGTCCGCCGCTTGCCGGTATCACGACCGCGACCTCCGTGATGAACGCGGCCAGGCTGCACGCGAGCAGGATCCCGCCCGTCCGGCGCTCGCCCCGGACGAACAGGTAGCCGCCGACGAAGACCAGAAACGGTGCGAGATCCTCTTTCACGGCGAGCACGAACACCGCGGCGGCCCAGAACCACGGCCACTGCCGGCGCTCCATCGCGAGGAGCAGCAAGCCCACAGCGAGCGGAGCGAACGCCGCTTCGTGCACGTCGGAGATCGCCGTCTGCTGCATCCCCCAGAACAGGCCGTACGCGACACACATGGCGAACGCCGGTCCGTATGGCAGGCGATCGCGGGCAAACAGGAACACCGGCACGACCGACAGGGCGAGCAGGATCGCTTGCGCGACGATCAGTGTCTCGGCGGACGGCGCCACCCAGAAGAGCGGCGCAAACAGCGCGATGATCGGATGGAAATGATCGCCGAACACGCTGGGCAGGCCGCGAATCGAGCTCGCCGGACGCTCGAAGCGGCTCAGATGCCAGATCGCCTGGTCGTAGATCGCCAAATCGTACGAGCTGTCGAAATGCCAATGCTTCAGCAGCGCGTACACGCTGTAGCCCGCGGCCAGGCCGCACACGAGACACGCGAGCCCCAGGCGTTCGCCTCGCGACATCGGCCGCGTCCGGGCTGCCATCAGCCCTTAGCATCCCGTACAACGCTCCGGACGTGTCGCCTGACGAGCGGCCGATCACTTCGCTGGCGAAGGTCAGCGGTGAGGCACCAGCGCCTCGATCTTGGTGCGATCGGGATACACTACCGCGTCCCTGACAGCACGTAGTGTCCGGCTTCAGCCGGACCCGGAAGGAGGGCCGGAGATGCGGAAACACAACTGGACGATGTGCGCGGGCGTGTTCGTCGTGATGGCGTCGCTCGCCACCATCGTCTCGGCACAGAAGGCGAACCCGCGGTTCGGCAGGTGGAAGCTCAAGTCTGATGCGCCGGCGCCACAGAGCAACGTGATGACCTACGAGCCGTACAACGGCAAAGGCATGAAGATCACGATCGACGCGGTGAACAAGGACGGCGTGAAGTCCCAGTGGGGCTACACGACGATGTTCGACGGCAAGGACGAAACGCTGGTCGGCAATCCGGGCACCGATACGGGATCGGTTCGAGTCGTCACAGATCGGATCAACGAGATCATCTACAAGAAGGGCGGCAAGGTGACGCAGATTCTCACCAACGTGCTCTCACCGGACGGCAACACGATCGGCATCATCTACATGCGTCAGAACGAAGAGGGGAAGACGACCGGCGTGACCTTCGCGACCTACGAAAAGATCAAGTAGACACAAAGGACACAGAGGTAATCCCCTTTGTGTCCTTTGTCCCCTTTGTGTCCTTCGCTTTTTTGGTACCCTAGAAGTTGACGCTGAACCCGACGCGCGCGATGCGCGGCGCGAGAATCTGCGTCGGCGCAAGGTACGACGTGCCCACCGCCGACGTGTACGCGACCGCCGCCCCGGCGTTGCCGATATTGAAGAGATCGATCTGCGGCACGATCCTCCGGCCCTGTCCAAACCTGAACGCGCGGGAGATCCGGATGTCGGCCATCGTCACCGACGGCAGCCGCTCGTCGCCGCGCGCGCTCAGGAACACGGTCTGGCTCCCACGCGTGAGCGGGACCACCGAGGCGACTGCGGCTCGTGACGCGTTATAGGTCGAGATGTACGCGCCGCCGCCGTTCGAAATCAGGCTGCCGGCGATGAGCAGGTCGCCCGGAAGCTGATAGCTGCCAGAGACCCTGAAGCCGACTTTCGTGTCGAGCCCCACGACGCCCTTCGAGTAGAGCGTGTTGTTCGGATCGTTCAGATCGGCGGTCGCCGACTGCCCGGTCGCTTGTGTCGCGCTGTTGAACCCGCCTTCGTTTCTCCCGAAACTGAGACCCGCGACCATCTGCCAGCGGTGGGACAGCCGTTTGCTCGCGGAGAAGTCGATGCCGTTGTACCTGGTGTCGAGATAGGGCTGGTTGTCGACCACGTTGTCCTGCAGACCCAGGAATGCGGGGTTCAGGTTGTACAGCGTCGCTGTCGTGGGAACAGGCCGCGCGACCGTGCCGCCCGGCCCGTTCGGCACATTGATCGTGACCGGCGTGTACGCGCTCGGAGGGACCGCGATATTCCGGACGCCAATCTGGTCGCGGTTCGTCCGATGGTAGTACATCACGGCCAGGCGTGTGTCTCTGGCGATTTGACGCTCGACGCCGGCCGTCACCTCGTCCGAGTACGGCCACTTCGGACCGGTCGCGCTCCCGTAGTGGCTCGTGAGGCCGGTGTAGCCTTGACACCCGCTGATCTCGCCCAGTTGCGCGATGCCATCCCCGTTGGGATCCGTCCAGGTGCACAGCTGAAAGTCTGATTGCAGGGGGTTCACGTTCAGTACCCGGTCGATGCCGACCTGCAGACCGTACCGGCTGTAGCTGGCCTTGAACGCTGTCTTGCCGTCGCCCTTCGGATCGTAGGCCGCGCCCGTGCGCCACACCGCGAGGTTCTGCTTGATCGGGCTCGTTTCCTCGATCGATTTTGCGGGGACGAACTGGCCTGCTGGAACCGATTGCGCCGGCAGGGTTCCGACGTTGTGATCGAAGCGGAACCCGAGGTTCAGCGTCAGACGGCTCGCGATCGTCCAGGCGTCCTGCACGAACACGCCGAACACCTTGTCGACGTTGAGCGCATCGGACGGCGAATTCCATTCCCGAACCTGCGTGGCCCTGCCGCCGGTGTAGAGGAGGTACATGTTGCCGACGTAATCGTTGAAATCATCGAAGTACAGCCGCGCGAACTGCACGCCGCCCTTGAGCAGGTGATCGCCACCCAATCCCGACAGCGACGTGGAAACGATGTTGTCGAACTGAATCCGCGAGTTCGGGTTTTCTTCGTGCCGCTGCGCCGCGAAGTCCGCAAAGCCCGCGGTCGCGTCTTCCTTGCGCACGGCGTTGGCGGGCGTGTTGGGCTGGTACAGGTAGCTCGTCTGGCCGCTCATGACGCTGAACGACGACTCGTACACCAGCTTGTTGCGGATGCCCGTGTACTTCGCCTGAGTCGAAGAGGCAGGATTCTCCTGGACCAGCGAGGCGATGTCGGGCGCGTTGAGGGCCCCGTCGCGCCGGTGGCCGCGAATCTTGTTGTCCCAGTTGTACGAGAACATCAGTTTCTGTTTCTGATCCACCGAGTAGACCGCCTTGCCCGAGTAGTTCCGCAGCGTGTTGTCATCGATCGCCTGCGTGCCATCGATGTTCTTGGCGCTCACCAGCTTGTCGACCACCCAGCGGCGGAACGACCCGTTCACCCAGAGACGATCCTGGACCAGCGCTCCGCCGCCGGCGAGGTTGAAATCGTAGGTCCGTTTCGTCGGGTTGCCGAGGAACACCGCGGGCAACGTCCCGTCAGCGATGCCGGAGGAGTAGTTGTCGCTCTCGAGACACCCGGGTTTCGGAGCCTGCGGCGTCAGACAACCGGTGGAGTACGAGTACCTGGAATCACCGCGCCATTTGTTGCCGGCATCCTTGGTCACCATGTTGATCGAGACGCCGCCCGCCATCACCTCTGCGGGAATCGCGGACGTCATGTAGTTCATTTCCTCGAACATCCCCTGGTCGTAGTACAGCATCGTCGAGCCGCCGCCGCCGCCCGGCCAGTTGACCGTCGCGCCGTCGATGTTGAAGCTGACATCGGATGTGCTCGATCCGTGGGCCGAAAAGCTGCTCTGCTGATACGACTGCGTGCCGCCGACGTCGTAGGTCGACACGGCCAAGCCCGCGACCAGCTTCGCGACGGACCATGGATCCCGGCCGGTGGGTACGCCTTCCAGAATGTCCTGGGTCAGCACGGTCTGCTGCAGGTTCGATTTCGTGTCGACGGTCGGTGACTCGCCGCTGACGGTGATCGTCTCGCTGACGTTGCCAACCTCGAGCTTGGCGTTCAGGCTCGCGACGAACGCGGCGTTCACGATGATTTCGCTGCGTTCGACGGAGCGGAAGCCCTGCAGCTCGAATTTGACGCGATACGAGCCCGGCGGCAGCCGGTCGAAGCGGTAGTTCCCGGTGGCGTCGGTGGTCTGGATCTGGACGCCGCCAATCAGCTTGTCACCCGAGAGTGAGGCGGTCACGCCCGGCAGGACCGCGTTGCTCGAATCGGTTACCACCCCGGCAATCGATCCGGTCTGAACCTGCGCGTGAGCGGTGGCTGCGGCCAGCACGCAGAACACGCTCAGCACAAGGAGTTTGATGGTTGTCTTCATTTGTCCCTCACCTCTGATCGCGACGATTTATGAATGGCGGTGCCGCGACAATACGTGGCAACCTGATTGGCGTCAAGACCGTATACTGAACCGCGCATGAAGAAATTCGTGTGGGCGGCCGCCGGATTCAGCCTTTTGGGTTTGTGCGTGTCCGCCCGGTCACAACCGCCACAGCCCACGCCGAAAACGGATGCCGACTCAGCGGTCGTGAAGCAGTATTGCGTCACCTGTCACAACGAGCGGGCGAAAACCGGCGGCCTGTCGCTGGCCGCATTCGACGTGCCCGCGGCCGCTTCACAGGCCCCGGTGGCCGAGCGCGTGATCCGGAAGCTCCGCGCCGGCATGATGCCGCCGCCGGGCGCACGGCGGCCGGACGAGGCGACGCTGCGCGCGCTGGCCGAGGCGCTCGAAGCGACCGTGGATCGCGCGGCGGCGCTGAACCCGAAAGCCGGCTGGCGTCCTTTCCAGCGGCTCAATCGATCGGAGTACGCGCGCGCGGTGAGGGATCTCGTCGCCGTCGATGTCGATCCCGAGGCGTTCCTTCCCCCCGACACCATCAGCCAGGGCTTCGACAACGTCTCCGACGTGCAGGCGTTCTCGCCGACGCTGATGGAAGGCTATCTGCGCGCTGCGAGCAAAGTGACGGCGCTGGCGGTCGGCGACGCGGACGCGGCCGCGAGCGAATCGCACTATCGCGTGCCCAAGACGGCGTCGCAGCTCCGCCGCGCCGACGGCGCGCCGCTCGGCACGCGCGGCGGCCTCTCGGTCGTCCATACATTCCCCGCCGACGGCGACTACGTGTTCCGCATGGACCTGCACGGCAACGCGGACGGATTCCTGTTCGGCGGTCCCGCGTCCGGCGAGCAGCTCGAGGTGTCGATCGACGGCGAGCGCAAAGCGCTGCTCGCGATCGATCCGCGCATGGCCGAGGTGACAACCAGCCTCTCGCTGAAGACGCCGGCGATTCAGGTCAGCGCCGGCGCGCACCGCGTGACCGCCGCGTTCATCCAGCGTTTCGAAGGTCCGGTGAACGACCTCATCGCGCCGATCGATCACACGCTGGCCGACACGCAGATCGGCGTCGCGTACGGCGTCACGACGCTGCCGCACCTGAAGGATTTGAGCATTGCCGGCCCGCAGCGCGTGACCGGCGTCTCGGACACCGCGAGCCGCCGCAAGATCTTCACCTGCCGCCCGACCGGGCCGGGCGAAGAGGCGCCGTGCGCGGCGAAGATAATCAAGGCGCTCGCCTCGCAGGCGTTCCGGCGCCCGGCGGAGGAACGCGAGCTCCAGCGGCTGCTGCAGTTCTACGATGACGGGCGCAAGGAGCGCGACTTCGAATCGGGGGTCGCGGCGGCGCTCGAGGCGATTCTCGCCAGCCCGCAATTCGTCTTCCGCCTCGAGACCACACAGGCCGCCGTGAAGATCGCGTCTGCCGGCGCCGGCCCCGGAAAGAACCGCTCGGCTGTCGGCGCGGCGAGCCGGCTGACAAAGCGCGTGGGCGATCTCGAGCTCGCGTCGCGGCTGTCCTTCTTCATCTGGGCCACGTCGCCCGATGCGGAGCTGCTGAAGGTCGCCGGCCAGAACCGGTTGACCGCGCCGGGCGTGCTCGAGAAGCAGGTCACGCGCATGCTGGCCGATCCGCGCGCCGAGGCGCTCTCCACACGATTCGCCGCGCAGTGGCTCCGGCTGAACGATGTCGCCGGCATGCTGCCCGACGCGCTCCTCTATCCCTACTTCGATCGCACGCTCGGCGAGTCGTTCGTCCGCGAGACCGAGCTGTTCTTCGACAGCATCGTGCGCGAGGACCGCAGCGTGCTCGACCTGCTGACGGCGGACTACACGTTTGCGAACGAGCGCATCGCGCGCCACTACGGCATTCCGAACGTCATCGGCCCCGCGTTCCAGCGCGTGCCGCTCCCCGCGTATCGTCGCGGGCTTCTCGGACATGGCAGCGTGCTGGTGCTCACGTCGGTCGCCGACCGGACGTCTCCCGTGATGCGCGGCAAGTGGGTGATGGAAGTGCTCCTGGGATCGCCGCCGCCCGCGCCGCCGCCCAACGTGCCGACGCTCGAGGCGACCGGCGCCGCCGCCGGCGGCAAGCTCCTTTCCGTGCGCGAGCGCATGGAAGAGCACCGGAAGAACCCGGCGTGCGCGTCGTGCCACCGGGTGATCGACCCGATCGGCCTTGCGCTCGAGAACTTCGACCCGACGGGCCGGTGGCGGATCAAGGACAACGAGGTGCCGGTTGACGCTGCCGGCGTGCTCTACGACGGGACGAAGATCGAGGGCCCGGCGGGTCTGCGAGACGCGCTGCTGAAGCATCAGGACGTGTTCCTGCAGACGTTCACCGAGAACCTGCTGACGTACGCGCTCGGCCGCCGCATCGAGTTCTACGACATGCCGACCGTCCGCGCGATCGCGCGCGACGCCGCGAAACGCGACCATCGTTTGTCCGCCTACGTCCTCGGCATCGTGAACAGCGCGGCCTTCAGGACGAGCCAGGAAACCGAGCCGCCAAAATTGAAACCCGAGCATTCCGGGTCGTAGTCATGAACCTGACGAAGAAGCACATCCCGCGACGCGCTGTACTGAAAGGGCTCGGCGTCACGATGGCGCTGCCGCTCCTCGACGCGATGACGCCGGCGGCGGCGGCCTTCGCCGACACGCCGCAGGCGAAGAGGCTGCGGCTCGTGGCGATGGAGATGGTGCACGGCGCGGCCGGCAGCACGGCGTTCGGCCTCAAGAAGAACCTGTGGTCGCCCGCCGATGCCGGACCGGGCTTCGACCTGTCGCCCACCAGCCTCACGGCGCTCCAGCCCTATCGCGATTATCTGACCATCGTCAGCAACACGGACGTCCACAACGCCGAGGCATTCACGCCGCCGGAAATCGGCGGCGATCATTTCCGATCGGCCGCCGTGTTTCTGACGCAGGCGCACCCGCACCAGACCCAGGGGTCCGACATCCAGGCCGGCACGTCGCTCGATCAGATTTTTGCCAAGCGGTTCGGTCAGGAGACGCCGATCCCGTCGATGCAGATCTGCATCGAGAACATCGACCAGTCGGGCGGCTGCTTCTACGGCTACTCGTGCGCCTACACCGACTCGATCAGCTGGGCGTCGCCGAGCGAGCCGCTGCCGATGGTGCGCGACCCGCGCGCGGTGTTCGATCAGCTGTTCGGCGTCGGTGTCACGCCCGAAGCGCGCGCGCGGCGGCGGCGGCGCGACCGCAGCATTCTCGACTGGGTGACCGAGTCGGTGAACGATCTGAAGGCCACGCTCGGGCCGGCGGATCGCGCGCGGCTCGGCGACTATCTCGACGATGTGCGCGAGATCGAGCGCCGGATCCAGAAGGTCGAGGCGTTCAACGCCAGCGGCGAGGCCCGCGAGCTGCCGGCGGCGCCGGTCGGCGTGCCCGATTCGTACGAAGAGCACGTCAAGCTGATGTTCGATCTCCAGGCGCTGGCGTTCGCTGCCGACATCACCCGCGCCTTCGCGTTCAAATTGAGCCGCGACGTCTCGAACCGCGTCTTCCCGGAGACGGGCGTGACGACCGGGTTCCACATCGCCTCGCACCACAACGATCGCGAGGACCGGATCCTGGACTTCGCGAAGATCAACAAGTACCACGTCAGCCTGCTGCCGTACTTCCTCGAGAAGCTGAAGAACACCCCTGACGGCGGCAGCAACCTGCTCGAGAGCTCGCTGCTCGTCTACGGATCGCCAATGGGCAATCCGAACGTGCACAATCACAAGCGCTGCCCGCTGCTGCTCTTCGGCCACGCGGGAGGACAGCTGAAAGGCGGGCTGCACCTGAAAGCGCCGGACGGCACGCCGATGGCGAACGCGATGCTCGCGGCGCTTCAGAAGCTCGGCGTCGAGCGGAGCAGCTTCGGGGATAACACGGGGGCGATGGAGCTGAATGAGTAGGGGCCGGGGGCTGGGGAGAGAAACGGAGAAATTTGGAATTGGGAATTATGAATTTGGAATTCGTGTATGAATTCTTACTTCTGAATTCCGAATTCTGAATTCTGAATTGCGCCCACCCGGCGAGGAACTGGCAATGCGCAAGAACATGACGCTCGGTGTCGGCGTGGCGATCGCGGCCCTCTGCGTTTCGCTGCTGGACGCCGCGCCGAGCACGCCCGTGGCCGATGCCGCCGAGCGCGGTGACAAAGAAGGGGTCCGCGCGCTCGTGAAGCAGGCAGTCGACGTCAACGCCGCCCAGGGTGACGGGATGACGGCGCTCCACTGGGCGGCCATGCACGGCGACGCCGACCTGGCGGCGCTGCTGCTGTACGCCGGCGCCAACGTACGCGCGACCACGCGCCTCGGCGGATACACCGCGCTGCACCTGGCGAGCCAGCAGGGCGCCGCCGCCGTGATCAAGACGCTGGCCGCCAACGGCGCGAACGTCAACGCCACGACGACGACCGGCGCCACGCCGCTGATGCTCGCCGCTTCGTCGGGCTCGGTCGAGGCGGCCACAGCGCTCGTCGAACTGTCGGCCGACCCCAACGCCCGTGACGCCGCCAACGGCCAGACCGCGCTGATGTTCGCCGCCGCGCTCGACCGCGCCGACGTCACGCGCGTACTCGTTCAGCACGGCGCGGACGCATCGCTCTCGTCGGCCGCCGTCGATCTCACCAAGCTGACGGCGCCCGAAGACGCGCTGCAGGAAGAGATCCGCGTCGCACAGAACGCGAAGTCGGCGGCCGCCGCGCAGACGACCGCCGCGTCTCCCGCCGCGGCCCGCCCCCCGGCGGCACCGGGCCCTGCCGCCGTGCCGGGCGTCTCTCGGCCGTTCACCTTCAACGAGCTGATCGGCCGGCAGGGCGGGCTGACGGCGCTGCACTTCGCTGCGCGGCAGGGCGCCATGCGCACCGTTCAGACGCTGGTGGAGACGGGCGCGAACGTCAATCAGGTCAGCCCCGCCGACGGCGCGAGCGCGCTGCTGATCGCGACGATCAACGGGCAGTTCGACGTCGCCGCCTACCTGCTCGAGCATGGTGCGCAGCCGAACCTGGCGAGCGAAGCCGGCATGACGCCGCTCTACGCCGTGCTGAACGTCGAGTGGGCACCGAAGATGTTCTATCCGCAGCCGCGGGCCTACCTGCAGCAGCAGACCGGGTATCTCGATCTCGTCAAGGCGCTGCTCGACAAAGGCGCCGATCCGAACGCGCGCGTGGCGCGGAAGATCTGGTACACGCAGTACAACTTCGATCTGCTCCGCGTCGACGAATCGGGTGCGACGCCGTTCTGGCGCGCGGCATACGCCAGCGACGTCGCCGCGATGAAGCTGCTCGTCGCGCACGGCGCCGACCCCGGGATCCGGACGGCGAAGCCGGCGCAGAACGATCGGTTCCGTCAGGGCGGCACGCGCAGCGGCGACGACTCCAGAGATCATTCGGGGCTGCAGCCGATCCCGACTGCCGGCCCCGACATCCCGCCGCTCCTCGCGACGGCGGGCGCAGGCTACGGCGAAGGCTTCGCCGCAAACGCCCACCGCTTCGCGCCGACCGGCATGCTGGCTGCGGTCAAGTACCTCGTCGAGGCGCTGCACGCCGACGTCAATGCCAGGGACGCCGACGGCAACACGGCGCTGCACAACGCCGCGGCGCGCGGCGACAACGAGATGATCGAATATCTCGTATCGAAGGGCGCCGACGTGACGCTGGTGAATCGCACGGGGCAGACGACCGTCGACATGGCGAACGGCCCCGTGCAGCGCATCCAGCCCTACCCCGAGACGATCAAGCTCCTCGAGGCGCTCGGCGCAAAGAACAACCACAAGTGTGTTTCATGTTGATTTGAGGATTTGAGGATTTGAGGATTTGAGGATCTGAGGATCTGAGGATCTGACTGAAACCAGCAGATGCGCCTCAGCGTTGGAGTCTCGGCCGTTGCGCTGCTGCTGCTGGTTGCGACCGCGGGGTCCGCGCAGGACGACCGTCGTACGTCGTCAGTCGCCCGACGCCGTGTCGACGGCCGATCGCAGCACGTTCAAGAACCGCGTAAACGGGCGAGGCGCCGCACAGCGACTCGCCGGCCGCAGACGAGATCGTTGAACGCGTGATCCAGCGGCTGCGGCCGATCGAAAACCGCCTGCACGACGATCACCGGCTCCGCAAAGCCGAAAGCCTCATCGGACTCGGAGTCGTCGCGTACGAGGCGCTGCAGAAGAATCCGCGGGTCCCGCTGGGGTACGTCGGCACGCAGGCGCTGCGTATGGGCCCGCATCGACAGCTCACCACGATCCGTCAGCGTTCCGGATACGAGGTCGAGCCGTCGATCGGCCGCCGCAGCTTCTCGGTCACGTTCCGCAAGACCTTCAAGTAAACAGAATCGGTACCGTTAGCCGATTCCGATTGCCGCGGCGTCAGCGGAGATTCTTGTTGAAGAACTCCAGCGTGCGCTGCCACGCGAGCTTCGCCGCCTTCTCGTCGTACCGCGGCGTCGTGTCGTTGTGGAAGCCGTGCTGCGCGCCGTCGTAGACGAACACCTCGTACTTCTTGTTGTTCGCCTTCAGCGCCGCCTCGAAGGCGGGAATGCCCTGATCCACGC
>WNEY01001394.1_pt1 | contig 17002 bp, 17 predicted proteins | sample 5400531 | NCBI WGS metagenome assembly WNEY01 (sample SAMN13153338, study PRJNA577476) | soil metagenome | isolation source: 200 cm saprolite under Douglas fir tree site 1 | place: USA:California | collected 2015-04-18
TGCTGCGCACCTGCAAGAATGCGCCGCTGGGAAAAGTAATCGCAGCCGTGGGGTTGCCACTTGCCAGCACCGAAGGCGCAGTAATGGAAGTGGACGGCAACGTTTGCGCAGCGCCGGTAGGGATTGCAATGCAGTTTACGCTGACGAGAAACGCCAGCCCCGTGAGTTTTTTCATGTCGCTGTTCTCCTTGTTTGTTTGGATTTCGAGGTTTGAGTTTTGGAATTTCGATCAAAGGCTGCTTATCCGCCGGCGGTGACGCTGACCGGTTTGCTCCATTACGCGACCGATTCTGCCCGGTTGCGAGCGACCCGTATATACGGTGAATGCCGTACACTTTTGCGTAGCGCGACCTGCAATCCACGAGGGAAAAAGAAATTTTGAGATTTTCGAGAACTTTGGCCGGCAGACCCCGTATAGGCAGTGGAGACATCCACATGCCGAAATCAGTTCCATGGAAAAAGCGCAGAGAATCGAGGGGACGCGCACTTGTGGTCGCCACGCCGGAATTCAAGATTCAGTTTGCCGATCCGGTGGCGCGGCGATGGCTACGGCAGTTTTTTGGGCGGCCGGCTCGTGCGGAATTATTGCCGCGCAAGGTGTGTCGCTGGCTCGCACAACACGACCGGATAAAGCTGTCTCGCTCACTCGTGGCCAGACAGGGCGATACGCGACTTTATTTGAAGAGACAAAATTCCTACGTGCCGCGAACTGTTAGTCTGCTGTTGGAGCTGATTAGAGGCAGCGGGAAGGAGTGGTCTCGCTGGCATCGCGCTCTCACGCGGCGCGAACGCGAGGTGCTCTTCTGGGTCGCGCGTGGGAAATCGAATGCTGAGATCGCCGCGATCCTCGGCATAAAATCCGCGACTGTGGGTAAGCATCTCGAGCGAATTTATCCCAAGCTCGGTGTGGAAAACCGCACTGCGGCGATCAGTCTCGATTCGAAAGACTGATCAGATCGACAATTCGCAAGAAGAAATTTGACCCGAAATGCTCGAAGCAAATTTCGGATGAATTAAAGATTTCAGATTGCCGATCGCCTTTAGTTCGTCCGCTTGGAAACAGCATTCTTAACTTCGTCGGCGGTCATAGACCGCCGCTACAGTGTCGACAAGGTGCGGCGCTGCCGCAAGATCGACAATTGTTGTAGCCGTCAGCCGTGCGGAGCAGTGACACGTCTCGCAGAGACGTGGCTACAGTATTCTAAATTAGCCGGTGAATGCGGTGGCGACGAGGGTGGCGTTGTGGCCGCCGAAACCGAACGAGTTGTTTAATGCGACGCGCACTTTCTTTTCGCGCGCGACGTTTGCCGTGTAATCGAGGTCGCATTCCTCACTCGGGTTTTCCAGATTGATCGTCGGCGGAATGACGGAATCGCGAATGGCGAGCGCGCACGCGGCCATTTCCACGCCACCGGCGCCGCCTAACATATGGCCGGTCATCGATTTGGTAGAGCTGATCGAAACTTTGTGAGCGTAATCGCCGAAGACTTTTTTGATCGCGCGCGTCTCGATAAGATCGCCGATGTCGGTGGAGGTGGCGTGGGCGTTGATGTAATCGACCCGGTCGGGAGAAATGCGTGCGTGTTCGAGCGCGAGTTCCATGGCGCGCGCGGCGCCTTTGCCATCCGGCGGCGGAGCGGTCATGTGGTAGGCGTCGGCAGACATTCCGTAGCCCGAGAGTTCGCAATAAATTTTTGCGCCTCGCGCTTTCGCGTGTTCCAGCTCTTCTACCACGACTACGCCCGCGCCTTCGCTCATGACAAAGCCGTCGCGATCGCGGTCGAATGGGCGCGAGGCGCGCTCGGGTTCATCGTTGCGCGTGCTGAGCGCTCTCATGGCTGAAAAACCGGCGAGACCAATCGCGACGACCGACGCCTCGGAGCCTCCGGCGAGAAAAATATCGGCGTCGCCGAATTTAATCATCCGCCACGATTCGCCGATCGCGTTGTTTGACGTGGCACAGGCGGTAACAATGCACAGGTTCGGACCTCGCAGCCCGTACTCCATCGAGATGAGGCCACTGGCCATGTTGCTGATCAACATTGGAATGGTGAAAGGCGAAGTTCGCGCCGGTCCCTTGGTCAACAGGATGGTGTATTGATCCTCCAATGTCTTTAGTCCGCCGATACCGCTGCTGACAATGACCCCGAAGCGATCTCGCCTGATCTTTTCGAGGTCGATTCCGCCGTCCTCCAGCGCCCTCTTCGCCGCAGCGAGCGCGAGTTGGGCGAAACGATCTGTCCGCCGAATGTCCTTGGCATTTCTGAAAAACGGCTTCGGATCAAAGCCGCGCACTTCACCGGCGATCTGACAATCATAACCGGAGGTGTCGAAAGCTTCGATTCTGCGAATGCCGCTGACGCCGTTCTTAAGATTCGACCAGAAAGTCTCCAACTCATTCCCGAGCGGAGTGATAGTGCCCAATCCGGTAATGACAACTCGGCGATCGTTATTCATGGAGTGAGTTAAGGAGTGACTGATTTAGCGACTGTTAACCACGAAATCGCTTAATCGCTAAATATTTTAGCTTGTTCCCATCCCGACGCTTTGCACGGTCTGGAAAAGTTTACCCTCGGTCTTGATCGATGGCGCAATGATGATTTCGGTTTGTTGGAACTCTGCCAGCGAACGCGCCCCTACGTTTCCCATGCAGGTTGTGATTGCGCCAACGAGATTTTGACTGCCGTCATCAACCTCCGCCGGGCCGAAGAGAATTTGTTTCAGCGATCCGGTCGTGCCGACTTTGATCCGTGTGCCGCGGGGAAGATTAACGTGCGGTGTGGCCATTCCCCAGTGAGAACCGGCGCCGGGCGCTTCCTGCGCTCTGGCAAATGCGCTTCCCACCATCACAGCGTCCGCGCCGCAGGCGAGGGCTTTGCAAACATCGCCGCCTTTACTCATGCCACCATCGGTAATGATCGGGACATAGCGCGAAGTTTTTTTGAAATAAGCATCGCGCGCGGCTGCGCAATCGACCGTCGCCGTAACTTGCGGCACACCGAGCCCGAGCACGCCGCGTGAGGTGCAGGCCGCTCCGGGCCCCACGCCGATCAACACCGCCGCCGGCCCGCATTCCATGATCTCGAAAGTGACATCGTAGCCGACCGTGTTGCCAACGATCACCGGCATGCGCATTTCGCGACAAAATTTCTCCAGATCGAGCGATTTATATTCCGATGAGATATGACGAACGGTCGAGACGGTGCTTTGCACAACAAATACATCCGCGCCTGCGTCTTGCGCGAGCTGGCCGAATTGAGCCGCGCGTTGCGGAATGGAACTGACCGCGGCCAGTGCCCCGCCGTCTTTGATCTGGCGAATGCGCGCGGCAATTAAATCTTCCTGGACCGGTTCCCGATAAATTTTTTGCAGGAGCGCCGTGATTTCCGATTTGTCCGCCTCGACAATTTTTTGCAAAACCTCCTGCGGATTTTTGTAGCGCGTTTGCACGCCCTCCAGATTCAGCACAGCGAGTCCGCCCAGCTTGCTCATGGCGATGGCGAATCGAACATCGACAACGCCGTCCATCGCGCTGGCCAGAATCGGAATTTTCAATTCGAGCGGCCCGGCGTTCTTGCGCGGCAAGCGCCAGGTAGTGTCGACTTCGTTCGGATTGATCGTGACGCGCCCGGGCACGAGCGCGATTTCATCGAAACCGTAGGTCACACGCGCCTTGCGATTACGGCCAATCCACATTCCCATTTTAAATTTGCTCCAATTTAAATCGTTCGTTTAAGCTTCCGCAGCGCGGACACCGCGGAAGCAACGCGTCGGTCCGATCTTCAAATTCGAACGCGCACATCACGCAACGGAGCCGATGCTGTAAAGCCCGGCGCTCGCGCCGCCCGCGGTTCCATTCTCCCACTATCCAGAAGAGAAAAACCGCCGCAAGGAAAAGCAGCAGATAAATCGTAACCAGCGCGGCCAAACTAACCCGAATCACTGGGCACCTGTTGTTGTCGATGTTGCCGGCGGTCGGGCAACATCATTTCCCCATTCAATCGTGGCGATGCCCCAAATGAGAGACCGATCGCCTTCGTCGCTCACCGGTCTTCCGGGAAAACGGCAGAGCATGAGATATTGCCGCGCTTGCTCGTCGAGCGCGGGATCGCCGGACGTATTCAATGGAAAACAATAGCGGATGTCTCCCCGTGCACCAACTGCAACCCGAAAGCGAATGTTATCCGGCGGCTCGTTGTTCGAGGCGGCAAAGCTCGGCCCCGGCAAATGCGGAGCGCCCAAACTATTAAGCTCCGTTGAGAACGAAAAAGTTGTCGCTCTTGCGCTGGTAGCCGGCGGAACTTGTGCATGGGTGATTGGCACGGCGCCCGGCGGCTGCGAGCTGGGCGTGCGAAGATCGACAAACAACGGCGGAGCTACTTTCAGGGTGGGCTCGATCGCGAGATAGGATGGAATATGGCGCAGGCGGGGCAGCGTGCGCAGCCGCGCCTCGACCGGCCGCTGTGTCGCAAAGGCCAGCGCTGGGTCCTCCGCGCCGACCCACTGCAGCAGAGTGCGGCCCTCTTCAGAATCAGGCGAGATCAGGCTGACCCGGGCCGGTGGCGGCAAGAGCGCGATCGTTGGCGGGTACACGATTTGAAAAACGTAGAAGCAAAGAGCATGGGCGAAAAAGGACGCAACGACAAAAACAGTGATCGCCATTTTCCGGCGACGTGGTGGCTCCCAATTAAAAAGAAGCGGTGCGGCCGCAGGCGCAGAGATGGAAGCATTCATCGCGGCGAAGTCGTCGCCAGGGCGACGGCGGGGATGCCGTGTTCGAGGGCGGCGTTCGTTACCTCCACAACCGTTTCATAGGGAGTCAAGCGGTCCGCTTTAATAATGATCGATCGGCCCTCTCGCTTGGCCGCCTCGAGCAAAGGCCCGAGCTGTTCGAGCGTGATTTTTTGGTCGCGAAAATAAATTGCCGGCGCTGCTCCTCCGGTGATGCTGATGATTTGCTGATTGATCTGCGGGCCGAGCGTGAACCGGGAAAACGGCATTGAAACAGAAATGCCGGGCTGCAAAATAAAATTTGAGCTCAGCAACAAAAAGAAAACGAGGAGGAAAGCGACGTCGAGCAGGGGAAAGAGGACGAGCCAGCCGAAGTTATATTCCTTCGTCCGGCTGAGCTTCATGCGCGCGCTGCGGTGATTGTCGATCTATCGAATTGTCGATCTAACGATCCGGACATCATTCCCGCTCCGCCGCGATCGTTTCGGCGGGTTGTTGGAAGCTAATGATGCCGCCGAGAGGACGGCTCTCCGTCAACATGTGCACAATCTCAATGCCGGCGCGTTCCATGTCGTGCAGCATCGTGTTCACGCGGGAGGAGAGATAACTGTAAGCAACGAAAGTGGGCGTGGCCACGACCAAACCCGCCGCCGTCGTCAGCAGACTCTTGTAGACGCCCCGCGAAAGTTCCGTCACGGTCGCGTAACCGCCATTCGAAGAAATCGTGCCGAAGGCGTCGATCATTCCAGCGACGGTGCCAAGCAATCCGAGCAGCGGCGCAAGAAAAGCGAGTGTGGCCAGGACGCCGAGAAACCGCTCCAGTTTCGGCACCTCGAGTTGCCCGGCTTCCTGCACAATCTCGCGCAACTCCGCTCGCGGTGAATCGTGCCGGATGATGGCGGAATGGATGATGCGCGCGACCGGACCAGGCGTGCCGGCAGATTCGTGCAACGCCTCGGCAAAGTTGCGACGTTGGATGAGATTAGACAGCCCCTTCAAAAATTCGCCGACGTGGATTGTCGCGCGATGCAGGTAAAAGAGACGCTCAGCGAAGACGGCAATGGAAACGATGCTGCAGGCCAGAATTGGCCACATCAGCAAACCACCCTTCTGGATGTACTCAATCACGTTAATTTCTTCTAGACGTTTTTGCCCGCCGTGGCAAGCGAGCAACGCCATTGTCCTAGCGTTGGCCGCTTTTCTCGCGCGGCTTCGAGGAGGAATTCGCTGACGGCGCCGACGTACGGCCAATCAGTTTGCCGGAAGCATCGAAAATGGAATAACCGATCTGTTTGCCTTCCTGGTCATAACTATAAACGATCTTGTGCAGAAGCGCGTCATTTTCTGCGGCTTGAGTTTCCTCCTGTAGCCGCCCCGCGTTGTCGTATTTGTAATGGCTCTTGAAACGGAGGCGTCCATCAGCGCCGAAAACCATTCCGCTTGAATAACGCCCCGCGTCATCGAGTTGATAACGAATTTTTTCCCGCACCTTCCCATCCTGCCCTGTCGTAGTCGCGACCGCTTTGTGTTGGGCGTCGTCGAATTTGTAAACTGTACGGGAACCGTCCGCGTTCATGGAGACCGTCACGCGGATGGTCTCGGTTTGATCGGTGGGCTGGCTGAAGGCGAGTTGCGCTTGGAAGATAATCATGGCGACTATCGATGTGAGCCAATGAAGCCTCATGGTGGCGAGAGTTTACGAGCCAGGGAAGTGGCTGCAACCGGGGCATTTTATTTTTATTGACGCCTGACACGGAAGGTGGTTAAAAGTGGAGGAAAGTGGGTTAGAATGGATCAGTTCTCCTCCCGCAAATGGATACCCTGCCTTCCTCCGAAATTTTCTACGCGGGTGAGTTTCGTCATTCGATCGATGATAAAAACCGGATCACCATTCCCGCACGCTGGCGTCGCGGCACGAGCCAGGAATTTATTCTTTTGCCGGAAGCGAATCATCAGTTTCTCCTCGTCATGTCGCCGGAGGAGTTTGCCCGCATGAGCGCGGCGGCTGAATCCGATCCGAATGTGTCCGCGCGAGATCGCCGCGTGTTTTTGCGCCAACTTCATTCTCGCTCACAACATGGGGCGGCGGACCGGCAAGGGCGTCTCGTTTTGCCCGAAGAGCCTTGCAAGAAAGTTGGGCTGAAAGGGGAGGTTGCGCTTGTCGGCGGGCGCGGTCGTTTTGAAATTTGGAATTTGCAGCGCTGGAAGCGTGCGCATGAGGAGGAAACGCCCACTTACCAGCATGTCGCGAACGTGATCGGTTTGTAGGCAAGGTCACCCACGGACAATATGAATGCTTTGTTGTTTGAGCGGCCGGTCTGGTTCGCGACCGGTCCGCTCGTTCTTGAAGAGGAGGCGCAGGAAATGGAGGATGTCAGCTATCACCGGCCCGTGCTCGCGGCCGAAGTAGTGGAATTGCTCGCGCCGCGGCCGGGCTCCCTTGTTATCGATGCAACCTGCGGCGGCGGCGGCCACAGCGAAGCAATCCTGGGAACCGGCGCCGATGTACTGGCGTTGGATCAGGATCCCGAAGCGATTCAACACGCGACTGATCGATTGGCCCGGTTCGGCCGACGCGTCATCTTTCGGCGGGCAAATTTTCGCCATGTGGACAAAGTTCTCGACCAGCTTGGGGTTGCGACAATCGGAGGTGCCCTTCTTGATCTTGGCGTGTCGTCGCGGCAACTCGAAAATGCGCAGCGCGGTTTCAGCATGATGCGAAATGGGCCGCTTGATATGCGGATGGATCCGCAAAATGTCGTGACCGCAGCCAGCATCGTTAACAACTACACCGGGGAAGAACTCACTCGCTTATTCCGTGATCTCGGGGAGGAACCGGCCGCGCGGCGCATCGCCAGTTTGATTGTCAAAGAGCGCAAAAGCGCGCCGTTCGAGGAAACGCTTTCGCTTGCGCGCACAATCGAAAAAGTCGTAGGGCGCCACGGCCGGCGTCATCCGGCTACGCAAGTCTTTCAAGCGCTGCGCATGGAAGTAAATGATGAGCTTGGCGCACTCGCGGGTGGCCTGCGCATCTTGACTGACCGTCTCGAGCCCGGCGCGCGCATCGCCGTTATCGCATTTCATTCTCTTGAAGACCGCATCGTGAAAAATTTCTTGCGCGATCGTAGTCGGGAATGGCTGGACCGCCCGGAGTGGCCGGCGCCGCGACGCAATCCTGAATATGATCTGAAATTGATCACGCCTAAACCGGTCGAACCGGGCGAAGAAGAGCAGCGCGCCAATCCACGCTCGCGCAGCGCAAAATTACGTGTCGCCGAGAAAATCGAATGAGCCGGTCCCGCCGAAAGAATTGGAACACGGTCGACGCGCCATCGCTAGCGCGCTGGATTGTGCTAACCGCCTTTCTCGCGCTCACCGGGCTCAGTTACGTCTATTTGATTCTGCAGCTTTATCATCTCGGCGACCGCAAGAAAGCGCTGGAGAACGACCTGGCGAGTCTTCGCACCCAAAACGACGTCGCCAGCGCACAAATCGCCGCATTCACGTCGCGCTCGGCGTTGCAGCGTCGTTTGAAGGAAGGGTATTTGAAAATGATACCGATCTCTGAGCGAAATATCGTGCGACTTACCATTCCCGCGCGGCCTTCCAGTGAAGACGCGCTCCAACCCGTGGCGAATCAGCGTGCTGTCAGATGAAGTGGAACAGCCGGATTCGTTGCGCGCTCGTTTGTCTCGTCTTTGTCGCCCTCTTCAGCGGTTTTTCTTTTCGCTTGATTTATCTGCAGATGATCAAGCACGACGAATATGCCGGGCTCGCCGCTGAAAAACACGTTTACAAACAAATCATCTGCGCGGAGCGCGGCGCGATTTTCGACGCGAACAACGAGGTCCTTGCGCACAACGTGCCCGTCGAAACGGTCGTGGCTGACGCGACCCATCTTAACAATCTTGATGCGATTGTCGATGTGGTCAGCGATGAGCTAAAACTCCCCGCGTACGAGCTTGCGGAAAAATTACACGGTGATCGCCGTTACATCGTGATCAAACGCGAGGTGCCGGAGGTAGTGGCCGATGCGCTGCGCGAAAAACTGCGCAGCCAAAATTTGCGCGGCATCTATCTGGAACACGACGCTACGCGGATTTATCCAAATGGTTCCATGCTCTGTCATGTGATCGGATTCACCGATTTCGAACATCACGGCATCCAAGGCGTGGAAGCGTCGATGGAAGAATATCTGCACGGGCAAGACGGCTACCGTTACATCGAGCATAATCGCGCCGGGCAGGAAATCGTGCTCTATCGGGGACAGGAGCGCGCCTCGCGCAACGGCTATCAGATCCACCTGACTGTCGATCTTCACCTGCAGAATATCGTCGAAAACGAAATCGACGCAGCCATGCGTGAATACACGCCCACCAAGGCGACGATTATTCTGATGCGGCCGCAAACCGGCGAGATTCTGGCAATGGCGAACCGGCCGCACTTCGATTTAAACCTGCGCTCGCAAGCCGAACCGGAACAAATGAAAAACCGCGCCATCATCGACATGATGGAGCCGGGTTCCATTTTTAAGATTGTGACGGCCGCGGCGGCGCTCAATGAAAAAAAGGTGCGCCCTGATTCCATGATCTTTTGTGAAAACGGCGTCTGGAATTTTGGCGGAGCGGCGCTGCACGATCATCGGCCATTCGCGGATTTGAGCGTGAAAGACATTCTGGTGAAATCGAGCAACATCGGAGCGGCCAAACTCGCACTTAGCGTCGGCGATCAAAAATTCTACGAATACATCCGCCGGTTTGGATTTGGCGAGCGGACGGGGATTGAGCTTCCTGGAGAGATCAGCGGACGGATTCGTTCGCCGCAATTCTGGAGCAAAATCTCAATCACCCGGATTCCGATGGGCCACGAAATTGGCGTGACGCCGCTGCAGATGACGGTGGCCATGGCGGCGATTGCCAACGGCGGCAAATTGATCACTCCGCGCATCGTAAAATCGATCGCCACCGATGAGGGCAAAACGATCAGCTCACTTTCGCCGGTCGTTTTGCGCCAGGTTATTTCTCCCCAGACGGCCAGACAGATAGGTGATGCACTGCGCGGTGTCGTGAGCGATCGCGGCACCGCCGCCGCCGCCGCCATTCCCGGCTTTACCATCGCCGGGAAAACCGGCACCGCACAAAAAGTCGATCCAAAAGGCGGTTACGAACAAGGAAAGTATGTCGTTTCCTTCAGCGGTTATGTGCCGGCTGATCATCCCGAATTTGTGGGCCTTGTTGTGCTGGAGGAGGCCCACACGAGCAAACCGGAGTTGAATTACGGCGGGCTCGTTGCGGGTCCAATTTTTGCCCGGATCGGCGAGAAAGCGGCGCGCTATCTCGATCTTCAACCGCGTGAGGAAATTCGCAAAGCTCTGCCGGTGGAGCGAGTTGCCTTAACTAATGCCTCACACCATTGAGCGCCTTGCGCCTGGATGCTGAACTCTCATGCAGCTCAAAACTCTTGCCGGCGCAATTCCAATCCGTCAACTCATCGGGACGCTTGATCGTACAGTGGAAAGTATCGCGTATGACTCGCGGCGAGTGCAAAAAAATGGCCTCTTCGTGGCGTTGCGGGGAGAGAAAAATGACGGACACGAATTCATCGGCCAGGCCATCGAAAAAGGCGCGGGCGTGATTGTCGCGGAGCGTGAAGAGAAACATCCTCGCGCCACCTGCGTCGTCGTCGAGAATACGCGCAGTGCGCTTGCCGATCTTGCCGCAACTTTTTACGGACGGCCGGCGCAGCGATTAAAACTCGCCGCGGTCACCGGCACCAATGGAAAGACCACCACCACCTTTCTCATCAAACACATCTGCGAAAAGGCGGGCTTGCGTTGCGGTTTGATTGGGACAGTGCGGTATGAAATCGGTGAGCGCATTTTGCCCGCCATACGCACGACTCCGGAATCGCTCGATGTGCAGGAGTTGCTCGCGCAAATCGCGAACGCCGGTTGTCGGGCTGCGGCCCTGGAAGTTTCTTCTCATGCGCTCGCGCAGGAGCGCACCCGTGCGCTCGAGTGGGAAGTCGCGGTCTTCACCAATCTCACTCAGGACCATCTCGATTTTCACGGCACGATGGAGAATTACTTCGAATCAAAGATGAAGCTCTTTACCCAATTGGCGCAGCAACAACAAAAACAAAAGCCGGTCGCAGTCGTGAACATTGACGATCGTTACGGCGAACAACTCCTCGCCAAGATCGACAAGAGCACCTCGGTCGTCACTTTTGGAATGGGCGTGCGCGCAGATTTTCGCGCGTCAAATTACCGGATGGACTTTAGCGGCACATCCTATCAACTCGACGCGCGTGGCAAAAGTTATCTGGTGCGCCTGCCGCTCATCGGCCGGTTCAATGTCGCCAACTCGATGGCGGCTCTGGCCGCCGCGAACGCGCTTGGCCTCAAGCTGCGCGAAGCCGTTCTCAGTCTTGGCAAATCGCCGCAAGTTCCGGGCCGGCTTGAAATGGTCCCGGCAAAACGGCAATTCCAGGTTTTTGTCGATTACGCGCACACGCCGGATGCGCTGCTGAACGTGCTCAAAACCTTGCGCGAACTCGGACCGCGTCGGTTGGTTGTCGTGTTTGGCTGCGGCGGCGATCGCGACCGGCAGAAGCGTCCGCTCATGGGCGCGGTCGTGGATCGACATGCTGATTACGCGATCGTCACTTCCGATAATCCACGCAAAGAAGATCCGGCTGCCATTATCGCGGAAGTCGAGAAAGGTTTTCACTCCAATCATTATGAGAAAATTGTCGATCGCACGAAAGCGATCGCGCGCGCCATTGAGCTGGCCCAATCGCGCGACATTGTGTTGATCGCGGGCAAAGGGCACGAAACTTATCAGGAGTTCGCCGATCACACCGTGCCGTTCGATGATATTCAAGTTGCGCGCCGCGCGATCGAGGACCGTCCGGTGGAGTTTTAGATGAATCGATTGTCGATCTTTCAAATTGCTGAATTTGCAGGCGCTTCCGTCTCCGCCGGAGATGGACATATTTCCATCGACAAGATCAGCACCGATTCACGCACCCTGAAGCGAGGCGAATTGTTTGTCGCTTTGCGCGGCGAAAATTTCGATGGACACAAATTCGTCGCAGCCGCCGACAAAGCCGGCGCCGCCGGCGTGATTGTCGATCTTGGCTGGAGCGGGAAAGCTTCGGAGGGCGTCGCGATCATTCGCGTCGAAGACACTTTGCAGGCCTACCAGAACCTGGCCGCGAACTACCGGAAATCGCTGCCGCTTCGTGTCCTGGCGATCACCGGGAGCAATGGCAAAACGAGCACGAAAGATTTTGCCGCGGCCGTTCTCGGGCGGCGTTTTCACGTGACCAAAACGGAAGCCAACTTTAACAATCACGTTGGACTTCCGCGCACCATGCTGGAAGCGACGTCACAGGATGAGGTCGCCGTTTGGGAAATTGGCATGAATCATCCCGGCGAGGTCGCGACGCTGGCAAAACTGGCTGCGCCGGACGCGGCCATCATTACAAACATCGGCATCGCGCACATCGAATTCATGGGCTCGCGCGACGCGATTGCGGTCGAGAAAGGCGCTCTCGCGGAAGCGATCGGGCCGCAAGGCTCGGTTATCTTAAATGCGGACGATCCGTTTACGAAAGAGATTGCCGCTCGCACGCGCGCCAAAGTGATTTTTGCCGGGACCACCACCGGGACGATTCGCGCCGGTGAAATTACACAAAGCTCGGACGGATCGGATTTTACCATTCACGAGGGAGCGCATCGCTGCCGCGCGCAATTGCCCGTGCCAGGTTTGCACATGGTGCAAAACGCCATGCTGGCTGTCGCGGCCGGTCGCGTCTTTGGTCTTTCGCTTGAGGAAAGCGCCGCTGGGCTTGCCGCCGCGCCGCTGACCAAGGCGCGTTTGCAGATCAAAGAAATTCACGGCGTGAAGTTCATCGATGACAGCTACAACGCGAATCCGGATTCGATGAAAGCGGCCCTGCGCACGCTGGTTGAACTCGATGTCGATGGAAAACGGATCGCCGTTCTCGGCGAAATGCGCGAGCTCGGCGATGAATCGGTGCGCGGTCATCGCGAAGTGGGCGAAACCGCAGCGGAACTCGGCGTCGATCAATTGATTGCCGTTGGCGAAATGGGCTCAGCGATTGCGGAAGCTGCGCGGAAAGCCGGCTTGGAAAAGGCCGCCGCGGTTAGATCGACAAATGAAGCCGCGGAGATCTTGGCCGATATTGCCGCGCCGGGTGATCTCGTGCTCATCAAGGGAAGCCGCGCCGCGCGCACCGAGCTTGTGATTGAGGAATTCGCGAACCGACAGCCAACCGAAGGTATCTCCTCATGATGTATTACCTTCATCGGTTCAGTGACCAGTTCATCGGCTTCAACGTTTTCTCTTATGTGACGTTTCGCTCAGTGGCGGCCGCGGTCACCGCGTTCGTCATCTCGCTCATCTTCGGAAATTTCGTCATCCGCAAACTTACTGCGCTCAAGTTGGGCCAGCCGATTCGCCTGGCGGCGGAAGTCCATCGGCTGGCGGAGTTGCACGGCGGCAAGCACGGAACGCCAACGATGGGCGGCGTGCTGATCATCGGCGCCATTTTTCTTTCCAGCATTCTCTGGGCGCGGCCGGACAATCGCTTCGTCTGGCTCGCCTTATTCAGCATGCTTTATCTTGGCGCGCTCGGCTTTGCCGATGATTACCTCAAGGTCGCGAAGAAAAAGTCGGCCGGTATTAGCGGGCGCTACAAACTTTTCTTCCAAATCATTCTGGCGCTGATCGTCACGGCTGTTTTTCTCACCAGTCCCTTGCTCGAAGTGCAGGCGCGTTCGCTTTATCTGCCATTCCTTAAAGCGCCCGTTATCGCCAACATGAGCTGGTTTACTTTTCTTTTTTTCGCGCTCGTCATCGTTGGTTCGTCCAATGCCGTTAACCTGACCGACGGGCTCGATGGTCTCGCGATCGGATGCACCGTGACGGTCGCGTTTGCTTATGCGCTCCTTTCTTATGCGGCTGGAAATTTTCGCATCGCGGAATATTTGCAGGTCCCGTTTTATCCATTTACCGGTGAGCTGACGGTTGTCTGTGCGGCTCTTGTCGGCGCCGGCTTCGGATTTCTCTGGTTTAATTGTCATCCGGCGAAAGTTTTTATGGGCGACACCGGATCGCTCGCCATCGGCGGGATGATCGGCGTGGTCGCGATTTGTTGTAAGCAGGAACTACTTTTGGCGCTCGTCGGCGGAGTGTTCGTGATCGAAGCGATCTCCGTGATTTTGCAGGTGCTCAGTTTCAAACTAACAGGCCGCCGCATCTTCGCGATGTCGCCTATTCATCATCATTTTGAGCTGGTCGGTTGGAAGGAAAACACCGTCATCGTCCGCTTTTGGATTTTGTCGGGAATCTTCGCCTTGCTCGGCCTGGCGACGCTGAAGTTGAGGTAAACGCTTGCACTACAAAAATCAAAGTGCCGCGGTTCTCGGGGCCGGTTTGAGCGGGACGGCCGCTGCGCTTCTCCTTAAAGCGGAAGGCGCGCAAGTGACCGTTCTCGACAACGCCGAGGAAAAAAATCTGCTCAAGTCGACCATCGACAATCTGCGAGCGCAAGGCATTCGCGTGATCTGCGGCCCGGATGCAGATCAGGATTCGTCAACCTACGAGATGGTTGTTTTGAGTCCGGGAATCGATCCGGCTTCGCCGCTCGCGCGCAAATTTTCTTCACGCAAGATCGACATGATAGGCGAGCTCGAGCTCGGCTGGCGGTCCTGCTCGCTCCCGGTCATCGCCGTGACGGGTACGAACGGCAAGACGACAACGACCGAATTGCTCGCGCAAATGCTGAACGCGTGCGGACAACGGACCATCGCTTGCGGCAACATCGGCAAGCCGCTCTCAGAAGTCGCCCTGGGAAAAAACCAGTTCGACGTGCTCACAGTCGAAGTGAGTTCGTTTCAATTGGAAACAATCAAAACCTTCCGGCCGTCCATCGCGCTTTGGCTCAACTTCGCCCCCGATCATCTCGACCGTTATCGCACTGTCGCCGAATATCGCGCGGCCAAGCTTCGGATTTTTGAAAATCAAACGGCGGAAGACGTTGCAATTGTTAATGCGGCTGAAAGCCTGCCGAAGATTCAGCCGCGTCAAATTACCTTCAGTGCTTATGCCGATCGGGCCGACTTTCGGTTGGCCGAAGGCTCGATCGTTTATCAGAACAAGCGGGTCCTCCGGCTGGCCGAAACAAAACTGCGCGGCTCGCATAACATCGAGAACCTGATGGCCACCCTTGCGGCTGGAATGACGCGCGGGTTGTCGTTCGAAGAAATGGTGCCGCCGTTGTCTGCTTATGAGCTGCGGCCGCATCGCTGCGAATTTGTCCGTCAGATCGGCGGCGTCGATTACGTCAATGATTCGAAGGCAACGAACCTCGATGCAGTGGAGAAAGCGCTGCTCGCGCAAAGCAAACCGGTCATTCTGATCGCGGGCGGAAAAGACAAAGGCTTCACCTTCGATCCGTTGCGGCCACTCGTGAAAGAAAAAGTGAGATCGACCATCCTCATCGGCGAAATGGCGGAAAGCATCGCGAACGCCTGGAGTGGCGCGGTCAAATCCGAAATTGCGAGCTCGCTCGCCGATGCGGTTGAGCGCGCGCACGCCATCGCCGGGCCGGGCGAAGTGGTTCTTTTTTCCCCAGGCACATCTTCCTTCGACATGTTTAAAAGCTACGCTGATCGCGGCGATCAATTTCGTGTCCTCGTGCAAGCTCTGCCGAAATAAAATCGTGAAACTCCCGAAATTCAGCACCCGCAAAAAACTTCGCGCCACGGCCGCGCACCGGTCGCTGCGGGCCTCTGGCCAGGCGGACTACGAAGAAATGTCCGAACCAAACATGAAGTTATCTCGTGCGCTGCTGATCGTTCTGCTTCTGCATGTGGTAGCCGTTTCCGGAATCATCGCTTTTAACGCCATGAAAACATGGCAGGCACCGATTGTTCCGACATCTGCACCGATAACAAACACTCCGGTTGCAGCCGTTGGGTCGACAATCAAACCCGCTGCCGTCAGTTCGCGGCCACCGCTTGCTCAAAAAGATTCTGTGCCGGCCAAGCCGATCGCGAAAGACGCCAGCAGGGTAAAGCAGACCGGAAACGCGAAGAGTGTAGACTCCGGGAAAGTTTACGTCGTGGTAAAAGGCGATAATCCGGTGACGATCGCAAAGAAATTCAAAGTTTCCTACGACGATTTGGTCGCGCTCAATCACATCGATGATCCGCGTAAATTGCAGATTGGACAAAAGCTCTTGATCCCCAAAACGCCAAGAACAAAGAAAGCGGACGAATGAATCTGCGCGTCAATGGGGTTTTCCGGGTAGCGCACGCGTCTCGCGTGCTGGTTGCGGCGTCCCGCCGCAACAGTCTTTCGATGCGTAATCGACCGGCGCTAGATTTCGCGCCTTTAGAAAAGTTCGCGATGGCGAGGACGCCATCGCCAGCACGCGAGACGCGTGCGCTACCCAATCTGAAACAATCCGCTGCCAAGATCTCGACCTAATCGATGCACCGCAAAAGCGCCTACATTTTGTTTCTCGCCGTGCTCGGCATGCTCGTCATCGGTATCGTTATGCTTTTTAGCACGAGCGCTTTCGCGCGCGACAGTCATGGGAACGTCTATTTTTTCATCAGACGCCAGGCGATCTGGCTCGGCGTTGGGCTGGCCCTTTGCACGATTGCCGCGCTGATTGATTACCATTTCTGGCAGCGAACGTGGTGGCTTTGGTTTGGCCTTGCCTTTATCGCGCTCGCACTTTGCTTCGTTCCGCACCTCGGAATGCGCATTAACGGCTCGCGACGCTGGGTTGGTCTTGGCCAGTTTGGTTTTCAGCCTTCTGAGATCGCGAAGATCGCCGCAGTTTTTTTCCTCGGCGCCTGGTTCTCGCGTTACGAAAAAGCAACCAAAAGTCTGCTTTACGGATTTGTTCTTCCGCTCGTGGTCACGAGTTTGTTGCTCGCGCTAATTGTTTCCGAAGTCGACCTCGGAACAACCGTCCTGCTCGGCGCAACGGCATTGGTAATGATGTTCGTGGCTGGGGTAAATCCGATCTGGCTTGGTCTGGTTTCGCTCACGGGCTTGGGCGGCATTCTCTTCCTCGCCACGCAATTATCGGAACGAATAGGCCGCCTCGCCGCATTTCTCGATCCGCAACGTTTCAAACAAGATGCCGGTTTGCAACAGATGCAGGCATTAATCGCTTGGGGCAGCGGTGGAATGGAAGGGCTCGGCCTCGGCAACGGCCGGCAAAAGAT
>WNEY01001395.1_pt1 | contig 17001 bp, 22 predicted proteins | sample 5400531 | NCBI WGS metagenome assembly WNEY01 (sample SAMN13153338, study PRJNA577476) | soil metagenome | isolation source: 200 cm saprolite under Douglas fir tree site 1 | place: USA:California | collected 2015-04-18
CACTGACCCCCAGGCCATGGTGGCGGCGGTCCTGAGCAAGCGCGTCTTCTGGCAGGACTCGTTCCCACATCCCAATGTGGACCGCGACCTGTCCCAATCGGTAGCGCAGCAGAATCCCAATATCGTGCGTTCCTCAAGCCCTGTCCTCGGTGCCCAACACCTGACGATACAAACTGAGAAGCCACCTTTCGATGACCTGCGGGTGCGCCAGGCCATCAGCGAAGCGCTGCGGCGTGAAGCGTTTGGTGAGCTGGGGACGCAATCAGGCGTGGTGGGGACGGGAAACTATCCCTTAGGCCCATGGGCTATGCCCAAAGAAATGCGGAACCAACTGATCGGCTACGGGCCTGACATGGCCAAGCGCATCGCGCATGCCAAGGAACTCCTGGCCTCGTACGAAAAGGAGAAGGGGAAAATCGACTGGAGTAAGCTGAAGGTGCAGTGTGCCACCACGATTAAATTCTCCTGTGAGAATGGGCAGATCATGCAGCAACTGCTGAAGAAGATTAACGTCAACGTCGAACTCGAGCCAATGCTCTTTTCCCAGCTCCGGGCCAACGAAGTCTCTGGGAACTACTTCATGTCGCTTCTGGGTGCCGCAACGGATTTCGACGATCCCATTGACTCTTTCGGGCAGCTCTTCGTGACTAAGGGGGGGCGCTGGTACCAGCGGCATTCATTGCCAGAACTCGACAAACTCTTCGAGCAACAGAAGTTCATGGCGGATCCTGAGGCCCGCAAGAAGATCGTCTGGGAAATGGATACAATGGCTATGAACGATGCGGCGTACCTGGTCCTGCAGTGGCCTGAGTTTTATCATGTGCGCTGGAATTTTGTGAAGGGCTGGACCCACACCCCGAACATTCGGAGTACGAACTCCAGGATGGACTCCGTCTGGCTGGATCTCCCAGAGTTGCCGTATTTCAGGTAGGCGATATGAAACAATTCATTCTCCGCCGTCTCCTCCTCGCCGTTGTGACCCTGATCGGGGTCTCATGGCTGATTTTTGCCATCATGTGGATGATTCCTGGAGACGTGGCCATTTCGATCCTGGGTGACGGCGCCAATCCGGAGCGCGTAGCGGCATTGCGTGAGCAGATGGGCCTGAACGATCCCTGGTATGTGCAGTATGGACGCTGGGCTAAGGACATTGTCAGAGGCGATTTGGGGACATCGCTCTTTATCGCCAACAAGCCCGTGAAGGATTTAATTGCCGAGCATCTCCCCATTACGGTGAATCTCGCGGTGTACACCATGACAGTGGCCGTCATCGTGGGGGTGACACTCGGGACTATCAGTGGCATCTGGCATGACACCATGCTGGACTATGTCTGCCGCGTCTTTAGCGTCACAGGCTTATCGGTGCCGGTCTTCTGGCTCGGAATCATGCTGCTCCTGACCCTGGTGCGGGTCTTCGCCTGGACTCCAGAACTGGTCTGGATTAGTCCCTTTCGGGATTTCTGGGGGAATCTGCGCCAGATGTTATGTCCTGCCGTGACGCTGGGTTATTTTCAGGTGGCGTTCATTGCACGCATGACGCGGTCCTCCCTGCTGGATGTCTTGGTGGAGGATTACATCCGAACAGCGCGCGCCAAAGGTCTGCACGAACGCCTGATCGTAGTGAAACACGCACTGCGCAATGTGGTGATCCCTATAGTCACGATTGGCAGCCTGCAGTTTGTCGCCTTGCTGGGCGGGGTCGTGGTCACGGAGCGCGTGTGGAACCTGAAGGGATGGGGGACCTTACTCGTCAATGGCGTCATCAACCATGACTATCCGCTCGTCCAGACGATGATTTTTATGTTCGCTGGTCTAGTGATCGTAGCCAACCTTTTGACTGATATCCTCTACGGCTGGCTCGACCCGAGGATTCGCTATCAGTAAGCAATGATGGGGGCAAATCGTGAACACGAGTCGCGTCTCTGCAGCGCTGCCTGTACCCCAGACACTCCCCTGGAGCGTTGCACGCCCGGTCAAAACTCTCTGGCTCTTTTTCAGGCGGCAGCCGCTTGGTGCTCTAGGGTCCACGATTATTCTCGTCGTAGTCCTGACGGGAGTTTTTGGTCCCCTCGTCGCTCCCTATGAGCCCGACGACATCGGGGTGGCGAAAAAATACGCCATGCCTTCCTGGCATGGCACGCTGCTGGGGGCCGACCAGTTCGGCCGCGACGTGCTCAGCCGCATGCTCTATGGCGCCCGCATCTCTCTAGTAGTTGGCGTCGTGGCCTCAACCGCTGGCACGCTGGTGGGCGCGATTCTGGGCCTGATGAGCGGCTATTGGGGTGGGAGAACCGACGCGATCCTGCAGCGTTTTATCGATATCCTCATGTCGTTTCCGCTCATCATCCTGGCGCTGACCCTGCTCACGGCTCTGCAGCGCTCTCTCGCTACCGTTATTGTGGCGATCGGCGTTCCCTTCATCCCCTACGGCGCCCGTGTGGTGCGGGCCAGCACTCTGGTCATCAAGGAAGTTCAATTCGTGGAAGCGGCGCGGGCCATTGGCTGCAGCGATCTCCGCATCATTGCGCGGCATATCGCGCCAAGCTGCGTGTCTCTCTACCTTGTCCTCACCACTGGTTTCATTGGTGTCGCCATTATCACCGAGAGTGCGCTGGGCTTCTTAGGGCTGAGTATCCCGCCTCCAACACCTACCCTGGGTGGTATGCTTTCCGAAGCTTTAGCTCTCCTCATGTTCGCCCCGCACGTGGCCGTTGCTCCAGGGGTGTTCATCACGCTGGCAGTGTTCGCGTTCAATGTCCTTGGAGATGCTTTGCGGGACATACTCGATCCGCGTCTCCGCGGGCGAGGCTAGACAGGGCCGCAGATACACGCGGATGACTCCACGTCTGCGTTGGTGAGAAGAGACGATAGGCATCTCGCGTATGGGACAAGGGAAGTGCGTCATGCGTTTACAGAGGACCATTGCTCTGTGTGGTCTGGGGCTCACGGTGACCTTCGGCTGTCTGAGCCCCACGGCGCAAAGCGCAAGAATCGACGTGGTGAGTAATCCAGAACTCGTCAAGTACTGTACGCCTAAAGGCGAAGGCAAATATACCGCCATCGGCGAGAAAAATGCCTTAACCCTTGCCAAAAATGCGGCGGCAGAACGCGGCGGCAACGTTCTCCTGACGGTTTCTATGAACAAGGGCGACAATCTCACCACCGAAGTCCACGGCCAGATCTACGCGTGCCCGCAAAAACCGTGAGTGCCAGCGGCAGACGTTGAGCGGCTTACCCCTCCGCCTCTTCTTCCATGCGTGCCAATTCGTCGGGATGGCGTAGGGTGTGACTCTCGCGTAGCCGATCACCACTACTCCGAAAACGGCGCGTTGCCTGGAAAAATTCTGCCCCTTGCACCTCCGCCAGATAGTAGGCCAGCAGTTCGCCTGCCAGGCAGTACACTAACGGTGCAAAGACTTCTGGCACCGCCTGAGGAACCGGGAGCACTATATCAGCTTGGGTTGGGAGGAATGGCTGCTCGCTACTGGCAACAACCAGGGTTGGGCGCCCAATCCCTTTGATATAGGGCAGTAGCTCCAGGGCGCGGTCGACACTCCGGCCAGGTGGGATAATGACACAGGTGGGGGTGTGCTCCTGACGGTTAAAGAACTGAATGTGGGCCCATTCTTCGATATCTTGCCCCCAGGCGTTGGCTCCACAGCTCTCCACGAGTTTGGCAGCAATAAACAGGGCTGTCGCATAACTCGGCCCGGAGCCCATAAATACCCAATTCTCAGCCTCCCCTAAACGCTCTGCAACCTGCCTGGCGCGGTCGTCGGTCGCCTGGATAGTCGCCTGCATACAGGCAGCGATATCGCGCAACTGCTGTCTCCAGGCTCTGGCTTCCGCCGTGGAGATGGCTTGTCGCAGCTCTCCGAGGCGCAGGGCGCACAAGAGGAGACTGAGCAGCTGCACGGTATACGAGCGAATGCCAGGTGAGCGCCCCATCGCCGGAATTGCCACTGCGATCGTGGCCGCCGCCTCACGGGCAATGCCGCTAGTGCCGTTCCCCGTTACCGCGATGGTATCGACCCCTGCCGCCCTGGCCAGTCCCACCGCCTCGATCGAGCGTGACACCTGGCCTGAATTCGAGATACCAAACAGCACGGCCTGTGGGGGGAGCCTGTCAGCTTCGTAGCGGGCACATTGCATTGCTGGGAGGGCTTTGACGGGCAGTCGGCAAAAGTGGGCAAAAGCCATTTCACAGGCCAGGCCGGCGTAAAACGAGTCACCACACCCAGCGGTGTAGATCGCTTGCCAGCGCTGTGGCTGAAAATGGCTAAACGCGTCCTGTACCGCCCGCTCTGTGGCGTCGAAGACCTCGAGCAGCAGAGCCGGTTGACTGACAATTTGCGCATACATCATCTGGCGCGGCGAGGCAGCAGTAGCCATGCAGGCACTCCAGTGGAAAAAAAGGGTGAATGAAGGACTTCTGGACGCGCTACAGTATAGCAGCGATAGCAGCCTCTTGAGCAAGACCTCGATCACATCGTGTGGAGCTAGAGGACTACGGGAGGTCATGGACGTGCAGAGGGCCTAGGATTATTGAGATGGGGTGGTGTTTCACATGCGTTGATCTATAATTCAGACAGCTCGTCCATAGCTTTTTTGCTGCTGTATACTGCTAACTTGATATGCAAACGATTGACCGTCTTTGCGTTCCTGCCATTTTTTGTCAGAGTCATTCTTTGGCATGCATCAGGCATTTATGAGCTACTCATGGTATGATGGTGGGCACTGGGAGAAAATTGCTTTCTCCCCAACATAAGGAGTAGCTCATGCGAGTACCTCAATGGGTGAAACCAGGGGTCTGGGGTGCCATCATCGGCGCTGTGGGAATGATGATTCTCGGCTTTTCGTGGGGAGGATGGGTCCTCGACAGCACGGCCAAGAGTATGGCACGGGATCAGACTAATGCGGCTGTGGTCGCCGTCTTCACCCCCATTTGCGTCGAGAAATTCATGGCACAGCCCGAGGCGACGATGAAACTGGCGGAGTTGCAAAAAACTGCTGCGTGGAACCAAAAACAAGTGGTCGAAAAGGGTGGGTGGGCCGCCATCCCTGGGAGCGTTACCCTTAACTCGGCCGTGGCGAGCGCATGCCTCGAACAACTGACAAAAACCAATAAAACCTAGTCCATCACCTGGGCTGCATACGAGCCACTCACGCCTTCGAAGGCGTGAGTGGCTCGTGCATTATGTGCTATAGCACATAATCCCTAATCCCTAAAGATTCGCTTGCTATTCACCCCTTGGGTACAGTAGCACCCGCCGCGGCTTCCGAAAATAAGCGGAGAAATTTTCGTGCTTGTGGTTTATACAGATCTACAGAAAAAAGATGCCAATATTGTCGGCGCACTCAGAATGGCGCGGTGGACAAGAGCAATATCTGCATGCGAGACTTATCCGAAGCGCCGCATGGTCTGGACCTTCCTCGGCCTGCCAAGAAAAACGTAGCGCTGGGCGGTCTTTTCTGGTAGAGTAAAACTATCACCCGGTATCATAGGATCTCTCCTCTGATCCTCGTGCTGTGTCTCGCCGTTTCTTCTCCTCGGTATTGTTGCTGCATACTGTTTAGATGACCTGGCGATCGTTTGTCTCATCTCCCCAAGGAACCACACGTGAATATCTATGTGGCTAATCTGGCGATGACCGCCACAGCCGATGACCGCCGCCAGCTCTTTGAGTCCTAGGGCCTGGGTGTAGGGATGCATCCTGAACGTCAGTGCGACGTGTCCCTACCCTGAAGGTGGTCGTCAACACCGTGGCCGAGGGGGGCGACATGCCTGGGAAGCGACATTGGAACCTAACATGTGTCTACCGTGTAGAAGGAAATATCTTTGTCTGTCACAACCATTCGTTTCCCCGTGCGTGTGGGGTTTCATGCGTGCGTGAAGCAGCGCGTGCACCAGTACTTTGCGGACAACCGCAAGCCGAAAACTGGTGATTGGCGCCTGTTTCTGAAAACCGGCATTATTCTGATATGGTTTGTGTTGTTCTATATACTCTATGTCTTCTTTGCGACGTCGCTGCTCATGTCGCTCCTCACGGTTGCAGCCCTTGCTCAAGGCTTCATCCTGATTGGGTTTAATATGATGCATGATGGCGGGCATCAAAGCTACGCGCGACACAAGACCATCAACTGGATCATGGGCTTCACGTTAGATTTCATAGGGGGAAGTCACGTTCTCTGGCGTCAGAAGCACAACATATTGCATCACACCTATACCAATATTCATGCGTTTGACTCGGACCTGCATACCGCCGGCCTGTTCCGCCTCAGCCCAGAGCAACCCTGGCATCCGTGGCATCGCTGGCAACATCTCTATGCTTTGCCCATGTACAGCTTGTTGACGCTCTCCTGGATCATGTACGGTGATTTTTACAAATTCTTTTCAGGCCATATTGGGCATCACCCATTGCCCAGACAGACACGTGTGGAAGCCGGCGTATTTTTTGGGACCAAGTTATTGTATTTTGGCTATATGCTGGTCCTCCCCGCCTTCTTCCATCCCGTGCTGCACGTGCTCATTGTGTTCGTGGTCATGCATGGGCTCTTAGGTTTCACTCTCTCGCTAGTGTTTCAACTCGCGCATATCGTCGAGCACACCGCGTTTCCCACACCCGAGGCCCACACCGGGAGGATGGCACACGAATGGGCGGTGCATGAGGTGCAAACGACGGCAAATTTTGCCCCGACGAATGCGTTCGCCCACTGGTATCTGGGGGGGTTAAACTTCCAGATTGAACATCACCTGTTCTCGTCCATTTGTCACATTCATTATCCTGCCATCAGCACGATCGTCAGGCAGACGTGTGACGAATTTGCCATTCCCTATGTGTGCTACCCCACGGTCTGGTCAGCTATTGTTGGCCACTATCGCTTATTGAAGACCCTGGGGAGCCGAGTATGTCACCACCCACCCGCGTCGGTGGGACGGTCCTATAGTGTGTAGACACCATACCACGTGAGGGCATCCAGCGTGCACCACCCCAGACGGCGTCGCCGCAAGGGGGGAGAAGCGATGGCGTGCCCACACGCCGTGTTTCCTTTGTTCAGGAGGATTGTCCGTGAGTTTTACGTCGTTTCATTTGCATCCGTGTATTATGGCGGGGGTACAGGCACTTGGCTACACCATACCCACTCCCATCCAACTGCAGGCCATGCCACCGGTGCTGCAGGGCCGCGACGTGTTGGGGTTGGCGCAAACCGGCACCGGCAAAACCGCCGTCTTCGTGCTGCCGATACTGCAGCGTCTTATGCAGGGCACCGGGGGTCGTGTACGCGCCTTGATCCTCACACCGACGCGCGAACTTGCTGAGCAGATCCATACGGTCACCGGAGCCTTGGGACAACACACACCTCTGCGCCAGCTCACCCTCTACGGTGGTGTGGGCATGCAACCGCAGGTACAGAAGCTGCGCGCCGGGGTCGACATTGCTGTCGCTTGCCCGGGTCGCCTCCTCGACCACATTTGTCAGAGGACAATCAATCTGTCCCATCTCGAAGTGCTGGTACTCGACGAGGCAGACCGACTCTTCGACATGGGCTTTCTCCCGGATATCCGTCGGATTGTGCGGCACGTGCCGGCGCAGCGACAGACCTTGCTGTTCTCCGCTACCATGCCCGAGGAGATCTGGCACCTGGCCCAGGATATCCTGCGCACGCCGGTCACCGTACAGGTTGACCACACGGTCCCGCTACCGACGATCTCGCACGCCCTGTACCCCGTCGCACCGCACCTTAAAACCGCGCTTCTCACAGCGCTTTTCCGCCATACCAAGCCCACGTCGGGCCTGGTGTTTACGCGCACGAAGCATCAGGCGGCACGCGTGGCGCACCATCTGGCCAAGGCGGGATACCGTGCCACGTCGCTGCAAGGCAACTTGTCGCAGTCCAAGCGTCAGGCGGCCCTCGATGGCTTCCGGAGCGGCGCGTTTGAGATCCTCGTCGCGACCGACCTCGCCGCACGCGGTCTCGATGTGTGGCACATTTCGCACGTCATTAACTATGATATGCCGGAGACGGTCGACGCCTATATGCATCGCATTGGCCGCACCGGCCGTGCCGCCAGAACCGGGGTGGCCTTCACCCTCGTCACCCACGACGACGCGGCCATGGTATCCACGCTTGAGCGGGCGCTCGGCGCGCCGTTGGAACGACGGACGCTGCACGGCTTCGAGTATGCTATGCCCCAGTCCGCGTACGATACCGACCGTGGCCGTGCGCCACGCGGCCGACAGCCACAGCGTGCCCAGGCCACCGCAGCGCACGTCAGAGCCCCGTCAGGATCCAGCGCACGGGAAGAGCTCTCAGGTGCCACACCCGCGCCGCATCGCTCGCCGGGTAGACGCTGGCAACCAGTAGTGGCAGTGCGTCATTGGTGGTGAGTCAGCATCCCGTCCATGGCGGACGTTGTATCGTCCCTGCTGGAGGCAGGGCAGGGACGTACCCCTCTTCGAGGGGGTGCGACGCCGGCCATGCTATGGCAGAAAACCCCATGTGCTCCCGTCGCGATGGTGCACGTACGGATCGATACGACTGAGGTCTATTAGATGTATGGGGATACAGGTGTATCATCTGCTGGTCTGTGATGCGCTCGGCCTCAACCACATGGGGTATGAGGCGCCTACAAGGCATCAAATGTCGAACGAGCATGTACCCCTTGAACAGGGGCTCGCACGCCGAAGCCTTCCTGCCTTTACTCCTCCTCGTCCTCATTGTCGAAGGCACTGTCCTCCTCGTCCTCGTCAGCATCCTCACTCGGGTTATCCAATCTGAAGACGTCTTCTTCCTCCATGGCGTCGTTGAGAGCTGGAAGAGCAACGGGAGAGGCGGAGGTTTCCAGCAAAGGGGTGGTATCAAACAAACCAAAATCAGTGGGGGAAAACGCATAACGCACCTCACGCGTCCGCGCGTTGAAGGCATGGCGCGCAATGCCATACTGCACCCTGATGGAGTGGACCTGTGCCCCGAAATACTCGTGGACATCGCTGATGATGTGCTGACGCATGTTGTCCGTCAAGGGGTAGTCCGTCTCATTGTGAATAGGCATACTTGCCATCGCGATACTCCTCTTCCCTCATTGACTGTGTGCGAACCATGACATAAGACACAAGAGCAGCGTCTGGCGCTCCTCTGCTTCCACTGCGGCACTGGCGAGGGTCGCGAGCGTGGGTTCTCCCACGCTCGCGAGATGCGAGACCGAGACACCATCTCCACGCTTGCACGTCCCCTCTCCTGTAAGGTGGTCTGTGCTCACAAGGAAGGATGAGGGAGACAAGCAAGAACCGCACGTATACGCCTAGGGAGGGGGATACCCCAGCGACCACCAGGCACCTATACCAATCGCTATCGCCAAAAGGCTCAGCAGAAATCAGAGCATCTTGTCTACCTTACTGATTGAACCTCATCGCCAGATTCCTCCGATCACCCCAGAAGCACCTACGTCGTGATGCCCATATGCAGGGATGCGCTCTTGAGGATATTTCCTACCATGGAATACCCCCCGCGGGCTCAAGGATCTCCATCGGTCCGGTCTCGGGATAGCCCGAATTGCCCACCTGCTCGCAGGTAACCAGGGCTGGGTCGCGCCAGAGATTGTCGCGCCAGGGTATCGCACCGCTCAGGGCGCCGTGACACGCCTCCCGGCAGTTACCAGCGCTCGCGCCGCGGTCGTAGCCGTTCTTCTCGGGGCCTCGCCTCATTGACATTTAAGGTCCGCCCCCCAAGAGCGGCGCCTTGCAGTCCAGTGATAGCCGCGCGCGCGGCTGTATCATCGGGCATTTCCACAAAGCCAAAGCCCCGTGGGCGCCCGGTCTCCCGATCGGTCATAATTCTGATGGTGTCCACGACGCCATACCGCTCAAATAGCTGACGAACGTCTTGCTCAGTGGCGGAGAATTCCAGATTACCAACAAAAATATGCATGGATGGTTTCCTCTAGGCTAGAAAAGCGCGTATTGCCAGATGATCCGAACAGGATACCAGTGCATGATGCAGGAGACCTCGCGCGCGAGGTCCGGCATGATAGACAGAATCATGACCATGCGATCCCCCTGGGCCCGCTGGCGGCTCAGTCCGTGGGGGGCGCATCATCCCATTGGGTAGGCACCGCGTGCGGCCCCGGGGGTATACCGACGACCTCCGGCTCGTCGCCGGCACTGTCGGCACGCCGCGCTTTTGCCGCTAAGCGCCGCTGCGCTTTGTCGTGCTGCTTTTGCTGGCGGGCCCTTTCCTTGGCCCGCTTTTGAAAGGTCTCACGCGCTTGCTTCGCCATCGTGTTCCTCGCCTCCGTGTTCTCTCCCTACGATCGCACCCGCCTGCGGGGCGGCTACGCGGTGTCGTCATCGCCCGCGGTGTCGTGGCGCCGCGCATCGTAGGCGCCGCGCTCCTCCGCCTCGCCCTCGTCGTCTTCGGCGCCGAGGCGCACGGGGCCGGTCGCGCGCTTGTACATGGGACGCTTCGGGCCGCGCTCGGATTTCGCAGCGCTCTTCAACGGCTTGCGCTGGCGCCGCGGCGCCGCGTCTGGGCCGAAGGGCCGGCGGTCTCCGGCACTCGTTTCAGCCGAGATCGATGATCGAGGCGCAGCGGTGTGAGAGGGACCTGTGGTCGTACGATCGTCCCTGGCTCGTGCTTCGCTCACCGCCAGCGGTCTACCCTTCAACGCCTGATTGTTGAGGCGGCGTATCGCTTCCTCGGCGTCGGCCCGTTCGCGAAACTCCACAAACGCGAACCCGCGCGGCCTGCCGGTGTCGCGGTCTATGGGCAGAGCAAGGGAAACCAGTGGGCCGACTGCGGCGAAGTGGGCACGCAGCTCCGCCTCGGTCACGTCATACGGGAGGTTCCCAATAAAAAGACGCACAGCCATGACGTCCTTCTCCTCGGTGGATGATGTATGGACACGCCGACTACCATCGCGACTGTCCTCAGCCGCGAAGCACCGCTGAAGGTGCGAGCGTTCGCCGCGAGTCTGAAGCGCCCGCTTGTGCGTCGCTCTCCCCTGTATGAACTGCAGCAGACACTCGCTGAGCGGCAGCACGCACACAGCCGTCTTGCCCAATGCAGTGTACGCTCCTGGAACTCCAGTCTCGGCCGACACGCGCACGTCCCTGCCGCCGAGCACGCACAGGATGGCCTTGTACTGCCTTGCTGTCTGCTCGGTGCTGCTGAGTCCTGTGAACACACACCCAAGTGACGGGCACAGGCCGAGCGCAGAACAACTTTGCGGCGGCATCACGCTTTCTTGTGATCCACTCCCTGATATGACGCGTCACATCAGGGCCAGTACGATGGGAAAGACGAGCGTGTTCGAGCGTGCAAGCTCCGTCGAGGTCCCGTCGTAGCATCATACGCAAGAGGGCGCCTCATGCCCCGACATGGGAAAACGCGGGCAAGGATCACCACCGACGACGCAGCCCTTTAGGCATAAAAACCAGCAGGACTCGAGGGAAAGATCGCGATATCAGCGAGGTGCTTCGTGCGGAGCACCGCCCGGAACCACGCAGCCACTGGGGTACCAGATACCCCGGTAATGTAGAAGTTGTCCTTTTTCTCTCCTTGCACGTCCGTCCACGTATGGAGGGTGATGCCTCCATGTTTGGCTTGGTACTGCTCGATATAACTGTCCATGGACTGTCCTCTCCGCTGTTGTGGCCACTAACCGCAGCGCTGATCGAGCCAGCCCTGGCTGCCACGCGGGGTTGCACCTGTGCACACACCCTCTCACGCCTTAATCTCGGAGCGATAGGCGACTTCCCAGCGTATCAGTGCGAGATCGAGGGCTTCGAGCCGTTTCATTGTAGCGGAGGCAATCACGTGGTCCGTGACGACGTCGTGCTCCAGGACGAGGGCCTCGTATTGGGCTTGCAGTACGACCAAGTTGCTGAGCTTTTCGAGAATAGTATGACGTATGTAATATAGCTTTTTACCATAGCTTATCATCGAAAAATATCCATATTTTTATAGTATAATAACAGCGTTTTCAATAACATTCAACCATATATTTCTTTATCTTTGTAAGATATATTCTTGGCAACAGTTTTCGTGTTGATTTGTAGTCAAGGATCAAAAGGATCGAATAAATTCAATAAGTCGGACAGTGAGATACATAATGCAGTTTGCAATGCCCCGTACCTTACAATCATTCTGGCTCCTCCAAGCCATGGCCCTACGGTGGCGGGTCCACTGCAGTCAAACGACGGCGAACTGCTTGAGCGCGCGTCTCCCCAGCAGGTGAATTTTGAGGGGTTACCACTATTCGGGAAGGACAATGCACGATGCATCTGCACAGGCGCAATCTGGACCGGGAGGAACATTAGGAAACCCGCGAGTTCGTCAAGAGTGCCTTCAGCCTCGCGCGTGCCCTCGGCATCAAGACCCTCGTGGTGCAAGCGGACGAGCGCGTCATCTGGGTCGCTCGCGAACGGAAGCAGATGCCCGTCTCTGATCCTGCCAAAGACGTCGGGCTGGCCATGCCGGATGCCGTCCTGAACCGCGTCAGCCAGCTCAACTTGGCCTTGTTTCTCACGGCGCTGAACCGCCACCTCGGCCCGGAAGAGAAAGTGCTGGGCGACCGCAGCACCCTGTCCCCCCACCTGCGCCAGTTGATTCTCAATCCCTTACGGGGACACGTGCAGGCGGCGCGGAGCATCCACAATCCGGATTTCCTGGAGACGTTGCGCGAATTAGCGGTGATGGACGGAGCGTTTGTCGTCAATCGCTGTGGCATTGTGGACTCGGCGGAAACGTATCTGGATGCGCCCGTCGGGCGGGGGAGACTCAGGCCTGGTTTGGGTGCCCGTCATGCCGCGGCGCTGGCCATCACCACCGTAACCGATGCCACGGCTATCGTGATCTCTGCCTCGTCCGGGACCGTATCGGTTTATGATGGCGGTGAGACGGCGCTCGAACTGGCACAAGCCCATCTGGGATCGAGAGTGTAATGCGTGCGGCGGCGGTCTTGCAAAAATGTCACTCCTACATCATACGGCCTTGACAGCTCCTGATATATGAATCTGCATACGGGGCGGGTGCCTATCAGGCGGGCGTCTCGCTCGCTGTCCGGGGCAGTGTGATGGTGAACGTGGTCCCGTGCCCCTCGACACTCTGCACGGTGAGCTGTCCGGCGTGCGCCGCCACAATTTCCTGCACGATGTACAATCCCAACCCGGTCCCCCCGGGCTTGGTCGTATACAGCGGCTCAAAAATCTGCTCCAGCTGCGCGGGCGGCATGCCACTCCCCGTATCCTGCACCTGCACCTGGGTGGCCGTGCCCTGGCCGGCGAGCGTCAGCCTCCCGCCCTGGGGCATGGCGTCAAGCGCGTTCTGCACGAGATTCAGCACCGCCTGGCGTAACGTCGCGGCATGAAACGCTACCAGCCCCAACTCCGCCAGGTCCTCCAGGGAGGTCGTCACCCCGCGGGCCACAGCCTGCCCCTGCCACTCGGCGGCCCAGGCAGCGACGGCGCCTCTCAGATCCTGCGATGTCGGTTGGATGTTGCCCACCCGCACCAGCGCCAGGGAGTCCTGCACCAGGTCCTCCACGCGCACGAGCTGCGTCTTGATCTCCGCCAGCGCCGCGACCGCGGCCGCCGGGCGGGCGGGGGGGGCTGGTGCAGTTCCTCTTCTAAGAGGTCCGCAGGCAGGAAGACCGCGGCCTACTCTCTGAGCTTGGCCGGTATCTCCTCCAATGGCAGGATATGATCCACCAGTCCCGTGGCGATGGCGCTCCACAGGATGCTATCATACCGGGCAGATGCCGGGCTCTGGGCTATCGCCATGCCGCCGTACTCCTTGACGCCCTGGAGGCCCAGGGTGCCATCGGTGCCAGTGCCCGAGAGCATGCATGATGCACACGGCGTACGCGCCCTGGTCGGCGGCCAGCGAGCGAAAGAAAGCGTCAATGGACGTGCGATGGCCGCGGGGCTCCTCGGGCGGAGACTCTATGCGCAGGACGCCGCCGGTGATGGTCAGGGTGGCCTCCGGTGGGATCACGTAGACATGGTCGGGCTCAACCGGCGTGGCCGCCGTCACCTGCCGCACGGGCATCCGGGTGTACTGCGCCAGCAGCGCCGGCCAGCACCAGCATCACGACTATTGACCTTTGAGTTGGGCAATGGAACGGCCCAAAGAGCCAGCTAAGTAGGCTGGAACAAGGCGTGCAACAAGTCTGGTCGCTGGTGTTTAGCAATGAACGACTGCGCGACCTCGTGCGTCAAAGGATGCGCACGCCTGTGCTCTCCTCGCCCGATCACCCTCCTTCACCAGGAGAGTTTCCTGGTGGGGCGGTGTGTGGCACGATAGGCGTCGAGTTCCTGATCAGAAACGGTACAGTGGGGCCACAGGGGCCGCTCCCCAGTTTCCGCCAAGAGCGCTCGCTGCAATATCTGGTAACAGAGGTCTGCGGCGTCCTGATAAAGAATCTGCTTCTCGGCAAACGCCTGGTGTGAGACGGTCAAGATAAAGTGGCGGCTGGCCGCTGGGGGATCGAGCACATAATACGAATAATCCCTGCCGTGGGGCTGCACTTGAAAGCCGGTGTAGTGGATGCTCATGGGCATAAATCCTCCCGGATATGTGACGTTGGGATGTTCGATCGCCTCGGCACCTGTGGCAGATCCCCTGGGAGAAGCAGGTGTTGCCCAGTCAAGGCATTGTGAGCCTCACGAGGCCTGTGTGCGGTCACGGGCGACAGCGCTGTCTCGCCTCATGATGCCTACTGAGTGGCCTCCCTGGTGCAGCGTCGCCCGCGTCGATGGGCCGCTGCCACGCCTCGGCGGGCAGCCCACCCTACGGCTCAAAGATCCCCTTGCGTATGACCCAGGTATGGGCCGTGGCAAATTGCACGACAGCGCTGAGGACTGCGCTCACCTTGGCATGGATCTTTTCATCCGCGGGCGTCATGCTGGCCTTTGACGCGTCGGGGGCTCCTGGCCTGTCCCACACGTTGCCACAGTATTGCTGCAACTCAATCAGCTGCCGGTCGATCAGCACGCCAGCCACGACCGTGGCACGGAGCGCCTGTGCCTGCACCGGGGTATACGTGCAGGTGAGTCGGAGAATAGGCGGGGTCACGGCGGCTGGCGATGCATCCACTACGAGCCCCAACTCTTCCAGGAACTCTTCGACCGTCCCAAACCGCACTCGCATACGTTCTCCTCGCGTTGGGCACTGCCCTTGCCGCGTACCACCATCGCCTGCTGGAGGCCGCACGGGACTCGGCCGTGCTGGCAGCGACGGGATCAGCCCTCAAGGAATAACTCCGCCAGTTCCTGTGGCGCAATCCCATGGCCCGCTTCTATCTGCGCGGCTGGATAGGCGTCCACAAGGAGGGGATACCCCCAGGCCCTGAGTTCCTCATCCGTCTCCTCCTCCGTCTTAAAGAAACAGACTTCACGCCTGTCCCCCTGCTCGTGGTGTGCCCAGATCTCCCCGCGTTCATCCATCCATACGATGATCTTCATAGTCTGTCGCCTTGTACGCATGTCCTCTCTCCACTCCTGGATACTTCCCCCTGCCTCCTGCCCTCCTCCAAGGTCATTGCTTAAATCTGGGGGCATCTGGTTCGGGGGTCTTGTCACCCTCCAGGACTCGCTGATTTCTTCTCCCTCTTCACTTGCCTTTTTTCCTTCAGCGTTTTTTGCGGCTTTTTCTTATCGTTTTGCTTCTTTGTGTCTCCCGCTTTACTCATGCAATGTCTTCTCCGTTAGTCGTAGTCTTGATCGCTGCAAGCTGCACCGAGATGGGAATTGGTGGAGCCTACGTGGACCTTCTCGAATCCCTGCATAGCACGAAGTATGGCTCTGTCGCACGTGGACATTTTTGAGGCAAAGTTCGAAAATATGTTCCTGGAAAATCAATGACTTGCACACTTCAACTTTCCTATTTCCGGCAATGTGCGACAGAGCCGAATTTAATCCGTTAGTCATAATAAGTCACTTAACTATTTTTGTCAATATAATAGTGAATCTATATCATAATGCGAGCAATACTTGACAATTTAAGTAAATTAACCCACAATAGTTACGTAAATGAGCGTTGCTTCTATTGCTTCAGGTTATCAGATGTCAATAAGGGTTAACAAGCATAACCACGCCCGTGCACTATGTCCCGCTTACCATGCCGTGCTCGGGGGCTCAGTCGCTTCCATAGAGAAAATCAGGTTAAACGTCTCTGTGTATTGCGGGGAAACGACTGGTTTTACCCAGGGGCATCTGCGCAATGTATGGAGATGGAAGCTCGGCAATACACGCTCAAGAAAAATGGCCTTCGACGTTTTCTGGCACGCTGGCCCATCAAGAAAAAGCAACACGGCGAGACATAACTGCCACTGGTGGTACATAGCTGTCCCTACACCGTTTGGTTTGATCGGATAGCCCGACCAAACAACAAAGGAGCATCACGATGTCTGCAAAGCACTTGCATTTCGGGACGACCGCCCGCGGGGACATCCAACGCGGGATCGACAAACTGGCCAATGCGGTGAAAATCACCCTCGGGCCACGGGGTCGCAATGTGGTCCTGGATAAACAATTTGGCTCGCCCCTATCCACCAAGGACGGGGTGACCGTGGCCAGGGAAATCGAACTCGCAAACCGCTTCGAGAACATCGGGGCGCAGATGGTCCGCGAAGTCGCCAGCCAGACCAGCGATGTTACTGGCGACGGCACGACTACAGCCACCGTTTTGGCCCAGGCCATCTACCGTGAAGGGCACAAACAGGTTACGGCTGGGCACAACCCCATGGAGATCAAGCGGGGTATGGCGCAGGCCGTCGAGATCGTTGTGGACACCTTGCGGGCGCTCAGCCGTGACGTGAAAAACAAGCAGGAGATCGCCCACGTCGGCACCAGCGCCGCCAATCACGATCCGCTGATCGGTGACCTCATTGCGGAGGCCATGGAGCAGGTTGGGAAAGATGGCGTCATCACGGTTGAAGAAGGCCACACCGCCGAGACGACCTTAGAAGTCGTCGAGGGGATGCAGTTCGATCGTGGCTAT
>WNEY01001397.1_pt1 | contig 16996 bp, 16 predicted proteins | sample 5400531 | NCBI WGS metagenome assembly WNEY01 (sample SAMN13153338, study PRJNA577476) | soil metagenome | isolation source: 200 cm saprolite under Douglas fir tree site 1 | place: USA:California | collected 2015-04-18
CTACGATTGGGTGACGATCACGCTCGTCGACGCGACCGCCGGCACCAGTACGACCGTGTTGCCGCGCACGTGCCCGGCGTCGTTCACCTGGACCAACGTGACCGCCGCCGCCGTCGCGGGGCACACGTACTCGCTCTCCATCACCAGCCACGACGACGCGTACCCGACGGACCCGACCTATACCGTCGCCGACGACGTGACGCTGAACTGACCAGCAGCGGCGACAAACTACGCATCGCTACACGAAACGCCGATTGTGCTTTCGATGGGTGCGCTCGCACGCATGTCGATGATCGATTTCAGCCACCTCCGGCGGATGTTTCGCTGGCGGTCATCACTTCGATATTTTGACCAAGGTCACGGCATTGACCAGGCTGTTGGCCAGAACGAAGCTGCCGTCTCTCGTGACCGACGTGTTGCGCACGATGTTGCCGCCACCCGGGATCGCCCAACTTTGGAATTTCGTACTTCCGGGATCGAAGCGCACGACCGTATTCGGGGTTGACCCCGACTCGCTGTACCAGACGATGTCTTTTATCGCCGAGATGCCGTAGGGCTCCGACTTCGGCCCGCTCGGAGATTGCCATTCGGTCACCGCGCCGGTCGAGGGATCGAGTCGGCCCAGATAACCGCGCGAGAAATCGGTATACCAGACGATGTCGTCGCTGGTGATCGCGATGCGCCGTGGGCGCGATGCCGGATCGGGCAGCGGGTATTCGCGAATTTCCAGCGTCGCCGGGTCGACGCTCCCCACCTTGTTGGTGCCGAACTCGACGAAGAACACGGCGCCCTTCGAATTCACTGCCATGCCATACGGCCGCGATTTCGGCGAAGGCGGCGTGAGCAGCTTGATCTCGCCGGTCTTCGGGTCGAGCCGCCCTATGCGGTTGGCATTCTGGACGGTAAACCACAGAATGCCGCTCCGGTCGAAGATCAGCGTGTGCGGGTCTTGAGCGTTCGGATCCGGTAGGTTGTACTCGGTGACGGTGCCCGTTTTGGGGTCGAGCTTGCCGATCAACGCGCCGGTGTTTCCGGTGTACCAGATGTTGCCGCGCTCGTCCTCGTCCAGACCGTGAGGTCCGGAGTGCGGCGTCTCGAGCGGATATTCCTTAATCTTGCCGGTCCTCGGATCGATCCTGCCGAGCACATTGGCCATCTGGCCCGTGTACCAGAGCGATCCGTCCCTGGCCGCCAGCGGATCGTGCGGCCGCGACCCCGGCGTGGGCACCTGCCATTTCTTCATCGAGACCTTGGCCGGCCCCGGGACCACCACGCCGGCCGGTTTCAGTTTTTCCGGGAAGTTCTTGATCAAGTACTCCGTCATCGTGCCAAGCTGATCTCGCGGAATCGGCACGCCATGATTGATCATCATCCGCATCACCGTATGCCAGCCCTTGGCGGTGTATCCGGCGCCGACGCGGCTGGAAAAAGTGTGGCAGCTGGTACAACTCGCGGCGACCATCTCCTTGCCCTTTCCCGCGGGCAACTCCTCGCCCCAGGTGGGAAGCGCTGAACACAGCAGGGCATTCGCAATCAAGAAGAAAGGCAGTTTCTTGGGCATCGCCATCTCCCCACAAAACCGGCGCGAGCGCACGCCGGCGCCACCGGCTCCGGCCGAGCCGTACTCGCCGATCGTAGTTCAGGGCGCTGACGAAAGTCGAATCGACATGGCTGGCACCCGTTCGATTCTCTCCCCCCGCGAGTTGCCTGGCCTCGACCGCCTCCCCCCGCGCTCTTGACGACGAGCGGGGACGCTGAACACTCTGTCACTGGAGGGCACCGAATGAATGAGCAACAGATGAAGGCGGAACTGGAGCGTCTCAAGGCCGAAAATGAGACCCTGAAAACGCGCGCGAGCCGGGCCATATCGATGAAGGTGAGCGAGAAGGGAGGCGTCTCGCTCTACGGGCTGGGTCGTTTTCCGGTCACCCTCTACAAGGAGCAGTGGGCGAAGCTTCTCGACATGGCGGACGAGATTCGGGCGTTCCTGAAGGACAACGATTCCAAGTTGAAGACCAGGCCATAGGCGTGACTGGCGGCTGACGGTCATGCTACACGGTCGTCCGTGGTCGCCTGGGTTGGACAGCCGGTGCTCCATGAGTTCCCCGATCTGCGCGTGCCGGTGCTGTTGATCATCGGCCAGCGCGATCGGACCGCCATCGGCCGCGACCGCGCGCCTGAGGCGATGCGCGCGCAGATGGGCCACTATCCTGAGTTGGGGAAGCGCGCGGCGGCCGTCATTCCGGGAGCGAAGCTGGTGGAGATAGAGAACGCGGGCCATCTGCCGCAGTTGGACGCTTTCGAGGCTTACCGCGAGGCCCTGCTCGCCTTTCTCCTGCGGTCCCCGACTGGCGGGCCACCCGCGCCTTCGCCCCATTGACGCCTCCCGAAGGCAGGTCCGTCCGGCAGGAGACCGCAGTCGCCCCGCACGTGGAATGGAACATCGCCGCTCCCAGCGGCGTATTGGGAACCTCAGCCCTCGAATCGAAGGGCGGTTCGGATCTAGAGTGGTGGTGTGGCTGACCCGGATCGTGCTGCCTTCGAGAAGGAGGCGCTCGGCATGCTCGATGGCACGTACCGGCTCGCACGCTGGCTCGTGCCCCGCGAGTCAGACGCGCGCGATCTCGTGCAGGAGACGTATCTCCACGCCCTCGAGGCGCGAAAGACGTTCCGTCCGGGAGCGAGCATGCGCGCGTGGCTTTGCAGCATCCTGCGCAACCGGTTCGTCGATCTCTGCCGCCGCCGCGGGCACGAGGTGCTCTGGGCGGACGGGGCGGATGAGTTCCGGACCTTGGAAACCACGGGCGATGCGCCAGCGAGCTTCTTCGGCGACGACGAGCTGGCGCGGCTGACGACGCTGGTGCGCGGCGACATCGGCCGCGCCTTGCAGGCGCTGCCCGAGAACCACCGCACTGTCGTGCTGCTCTGCGACGTGGAGCATTGGCGCTGGGAAGAGGCCGCAGCCGTCTTGGAAGTCCCCATCGGCACCGTGCAATCGCGACTCTTCCGTGCTCGCCGCGCTCTGCGCCGCCTGTTGTCCGAATATGCGCCCGAGGAGGCCAGCAGTGAGCGCATGCGCTGACAACAGCTTCCGGATCGCCTTGCTCGTGCGCGGCGAGTTGGACTCCGCCGAGGAAGCCCTTCTCCGTGCCCATCTCGATGGCTGCGCGACATGCGCCAGCGAGCTGGCCGCCGAAGAGGAGCTCTCGGGCAAACTGGAGAAACTGCCGAGGTCCATGGCGCCTGACGATCTGAAGGCGCAGGTGCAGGACATGATGCGGTCGCCGCTTGCTCGCGGCCGGGTCCTGCGGATGGCTCCTCGGCGGCTGGTCGTCGCTGGGATGATTGCGCTGGCGCTGCTCATCGGCGCAGCGGTGGCCCTCCGCTCCCGGTTCGCCGCAGATCCGCTGGCGCTTGCCGCCCGTCAAGCAGTGGCCGAGCGCCGCGGTCTCGATCTGCAGCGCGATCTGTTCCCCGGCGAGACGGCGGGTGCGCCCGCGCTCCTGCGAGAGCTGGCGCAACGCTACGGGTTGCCCGCAACGACGGCGTTCCCCGGCGATGCCGAGCTGCGGCTCGTCTCGGTGCGCCCGGGCACCGCGCTGGGCAAGGTTTCCGCGATCCTCGTCTATCTGGACAAGGAGGCGCGCCTGGTCACGCTCGAGATCCTGCCCGGAAACGAGGTGCAGATCCCGCCGAACCGGACCCGCAAGGTGCAGCAGTTCCGCCCGGTGCTGGCGCGCGTCGAGCAGTGCGGCGTCGTGCTCTGGAAGATGGGCGGAGCGCTTTATGTGCTTACGGCACCGCTGGACGATGAGGAGCTGGCACGGCTGTTCGTGAAGGTGCGGACGCACCCGAGCTGACGCCGGACCGGCGGAACATTTCGCCGGCCCTTTCCGTATCGGTGGCTGGTGGTCTGACTCCGTGCGCGCTGCTCGTGCTGCAGCTCGCACGCGGGAGCGTCCGATGAGCGTCGTGCGGTCCCCAGAGCGCGATTCCTCCCTCGGACCGGACCTGTCCTTCCTCAACGGCGCCGTCATCACGCAGGTCTTTCTTCACGAGCACGCGGCGGGGTTGGTCTTCGAGTCGGACCATGGCGTCTACGAATGGTACGTCGAGGAGCCTCTGCTCCTTCGATCGGGAGGCTCCACCAGCCACCTGAATCCGAAGGTCCCGATTTCGATGGCGCCGCTGCTGTCGCTCCTGCGCCGGACCGTCGATGCAACCGCTCTCGAAAACGACGGTACCCTGAGGCTAAGGGTGCAGCGCGGGATCGAGCTGGAGTGCCCGCCGCATCCCACGCACGAGGTCTGGCAGCTCACCGGCCCCCGGGGGTTTCTCCTCGTCTGCATGCCCGGCAACGGCCCCGCCCTGTGGACCGAAAGGTGAACCGTGCCACGAATTGCCAGGTTCGATCGCTGGCGGCTGCGTGGAGCCATTTCACCTCATGAGACCGAGCGATCCCTAATCCATGTCGAAGAAGACGTAGCGGAAGCGCCCGTCGCGCTCGACCTGCAGCACCACCGGCTCGCCGCGCTTGCGCCCGTCGATCGCGCGCCGCAATGCCTCGACGGATTCGATGGTCACGCGGTTGAGGGCGTGGATGGCGTCGCCGGGCAACAGGCCGCTGTTCACGCTGGCGCCGTCGAGGGTGCGCGCCACGACGATGACGCCGCTCGGCTGGCGCAGGCGCAGCGTCTCCCGGAGCTTGTCGTCCACGTCGAGCGCGAGGATGCCGAGCTGGCGGACGATGCGCCTGTCCGGGTTGCTCAAGTCCGGCATCTCGTCCAGGGGGTGATTGGGCTCGACGGCGCGCACTTGCAGATCCTTTGGCTGGCCGCCGCGCAGCACGCGGATCTCGAGGAGCGTGTCGTGGGCGAGATAAAGGGCGGAGGTGAGGTCGGGCAGGCTGTCGATCCGCCGGCTGTCCACCGCCTCGAGGACGTCGCCTTGGCGCATGCCCGCCTTCTCCGCCGGGCCGCCCGGGGCCACGTCGGAGACGACCACGCCCCAGTCGCGCGCCAGTCCCAGGCCTGAAGCCAGCTCCGGGGTGATGCCTTGCGCCGAGATGCCGATCTCGACGCGGTGGACGTACCCGCGTTTGCGCAGCCCGTCATAGACGAAGCGGGCGACCGGCGCCGGGACGGCGAATCCAAGTCCCTCGCTGCCGCCCGATCCGGTGAGGATGAAGGTATTGATGCCGACCACCTCACCCTCCGCGTTCACCAGCGGCCCTCCGCTGTTGCCCGGGTTGATCGGCGCGTCGGTCTGGATGAACAACACGGGCGCGTCCACGTCGACCTGCCGCGCGGCGGAGCTGACGACGCCCATGGTCATCGTGCTCGCCAGGCCCTGGGGACTGCCGACGGCGAAGACGAGCTCGCCTTGCTTGACCACGGCCGTGCCGCGCAGCGGGAGGGCAGGCAGGCGACCGGCAGTGTCGATCTTGAGTACGGCGATGTCCGATTCGGGGTGCGTGCCCAGCAGGTGCGCTGGGTAGACGCGTTCCCGCCGCACGGTCCGGCCGGTCAGGGCGGTTGGCAGCACGACCACGATGCGCTGTGCCCCTTGCACCACGTGCGCATTGGTGACGATGTAGCCGGCGGAATCGACGATCACGCCCGACCCGACCGCGTGCTGGCGGACGATGAACGCCGCAGCGGCGTGGCCGTCCTCGCCCGAGGCCGGACCGTAACCGGACACGAGGATCTGCACCACCGCGGGCGAGACCCGCTCGGCGAGCTGCGAGAGGGCGCCGTTGAGCTGCCGCAGGATGCCGGGCCTTTCGCCAACCGCGGAGCGTCCGGGCTCGGCGGCGCGAGCGGCGGCGGGCAACAAAAACGCCGCCGCCGCGAGCAGAGGGATCGGCTTGCTCATCGCCCCGGTTCCATGCAGCCGTCGAGCCAACCGGAAAGACACCTCGCACGGCGGACGGCGGTCACGCGACCGGAGCTCTTTCGAAGCCAGCGGCTTGCGCAGCCGTTCGACATCCTGTCGGCGAATGGATCAACGAGTCCCGTGGGACGCGGAATGATTCCTCAGGATGAGCGGACTCATACTTGGGTATGGCTGCGCGTCGTGCGTGGTCTTTGATCATCAAGTCACATTGGAGGAGCAGATCATGCACAGGATCGTGAAAATCGGGTGGCTGTCCAGCTTCGGTACTCTCGCTGTTGCAACCCTTGCCCTGTCCGCAGGGGTGGTCAGGCCGGCCACGGCCGCGCCGGACACGCCGGCGGCCGGCGCGCTCGACGACGCTCGGATCGTGAGCCGCGTCCTGAGCTTCGACCAGGCCGAGGAGCAGGTCGCCGACTCCGTCAGGGGGAAGCTCTCTTCCCCGGGCCCGTGGAACCTGGCGCAGCGCCTGAGCTTGGATTACGCCGATCTCGATCAAAGGCTCAGGGGCTTCGCCGTCGCGGCGCCGCGACCGCCAGGTGCGGGCGCGGCTGAAGACCAGGTGGATCGCGCCGATCTCTCCAAAGCCTCGGGCGACACCCTGGACAGGGCGTACGTGAATCGCGAGGTGAAGTCGCACGAGGCGATGCTGATGGAGCTCGACCGCCAGCTGATCCCGAATGCGGGCGAGGGCCTGCAACGTCAGCTGGTCGATCTGCGCTCCGAGGTCGCAGCGCACTTGCGATACGCGCGAGCCATTCAGCAGGCGCAGTGGCTGAGCGATGCGGCCGCGCAGGAACGGGCGGACATCTCGCGAGAAATCTCGAATAGCGGACCTTGAACGACTCGCTGCCTGTAAACGAAGGTCTGAGAAGACCTATACCAAGGTGTCATAGAAAAATATATCCTCGGGGTGTTACGTACTGGGACGGTGTGCAGGATCTCCTCCGGGGGACCTGGAAGGCAGGCGTGCCGGAGAGCGAGAAAATCTCGATCGTCGACGACGACGAATCGGTGCGGGAAGCGATCAAGAGCCTCCTGAAGTCGGTGGGGTTCAAGGCCGAAGCCTTCGCCTCAGCCGAGGACTTCCTGAATTCGGGCCACCTGCCCGGCACGGAATGCCTGATCCTGGATGTTCGGATGCCGGGGATGAGCGGCGTCGAGCTCCAGGACCGGCTGACCGCTTCTCAAGCCGGGGTCCCGATCATCTTCATCTCGGCGCATGCCGACGAGGAGGCGCGGGCGCGCGCGCTCGAGAGTGGCGCGGTCGACTTCCTGCAGAAACCGTTCAGCGATGAGGCGCTGCTCAAGGCCATCGACGCGGCCATCCGCCTGGCGCGTTCGCCGTAGCCTCGATTGTTCGAACGGTCCCTTCGCCATCAAGCCTCGATCGGTGAGCGGAACGCGAGACTCGCGGTCCGTGCATCGCTCCGCTGTCCAGGCCGTACCTCCTCAGCCGGTCCATGAGCGTCCCGCGGGCCAGGCCCAACCGCCGCGCAGCCTCCGACTGGTTCCCGGAGACCGCCGCCAGCGTGGACGCGATGACGCTGCGCTCGAGCGTCTCGATCTGCTCGCGCAGGGAGGGCGTCCCTTTCGTCGTCGGCTTCGCGGCCGGCGCGAGGCTCACTGCGCCGACAAATGCCTCCACGCCGATCTCGGCGCCCGTGCCGAGCGCCACCATCCGCGCGACCGCGTTCTCGAGCTCCCTCACGTTGCCCGGCCACGGGGACTGGCAGAGAAGCTCGATCAGCGCCGGAGAGAGCCGGACGTCCTCGTTGCCGAAACGCTCGCCGTACCGGCGCGCGAATTCGGCAGCCAAGGCAGGGATCTCTTCGCGCCGGTCGCGCAGCGGAGGGACGACCAACTCGACGACCGCCAGCCGGTAGTAGAGGTCCTCCCGGAAGCGGCCTGCGCGTGCCTCGGCCGCGAGGTTGCGGTTGGTGCAGGCGATGACGCGGACGTTGACGCGCTCCACCTTTCCCGCGCCGACCGGCTGGATTTCACCCTCTTGCAGCACGCGCAACAGTTTCGCTTGTACCGGCGGAGGAAGCTCGCCCACCTCGTCGAGCACCAGCGTTCCCCCGTCGGCCTGCGCGAAGAAGCCGCGCCGCGTCTCGACGGCGCCGGTGAATGCGCCTCGGGCGTGCCCGAAGAGCTCCGCCTCGGCGAGCTCGCCGGGAATTGCCGCGCAGTTGAATGTCACCAGGGGCGCTGACGAGCGGGTGCTCTGCGCGTGTACCAGTGAAGCGACCAGCTCCTTCCCCGTCCCCGTCTCACCGCGCACCAGGACCGTGATGTCCTTGGGTCCGATGCGCGCCACCACGAGGAGCAAGCGCTGCATGGCGGCGGAGTCGCCGACGATCCGGCACTGCGGATCTCTCTTGCTCGCTGGCCTCGAGGGTTCGATCCTGAGTACGCGCGCTTCCATGGCGATTCTTCATCCTCTCTGGCCGGTCTGAAGCCGCCCATCACGCGTAGGACCGTAGCCAGCACGAGGGACACCGCCATATACATTGGTGTTGGTCCCGTAATCGGTACGGCGCGAGAGATCTCCCTGAGGGGCGCTGGCGAGGCGGGCAACCGGCCGTTTGCCGGCGGCTCCGCGTTTAGCTGGCAGCCTGCGTTCGGTCTGTGCCTATACTGCCCTCGAGCGTCGCTGGAGGCCGACGATGTCGCGGGTGCTCGTGGTCGACGACGACTCCGGGATGCTTTTCAGCCTGAGGGGGCTCCTCGCCTCGCGCGGCCAGGAGGCGGTCATCGCGCGCTCCGGCCAGGAAGCGCTCGACCATCTCGACGACGTGGACGCGGTGATCACCGACTTCGCCATGCCCGGGATGGACGGCGTGCAGCTCGTGCAGGCGATCCACGATCGCGACGAATCGCTACCGGTGATCCTGCTCACTGCGCACGGTTCAGAGCGGGTGGCCGTGCAAGCGATGAAGAGCGGCGCGTACGATTACGTGACCAAGCCGTTCGACGTCGAGGAATTTTCCGTGGTGGTCGATCGGGCCCTCGAGGCGAGGACCCTGCGCGTCCAGAACCGCCGGCTCACCGCCGAGAAAGCGCTGGGCCATTCCATCGTCGGCGACGGACCCGCGATGCGCCGGCTGCTGGAAACGATCTCGCGGGTCGCGCCCAAGGACATCACGCTCCTCATCGGCGGCGAGACCGGGACGGGAAAGGAGCTGATCGCCTCGCTCGTTCACGCCCAGAGCCACCGGGCGGCGCGTCCCCTGGTGCGCTTCAACTGCGCCGCGATTCCGGGGGAGCTGGCGGAAGCGGAGCTGTTCGGGCACACCCGCGGTGCGTTCACGGGCGCCGTGCAGGCGCGCCGCGGATTCTTCGCAGAGGCGAACGGAGGCACGCTCGTGCTCGACGAGATCGGCGAGCTTCCGCTGCCGGTGCAAGCGAAGCTGTTGCGCGTGCTGCAAGAGGGTGAAATCCAGCCGGTCGGCGCGGGCCGCGTGGATCGAGTCGACGTGCGCGTCGTCGCGTGTACCCACCGCGATCTCGCCGACGAGGCGCGCGCGGGCCGCTTCCGCGAGGACCTGTACTACCGGCTCGCCGTCCTCGAGCTGGTCGTGCCGCCCCTGCGCGAGCACCGCGAAGACATCCCGGCGCTCGCGGCCGAATTTGCTCGCCGCTACGCGCAGCGGTTCGCGATGCAAGACGTCCGGCTCCTGCCCGAGTTGGTCGATGCGCTCCAGCGACTGGATTGGCCCGGAAACGTCCGCCAGCTGGAGAACGCCGTCGCGCGCATCGTGGCGCTCAGCACCGGCGGCGAGATCGGGCTCGAGGCGTTCGCGGCCGCGTCGGCCGCTCCCGCAGCCGACCCGGATGCCGAAGCGTCGCCGGAGGGGACGCTCAGCCTGCGCGAACAGCTCGAGGCGGTGGAGCGCAGCCTGATCCGCCGGACGATCGCGGCGGTCGGCGGCAACCAGTCGGAGGCCGCGCGACGCCTGGGCCTGAACCGCGGGTCGCTCATCGAGCGGCTGAAGAAGTACGGACTGATCCCAGGCTGAGGCGTCGCTCGGCGACGCTGCGGGAGTCGATGTGCAGCTCGACGTGGCCCCCCCGGCCGCAGGTTTCCCTCGAGCGTCAAAGCCGGTCGATGAACCCGCGAAGCATGAGGCGGACCCGGTGCGCGTCTCGACGGACGGCTTGCGGCGAGGTTTGCAGGATGACGGCCGCTTCCTCGACCGGCAGCCGAACAAGGTCGCGCAAGACGAACGCAGCGCGGGTCTGATCGCCGATGCATTCGAGCGCTTCGCGCAGCAGCCCGGTGACCTCGATCGGTTCCGGTGAGCTGCCGTCAAGCTCGGGCCAGCGGCCCTTGCTTGCCACGAGACGACCTGCGCGGTCGAATGCGGGCAGGAATGCCTCCAGCGAGCACGATGGGCTGCGGCCGTCGCGCTGCCGGTGCGCCAGTGCGGTCTTCATTGCGACCCCATACAGCCACGTCGTGAACCTCGCGCCCGCTGGAAAGGACCTGAGGTCGTGCCAGGCGGAGAGGAAAGCCTGCTGGAGCACCTCTTCAGCGTCGCGAACGGTGGCGCACATGTTCCTCGCGATCGCGTAGACCGCGTCTTCGTGCCGCGTCACGAGCGCCGCGAATGCCGCACCGTTGCCTCTCCGCGCGCGCTCGGCCAGCGCCTCGTCGCGCACGAGAGAGTCGTCGAGCTGCTTGTCCGTGGTCATCCCTGCTGATACCTGAACGGTTGATGGCTGCGAGACGTTGATATGCACACCATGTGCCACCGCCGATCCGGTGCGGGCGAGGCGCCGCGGGGTCGTTTGCTGATCGATTCGCGACGGTTGGACGGACACCGCTGTCGGACGGCCGGACAGCCCGAGCCACTCGTCGGGCGAGCGGCGCGAGCGGCCGCCCACAAAAATAGTTGGTGCGGAACGGGGACCTCAGGATTTAGGTAACCAGTCGAATGCCCAGGCGAGGCGAAAGCTCGGGTGCACCAGCCGTCCGGGAAAGACCACCAATTCGGCGACGGCCTCGATACCTGGACGGACAGAGAGCCGCGCGCCTCCGGTGAAGCTCGCATTGGTCGTCCTGCTCGTGAGCAGTTGGTTGTCGCCCCAATCGCGAGGAGAAGGCGCCGCAGCGATTCCGGCCCGGCACGGAACATGAATGCGCTGGTAGCCCCAAGGGGGTCGATCGTGATCAACACACGGATCGTCTCGCTCGTCTGGTTGCTCGCGAGCGTCGCTTGCCACAAGCCGCCAGCGCCAGCGCCAGCGCCGCCGCCTCCCGCCGTCCAGGTCGCCGACGTCGTACAGAGCGACGTGCCCATCTACCGCGAGTGGGTCGGGACGCTGGACGGGTTGGTCAACGCTGACATCAGGCCGCAGGTCGAGGGGTACGTACGCAAGCAGGCGTACCGGGAGGGTACGTACGTCGGTCAGGGAGAGCTGCTGTTCTTGATAGATCCGCGCAATTACAAGGCGCTGGCCGACCAGGCGAGGTCCACCCTCGACAGGAACATGGCCACCCTCGCGAAGGCGCGGCTGGACGTCAAGCGCGACAGGCAACTGATTGCTTCGGAGGCCATCGCCCCGCAACAGCTCGACAACGACCTCGCGGCCGAACGCGAGGCAGCCGCGAGCGTCGAATCCGCTCGCGCCACACTGGCGCAGGCGCAGCTCAGCCACGGCTGGACCCAGGTGACCTCGCCGATCGCCGGGATCGTGGGCATCGCCACGCTGCAGGTCGGGAGCCTCGTCAGCACGTCGAGCGTCATGACGACGGTTTCGCAAGTCGACCCGATCAAAGCCCAGTTCAACATCAGCGAGAACGAGTACCTTCGCTCCGCCAGGGGTAATCACTGGGCCGAGCCCGCAGAGAGCGCCGAACCCATTCTCGAGCTCATCCTCGACGACGGCAGCGTCTACCCGTACCGCGGGGCCGTGATCGTCACCAATCGTCAGGTCAACCCGCAGACGGGCACGATCGCCATCCAGGGCTCGTTCCCGAATGCCGGGAACATCCTCCGCCCAGGTCAGTACGCCAAGGTGAGGGCGGCGGTCGAGACGCGAAAGGGAGCCCTGCTCGTCTCCCAGCGGGCCGTCAACGAGCTCCAGGGCGCGTACCAGGTCGCCGTCGTCGCGTCCGACGGCAAGGTGGACGTCCGGACGGTGCGGGCGGGGGAACAGGTCGGCAACCAGTGGATCATCGAGGAGGGTCTCCACCCCGGCGAGAAGGTCGTCGTCGAAGGATTCGCGCGCGTAAGGCCCGGCATGGTCGTGCGCGCATCGCCTGCGCCCGACGGTTCCACCGCCTCGGCGACCACGCCGGCGGCCGCCGCGCCCTCCCCGGGACGATAGACATGTCCCGCTTCTTCATCGGCCGGCCGATCGTGGCGATGGTCATCGCCATCCTCATGGTCATCGTCGGGTCCGTCGCGATGCTCGGCCTCCCCGTGGCCCAGTATCCGAACATCGTGCCTCCGCAGATCCTGGTGCAAACGAGCTACGCGGGGGCGGATGCCGTCACGGTCGAGCAATCGGTCGCAACTCCGATCGAGCAGCAGATGTCCGGCGTCGAGAGCATGCTCTACATGCAGTCCACCAACGCCAATGACGGCACGCTGAGCCTGCAGGTCACCTTCGACGTCGACAGCAACACCGACATCGACCAGGTGAATACGCAGAACCGGGTTGCGCAAGCGCAGGCGATCCTACCGTCCGACGTCACCAATTACGGACTCACCTACCGGCAGTCCACGGGTCTGCCGCTGCTCCTCTTCTCCCTCTACTCGCCCAAAGGGACCTACGACCCTACCTTCATCGGGAACTACGCGACCATCAACCTGAACGACGCGCTCTACCGCGTCCCGGGCGTGGGCCAGATCACCAACTACGGGACCGCCGATTACGCGATGCGCGTGTGGGTCAAGCCGGACAAGCTCGCCAAGCTCGGCCTCACCGTGTCCGATCTCGTGACGGCCATGCAGGCGCAGAGCAACGTGAACCCGTCGGGCCGCCTGGGCGCCGAGCCCATTCCGCCGGGCCAGCAGTTCACCTACACCGTCCGGGCGCAGGGACGGCTCCTCAAGGCCGAGGAGTTCGCCAACATCGTCGTGCGGCTGAATCCGGACGGCTCGACGGTGCGACTCGGCGACGTCGCCCGCATCGAGCTCGGCGCGCTGACGTACACCCAGATCGGCCGTTTCAACGGGAAGCCAGCGCTCGCCATCGCCGTTTCCCAGACTCCGGGCTCGAATGCCCTCTCGGTCGCCAACGGGGTCAAGGCGATGATGGCGGAGTTGAAGAAGCGCTTCCCGCCCGACCTCGACTACAACGTCTCCCTGGACACCACGCTGCCGGTGACCGAGGGCATCCGCGAGATCCTCATCACCCTTCTCGAGACCACGCTGCTGGTCGTCTTGGTGGTCTTCCTTTTCCTGCAGAGCTGGCGCGCCACCTTGATCCCGCTGATCGCCGTGCCGGTCTCGTTGGTCGGAACGTTCGCGGTGTTCCCGATGCTCGGCTTCTCCGTCAACTCGCTGTCGCTGTTCGGCCTCGTCCTCGCCATCGGGCTCGTGGTCGACGACGCGATCGTCGTGGTGGAGGCGGTCGAGCGCCTCATGGAGGAAGGGCTCTCGCCGCGGGACGCGACCCTGCAGGCAATGAAGGAGGTGTCGGCACCGGTGGTCAGCGTGGCCGTCATCCTCGCGTCCGTCTTCATCCCCATGGCCTTCATGGGCGGCATCACGGGACGCCTCAACAAACAATTCGCGCTCACCATCGCCGTCTCGGTCCTCATCTCCGCCTTCAACGCACTCACGCTCTCGCCGGCGCTCTCTGCATTGCTCCTGCGACCGCGGCAGGAGTCGAAGGGCGTCCTCGCCCGGTTTTTCGCGGGTTTCAACCGCTGGTTCGGGCGGGCGACCAACGGGTACGTGAAAACCTCGCGCTTGCTCATCCGCAAGGCGGTCCTCGGCGTCGCCATCCTCGTCGGATTCGGCGCCTTGGCGGGGCTCGCGGGTCGCGGGATTGCCTCCGGCTTCGTCCCCGACGAGGACCAGGGCTTCTTCTTTCTCAACGTCCAGCTCCCCGACGCCTCCTCGCTCGAGCGGACGGACGCCGTCTGCCGGAAGATCGATGCGATCCTCGCGGCCACACCCGAGATCGCGTCCTACAACACGATCGTGGGCTTTTCGCTCCTGAGCTACAGCTCGGCGACGTATAGCGCCTTCTATTTCGTGACGCTGAAGAATTGGTCGGAGCGTCCGGGCGCTGGGCACACCGACGTCGCGGTGATCGGCCGCCTCAACCGGGAGCTCGCCGGAAAGATCAACGAAGCGATCGCCTTCGGCTTTCCGCCTCCCGCCATCCCCGGCCTCGGGTTCTCGGGTGGCTTCTCCATGTGGATCCAGGACCGCGGCGGAGGCGACGTCGCGTTCCTCGACACGAATCTGAAGACGTTCCTGGCGGCTGCGAGCAAGCGACCCGAAGTGGGATCAATCAACACCGTTTTCCGGGCTTCGGTTCCTCAAGTCTACGCCGACGTAGACCGCGACAAAGTGCTCAAGCAAGGCATCAGCCTCGGCAGCGTCTACCAGACCATGCAGGCATTCATGGGCGGGGCCTATATCAACCAGTTCAACCGCTTCGGCCGCCAATGGAGGGTGTACCTCCAGGCGGAGGGCGAGCAGCGGCGGAGCACCAGCGACATCTCCGGCTACTACGTCCGCAACAGGAACGGCGACATGGTCCCTCTCTCGGCCGTCGCCTCCACCCGGCGCGTGTTCGGTCCGGAGTTCACGAACCGCTTCAACCTGTTCCGCGCCGCCCACGTCATCGGTACCCCCGCGGCCGGCTATAGCTCCGACCAGGCGATGCGCGCGCTCGAGCAAGTGGCGGACGAGGTCCTCCCCCGCGAGATGGGCTTCGAGTGGGCGGACCTCTCGTACCAGCAGCGCAAAGCCGCCGGAACCGGCAACCAGGTGTTCGTGCTCTCGTTGGTCTGCGTCTTCCTCATCCTCGCCGCTCTCTACGAGAGCTGGTCGCTCCCCTTCAGCGTGCTGCTGTCCGTGCCCATCGCAGTCTTCGGTGCTCTCGCCGGCCTGCTCTTGCGAAGATACGATTTCAACATCTACGGCCAGATCGGCCTCGTGATGCTCGTCGGTCTGGCTGCGAAAAATGCCATCCTCATCGTCGAATTCGCGAAGGGAGAGCTCGAAAGAGGCCGCCCGCTCGTGGAGGCCGCGCTGGAGGGGGCAAAGCTTCGCTTCCGGCCGGTGCTCATGACTTCGTTCGCGTTCATCTTCGGTCTCTTGCCGCTCTGGAACGCGTCGGGCGCCGGCGCCGTGGCGAGGCGGATGCTGGGGACGGCGGTCATCTCCGGCATGCTGGTGGCGACCGGGATCGCGATCTTCATCATCCCGATGCTGTTCGTGCTCGTCGAACGGGCGAGGCAAGCGCGGAAGCCACACGGCGAAAGCATGCCCCTCGCGGCTGCCCAGGGCGCAGGCAACGGCGAGACAGTCCCGGTAGCGGCGCATACGCCAGAGTAAGGAGGCCTCGATGCGACCTGCCCATCACCGAGGCCGAGCGCAAGTACTTCTGGCCGCTCGGTCGTCGTCCGGACGATCACCCCGGCCTGTCCGACCTCGGCCTGTGAGTGATCGCGACCGGAAAGAACCCCGCGACGCTCGAGGCGGCGCGTGCGAGCTTGCGCGGCATCGCCGAGGTCGTGGCTTCCGACTCCGGAGACGCGGCACAGATCGAAGCCCTCTTCGCTCGCGTGGCCAGGGAACGTGGCGGCCTCGACATCCTGTTGTCGAAAGCGGCGCTCCGCTCGAGTCTCGCCCCCTGGTCCGGCCAGAGGAGCTCGAGGAACGTGGTCCGGCGCCTCGAAATGACCGAGCGGAGACAGTGCAGGTAACAGCGGATGCCAAATCCCTGCACGATGGGCCAGGTGTGCAGCAGAACGTCCTTGCTCGTGATCAGTCCGGCGATCATGGCCCCACCCCTTCTCCCGGTAAGCAAAGCACGCGCCGTGCCATTGGCGTGCTCCGCTACTCATCCTCGGGCCGTGAGGGCCACGGGCAGCCCGGCGGGGCGTGCACCGATCGGTGCGCGATGATTCGACGACACCGCTGTCGAACGGGTGGACAACGCGCGCTGCGACCGGATCGCGCGCTCAGGTATCAGTCTTCGGCCGCTGGCTCGTCACTTCGCGGTACCATCGGGGATGGTGGAGCTGCGCCCAGCTCTTCGTCACCGTCCCGCGGATCATCGAGCGGAAGGTGCCCGGCTCGGCGGCGGTCCCCAGGTAGATGTGCCCGATGATCATCGCGAAGAACAAGCTGAACGCGACGTCGTGCAAGAGATAGCTCGCTTCGCGCAGCCGCTGGCCGAACCCGAGCGGAAACCACATCACCAGGCCGGTCGCGAGCAGACCGAGGGCGCCCAGCGCCGCCGCCCAGAAGAGCAGCTTCTGGCCCCCGTTGTACTTACCGACGTCGGCGTCCTCGTTGCGGTACTGGAAATATCGAAGCAGGCCCCGCGGCTTGAGGAACTCGCGGTCCGCCGGCGTCAGCTTCATTTGCGAGACCCACTGCCCGAACATGAGCACCGAGGCGGCCGCGAACGCGACTCCTGCCCACGGGTGGAGCACGCGGCAGACGTGCAGGCCGCCGAACAGATTCGCCAGGGAACCGAGGTAGGGCGTCCAGATGGGCAGCCCGGTGAACAGGCAGACGAAGAACGTCAGAGCGACGGTCCAATGGACCAGGCGAGCCGACAGCCGTTCGCGGACGATCTCGTCGCCGACGACGACGTCCTCGGTGCGGCGGGCGAGTGCCATCGCCGGGTCGCCCATGCCGTTCTGCGGCGGCCGATCGGTAAGCGCCATTCGTCTCATCGCGGCCCGTCTCCTTTCGTCTTCTCCGCGCCGTCGTTCCGCTTCCCGGGTTCGTCCTTCGGGCTTCCGCCGTCGGTCCTCGGCTCCTTCGGCCCGAAGGCGAGGTAGTGCCCCACCATGGCGAAGAAGGAGGCGGCGATCGCGAGAGCGCCCAGCGGCCGCAGCACGTTCTTCCAGAACCGTACGGCGCCCGGGACCTGGGGATCCTTGGGCAGGCCGTAC
>WNEY01001398.1_pt1 | contig 16989 bp, 15 predicted proteins | sample 5400531 | NCBI WGS metagenome assembly WNEY01 (sample SAMN13153338, study PRJNA577476) | soil metagenome | isolation source: 200 cm saprolite under Douglas fir tree site 1 | place: USA:California | collected 2015-04-18
ACTACTTCGAGGGGGGCGTCCGCAGCTCACGCGCCTACGCGCGGCTCGCGCGGGACGAGCTCGAGGGCGCCCTGGAGGACACGCGAATCGCCCTCGAGCGCGCCCGCGAAGCCGGTGATCCGCAGGCGGTCGTTCCCGAACTCTCGTCTGCGGTTTTCATTGTCACGGAGGCGGGGCTTCTCGACGAGGCGCGGACGATCGCTCAGGAGCTTCTCCCGCACCTCGGGGCCGTGGTCGTGCGGGTCTCGCTCGTCGTGGAGGCAGCTTGGGTCGCGGATCGCGTCGGCATCGTGGACGCGCTCACGAAGGTCGCCGACAGAGCCCTCTCTCGCACGAGTTGGACCGATGTGCTCCGGGCCCTGCTCGACAAGGACTTCGAGACCGCCGCCGATCTCTACGAAGCCATCGGCCTACTCGACACGGAGGCGTACGCGCGGCTTCAGGCGGCAGAGTGGCTTGCGTCGGAGGGCCGTCGCACCGAGGCAGACGTGCAACTGAAGCGGGCGCTCGCCTTCTACCGCTCCGTCGGCGCGACGCGCTACATCCGCGAGGGCGAGGCGCTGCTCGCCGCGGCCAGCTGATGAGCGCCGAGGAACCGCTTCCCGCCTGGAGCCTGCCGACGGAGGCCGTCGAGCGCATCGCCCTGCCGGAGGAATGGCCCGGGCAGATCACGCGCGAGTGGGCCTGGGGCGGGGCGACCGGCGCGGGCGTGCGGGTCTGCGTGCTCGACAGCGGCGTCGAGGCCGGCCATCCGCTGGTGGGCGACGTGCAGCAGTCGGTGGCGATCTCGATCGCGGGCGACGAGGTGATCGTGGAGGACAACGACACCGAGGGGGACCTCTGCGGACACGGGACCGCCTGCGCCGGCGTGATCCGCTCCCTCGCGCCCGAATGCGAGCTTGCGAGCGTGCGTGTGCTGGGCGCGGGCTTCACGGGGAGCGGAACCGTGCTGCTCGAGGGCCTGCGGTGGGCGATCGAGCAGGACTACGACGTGATCAACATGAGCCTCTCGACGACGAAGCAGAAGTTCGCGTCGCTCCTGCACGAGCTCGCGGACAGCGCATACTTCCGCCGCACGATGCTTATCGCCTCTGCGCACAACATGCCGGTCGAGAGCTATCCGTGGCGCTTCTCGAGCGTCATCTCGGTCGGGAGCCACGAGCAGGCTGATCCGCTCGCGTACTACTACAACCCGGCGCCGCCGGTCGAGTTCTTCGCGCGCGGCGTCGACGTCGAGGTCGCCTGGACGGGCGGCGGCCGGCTCGTCTGCACGGGGAACAGCTTCGCCACGCCGCACATCGCCGGCATCGCCGCGCTCGTCCTGTCGAAGCATCCCGAGCTGACGCCGTTCCAGCTGAAGAGCGTCCTCTACCTGACCGCGACCAACGTGGGAGGCGGCGCGTGAACGAGGACCTGCATGCTGCGGTGGCCGCCGGAGTCCTCGGCGCGGAGGAGAACTACGCCGCACTGCTGCGCTCGATCGTCGAGGTGGCACGCGCGATCTTCAAGGCCAAGGCCTCCTCGATCTTCCTGCTCGACGAGGAGAGCGACGAGCTCGTCTTCGAGGCGGTCGCCGGCGAGGGGTCCGAATCGCTCATCGGCCGGCGTTTTCCCTCGAGCACAGGGATCGCGGGCTTCGTCCTCGTCAGCCGGCAACCGCTGGTGATCGAGGATGTCCTCACCGATCCGCGCTTCTCGCGCGAGACGGCCGAGAGCACCGGCTTCGTGCCCAAGGGCCTGATGGCCGTGCCGCTCCTGCACGAGGAGCGCGCGCTCGGTGTGCTCGAGGTGCTCGACCGGCCGAAGGAGGCGAAGTTCACGCTGGCCGAGATGGAGCTGCTCGGCCTCTTCGCCAACCAGGCCGCGATCGCACTGGATCTCCTGGGTCGCGCTCGCCGGGCACAGACGGCGCTCGAGGGCGAGGCCGACCTTGGTGTGCTGGCGCGCGTCGCGGCGGCCCTCGAGAATCGACGGGACCCCGAGGACGGCTCCCGGGAGAGCGCGTTCAGGCTTCTCGCCGAGCTCGAAAAACTCCTCTGAGACGCAACGAGCCCGGGACAGGGCCCGGGCTCGTCGGGTCAGGCGGTAGATCCGCCAAAACTATGCGCGTCGCCTGTGCGCCTCGACGTCGTCTCCGTCTCCGACGTCCTCGTCCTTCTCCGTTGCCTCGTCGTCCGCGAGCGCGCGGCGCTTGTGCGCCTCGACGTCCTCGCTTTCCTCCGAATCGAACCGCTCTTCCTCTGTCATTTCATGCCTCCTTCTGGCAGGTCCTTTTACCGCTGACGTCAACTAGACGAGTGACCTCGCCGGTATCTTCCCTCGGCCCGCCTTTAAGGGCAACCGGCGTTGATGGGATGGTCCTCCGGTGGCGCGGGTCTTGAATCGGCTGCAGGAGGCTCGGCGCGCCTTCGCGGGCGTCGTCCACAACCCTGGGCTCCGCCGGCTCGAGTTGGCCTGGGCGTTCTCGATCGTCGGCAGCTGGGCCTACAGCGTCGCGGTCGTTGTGTTCGCATACGAGCAGGGCGGCGCGCGGGCGGTTGGGGTGGTGGGGCTCCTCCGGTGGGTCGCGGCGGGACTCGCTTCCCCCTTCGCCGCGATGCTCGGCGACCTGTACGACCGCCGCGTCGTGATGGTTGCCTCGGATCTCGTCCGGGCGGGGCTGATCGGCGCAGCCGCCGCGGCGATCTTCGCCGATGCGAGCCCGGCCCTGGTCTACGTCCTCGCCGGGCTGGTAAGCGTCGCGGGCACGCCGTTCCGTCCGTCCGAGGCCGCGTACACGCCCCTGCTGGCGGAGACGCCGGAAGAGCTGAGCGCCGCCAACGTCGTGGCGGCGGCGATCGAGAGCGTCGGCATCTTCGCCGGTCCCGCTCTCGGTGGGCTTCTGCTTGCGACGACAGATACGGGCGTGGTGTTCCTCGCGACCGCGGCGGCGGTAGTCGCGTCGGCGCTCCTGATCCTTCGGATCCCCGCGCCTGCCGGCAGCACGGCACCCGAGCGGCCTGCCGAAACCGTCTTGGAGGAGCTGCTGGCCGGCGTTCGATCGATCGCGCATGATCGTAAGGTCACCCTCCTCGTCGGGCTCTTCGCTGCCCAGACGTTCGTCGACGGGCTGCTCGGCGTGCTCATCGCAGTGATCGCGCTTTCGTTCCTCGACGCGGGCACGGCCGCGGTGGGATGGCTGAATGCCGCCTCGGGAATCGGCGGTGTCCTTGGCGCGGTCGTCGCAGGCGCTCTCGTCGGCCGCGGGCGGCTTGCCGCCGATTTCGGCGTGGGCGTCGTTCTGTTCGGGATCCCACTCGCGCTCGTGCCCGCGTGGCGCAGCGAATGGTCCGCACTCCTCCTGCTCGGCGTCGTCGGCATCGGAAACACGCTTGCCGACGTCTCGGGTACGACGCTCCTCCAGCGCTCGGCGCCCGACGCCGTTCTGGCCCGCGTGTTCGGCGTCCTGGAGAGTGTGCTGCTGCTGACGGTTGGCCTTGGCGCGATCGTGGCCCCGGTCCTGGTCTCAACCCTCGGCACCCGTGGCGCCCTTATGGTCGCCGGTCTGCTTCTTCCCGCGCTCCTCGTTCCTACCTGGCCCATGCTGCGTGCGATCGACCGTGACGCGCTCGTTCCGGTCGATCGGCTCGAGCGGTTGCGCACGATTCCGATCTTCACTCCGTTGCCGGAGGCGACGCTCGAGCAGCTGGCGCGGGCGCTGGTCCCGGTGGCGGTCGAGGCGGACGAGGAGATCGTTCGACAGTGCGAGCGCGGCGACCGCTTCTACGTCGTCGATTCCGGCACGGTCGACGTCTTCGTCGACGGCGCGCGGGTGGCGACCCTCGGCGCCGGCGACCACTTCGGGGAGATCGCGCTCCTCCGCGAAGTCCCACGGACGGCGACGGTGCGCGCCCGCGAGGCTGCGATGCTGCTTGCTCTCGAGCGCGACGATTTCATTCCGGCGGTGGCGGGCTACGCGGCGAGCCTCGCATCGGCGAACGCCGTGATCGGCATGCGCCTCGGCCCTGCGCGCGCCGGTATCGTCCGGGCCTAGACGGGCTCGCGGCTCGGGAGCGACCCCACTCGGCTCGCGATCACCGTGTGAGCCACCTTTGCACTGTCCGGATGGCCGGTGACGGCGGTGATGAATTCATCCCGTTCGAGCGCCAGCAGGTCGACGTCGGTCCGTGCCGTGACGGTTGCGGTACGGGGCACGTCGCGAAGGAGGGCGATCTCGCCGAAGGAAGCTCCTGCGCGCAGCGGCTCGACTGCTCGCCCGTCCACCCGAACGTCAACCTCGCCCTCAGCCACGATGTAGAAGCTGTCGCCGTGCTCTCCCTGCCGAACGATCTCCTCGCCCGCGGGGACGTGCACGGCACGGAGTTCGCGTGCAAGCTGCTCGAGGGTGGCAGCCGGGAGCGGCCGAAAGATCGAGATCCGCCGGAGCAGGTCGAGATGAGGCGGCGTGCTCGCAACACTTGCGTCCAGAGCACGCAGACGCGCCCACGCCAGGAGGGCGACTATCGGAAGTGCCGCGCCCGTCGCCGCCAGGGCGCCACGGTTTCCGAGACCGTCGATCAGCGCTGGTGCGAGGATAGCGCCGAGGCCGAGCGTTCCAACGAAGACGCTTTGGACGACTCCCATCACGCGAGTTAGGACCTCGTCGGGCACGGCTCGCTGCAGGAGCGTCAGGCCTGCGACGTCGACGATCGTGATGCCCAAGCCGACGAGCCCGAGCAGAACGAGAGCGGGCCCCGTGTGCGGCAGGACCGCGATGAGGGCGATCGGAGTCCCGGCGAGCACGAGTCCCAGGCCGAAGCCGGAGGCAAGGCGTGGGTGGGCGAGCAGCGCGACCGCGGCAAGGCCTCCGAGAAGACCGCCGACGCCGATTGCGGAGTTGAGGAAGCCGATTCCCGCCTTCCCAAGGTCGAGCACCTCGAGCGCGAGCACGACGACCAGGACGTTGAGCGCCCCGGCGGCGAGCGTCTGGAAGCCGTAGAGCCCGATGATGAGGCGGAGCCGCCCATCGCGCAGCACCGTCCGGAAGCCGGCGAAGGCCTCGTCCAGGAAGGCGCCGCGCAGCGCGATGGGCTCGACGGCGCGATCGGCGCGCACTCCAGCGAGGAGGAGCGCCGCGAGCAGGAACATGCCTGCCGTCAGGGCGAAAACGGTGTCAGTGCCCGTCGCCGCGAGAAGCAACCCGCCGGCCGCGGGCCCGATGAAGAGACCGACGCTCTCGACCGTTGTCAGAACGAGGTTCGCGGCCGTCAGTTCCAGGGGCGTGCGCGCCAAGAGCGGCAGCAACGCTGCCTGTGTGGGTCTGAACGTCGATTGCAGGAGACCCACCAAGCTCGCAAGCCCGTAGACGATCCCCGCCGGTGCGTTCGTGAAGGCCGCCAGCGCCGCGCCCGCGATTGTCAGGCTGCGGGCGACGTTGATTCCGACGATCACGCGCTCGCGGGGATAGCGGTCGCCGAGCATCGCGCCGAACGGGGCGGCGAAGAAAGCCGGTAGCAGGCGCAACAGTCCGACCAACCCGACCGCGCCTGGCCCGCCGCGCTCGTAGGCGTAGAACGCCAGCGTGACGATGAACATCCAGTAGGCAGAGACGGTTCCACCCCACGAGATCTCGACGCGACGGAGGTTCGGGTTCGTGAAGACCGAAGTGAACGCTCGGCGCGACTCCTCGAGCGGCCCGCGAAAGCTGCCCAGCATCGGTCGATCGTAATCGGCCTTACGTTTCTTCGGAGGCGAGGGAAGATAGAAGCCTCCAGCGCCGTCTAGAATGAGAACACGCCGGATCTCATCCGGCGCCGAAAGGAGGAGTAGTGGACGAAGAGAAGACACCGACGACCACCGATACAGAGGACGTCGAGGCACACGGGAATCTCGATCGCCAGGACGTCGAGGCACACGGGAGTCTCGATCGCCCCGTCGACGAGCGCGAGGCGGCGAGTGACGAGCCGGACGTCGAGGCACACGGGCAGCTCGATCGCCCCGTGGATCGGCCAGTAGATTAGGCGCAGTCAGTCGGTTTAGGTTGTGTCGGGGCGGCTCTCGGCCGCCCCGACTGTTGCTGTCAGCCGGTTGTTGCGCCGCCTACGGCTGCGGCTCGGACCTCGACCGTCGGCGGCTCGACGGCCGACTCCTCGATCACGAGCGTGCGCGCGTCCGCGTCCACGGTTGCGGTGACGCCGAGCGGGATCGTGCAGAGATGGTCTCCGTGCCCGAGCGGCAGGTTGTGCACGATCGGCACGCCGAGCGGCACCAGATGGTGCTCGAAGACGTCCTCCATCGAGCGGCTGCGCAGCCACGGCTCGGGTTGCCGGTGCTCTTCGCACTCGTACATCTCGCCGATCACAACGCCGGCGACTCGGTCGAGCTTCCCCCCGCTTCGTAGCTGCGTCAGGATCCCGTCGACGTACCACGGCGGGCAGTGCACGTCCTCGAAGAAGAGGATGCAGCCGTCGAGCTCCACTTCCCACGGCGTCGCCAGCGTCTCGCGCAGGAGCCACAGACACCCGCCCACGAGAAGCGCCGTTGCCCGTCCCGTCCCGATCGCGCCGATGTAGGGATCGTCGGGCCGCGCGGGCAGTTCTCCCAGCGGCTCGGCGTCGGTGAGGGTGCGCAGGAAGCGCTCCTTCGACCAGTCGCCGCGCTTCGCGCTGCCCATGCCGGTGAACCCCGGGCCGTAGAACGTGACGAGGCCCGTCCGCTGGCGGATGGCGACGTGGAGGGCGGTCACGTCGGAGTAGCCGACGAGTGGCTTCGGGTTCGCCGCGATGACGTCGAAGTCGAGGTGCGGGATGACCTGCGATGCGCCGTAGCCGCCCCGCAGCAGCTGAATCACGTCGACGTTCGAATCCGCGAACAGGGCGTTGAGATCCTCGGCCCGCCGGCGAGCATCCCCGGCGACGTAGTCGTCGCGCGCGTACACGCCCTCCGCAAGCTTGACGCGGTACCCGCGCTCCTCGTACCAGCGAACGCTGCGGTCGATCTCCGAGCGCTCTTCGAAGGGGCTCGACGCGGCGGCGACCCCGATCGTGCCACCCGGCGGAAGCGGCCGTGGCTTCATGCCGCGATCCTAGACCCCCGCTAAGGGCCGGAGGCTAGTGCAGGCGAAGCCGCACTAGCCGCAGGCCGAACTGACGCAGGCGGGGACGCGACAGCGCCACCGCCTGCGGGAGCGAACCGTCGCTCACCGAACCCCGTAGAAGCGCGCGGGCTTCGCCCGCACGCGTTCCCCCGCGAAGCGGGCGTTGCGTCAGTCCAACTTCGCCATCACGTGCTTGATCTGCGTGTAGTCCTCCAGCGAGTACGTCGAGAGGTCCTTGCCGTAGCCGGACTGCTTGTAGCCGCCGTGCGGCATCTCGCTCACCAGCGGGATGTGGTCATTGATCCAGACCGTCCCGAACTGGAGCTTCCGCGCGGCGTTGAGCGCGCGGCCGATGTCACGCGTCCACACCGACGCCGCGAGCCCGTACTGGACGTCGTTCGCCCACGCGATCGCCTGGTCGTCGTCGCCGAAGCGCTGCACGGTCACGACGGGGCCGAAGACCTCGCGTTGGACGATCTCGTCCTCCTGTCCGACGTCGACGACCACCGTCGGCTTGACGAAGAAGCCGCGGTCGCCGTTCGTGCCGCCTCCCGTGAGGATCGTCGCGCCCTTCGCACGGTCGAGGAAGCCCAGCACCCGATCCTGCTGCGCCTTGGAGATCACCGGGCCCATCTCGATCTCGTCGCCTTCGGCGGGGTCGCCGACGTGGAGCGACTCGACTGCCGAGACGAGCTCCTCCAGCAGCTTGTCGTAGATCTTCGGGCCCGCGACGACGCGTGAGGCTGCCGTGCAGTCCTGCCCCGAGTTCCAGTAACCGCCGATCTTGATCCCCTCGGCCACTGCGGCGGGGTCGGCATCGTCGAAGACAACCACCGGCGCCTTGCCCCCGAGCTCGAGGTGCACCCGCTTGAGGTTGTCCGCCGCGGTGCGCGCGATGATCTTCCCGGTCTCGACGTCGCCGGTGAGCGAGATCATCCGCACATCGGGGTGCTTCACGATCGCCTCGCCGGTCGGCACACCGTCGCCGGTGACGACGTTGAGGACGCCCGCGGGCAGGATGTCTGCCGCGAGCTGCGCGAAGCGCAAGGTCGTCAGAGGCGTCTGCTCCGAGGGCTTCAGAACCTGGACGTTGCCCGCGGCCAGGGCAGGGGCGACCTTCCAGACGGCCATCATCAGCGGGTAGTTCCAGGGCGCGATCCCGCCGACCACCCCGATCGGCTCGCGCCTGAGCCACGACGTGTACCCGCGCATGTACTCGCCCGTCGCCTTGCCCTCCAGCACCCGCGCGGCCCCGGCGAAGAAGCGCAGGTTGTCCGCGCAGACGGGCATTTCGTCCTTTGCGTAGGAGAGCGGCTTGCCGACGTTCTGGGACTCGAGCTCGGCCAGCTCGTCGGCGTGCTCGTCGATCGCGGCTGCGAGCTTCAGGAGCATCTCCGCCCGCTCGCCGGGAGTCGTCTCCAGCCATTCCGGGAGCGCCTTCTTCGCAGCCTGGACAGCGCGGTCGACGTCCTCGGCGCCGGCGCGCGGGACCTCGGCGATCGTCTCGCCGGTGGCCGGGTTCAGCACCTCCATGGTCTCGCCGCCTGAAGCGTCGACCCACTCCCCTCCGACGAGGTTCTGGTGCTTGGACACGGTGGTGCTCATGGCTACCTCCTTCGCAGAATGCCGGTGTCGCGCGTCAGGCGTTGCGCGATCGTCACCGGAACCACGGTCATGACTATCACGAAAAAGACGACGACGTTCACCTGCGGGAGCTCCACGCCGCGCTGGAGGTTGCCGAGGATCCAGATCGGCAGCGTGTTCTGAGCCCCGGCGGTGAACGTCGTCACGATCACCTCGTCGAACGATAGGGCGAACGCGAGCAACGCGCCGGCGACGAGCGAGGTCGAGACGACGGGGAGTGTGACGAAGCGGAATGTCTGCCAGCCGTCCGCGCCAAGATCCATCGACGCTTCGGTCAGCGACGTCTGCGTGCGCCTCAGCCGCGCGACGACGTTGTTGTAGACGATCACGATGCAGAACGTCGCGTGCCCGATCACGATCGTCCATAGCGACGGGGTGATGTGGTGCAGGGGATTGTTCGAGAAGAACGAGTTGAGCGCGATGCCCGTCACCACACCGGGCAGCGCGATCGGCAGGACCAGCAGGAATGTGATCGCATTGCGTCCGAAGAAGCGAAACCGGCTGACAGCCGTTGCCGCCGCGGTGCCGAGGACGAGCGCGAAGGCGGTCGCGAGCCCCGCAGCCTTCAGGGAGAGCACGAGCGCGTCGCGGGCCTCCTGGTTGTTCCACGCCTCGTGGAACCACTTGGTGCTGAAGCCGGCGATCGGCCAGCTCTGGATGTTGGACGAGTTGAAGGCGTAGACGCAGATGAGGACGAGCGGGACCCACAGGAAGAGGACGACGAGGAGCGCCCAGAGACCGAGGGACAACCGTGTGACGCGCGTCTCCACTACAGGGCCTCGAACGCGCCCACCCGCTTCGCGAGCGTGAGGTAGATCGCCATCACGACGAGCGGAACCGTCGCGTATGCCGCCGCAAACGGAAGGTTGTTCGTCAGCCCGAGCACGTTGCGGTAGATGACGTTCCCGATGAAGTCCACGTTCCCGACGAGGGAGGGGGTGATGTAGTCGCCGAGCGTCAGCGAGAACGTGAAGATGGAGCCGGCCGCGAGCCCGGGCAGCGCGAGCGGTAGGACCACGCGCCGGAACGTCGTCCAGCTGCGAGCCCCTAGATCACGCGAGGCCTCGAGGTACGAGTCCGGAATGCGTTCGAGCGCCGCGTAGACGGGCAGGATCATGAACGGGAGCCAGATGTACGAGAACACGATCCACATGGCGGTGTTCGTGAACGCCCAGCTCTGGTGTGGGAGTCCAACGTTCCCGAGCGACCAGTTGAGCGCGCCGTCGGGGCTGAGGATCAGCCGCCAGGCGTAGATGCGCGCGAGATAGCTCGACCAGAGCGGGAGCAGGACGAGCACGAAGAGCAGCGTTCGCGCGCGGGGAGAGGCGATCCGAGCCATGAAGTACGCGAACGGGAATGCGATGACGGCGTCCGTCACGGTCACCGCCGCCGCCATCCAGATCGTCCGGAACGCGATCTTCCGATAGGTCGAGTCGTGGATGACCGTGTCGAAGTTCGACCACGTCCAGACGTGGACGAGCTTGCCGGTGAACGCGTCGATGCTCCAGAACGCGGACACGAACAGGACCGCAAGGGCCGCGAGGTAGAAGATCACCATCCAGCCGAGCGGCGGCACGAGCAGCGCGAGCGCTCGCAGCCAGGGCCGTCGCCACAACGCCGCCGAGAGGCGGCGGCGGACCGTCCAGCGCGGACGGCCCGCCTCGTACGCCTGCGAGGTCACTAGCTCTTGATGTCAGTCCAGGCTTGCTGCCACTTGGAGTAGTCCATGCAGTTGCTCTTGCCGTTGCCGCAGTCCTTCACCGGCGTTTTCCAGAACTTGATCGAGTTGAAGTACGCGGCAGAAGCGTTCGCGTGATACTGCGCGCACGCGCCCTTGGACAGCTTGTCCATGATCGCGCATGCCTTCGTGTTGGCGGGAGTCTCGCCGAAGGAGATCGCCTGCTGGGCTTGCACTTTCGGCGTCGACACCCACTTGATCCACTCCACTGCACAGTTCGGATGCTTCGCCTTGGACGAGATCATCCACGTGTCCGCCCAGCCGGTCGCACCCTCCTTCGGGATCAGGTCCTTCACCGGCGCTTTCGCGCCCTGGAGTGTGATCGTCTGGTAAGGCCACGACGCGCCGACGACAGCGCTGCCGTTCTTGAACAGATCGATCTCGTCTCCCGCCGAGGCCCAGTACTTCTTGACGAGCGGATGCTGCTTCTTCAGCAAGGCAACCGTCGCCTTGAACTGCGCATCCGTCAGCTCGTATGGGTCGGTGATCCCGAGCGACGGCTTCGTCTTCGAGAGATAGAGCGCGGCATCCGCGATCTGGATCGGATTGTCAGGCACGGTGATCTTGCCCTTGAACTTCGAGCTGTAGAGCACTCCCCACGTGTTCGGCGCGGGCTTGACCTTCTTCGTGTTGTAGAGCAGGGTGTTCGGGCCCCACTGCAACGAGATTCCGTAGTGGACTCCCTTTACCGTGTTGTGCCCGGGGGACTGCAGCTGCGGGATGAAGTTCTTGAAGTCGGGGATCAGGTTTGGGTCGATCGGCTTGACATCCTTGCCCAAGATCAGGCGCAGGCTCGCGTCGCCGGAGGCCGACACCGCGTCGTACTGCCCGGTGCGCATCAGGGTCACCATCTCGTCGGAGGAACCGCCGTACTTGGCGTGGACGTTGCATCCGGTTTTGTTCTTGAACGGCTTCACCCACTGCGGCTGGGTGTAGCCCTCCCACGCGATCAGGTTGAGGGTTCCTTCACCCTTTCCGATCTTCGTGATCGTCGAGGGGCTTGCTGCGCTGGAGCTGACTCCCGACGCCGGCACGCACAACGCCGCGGTGATCGCCGCCGCGAGCACGTGGATCCTGCGAATACGCCTCATGCTGTTCCTCCTGGTTCGATCTCGAAGGTGTGTTCGGGACGCCACTCCAGGCGCACCCGCTTGCCCCTGGTCTCGAGCGCCTCGTTCGAGGAGGTCTCGAGGTTCTGCTTGACGACGGTGAGCTCGCCCCCGGAGTCGAGCTCGACGACATATCTCGTGAACATTCCGACGTAGATCACGTCGCGGATCCGGCCCGACTCGACCGTGCCTCCGCTCGACGCGTCTTCGCCGACGTCGAGCATGTGGATCTTCTCCGGGCGAACCGTGAAGCGCCTCCCGTCGCGCTCGAGCACGTTCGAGACGCCGACGAAGCCGGCCACGAACTCGGTCGCGGGCCGTTCGTAGACGTCCGCCGGCGCGCCGACCTGCTCGATCCGACCCTCGTTGAAGACCGCGAGGCGGTCGCTCATCGTGAGCGCCTCCTCCTGGTCGTGCGTGACGTAGATGAACGTGATGCCGACGTCGCTGACCTCGCGCTGAATGCGCTTCAACTCGATCTGCATCTCCTGGCGGAGCTTCAGGTCGAGTGCGCCCAGCGGCTCGTCGAGAAGCAGGACCTTCGGCGTGTTCACGAGGGCGCGCGCAAGCGCGATGCGCTGCCGTTGACCACCGGAGAGCTGGATCGGCTTGCGGTTCCCGAGCTCGGGCAAACGCACGACCTTCAGGATCTCGTCCACGCGCCGCCGGCGCTCCGCACCCGGTACGTGCTTCACGCGGAGCCCGTAGGCGATGTTGTCCGCGACCGTCATGTGCGGGAAGAGGGCGTAGTCCTGGAAGACGGTGTTGACGTCACGTTCGTACGGCGCTCGGTTCGTGACGTCCACGCCGCGGAGCTCGACGCGTCCTTCGTCGGGGCGCTCGAAGCCGGCGATCAGCCGCAGAGTCGTCGTCTTGCCCGAGCCGGAGGGGCCGAGGAGCGTGAAGAACTCACCTGCTTCGATCTCGAGGTCCACGCGATCGACGGCGACGACGTCACCGTAGGTCTTGCGCACGCCGAGAAGCCGTACGTCCACCGCTGAGGGGATCTTCACCGAGACCGGAGGGGTCTCAGGCAGCGCCTGCGTCGCCAAGCGATTCCTCCAGCAGGTCGAGTCCGCGCTCGAGGAGCGCGTCGTCGATCGTGAGCGGCACGAGGATGCGGATGACGTTCCCGTAGATGCCGCATGAGAGCAGGACGAGCCCGCGTTCGCGCGCGGCCGCGGTGACCTGGGACGCAAGATCCGGCATCTTCTCCGCGAACTCAATCGCGAGCATCGGCCCGAGTCCCCGCACCTCGCCGAGCAAGTGGCTCTGAGCCACAAAGTCCTCGAGGCGAGCTCGGATGCGCCTCCCGAGCTCTTCGGCACGCTCGCGGAACTGGTCCGTGCGAACTTCGTTGAGCACTGCGATCGCTGCCGCACAGGCGACCGGGTTGCCCCCAAACGTGCCGCCGAGACCACCTGGAGGTACGGCGTCCATCAGTTCGGCCCGGCCCGTCACGCCTGCCAGCGGGAGGCCGCCCCCGAGCGATTTGCCCGTGACCATCAGGTCTGGCTCAACGCCGTAATGCTCGATCGCCCAGACTGGACCTGTCCGCCCGACACCTGACTGCACCTCGTCGTCCACGTAGAGAATCCCGTGTTGCTCGCAGATCTTCTTCAGCCGCGGCGGGAAGTCGTCGGGCATCGGGATGAACCCGCCCTCCCCCTGGACGGGCTCGAGCACGACGCACGCGACATGTCCCGGATCGATGTCCTGCTTGAACAAGTGGCTCAGAGCCACAAGCGCGTCATCGGAGGTCACGCCCCGGTACGGATACGGGGCAGGGGCGCGGTACACCTCCGGCGCGAACGGGCCGAAGCCTTGCTTGTAGGGGACGACTTTGGCCGTCAATGCCATCGTCAGATTGGTGCGGCCATGGAAGGCATGGTCGAACGCGACGACCGCGGGACGTCCGGTTGCCACGCGCGCGATCTTGACCGCGTTCTCGACTGCCTCGGCCCCGGAGTTGACGAGCAGCGACTTCGTCTTCGCGTCGCCGGGCCACGTCTCGTCGAGCAGCCGGCACACGTCGACGTACGGCTCGTACATCCCGACCATGAAGCACTGATGGAGATAACGGTCGACCTGCTCGTGGATCGCCGCAGCGGCGAAGCCGTGGCCCGTGTTCTGGCAGCCGAGGCCGCCCGCGAAGTCGACGTACTCGCGGCCGTCTAGGTCCCAGAGTCGTGCGCCGTCCGCGCGCTCAACGACGAGCGGGGTGGTTGCGATGCCGCGCGCGACGTAGCGCTCGCGATCTGCGATGACCTGTTCCGACGCTGTGCGCTCGCGGACGGCCATCAGGGACGCAGGATCTCGTCAGCCGCGCGCTGACCCGTCTCCACGGCGCCTTCGAGGTATCCCTGGTTGTCCTGCGACGTGTGCTCGCCGCAGAAGTGGCAATTCCCCTGCCGCACCTTCTCCATTCCGGAGAACTTCGTGTACTGCCCGACCTTCCAGTACGAGTACGAGCCCTTCGTCCACGGATAGGCGGTCCAGAAGTCGACCGTGGCGCGGCCGCTCCAGTGGTCGGAGACGACGATGCGAGCAGGGTCGAAGAGCGGCTGCAGCTGGGACATGAACTGCTGTGCGCGCGACGCGGGTGTTCCCTTGCCGAAGCTCGCCCCGATCGTCCCCCCGGTGTAGTCGACGAGGATTCCCTTCCCGGTGCCGCCGCCCTGGGCGCGGGAAACCTCCCAGGTGTTCTGGTAGCCGGTGTCGGCGTAGGTGTTGCCGTTGTTCCCCGCGCCGTACCAGAAGCGGTCGTTGAACTCGACATGCAGCTTCGAGTTCGTTCCCATCGCCAGCTCCTTGATCGCCGTGACCTTGAGCGGCTCGAAGCCCGCCTTCGAGTAATTCACGGCACGAAGGAGCGAGAACGGCAATGCCAGCACGACGTGGTCGACGGTCACGGTCAGCGTGCCGGAGTCTCGACTGAACGTCAGCGTGAACGAACCGCCGGCGTTCTGCTTGATCGCCGTCAGCGCCGTGGCGAGCGAGATCTGCCCGGCGAGCGCGTCGCCGAGCCGCTTCGCAACCTGATCGTTGCCTCCGCGTACGTGGTACTTCTCGTTCGACGCGCCGAAGACGCGAAACTGGCCCTGGCCGCGGTAACCGAGCAGGTAGAGCAGGTTGAGGGAGCTCTGCTCGCTGCACTCGGCGCCGTACTCGATGTTGTACGCGATATTGAGCACGCGGCCCAGGTTCGACGTCGAGCCGCCGTTTGGCACGGTCTCGTCAAGCCACTGGATGATCGACATGTGGTCGAGCTCAAAGCCGCGCGGGGTGGAGAGGTTCCAGAGCGTCGGGTAGCTCGCGGCGACGACGTCCTTGTGCAGCTTCTGGTAGATGCCGTTCAGGTCGACGACGAGCTGTGAGTACGGGTACTTGCGGCTATTGACGTAGAAGAAGTCCTCGGTTCCGTTCGGCTCTGCCTGGAGGAGGTTGTCGAGGTCGAGGCCGAGCTCCTGCGCCAGATGGCGGAGCTGCGTATGCCCCTGGTCGATGAGCTCGCCGCCGTGCTCCGCGACCAGCGGGTCGAAGTCGTGGATCGTGAAGCAGCGGCCGCCGATGCGACTCGACGCTTCGTAGACCTGCGCGTTCAGGCCGGCCTGCTTGAGCCGGTAGGCACACGTGAGCCCGGCGAGACCGGCGCCGACGACCGCGATGCTCGGCTGCGTCGCGCCGTACGCCACCTTGGCGAAGCGGCCCATCGTCCCTACGCCGGCCATCGCAATTCCTACGGCTGTCGTTCGCTTCAACAGCTCACGCCGCGTCGTCCGAGCTTCGACGACATCGGCATAGGCCTCCTCGACGCGCTGCGCCAGCGGTGTGCGGGCCATTTGGCTCCTCCCCGGGTCGCTTGCGGGGGAGCATCCAACATTCGCATTGCGAGTTCAAGTACGGGCCTGCGTTGACCGAATGCGTACCGCGTGGTACGAATCGCCTCGCTTTGCGTAGAGCGATCGCCCAGCAGGCGTCTGCAGTCGTGGAACCTCGCCGCGGGCCAATCAGCGCCCCGCGTCGGATCGACGCGCTCGACCAGGGCATCATCGAGGCGCTGCAGAGAAACGGCCGCGAGTCGTTTCGAGCGATTGCCTCGCGCCTCGGGGTGTCGGAGGGGACCGTGCGAGCCAGGTACGCCAGGCTCTGCGGCGACGACATCCTCCAGGTCGTTGGCGTCACGAACCCACTCGGGCTCGGCTTCGAGCAGGCGCTCATCGGCGTCAAGACCGCCGGCTCGCCGCAGCCGGTCGCGGACGAGATCGCAAGCTGGCTCGAGGCCGACTACGTCGTCGTGACGGCCGGCCAGTATGACCTCGTCGTGGAGGTCGTCGCCGCCGACCGCCGCGAGCTCCTGGAGCTGACGGACCGGATGCGCGCACTCGACGGCGTCGTCTCCACAGAGACGTTTCTGTACCTGCAGATGGTGAAGCAGCTGTACGACTGGGGCACGCGGGTGGGCGAGGCCGGGTGACGATCGAGGCTCCGACCACGCTGGACCTCCAGCGCGCCGCGCGCGAGCACCTCTGGCTCCACTTCACGCGAATGGGCGGCTACCGCGACGCGGACGTGCCGATCATCGTCCGCGGCGACGGCTGCTACCTCGAGGACGCGAACGGGAAGCGCTATCTCGACGCGCTCGCCGGCCTCTTCTCCGTCAACATCGGCTACGGCTTCGGCGAGGAGATGGGCGAGGCTGCCGCGGCGCAGATGCGCGAGCTGCCGTTCTACACCAACTGGTCGTACGCCCATCCTCGCGCGATCGAGCTCGCCGCAGAGGTCGCGTCGCTCGCGCCCGGCGATCTCAATCGCCTCTTCTTCGTCTCGGGCGGCTCCGAAGCGGTCGAGTCGGCCTGGAAGCTCGCGCGCCAGTACTACACCGCTCGCGGCGAGGGCCGACGCTGGAAAGCCGTCTCGCGCCACATCGCGTATCACGGAACGACGATGGGCGCCCTGTCGATCAACGGCATCCCCTCACTGCGCGAGCCATTCGAGCCGCTGGTGCCGGAAGTCGTGCACGTCCGGAACACGAACCGCTTCCATCGCCCACTCGAGGAGACGGAGGCGGAGTTCACGGCCCTCCTGCTCGACGAGCTCGAGCACACGATCGAAGCGACCGGTCCCGAGACGATCGCCATGGTGATCATGGAGCCGGTGCAGAACGCCGGGGGTGCGTTCACGCCGCCGGAGGGGTACTGGCGCGGCGTCCGCGAGCTGTGCGACCGCTACGGCATCCTGCTCTGCGCCGACGAGGTGATCACGGCCTTCGGACGCCTCGGTGCGTGGTTCGGATCGGAGCTCTACGACATCCGGCCCGATCTGACCACGATCGCGAAGGGCCTGTCCTCGTCGTACGCGTCGATCGGTGCGGTGGTCGCAAGCGACCGCGTGATGGAGCCCTTCATGCAGGACACGAGCAT
>WNEY01006124.1_pt1 | contig 16976 bp, 14 predicted proteins | sample 5400531 | NCBI WGS metagenome assembly WNEY01 (sample SAMN13153338, study PRJNA577476) | soil metagenome | isolation source: 200 cm saprolite under Douglas fir tree site 1 | place: USA:California | collected 2015-04-18
GTGCTTGATAGGCACGCTTCGCGGCCGGGGTCCCGCGCGCCCGGGTGAGGCCGCGGAGCGGACGGAGAGAGGAAGATGAGCAAGGCCGGCGGCGAATCCAAGAACACGCTCTACTGCTCGTTTTGCGGCAAGAGCCAGCACGAAGTCCGCAAGCTCATTGCCGGACCGACCGTCTTCATTTGCGACGAGTGCGTCGAGCTGTGCATGGACATCATCCGCGAGGAGAACAAATCCTCGCTGGTGAAGTCGCGCGACGGCATTCCGACGCCGAAGGAAATCCGCAAGGTGCTCGACGACTACGTGATCGATCAGGATCACGCCAAGAAAGTGCTCTCGGTCGCGGTGCATAACCACTACAAGCGGCTCAACCACGCCACCAAGCACAGCGACGTGGAGCTTGCGAAATCGAACATCCTGCTGATCGGGCCCACGGGCTCGGGCAAGACGCTCCTTGCGCAGACGCTCGCACGCATCCTCGACGTGCCGTTCACCATGGCCGACGCGACGACGCTCACCGAGGCGGGCTATGTCGGCGAGGACGTCGAGAACATCATCCTGAAGCTGTTGCAGTCGGCCGACTACAACGTCGAGCGCGCGCAGCGCGGCATCGTCTATATCGACGAGATCGACAAGATTTCCAGAAAGTCCGACAACCCCTCGATCACGCGCGACGTCTCCGGCGAGGGCGTGCAGCAGGCGCTCCTCAAGATCATGGAGGGCACCGTCGCCTCGGTGCCGCCGCAAGGCGGACGCAAGCACCCGCAGCAGGAATTCCTGCAGGTCGACACCACGAACATCCTGTTCGTTTGCGGCGGCGCGTTCGGCGGCCTCGACAAGATCATTTCCGCGCGCGGGCGCGGCACCTCGATCGGCTTCGCGGCGAAGGTCTCGGCCCCCGAGGACCGCAAGCCCGGCCTCGTATTCCGCGACGTCGAGCCCGAGGATCTGCTCAAATACGGCCTGATCCCGGAATTCATCGGCCGGCTGCCGGTGATCGCGACGTTGGAAGACCTCGACGAAACGGCGCTCAAGCGCATCCTGATCGAGCCGAAGAACGCGCTGGTGAAGCAGTATCAGCGCCTGTTCGACATGGAAAACGTCGACCTCACCATCCACGAGGACGCGCTGACCGCGATCGCGCGCAAGGCGATCGAGCGCAAGACCGGCGCGCGCGGCCTGCGCTCGATCATGGAAGGCATCCTGCTCGACACCATGTTCGACCTGCCGAGCCTGGAGGGCGTCGAGGAGATCGTGATCGGCCGTGAGGTGGTCGAGGGCGGGGCGCGCCCGCTTTACATCTACGCCGACCGCGCGAGCGACGCCGGAGCGCCGGCGAGCGCTTGAAGCGCCTTCGCCTTTCGTACCTTTAAGCCGGAGAAACGATAAAGCCCGCGCGCGGGAAGTGCACGAGCACTTCGCCGACCGTTTCGTCTTGGCGGCGGATGGCGATCTCGTCCGCCGACGAGGCGACGATTTCGCCGACGACCGGAACGCGGCCGGAATCGTCGGGCGTCACCTTCACCCGCTGACCGAGCTTGCGGCCGGCGGGATCGTGGGGATCGGCGGCGGGGGTAAGCTGCGGTTCTGCGGCCTTCGCGACTTGCAGCGCTTCGGCGGCCTTCATCGGCGTTGCTTGGCCGTGGCCGATGGCGGCCATTCGCGCCATCCACTGCATAATGCGCGGATATTCGTTGAGCGGCGACGTTTCCTTCGCGCAGTTCCGCGCGATGAACCAGGCGGGGTGATAGGCGGCGAGATCGGCGAGGCTCGCCTGTGGGCCGAGCAGGAACGGCTTTGATTTCAGCATGTCCTCGAGCGCGCCGAACTGGGCGCGAAGCTGATCGACGAGAATCGGACGCGCCGCTTTCAGCCGCGCCGCGTTCACTTCGCGCCCGGCCATTTCGCTGCGATCCTTCTCGAAGCCGGCTGGAAGCTTGTCGCCCATTTCGCCCAAGGCGACGCCGACTGCGGCGTTGAACAGGGATTTCTCCGCCCACCCGGTGACGGCGTGGGCGAGCCCCGCTTCGCCGTTCGGATAAAGGCTCGGCGCCGGAAAACGCCGCTCGACCTCGCGCAGGATGCAAAGCGTGTCGCAGAAAATGTCGGCGCCGATCTGCAGTACCGGCGTGCGGCGATAGCCGCCCGTCAGCGGCATCAATTCCGGCTTCGGCATGACGAATGGAATATGCACCGAGCGCCAGGCAATGCCCTTCAGCCCGAAGGCGAGGCGCACCTTCTCGGCATAGGGCGACATCGGATAATGATGCAGGATGATTTCGGACATGTCGGCGCCCTTCATAATCCACTTTTGGCTGATGTCCTTAACAGGCGATTCCGCTCCGAATGGCCGGCGGGGACCGAAACGGCCAGCAGGCCCCCAAATAGTTGGGAACTAGCGTTTTTCCGCTCCTTGACACTCCCATGGTGCATCGCCACCTAATGGCCGACCAACGATTCCGGCAGGATTCTCCAGGAACTCTACCCGTAACGCGCCGTTTCCTTTCGGCGAGTAGACTTCTTCCGGCACTGAAGAAAGGTAGGGTCGTATGAACGCCCCCAAACCGCGTCCTCCGCTCACTCCTGGCGCGAGCCAGGCCTTTCCCGTGCTTCCGCTGCGGGACATCGTCGTATTCCCGCACATGATCGTGCCGCTTTTCGTCGGGCGCGAGAAGTCGATCCGTGCGCTCGAAGAGGTGATGCGGAACGACACCTACATCCTGCTCGCGACCCAGATGAATGCGGGTGACGACGAGCCGGCGAAGGACGCAATCTATCAGGTCGGCACGCTGGCGCAGGTGCTGCAGCTCCTGAAGCTGCCCGACAACACCGTCAAGGTGCTGGTCGAGGGCGTCGAGCGCGCAAAAATCAGCAAATACACCGATCGGACGGAGTTTTTCGAGGCCGAGGCCGCCACGCTTGCGAGCGAGATCAAGAACCCGGTCGAGGTCGAGGCGCTCGCGCGCTCGGTTGTCACCGAATTCGAGAGCTATGTGAAGCTCAACAAGAAGGTTTCGCCCGAAGTCGTCGGCGTGATCTCGCAGGTCGAGGATCACTCGAAGCTGGCGGATACGATCGCCTCGCATCTGGCGGTGAAGATTCCCGAAAAACAGGCCGTCTTGGAGCTGACCAGCGTCTCCGCCCGGCTCGAAAAGGTGCTTTCGCTGATGGAAAGCGAGATCTCGGTCTTGCAGGTCGAGAAGCGCATCCGCACGCGCGTGAAGCGCCAGATGGAGAAAACCCAGCGCGAGTACTACCTCAACGAGCAGATGAAGGCGATCCAGAAGGAGCTCGGCGACGAAGAGGGCAAGGACGAGCTGCAGGAACTGGAAGACAAGATCAAGCGCACGAAGCTTTCGAAGGAAGCGCGCGAGAAGGCGACCCACGAGCTGAAGAAGCTCCGCCAGATGTCGCCGATGTCGGCGGAAGCCACCGTCGTGCGCAACTACCTCGATTGGCTGTTGTCGATTCCGTGGAACAACAAGAGCAAGATCAAGAAGGACCTCGCCTTCGCCGAGAAGACCCTCGATGAGGACCACTACGGCCTCGACAAGGTCAAGGAGCGCATCGTCGAGTACCTCGCGGTGCAGAGCCGCGCCAACAAGCTGACCGGCCCGATCCTGTGCCTGGTGGGCGCGCCGGGCGTCGGCAAGACCTCGCTCGGCAAGTCGATCGCGAAAGCCACCGGCCGCGAATTCGTGCGCGTGTCGCTGGGCGGCGTGCGCGACGAGGCCGAAATCCGCGGCCATCGCCGCACTTATATCGGCTCGATGCCGGGCAAGGTCATCCAGTCGATGCGGAAGGCGAAGAAGTCCAATCCGCTCTTCCTGCTCGACGAGGTCGACAAGATGGGCGCCGATTTCCGCGGCGATCCGTCGTCGGCGCTCTTGGAAGTGCTCGATCCCGAGCAAAACCACACCTTCAACGACCATTACCTCGAGGTCGACTATGACCTGTCGCACGTGATGTTCGTGACGACGGCGAACACGCTCAACATCCCGCCGGCGCTGCTCGATCGCATGGAAGTGATCCGCATTGCCGGCTACACCGAGGACGAGAAGGTCGAGATCGCGCGCCGCCATCTGATCCCGAACCTGTTGACCAAGCACGGTCTCAAGCCGGGAGAGTGGTCGCTCGATCAGGAAGCGCTGATGATCATCATCCGCCGCTATACGCGCGAGGCGGGCGTGCGCAATCTCGAGCGCGAGCTTGCGAACTTGCTGCGCAAGGCGGTGAAGGAAATCATGGCCGAGAAGAAAGACTCGGTCGCGGTCACCGCCGCCAATCTCGAAAAGTACCTCGGCGTGCCGAAGTATCGCTTCGGCGAGGCCGAGCGCGAGGACCAGGTGGGCGTGGCGACGGGCCTGGCCTGGACCGACGCCGGCGGCGAGTTGCTCACCATCGAAAGCCTGATGATGCCCGGCAAGGGCAAGATGACGGTGACGGGCAATCTGCGCGAAGTGATGAAGGAGTCGATCTCGGCGGCGGCGTCCTATGTGCGTGCGCGCGCGATCGGGCTCGGCATTGCGCCGCCCTTGTTCGAGAAGAAGGACATCCACGTGCACGTGCCGGAAGGGGCGACCCCGAAGGACGGCCCGTCGGCGGGCGTGGCCATGGTCACCGCCATCGTCTCGGTGATGACCGGCATTCCGATCCGCAAGGACGTGGCGATGACCGGCGAGATCACGCTGCGCGGGATGGTGCTGCCGATCGGCGGCCTCAAGGAGAAGTTGCTGGCGGCGCACCGCGGCGGCATCAAGAAGGTGCTGATCCCGGAGGAAAACGCCAAGGACCTCGCCGAAATCGCCGACAACGTGAAGAGCGGCCTCGAAGTGGTTCCGGTCTCGCGCATGGACGAGGTGCTGGCGCAGGCGCTGATGCGCATGCCCGAGCCGATCGAGTGGGACGAGGATGCGGCAAAACCTGTGAATGCGCCGCCGCCCGAGATCGCGGACGAGGACGATTCCTCCGGCGTCATCGCGCACTAAGCTTTTCAATAGCTTAGGCTGTAATCTGAAAGCGGCGGATGAACTCCGCCGCTTTTGCCTTTTAAGGGCTCGATCAGCAAAACCTAGGATTTACGCGGGTTCTCGCGCCAACAGCCTTTTTTTTGCCCCGGTGCAGGGGAACCTAACCCGCGCATGCGGCGTTTGCCGCCGATTCTGAAAAATCCTTGAAAGGGGATGGTTCGATGACCAAGAACGAACTGATCGCAATGGTTTCAGACAAGGCGCAGATCAACAAGAACGACGCGGCCAAGGCGGTCGAAGCCACGTTCGACATCATCACCGGGGCCTTGAAGCAGGGCGATGAGGTCAAGCTCGTCGGTTTCGGCAGCTTCACGGTTTCCCAACGCAAGGCGCGCGAGGGCCGCAATCCCCGTACCGGCGAGCCGGTCCATATCGCGGCTTCGAAAGCCCCGAAATTCACCGCCGGCAAGGGCCTGAAAGACGCCGTCAACACGGTGGCGATGTAAGCCGCCAAGGTCCCGCGTTAGACGCCGAGTTCGCAGGAATTTCGGATGCTCCCGCCGTTTGCGGGGCATTCGCGTTAGTGGAGCGAGCGCGGGCGTTGCGGAGGGCGGGCACGGAGGGCTAAAGCACGGGGCGGGCGGTTAGCTCAGCTGGTAGAGCATCTCGTTTACACCGAGAGGGTCGGCGGTTCGAGTCCGTCACCGCCCACCAAAAATCAGTCTCCGCTCTGGATGAAATCGCGACGCCCTGGATTACTTCGGCTACATTTTTTCTCCTAGAATTTTTTCCTATGAGTCGAAAGAGGCGCGCGTTTTTGCCTCCCTGGCGGTGTGTGAAAGCAGGCAAAAATAGGAACTATTCTGCCCTTCCAAACGTTCGTTCACGCGGATAAGTAAAGAGAGAGGCAAGCGCCGGCTGTGTTTTTCCGCTCGATCCAGCACGGCGAACGCTATGGCCGAAAACAGTCACGAAAAGGCAAAGCGAAACTATCTCCTTCGCCGGTTCTGGCATGGTGCGGTGGGTTTTTGGCGGTTCGCCTCGCCCGGCCACGCATGGCTGCTCACGATCGGGCTCGTCGCCACCGTGATCCTGCAAGTGATTGTCCAATACCGGATCAATGTTTGGAACCGATCCATCTTCGACGCGCTTGAGCAAAAACACGCAGCGGAAGTTTTATGGCAGGCGTTGATTTTCGTGCCGCTGGCGATCGCCAGCATTCTGCTCGCGGTGGCGGTGGTCTATGGCCGGATGACGGCCCAGCGCAACTGGAGGCGTTGGCTCAGCGATCACATCATCGATCGCTGGCTCACGAACGGCCGATATTTTCACCTTAACCTGGTGAGGGGCGGGCACGACAATCCCGAATACCGAATTGCCGAAGACGTAAGAATTGCGACGGAATCGCCGATCGATTTTGCGGTCGGATTATTGTCCGCCGTTTTGTCGGCGGCGACCTTCATCGGCGTGCTTTGGGTCGTGGGGGGAGACATTACGTTCGTCGTTCTCGGGCAGACCGTGTGGATACCGGGCTTCCTGGTGATCGCCGCGGTGGGTTACGCCGCTTTTGCCAGCGGATCGATGGTGGTCATCGGCCGAAAATATATTCAGGCCTCCGAAGCGAAGAGCCAAAGAGAGGCCGAGCTGCGATACGCGCTCACGCGGCTTCGCGAGAACGGTGAAAGCATCGCCCTGATCGCCGGCGAGCAAGAGGAAAAGGCCGGGCTTGATCTGGCGCTTTCCAGCGTCATGCGCCGCTGGCGCGAGCTTTCCCGCCAATACATGCGCACGACCGTCGTCGCGCAGATGAGTTTCCTGATCGCGCCGGTCTTTCCGGTCATTCTTTCCGCGCCAAAATTCCTGGCGGGCACGATGACGCTGGGACAAGTCATGCAGGCCGCCTCCGCATTCGTGATCGTGCAAACGGCCTTCAATTGGCTGGTCGACAACTATCCGCGTTTTGCCGACTGGACCGCTTCGGCAGGGCGAGTGGCTTCGCTGACGGTCTCGCTCGACGCGCTGGAATTGGCGGAAGGGGGTGACCGCTGGGGCCGCATCGAACACGGTGACACCGCCAAAGGCATTGCCATGCAATTACGCAATGTCTCGGTGACGCTCGACGACGGCAAGGTCGTGGTCAGGGACGCCGATGTCGAAATCAAGCCGGGAGAGAAGGTGCTCTTCCAGGGCGCATCGGGGAGCGGCAAAAGCACGCTGGTGCGCGCCATCGCCGGACTTTGGCCATGGGGATCGGGAGAGATTCGGATCCAGCCGGGGGCGATGATGTTTCTGTTGCCGCAGCGCCCCTATATCCCGCTCGGCCCGCTCCGCCGGGCCGCGATTTACCCGAAGGCCGCGGAAGAAGTCGACGACGCCACCGTCAAAAACGCCCTTACGGCGGTCGGTCTCGCGGAGTTGGTCGATCGCGTCGACGAAGACCGGCACTGGGATCAAACCCTTTCCGGCGGCGAAAAGCAGCGGTTGGCCTTCGCCCGGCTTCTCATTGATCGGCCCGATATTGCGGTCATGGACGAAGCCACGTCCGCCCTCGACGAGGAGAGCCAACAAGATCTGATGATGCTCATCAACAAGGAGCTGCCGAACACCACGATCGTGAGCGTCGGACACCGTCGACAGCTGGAAGCCTTCCACGATCGCAAGATCGTGCTGGAGTACCAGAAGGGAGGCACGCGCATCGTCAGCGACGAACCGTTGCTGGCTCCGGAACCGCCCAAGGAAAGCCTATTGCGCCGTATCCTGCGCGCGCGTGGACGATATTTGCCGCCGCCCGCGGCTAAGACGCGATACCTACTCGCCTGGTTACGCGGGTTTTCGCGCTTTTTTCGCCCCGGTGGAGGGGGAAACCCAGCCCGCGCATGCAGCGTTTGCCGCCGATTCTGAATCCTTTAAAGAGAATGGTTCGACTAGGAACGGACTGATCGCATCCGCAAGAACCGCATGCCTATCGAGTCTTTCGAGACCAACGAGAAGGCCAAGGGCTTTCATTTTGGCATAAACAACCTCAAGTAGTGACACGAACCCATAAATGTGCTAAGAATTATTTGGAATTTGCAGAGATGAGGCAAGAATATTTTGACAACGCGCCATTTGATGATTGCCATCTGCTTCGTCGCAGGCGTTAGCTATTTGCGTGATGCGCGGGCTCCGGCACAAATATCGATCTTCGGCCCGAAAGCCGAGCTGCAGAGACCAACAGGAGAATCATTAAGCGGTTTTCTGCGAGTAGCAGATAAAGAATAGTTCATCTTAATGTAAAGAAATGCATGCCCCTAATTTTTCTGTTCGTGCTGCCGGCGAGCTAAGGTGAGTAAATGGCGACGTGTCCATATTGTCTCGAAGAGATTAAGGACAACGCGCGAATATGCCGCCATTGTCACAGCTATATCGATAAGGATGCCCAACCAAAACGCGCTTCCGAGGCAGCCGATCTCGTCATTAAATTCGTTGGTTTTGCTTTGATTATTTTGACTTCATTTGGCGCTATTACCGCAGGGGCATTAGCAATATTTGGCTTCAAGTCGTTTGAAGACGTGAACAGTCAAATCAAACAACTTAGGATTCAAACTGCTGCCTTGACTGAAGTAAGTCAGGCTACCTTGATAAATACTGACTACGAGCGATACGAACGGATTCTCGATTACTTGGTGCTTGACGAAGATTCGGTACGGATAGCCGAGCTCAAGCAAATGCACGATAGAGTGAGGAAGGCCGCTATGGCGCAGCCGGTCCGAAAAGACCCCAGCCTAAATGCCAAAGTAGATGAGATGAACAAAATAATTCAATCGATAGAAGATTATAAAGCGCGCGAATATGAAAGTGCCTTTTCCAATGCTTCTGCAGTAAATGCACCTGTTGCAGCGAAATACAGAATGCTTGTTTCAATCAACTCTCAGCTGTTTAAAAAATATAAAAATGAACCCAATGACTTCGCCAAAAAATATTTGATCGCGATAAGAGATAACGCGGAAAAATATTATAATCTAAAGCTAGGGAACGCACATGCATATAGCATGTTGGCAATTGCATATAAGAGAGAGGCATCGTATGCGGCTCCTGATATTGCAAAGACTAAGTACAATGATGCGATAAGGCTTCTTCGAGAAGCTGCACAACTTGATGAAACCCGAAGGGATATTAATTATAATTCAGCGGCGTGTTACGCGCGACTGCATGAATTTGATAGCGCTCTAAGAGAGCTGAAAACGGCACAGGTAAAAGGCGATTTAAAAAAGCGGCCAGATATCGATTTTTTTCTTCAGGACGAGGACTTTCTAGAATTGCGTAATTCTCAGCAACAGCAACTTAAGGAACAACTTGGCATAGAAATCGAGAGAAACATTTAACTGTTGTTGACGGGCTAATGACAGCAACGTCGAGGCGGTCGTTGGGCCGTTGATCCTGATCAGCGTCATCGTGCTTTCGCGCTGGCAGCGTAACTTGTCCTCTTAGGAGGGATCAACGCTGCCGTGAAACATGAGAGGCCAAGTCCTTTCGGACCTGGCCCTCTTGTCAGCAAAGACCGCGCGCTCGGCGAAACGCTTAGACGGCTTCCTTCAATTCCTTGGCGGCGCGGAAGGCGACCTTCTTGCTCGCCTTGATCTGGATCGGCTCGCCGGTGGCGGGATTGCGTCCCATGCGCGCCGCACGCTTGCGCACTTGCAGGATTCCCAAACCCACCATGCGGATGCGCTCGCCCTTCTTGAGATGGCCGACGATTGTGTCGACCAGATCATTGAGCAGCGTCTCCGCTTGCTTCTTCGGCATATCGTGTTTTTCCGCGAGCTTCGCGGCGATGTGCTTCAGCGTGACCGTTGTCGGTTTTTCGTTCGGTAGCATGGCTGCGCGACCCCCTTTGCGGTTCCTAGCATTGGCGTTGGCAAGCGAGACTATCAACGTGAAGCAGTATGCGATTCGTGGGCATTTTAGCCATAGAAAGAGAAGCGGAATCCGCAGAAAACGCGCATTTTCGGGGCTTTTCGCCGTTTCCCGCTACCGCTGGAGCGGTTTTGAGGGCAAAATTCCGCAGCGCAGCAAGGCTTTGTCGAGAAAAATCGTCAGGTTCGAGCACCCGCGCATGAGCGGCGACGGCCGGTCGGGAGGCGGAAAAGCCACCCGATTGGGATGTTCGATGTCGACGGCGGGGGACGCACTCGTCGTTGCGAGCGGCCGCGCCCGCATTCACCCTGACCGGCGGCAACAGGCGTGCGGGACCGGGGGCACGGATAGTCTCCGGTCGTCATGACCGTTCCCGGCGGCAGCACGGTCGATGTGCGCGGACGCGATGCGCGCGGATGGCGGCGCCGGTAAAGCGCAGTCCGGTGGACGGAACGTAATCTTTTCTCAGCGGTTTTCCATCAAATGCGCGCGCCCGTGCGTTTCCTTGACTTTGCTGCGATGCACGGCTTAATCGGGCGCATTCCCGATAAGGGGGCGTAGCTCAGTTGGTTAGAGCGCCGGCCTGTCACGCCGGAGGTCGCGGGTTCGAGTCCCGTCGCTCCCGCCATTGTTCAGACAAGTTGCTCCTTAAGATTCGAATTTCTGCTCGACAGGAGCAACGAGCCGCTCCCCGACCGGCCCCATTTCTCAAACATTGCAATTCTCGTTGCGGCCCCTTGTGGAAGCGGGCTCAACGCAATTATCTGCATCCGTCGGTGAAGAGGAAGCCCATGCCCATCGCCCGTTCCGTCCGCAACTTCGGCGCGCGATGGCTTGCCCCAGCCGTGCTCGCGGTCTCGCTTGTCTTGGCGCCGGCCGTCGGCACCGTTTTTCTTCCCGTTGCGGCGCAGGCGCAGGACGCAATCGATTTTCGCGTAGCGCTCGAAGGATATGGCCAGTGGGTGCAACATCCGCGCTGGGGTGAAGTGTGGATTCCGGAGCAAGTGCCGCCCGACTGGCAGCCCTACCGCCTGGGCCACTGGGCCTATACCGAGGAGTGGGGTTGGTATTGGGACTCGGAAGAGGATTTCGGCTGGGTCACCTATCACTATGGCCGCTGGGTGTTCGACCGCGGGCTGGGTTGGATCTGGATTCCCGGCAGAGATTGGGGACCGGCGTGGGTCGACTGGCGGCAAGGCGACGATTTCGTCGGCTGGGCGCCGCTGCCGCCCGACGAATATCTCGATGAGGATTACGAATCCCCGGACATTTATCTGTTCGTGCGCGCGGGCGATCTGCTGGCGCCGCGGGTCTATGTCGTTTTTCTGCCGCCGCAGGAGCGTTTTACCTATTACAACCGCAGCTTCCTCGTGAACCGCTCGGTACGATTGAGGGGCGGGGCGCACATCGCGGTCAATCCGGGCGTGCCGCCGGCCTTCATCGCGCGCGCGAGTGGGCGTCCGTTCCGACCGGTTTCGATCGCGCCGGTCGTGCTCGCGGGCACCGCCGGCGTCGCCGGCGCCGTCATCTTGCGCGAGAACTTCCGCGACCGCGAACGCACCCGCGTCTCCATTCGCGAATCCAACCGTCTTGTTCAACCGCAGGATCACTTCGTGCCCTTGAAGCCGTTGCAGAAGGGCGAGCGCGGACAATTGGGCGGCAGCACGCCGCTGGCCGCGCGCGGGGTCGGCATCGAAACCAGGTCCAAGAATTTCGGCGGCGCGCCGCAAGGAAGCCAGTTGCAGAATCAGGGGGTGCAGAAACAGATCACGCCGCAGGGCGGGCAGAAAAATCTCGGCACCGGCGGCAATCAAATCCGCGGCCAGGATATCCAACAAAACCAGCAGAAAACCTTCCCGCAGCCGGGCGGCTCGCAGAAGACGTTGCAGCCGAAGGACAATTCGCAGAACAATCAAATCCGCGGCCAGGGCATCCAACAACAGCAAAACCAGGGCATCCAACAACAACAAAATACGCAGCAAAAAACTTTCCAGCAGCAAGGCGGTCAGAACACTCAGCCGCGCATTCAACAGCAGAACGTGCAGCCAAATGTTCAGCAACAGAACGTGCAGCCCCGTGCTGAGCCGAAGACGCCGGCGCCGCAGGGCGATCAGGGCAAAGACAAGAGCAAACAAGTGCAATAGCGGGCGAGCGTTCGTGCGGCCGCGTTCCCGAATCGTCCGTTCGGGAAATATGATCTGAAACTCGCGCGTTCGCGGGTCGTGCGGTCGAGCCTTCGAGAAAGCATGGCAGACCGTCTTTTGGCGGCCTTGCTTCGCCCTTTCGCGTGGGTTAAGCCCTGTGCTGTCTTTCGAATTATTCGCATCCGCGGGTCGGAAGGCGCCCCCCTAGAGATCAACAACACGCCACGGGGGCGGTGCCGGGAGCGCCCGCGCGCGAGGCCTCCATGGATGCCCTGATCCAGGACTATCTGCCGGTTGCCGTATTCATCGGCGTCGCGACCGTCATTGGGCTCGCGCTCCTGATATCGCCGTTTTTGGTCGCCTTTTCGCGGCCCGACCCCGAAAAGCTTTCGGCCTACGAGTGCGGCTTCAATGCCTTCGACGACGCGCGCATGAAATTCGACGTGCGCTTCTATCTCGTCTCGCTGTTGTTCATCATTTTCGATCTCGAAGTCGCCTTCCTGTTTCCCTGGGCGATTACCTTCGGGGAACTCGGCGCATTCGGTTTCTGGGCAATGATGGTGTTTTTGGCGGTGCTCACTATCGGCTTTGTCTATGAGTGGAGAAAGGGAGCGCTGGAATGGGATTGATCGCTCCCGCGGCGAACAGGATCATCGACCCGCGCAGCGGCAGCGTGGTCGCGGAACGCGACCCGTTTTTCTCGGGGCTCAGCGACGAGCTCGGCGACAAGGGCTTCCTCGTCACCGCCACCGACGATCTCATCAATTGGGCGCGCACCGGCTCCTTGATGTGGATGACCTTCGGGCTCGCCTGCTGCGCGATCGAGATGATGCAGATGTCGATGCCGCGCTACGACGCCGAGCGTTTTGGATTCGCGCCGCGCGCGTCGCCGCGGCAATCGGACGTGATGATCGTTGCCGGTACGCTCACCAACAAGATGGCGCCGGCGCTGCGCAAGGTCTACGACCAAATGCCGGAGCCGCGCTACGTGATCTCGATGGGCTCGTGCGCGAATGGCGGCGGCTATTATCACTATTCCTATTCGGTGGTGCGTGGCTGCGATCGCATCGTGCCGGTCGACATTTACGTCCCCGGCTGCCCGCCGACCGCGGAAGCGCTGTTGTACGGCGTGCTGTTGTTGCAGAGAAAAATCCGCCGCACCGGCACCATCGAGCGCTGAAGGCGGCAGGCCATGGAAGAAAAGCTGCGTGAAATCGGCGAACACGTGAGCCGGACGCTCCCCAACGCGGTGCGCGGCTTTGACATCGCGCATGGCGAGCTCACGATCCACGCCCGGCGCGAGGCGATCGAGGATGTCGCGCGCCTTTTGTGTCACGATCCGCGCTGCTGGTTCTGGAGCATCATCGACATCTGCGGCGTCGATTGGCCGGAGCGCGAACGGCGCTTCGACGTCGTCTATCATCTGCTTTCGCCGAAACATAATCTTCGCGCGCGTGTGAAGGTCGAAACCGACGAGGCGACGCCGGTGCCGTCGATCTGCTCGGTCTATCCCGGCGCCAACTGGTTCGAGCGCGAGGCCTACGACCTTTACGGCATTCTCTTCACCGGCCATCCCGATCTACGCCGCCTGCTGACGGATTACGGCTTCGACGGCTATCCGATGCGCAAGGATTTCCCGCTCACCGGCTTCGTCGAGGTGCGCTACGACGACGAACAGAAACGCGTGGTCTATGAGCCGGTGCAGCTCACCCAGGAATTCCGCAACTTCGATTTTCTTTCGCCGTGGGAAGGCACCGAATACGGCTTGCCCGGAGACGAGAAGGCCGGCAGCCGAAACGGAAAGGGCGCGGCATGAAACCGACGCTGAAGCCCGGCTTGAAGCGCACCCTTTCCTTCAAGGTGCCGCTGAATAAGACGGTGCCGCATTTGTATCCGGAGGCGACGAGCTTCCAGGCGATGCCCGAAGTCTTCGCGACGGGATTCATGGTCGGCCTGTTCGAATGGGTCTGCACGGAGCTGCTCGCCGAACATCTCGACCCGGGCGAGGGAAGTCTCGGCACGCATATCAACTTTTCCCATGACGCGGCGACGCCGGCCGGCATGACGATCACGGTCGAGGCCGAATGCGTCGGCGTCGAGGGGCCGAAGGTCCGCTTCCGCGTCAGCGGTCACGACGGCATCGACAAGATCGGCGGCGGCGAGCACGAGCGCTTCGTCGTTAAGTGGGACAAGTTCAACGCCCGCGTCGCGGAAAAAGCAAAGCGCGCCCAGACGATGGCGGGAGCGGATTGATGGCGGAAGGCGCGCTGCGCAATTTTCAGATCAATTTCGGGCCGCAACATCCGGCGGCGCACGGTGTCTTGCGTCTCGTCTTGGAGCTCGACGGCGAAGTGGTCGAGCGCGTGGATCCGCATATCGGGCTCCTGCATCGCGGCACGGAGAAACTGATCGAATACAAGACGTATCTGCAGGCGATGCCCTATTTCGACCGGCTCGATTATGTCGCGCCGATGAATCAAGAGCACGCTTTTTGCCTGGCGACGGAACGGCTGCTCGGCATCGAAGTGCCCCGGCGCGGGCAATTGATCCGGGTGCTGTATTCGGAAATCGGCCGTCTGCTTTCGCATATGCTCAACGTGACGACGCAGGCGCTGGACGTCGGCGCGCTCACGCCGCCGCTCTGGGGCTTCGAGGAGCGCGAAAAGCTGATGGTGTTCTACGAGCGGGCGTCGGGCTCGCGCATGCATGCGGCCTACTTCCGGCCCGGCGGCGTGCATCAGGATTTGCCCGAGAGGCTCATCGACGACATCGGCGCGTTTTGCGATCCGTTCCTCAAGGTCTGCGACGATCTCGAGGCGCTGCTCACCGACAACCGCATCTTCAAGCAGCGCAACGTCGATATCGGCGTGGTGACTCTCGAAGACGCCTGGGCGTGGGGTTTCTCCGGCGTCATGGTGCGGGGCTCAGGCGCGGCCTGGGACCTGCGCAAGGCGCAACCTTACGAATGCTACGCCGAGTTCGACTTCGATATTCCGGTCGGCAAGAACGGCGATTGCTACGACCGTTACTGCATCCGCATGGAAGAGATGCGCCAATCGGTCAAAATCATGAAACAGTGCATCGAGAAGCTCAACCGCGAGCAGGGGCCGGTCTCGCATCCGGACAATAAAATCGTGCCGCCGAAGCGCGCGCAGATGAAGCGCTCGATGGAGGCGCTGATCCATCACTTCAAGCTTTACACCGAAGGCTATCGCGTGCCGGCCGGCGAAGCGTATGCCGCGGTCGAAGCGCCGAAGGGCGAATTCGGCGTTTATCTGATCGCCGACGGAACAAACCGGCCGTATCGCTGCAAGATCCGCGCGCCCAGTTTCGCGCATTTGCAGGCGATGGATTTCATGTGCCGCGGTCACATGCTCGCCGACGTTTCGGCCGTGCTCGGCTCCATCGATATCGTGTTCGGGGAGGTCGATCGCTGATGGCCGTCCGCCGCCTCGCCGAAAAACAGCCGAAGGATTTCGCCTTCTCCCAGGAAAATCTCGCTTGGGCGAAGCGCGAGATCACGAAATATCCGGAAGGCCGGCAGGCCTCCGCGGTGATCCCGCTGATGTGGCGCGCCCAGGAACAGGCGGACGGCTGGCTGCCGGAGCCCGCGATCCGGCACGTCGCCGACATGCTCGGCATGCCCTATATCCGCGCGCTCGAGGTCGCGACCTTCTACACGATGTTCAATCTCGAGCCGGTCGGCAGATACTTGGTCCAACTTTGCGGCACCACGCCCTGCATGCTGCGCGGCGCCGAGGAGATCAAGAAAGTCTGCCGGCGACGGATCGGCGAGCCGGAACAGGTCTCGGCCGACGGAAAATTCTCCTGGCGCGAGGTCGAATGTCTCGGCGCTTGCGTCAACGCCCCGATGGTGCAGATCAACTACGATTACTACGAGGATTTGACGCCGGAGAATTTCGAGAAGCTTCTCGATGGCCTCGCGGCCGGAAAGAATCCGAAGCCTGGCCCGCAAATCGATCGCCAGCTTTCCGCTCCGGTCGGCGGACCGACGACGCTGAAATCGGTGGGGAAATAACATGCTCGCCGACAAGGACCGCATCTTCCAGAATCTCTACGGTCTCCACGACTGGGGCCTCGCCGGCGCGCGTAAGCGCGGCGCGTGGGACGGCACCAAGGGCTTCCTCGAAAAGGGCCGCGACTGGATCATCGAACAGATGAAGGCCTCGGGCCTCCGGGGGCGCGGCGGTGCCGGATTTCCGACCGGCCTCAAATGGTCGTTCATGCCGAAACAGTCGGACGGCCGCCCGCATTATCTCGTCGTCAATGCCGACGAGTCGGAGCCCGGCACCTGCAAGGATCGCGAAATCATGCGCCACGACCCGCATTTGCTGGTCGAGGGGTGCCTGATCGCCGGTTTCGCCATGGGGGCGAATACTGGCTACATCTATATCCGCGGCGAATACATTCGCGAGCGCGAGCGCCTGCAGGCCGCGATCGATCAGGCTTATGAAGCGAAGCTGATCGGCAAGAACAGCATCCACGGCTTCGACTTCGACCTTTATGTTCATCACGGCGCCGGCGCCTATATCTGCGGCGAGGAAACGGCGCTGTTGGAGAGCTTGGAGGGCAAGAAGGGAATGCCGCGGCTGAAGCCGCCGTTCCCGGCGAATGTCGGCCTTTATGGCTGTCCGAGCACGGTCAACAATGTGGAATCGATCGCGGTCGCGCCCGATATCCTGCGCCGCGGGGCGGCGTGGTTCGCGGGCTTCGGCCGGCCGAACAATTTCGGCACCAAGCTTTTCTGCATCTCGGGCCACGTCAACAAGCCGTGCAACGTCGAAGAAGCGATGAGCATTCCGTTCCGCGAGCTGATCGACAAGCACGCCGGCGGCGTGCGCGGCGGCTGGGACAATCTCTACGCCGTGATCCCCGGCGGCTCGTCGGTGCCGGTGGTGCCGGCGGCGCAAATCATCGACTGCCCGATGGATTTCGACGCGTTGAAGGA
>WNEY01001403.1_pt1 | contig 16962 bp, 18 predicted proteins | sample 5400531 | NCBI WGS metagenome assembly WNEY01 (sample SAMN13153338, study PRJNA577476) | soil metagenome | isolation source: 200 cm saprolite under Douglas fir tree site 1 | place: USA:California | collected 2015-04-18
TTCCGGAATCGGTGCGATCCCGCTGCCCAGTTTCAGGTTCGAGCTGGGACAATGGACGACGTTGGTGGCCTGGCGCGCGAGGCGCGCAATTCCCTCTTTATCGACCCACACGCAGTGCGCCAGCGCGGCCCGCGGCCCCGAAATGCCGACCGAGTCGAGATAGGCGATTTCGTCATTGCCGCGTTCGCGCTTCACGAGCTCCAGCTCGAGCGGGGTTTCGGCGGCATGCGTGTGGACGACAGCGCCGGCCCTCTCAGCGAGATCGCTGACCGCCCTCAGCAACGGCCCAGTGCAGCTTGGCGCGAACCGCGGCGCAAAGCAGTAACGCAATCGGCCGCCCGCGGCGCCATGCCAACGCGCACAGAGGTCCACGCTCTCCTGCAACGCAAGATCGGTTGATTCGCGCAGAGCGGACGGGCTCGAGGACGCGTCCATGAGACACTTGCCCGCGGTCGCGCGGATGCCGATTGATTCGAGCGCTTCGAATGCGGCACCGGTATGTCGCACCGATTCCATGTCGAGGATCGCCGTGGTGCCGCCGAGCAGGAGCTCCGCCGCGCCCAGCATCGCCGACCAATAAATCGAAGTCTCGGTGTGCGCCGCTTCGAGTGGCCAGATGCGCTCGGCGAGCCATGCCTCGAGGGTGAGATCCTCCGCCAGGCCCCGGAACAGCGTTTGACAAAGATGGATGTGGGCTTGCACTAACCCAGGAAGAACGATCAGCCCCTTACAGTCGAGGATGCGGGGCTGTTTCGTCCCAACCTTCCGACGTTCCAACGTTCCAACGCTCTTGATTCGGCCTTTTTCTACGAGAATGTCGGCTTCCAGAATGCGCCGCGACGGATCCATTGTGACCACCCGACCGCCGCGAAGCAGCAGCGACATCAGGAGATCCGCGGACCTGTAGCAGTCGAATCTGCGCCGGGGGGCAAGTCGAAATACGCTTCCAGCTCGTCTGTCAGCTCATCGTCGTTGTACACGCCCGCGAGAATGCGCTCGGCGGTACCCGGCTCTACCAGGACGTAACCGAACGGGTAGTCGACGCCCGACAACAGAATCGTGCGCCGCTGGTGATTGGGCAGCGCCACGTAGATCGTCTCGGCGTTCGTCGGCAGGAGCTTGATGTCGTGCCGCTTGAGCGTCGGCGCGATGTGATCCGTGGCATTGTTGAGGTCGTCGAGAGCCTGCGCCTGATCGTCGGCGCTCAACGTGTCCGCGGCAGGCAGCCAGAAGACGATGACAGTCGGGCCCGTGACGACTCGCGGCGTGAGCAGGGCGCTGTCCGCGGAGTCGTGGGCCGCCATGTCATTGAACGCGAGGCTGTCGCTCCGATTCGGAACGTAGGCATCGCGCGGTGCGGGCCGACATGATGAGAGGATTCCAATGATGCAAAGCGTTGCCAGACGCATGGCAGACAATATACTTGTCGCATGACGGCTCCCCCCGCCCCACCGGCCGCACCTGCTTCGTCTGTTCCCGTTCAAGTAAAACGTCATCACTGGATCGTTCGCCTCACGCATTGGGCGACGTTCGTGTTGCTCGCCGGAATGGTCGCGAGCGGGCTACAGATTTACACCGCCTACGCGCGATTCGGTGAGCGCGGCGGTCCCTACTACATCAATCCGTTTCAGGATCGGGAGTTTCCTGGTTCCATCCGCCTCGGTGGCTGGCTCGCGGGCGGATTGAATTGGCACTTCACGCTGATGTGGCCGTTCATCGCGGCCGGTCTGTTCTATCTCTCGTATCTCGTCATCAGCGGGGAGTGGCGATCCTTGTTGTTCCGGCCGCGCGACATTCGCGGCGCAATCGAAATGCAGAAGTACTACTTGCGGCTGCGGAAGGAACATCCCGCGCAGGGCAAGCACAACCCACTGCAAAAACTCGCCTATACTTTCATCATTTTTCTCGGCGCCCTCTCCGTACTCACCGGCTTTGCCATCTACAAACCGACGCAGCTCTCCTGGCTCACGGCCCTCTTCGGTGGCTTCCAGGCAGCGCGGTACTGGCATTTCTGGGCGGTGTGGTTTTTCACGGCGTTTCTCGTCGTTCACGTACTCCTCGTGTTCGTCGTCGACCCCGCATCCTTGCGCGCCATGATCACCGGCTGGTATCGCGGCCGGTTCCCCAGCCATGATTGACCGTCGCGGCTTTCTCCGGCTCGCCGCCGGCGCGGGCCCGGCGTCGCTCGTGGCTGCATGTGGCTGGGATGGAGGCAACGCCATTCGGCCGGCGCTGCTCGACGTCAGCCGCCTGAACGACTGGGTGGGAGAGAAGATTCTGTTCTCCGCACATCGGCTCGCGCCGCAGTACCCGGTGTCGGAGCGCACAGCCCACTTACCGAGCTATTTCATCTCGCCGATGACGCCGATGCTGAAGGATCCGGCAACGTGGCGGCTGCTCGTCACTGGTCTCGTACGCAGGCCGATGTCACTCTCACTCGACGATTTGAAGGCGCTGCCGCGGACCACTTATACCGTCAAGCATCACTGCGTCGAGGGGTGGTCCGCCATCGCGACCTGGCACGGCGTCCCGGTCTCGACGATCGTCGAGCGGTGTGACCCGTTGCCCGAAGCCCGCTTCATACGGTTCGTCTCTTTCGATTCCGATTATTCGAACGGCTGGGATCTGGCGAGCGCGATGCATCCGCAGACGATTCTTGCGTACGGCATGAACGACAATCCACTCCCACCGGCGCACGGCGCGCCGCTGCGACTCTACTCGCCGACGAAGCTCGGCTACAAGCTGACGAAGTATCTGGTCTCGATGACGTTCGCCGCGCAACGGCCCGGCGGCTACTGGGAGGATCAGGGATACCCATGGTTCGGCGGAGTCTGACGCTCCTGATCGTCGTTGCCGCACTGGCGTGCCGCAAGAATCGCGACATGGCCGACCGCACCGTGATGCCGCCGGCTGACTCCGCGATGATCAAGAACCCCATGAAGGCCGATAGCATGTTGGACACGATGCCGGGCGGTGAGATGGCGCGGGGCAACGACAGCGCCACGATGCACCTGCTGAAAAAGAAAAAGCGGATGTAGTTCGGGGTGATGTCAGCCAATTCGCGCCAGGGCGTCGTGCATCTCTGACGCCGTGGCGAATCGCCGTTCGCGATCCTTCGCCATCGCTTTGAGAACAAGCGCGGCCAACGCCTCCGGTACGTCCGCGTTGAGTGTGCGCGGATTGGGCGGCTCCTCCTCCAGATGCTTCGCGACGAGCGCCCAAGTCGTGTCTGCTTCAAACGGCACGCGGCCAGTCAAACACTCGAACAGCACCACACCCGCCGAATAGAGGTCGCTGCGAGGATCGAGATCGGCGCCGGAGAGCTGCTCGGGCGACATGTAATCGGGAGTTCCGATCGATATCCCCGCCTCGGTCAGCCCTTTGCCCTTGGGCGGATTGGCGAGCCGCGCGATACCGAAGTCCATCACCTTCAGAACACCGCTGGGATCGACGACCATGTTCTGCGGTTTGATGTCGCGGTGAATAATGCCTTCGGCGTGGGCGACTTCGAGCGCTCGACACAACTGTTTGCCGACGGTCAACGTCACGGCGACCGGTAACCGTCCGCGCGAAGCGATGAGCTGTTTGAGGGATGTGCCTTCGACGTACTCCATCGTGAGGTAGTACATCCCATTCACTTCGCCGAGATCGTACGTGCGCACGACGTTGCGGTGCGCGATGCGGCGGGCGAGGCGGATTTCCTGCTTGAAGCGATCGAGCGCGACCGTGCCGCCCGCCATCGCTTCCGGCCTCAGCGTCTTGATCGCGACCGGCTCTTGGAGCTCGCGATCGAACGCCCGGTATACGACGCCCATTCCTCCGGTGCCGAGGATCTCTTTCACCTCGTAGCGGCCGGCGAACACCGCACCCGGTCGCAACTGCGCGCCGCCCGCGTCCCTGACGACGGTCGGGACGGACGCAAGCGGCTGCGTGGCCGCGGCGCCGGAGGCAGCCATCATGTAATCGACCAACGCCGCCTTCTCCTTCAGATCCTCGACGAGGCTCTTGAACGCCTGTGACAGGACCCCGATCTCGTCCTTCGATTTCACGTCGATGTTGACGCTGTAGTCGCCGTCCTGCACCTGCCGGGTCGCCAGCGCGAGTCGCCGGACCGGCCCGCTGATCTGGCGTGCCTGCACGAACGCGAAGACCAGCGCCAGCACGATCCCCAACCCAATCGCGAAGACCATCGTGCGGCGCAGCGCATTGAATGCCGCCAGCTCCGCCTCGCGCGAGCGCAGCGCCACAAAGCCGCCTCTGACGTCCCCGCCCGGGGAACGGATCGCGCCCGCGAGGCCGATGAGATGCTGGCCACCCATCGACGCAACGAGCGCCATGCCCGCCCCACCCGTGTCGGCGGCGAGCGACTCGGCACGGACCGCGTCGCGTAACACCGGACCGATCTCCTGCGCGGGAACCGTGCTGCCGACCACGACCGGCCGATTGAGCGTGTCGAGCGAGAAGAACACCACGTCGGAATTGGTGGTCTGCCTGATCGCCTGGGCGAGCGAATCGTCAATTTGATACGTCGCGACCAGCGCGCCGAGCGGCGCCGCGGTGGGACGGTCGCGCAGCGGCGTCCCGATCGCGATGAACATCGTTCCCTGCACGTCATCGAGCCACGCGCCGCTCGTCTGATCGCCGCTCAGCGCATTGGCGACGAGCGGCGCCACCGACAGGTCCCGATCGTACTGCTCCCGGTAGTCGGTGCGCGCGATGAGAATCCCCTCGCTGTTCGTCACCAAAACCCACGCCGCGCCGATCAGCCCGCGCACGTCGTCCGCCTGATCGAGTGCTTCGGCGCGATCCCGCTGGTTCAAGAGCCGCTGGCGGTATTGCGGCACGGCGGTCGCGACGGTGCCGGCGCGGCTCAGCGTACGTGTGCGGGCGGCCAGATACTCGTCGACCGCGCGGCGGGTGGCCAGGAGGGCTCGGTGAATCGATGCGTCCGCCGTGCGGTTCGCCTGAATGGATGTGAGGCCGAACGTGACGCCGAGCACCGCCACGACCAGCAGGGTCGAGGCCAGAAAGATCTTTGCCGTCAGTCCGAACGCCGGTTTAGTAGCGCTCGCGCCCGGCATTGGTGGGATAGTTACGTCCGTACTTGTTGCGGTGGGGCTCCCAATGGTAGCCGCGCGCGTTCAGCGCGACTTGTAGTGCCCCCCCGGAATCGCCACCTGCCGCCACGTCCCGCACGATCTCCGTTGGAATGCGCTCGTGCCAGACGTGCAGCCGATATTGGCCCGGCGGCACGTTGTCGATCGTGAAGCTGCCGTCGGTCCCGGGCTGCGCGTAGTACCGGTTCGCCATGACCTGCACGTAGGCGACCATGCGCGGATGCACGTTGCAGTACACGCGCACGAGTCCCGGATTCGTGAACGTATGGCTCTTGGCGTCACCGCGGCCGTACAGGCCGAGGTCGAATTGATTCGGCTCGCTGACCGAGAAGACGTTGTGATGGAAGGGATCGTGATTCGGAAAGCGCACCGTCGATCCGACGGGGACGACCACCACATGCGGCGCGTACGTCTTGTCCGTGATGGCGATCTCGACGGTCACCTGTTTGACCGGCGCGGCGGCGCTTCCCTCGAGGTACAGCACCGCATCGCCGAGATCGGGCGACGGCTTGTTGTCCTTCTCGAGGATTACGATTCTGCCGGTCACGTGCGCGCCGCGTGTCGCCGGACCTTGGACCGCGCTGAGTAGCAGCAGGAGTGTCAGCGGTGACCGTTGCATCTGAGGGCGTGGAGCTTACTGTATTGCTACCAACCTCGCCAGGAGCACGCCGTGATGCGGAGCTTGCTTTTTCTCTTCGTCATGCAGCAAGCACATCCGCAGCGATCGGTCGAGCTGACCGGCTTCGTTCTGGTCAATGGCTTCTACACTTCCGCGCGCGTCAACAACAGCGACGTCCCGCAGTTTGCCGAGAACGATCCGACCGGAATCGGAGCGATCGGCGGCGCCATTCGCCAGACGCGACTCGGCGTGTCGATTACCGAGTCGGATGTACTCGGCGGAGATTTTTCCGGCGAGGTCGACGTCGATTTCTTCGGCGGTCAGCAGCCGAGCAGCGGTGGTCGAACCTTTCCATTGTTGCGGCTGCGGCGGGCGTTCGCGACGGTCACATGGCAGAATGTGCGGCCCACAGTTCAGCTGCTGTTTGGGCAAGAGTCGCCGCTCGTCGCGGAGCGCAGTCCCCGCTCGCTGGCGTCGGTCGGATTCCCCGATTTCGCCGGGGCGGGCAACCTCTGGCTCTGGATTCCGCAGATTCGTCTCACTGGAGAGGTGGGCTCGCGTGTTCGCCTCGCGCTCCAGGGCGCCGTGCTCGCGCCGGGCACTGGCTCGCCGCAGACGACATTCGCAACGCAACCTGATTCCGCCGAGCGAAGCGGCAGGCCGTATCTGCAAGGCCGGGTGCGAGTTGCCTGGGGTCCGACCGATGACCCCAGTGAACTCGCCATCGGCGGCCATGCCGGCTGGTTTCTCGGCCACGACTCGACGAGCGGCGACACGCTGCTTGTCTCAAACGCGCTGACAGCAGACGGCCGGATCAAGCTCGGGGTGGTCGAGCTGATCGGAGAGGCGTTCGTCGGAAAGGGATTGGCCGGACTCGGTGGCGGCGGCATTGGGCAAAATACCGGCGCGGCAGGCGTGCCGGTGCGCACGAAAGGCGGCTGGGGTCAGCTGAACCTGCGAGCCTCGCCGCTGTGGATGTTCGGCGGCGGCTGCGGCATCGACGATCCCGACGATGCTGATGTCGGCGCGGCCGGACGGCTCAAGAACTTCGTGTGCGAGGGACACGTGGAGTGGCGGCCACACGGACCAGTCGTTTTTGGATTTGAATTCCGCCGTCTGAAGACTACTTACCGAGTCGGCGATTTCACGGCGAATCACATGAATCTTGCCGCGGGGTTTCGCTTCTAGGAACCGTTAGTCGACGTCCGGCGGTTTTTGATGCTTCGCGCGCCGGTGATATCCCTTCTTGGAACGGTGGACCTTATGGGCTGGAGTCTTCAGGCGTTCTTTTACTGGCGCGTCCGGATTCGGCACCCGCACGACGACTTTGTCCTTCTGCCGCTTGCGGCTCATCGTCCGATACGCTGCCTGATCTGCCGAGCGTGGTGCCGCGCGTGGATGAGATGGAACCGCATCCATTCCTCGAGGGTGAGATCGCCCAGGCGTGGATGTTTGACGAATAAGTCGGCGCCGCGGCGGGGCAGCAGCTCCTGCTCGAGACGGCGCCACTCGGCGACTCCCGCCAGAAAGTGCGGCTCGGCGACCAGGCGCGGCAGCTTCGGGGCGGGGACCGTTCGCTCCGGCGCCCGGCGGCCCGGAGGAAACCAGCGCAGCCAGAAGATGAAGAACCGGGCGATTTTCTCGGCAGGCGTCCGGGAGCGGCGTGCCATCGGCCCGTGATTGCGCCGCTCCTGGAATTTCTGGGCGCTCAAGTTCAAACCGAGCGCCAGGTGCTCGACGATCTGCGCCGGCGTCCACTTCCCTTCGGGGCCGCGTTCCCAGTCGCTATCGGTGCGGCCCCGTAGCGGACCGAGCACAAGTGTTGGCAGCTCTTCCAGCCGACCACTACCTTCCATCCGACCCGACATGCGGGGAATCTGCGAGTGAACCTGCTGCGCCGCCACCCGATTGCGATCGCGCTGGTCTTCCTCCTCCTCGTCACTGCTTTTCATCCGCTGCCGCCTCTCGTCGATGCGACCACCGGCTCCGCTCCCGGTGATGTCGACCTCGATCGGCCGACCATGTACGTTGCGCTCGCGCCGTTTTCCAACACGCTCGACGCGCTCACCTTCTTCAGCGCGGCTCGCGCGGTGTGGGCGGTTGTGGTCTGGATTTTGGTGCTCGCTGCCTGGGGCGCATTCCGCGCAGGGACACGGCGGCAGCGGATCGTGCGCGCGCTCGCCGGTCCACTGACGCTCCTGGTAATGGGCGTCGCGGCGGTGTTCCTCCCCCGCCCCGTGCCGCGGCTCACGACCACGGACTCCGGCGCGACCATCATCGACTATCACGCGCACACGCAGGCCTCGCATGATGGGCGCCCCGGCTGGACGCTGGCGAAGCTCGCCGCCTGGCACGAGCGACAGGGCTTCGAGGCGAGCTACGTCACCGATCACAACATCGTCTATGACGGCTCGCTCCCACTACCTCCCGGCACTTCGATCAACCTATTGCCCGGCGTCGAGTGGAGCGTGTACGGCCAGCATGTCGTCGCGATCGGTCCAGTCGAGGCGCTGCCGCGCGACAGTTTCGGCGGAAGTACGCAGCGCATGGTGCGGATCTTCGCGGCGATCGAGCGCCAGGGCGCCATCAGCATCGCCTCGCTCCCGGAGTATTGGCGCAATCACCGCGACGACCTCGGCGCATTCGTCATCGCGGGGGTCGATGGATTCGAGATCGTGAATTGTGCTCCCAAGGCACTGAGTTTCCCAGCGGCGGGCCGTAGCGAAGTACTCGCGCTCGCGGCGGGGCACGATCTCCTGGTCGTGGGCGCGAGCGACAACCACGGCTGGGGCCAGGTGACGTGCGTGTGGAATCTGTCGCATCCCGGCGCGCAAGGATTCCACACGAACCGTGTATTCGCCCGCTCCCTGGCGATGGTCCAGGGGGACTGGCTGCCGTGGACGGCACCCGTGACGCAACCCTGGTTCATGTTTCGCTCCCTGAGCTGGAGCGAGCGTGCGAGCTGGCTGACGTGGGTGGTGGTCATTCTTCTATATCGCGCCATGCCGCGCCGGCAGGGACAGGGAGCAGGCATCGGGATTCTGGCGCGCTCGTTGGGCCGGCGCTCCCGCCCTGAGCCAGTCGCCGACGAGACCCCACCGTAACGACGTGGCGGGATACTCGGGCCGGCCTCTTGTCGACAAGCTGGGAATCAAGCCCGGTATCCGCATCGCCATCCTGAACGCGCCGCGGGGCTACCGCGCGACGCTCGGCAAATTGCCGGCGGGAGTGCAGGTGGTCGCCGCAGCGCGAGGCGTTCTCTCGTTCATTCATCTTTTCGTCGTCAGTCGCGCGATGCTCGAATCCAAGATTCCCGCGCTACTACGGGCTCTCACCCCGGACGGCAGCCTCTGGATTTCCTGGCCAAAGCGAGCGTCGGGAGTAGAGACCGACATCACCGAAGACGTCGTCCGTGCGGTCGCGTTGCCGACGGGTCTGGTGGACGTGAAGGTGGCGGCGATCGACGACGTCTGGTCGGGGCTGAAGCTCGTGCGCCGGCTCAAAACTCGGCGTACTTGACTTTGCATAGCAAAGTGCTTTACTTCGAGCGATGACGGCTCCGCGGCCGTTGCACGATCGGGCTCTCGACAATCTCCAGTTCATCCGCTCCACGATGGAGCGGGCCGGATCGTTCACGGCCGTGCCGGGCTGGGGCATGGTGGTCGTGGGGTGCACGGCGCTCGCGGCGACCTGGCTCGCCGTGCGCCAGTCGCGCGATGCCGATTGGCTCGCCGTGTGGTTGGGCGAGGCGGTGCTGGGCGTCGTCGTCGGCGGAGCCGCCATGGTGCAGAAAGCCCGGGCTGCGAACGACCCGCTCCTGTCGGGCCCGGGCCGCCGCTTCGGTCTCAGTTTTCTGCCGCCGATCGTCGTGGGAGCGCTGTTGACGATTGCCCTGCACCGCGCCGGTCTTTTTGCGTTGATGCCGGGCGTCTGGCTGCTGCTCTATGGGACGGCGGTTGCGACAGCGGGCGCATTCTCGGTGCGGATCGTTCCCATCATGGGGGTGTGTTTCATGGTGCTCGGCACCGTGGCGTTGTTTGCGCCCGCCGACCTGTGGCCGTGGTTCATGGCGGCGGGATTCGGGGGCTTGAACATCGTGTTCGGCATCATCATTGCGAGGAGGTACGGTGGCTAAGAGCAACACGGCGCGGATCGCGCGCCCGGAGGCGGAGCGGAGCGTGAAGCCCAAAACGCATCCCGCTGCCGCGGAGCTCGACCGCCTGATCCACGAGCGCGTACGGCTCGCGATCGTCAGCGCGCTGGCCGTGCGTGACAGCCTCACGTTCAACGAGCTCAAGGGGCTGCTCAAGACCAGTGACGGCAATCTCAGTGTGCACGCGCGCAAGCTGGAAGACGCCGACTACGTCACGTGCGTCAAGTCGTTCGCGGGGCGCGTCCCCAAGACGGAATACCGACTCACCGCCCTCGGCCGGCGGGCGCTCGAGCGCTATCTCGATCACATGGAAGCGTTGATTCGCGCGACGCGCGCGCGCTGATGCGCCCTCTCTTTTTTTGCGGAATTGCTTTATGACACAAAGTACTTCTTTTCACGTGGCTATGATCATGGACGGCAACGGACGCTGGGCGACGCGCCGCGGCCTGCCGCGGGCGGCCGGCCATCGCGCCGGGGTTGAAGCCGTGCGGCGTATTGTCCGGGCGGCGCCCGATGTCGGCATCACCGCGCTGACACTGTACGCCTTTTCCTCCGACAACTGGAGCAGGCCGCCGGCGGAAGTGACCGCGCTGCTGCGGCTGTTCGCGCGCTACCTGCACCGGGAAGTGCCCGAGCTCGTCGCCCAATCCGTCCGGCTCTCGATCATCGGTCGCCGCGACCGGCTGCCCGCGGCGCTCGTCAACGCCATCGTCGACGCCGAGCAGGCAACGAGCGGTGGAACGCGACTCGATCTGCGGATCGCCGTCGATTACTCGGCACGCGCTGCCATCCGCAGCGGCACGCTGCTTCCCGACGTGGATCTCCTGATCCGAGCCGGCGGCGAGCAACGGCTCTCCGACTTCCTCCTGTGGGAGTCCGCGTACGCCGAGCTGTGGTTCACAGACACGATGTGGCCCGATTTCACCGCGACGGAGCTGGCCGGCGCGGTGCGAGACTTCCGCGCGCGAGATTGCCGCTTCGGAGGCCTCTCGACGCAGGCGGCGGTATGAGCGCGATCAGTCCCCGCACCCGCCTGGGTCTCGACATCCTCGGCGTCGCCGCGGGAGCGGGCCTCGCCGGTGACACCCTGCTGCGCGCGATGCCCTGGGGCCTGAATGTCATGCTCTGCACCGGCGTCCTCGTCGGCGGGGGAGTATGGCTGGTGCGCCGACATCATCTGCAACCCGGAGCGGATGCTCCGTGGCTTGCGATTACCGCCCTACTTCTGGGCGCGGCGTTCCTGAGGAGGGACGCGGCGGTCCTTACCAAGTTCGATATGCTGGCGCTCTTCATCACCCTGTGTTTGGCGGCATCGAGCCTCCAGGGCGAGCGGATCGGCGGCTGGCGCTTGCTCGACTATCTGCGCGCCGGTGTGACCGCCACAGCCGGCAGCATCGCGGGTGGGATGTTGCTCGTCGGTCGGGACGTCCAGTGGCAGGAGCTGCCGCGGGAAGGTCGGCTCCGGAACGTTCGCGCCATTCTGGTCGGCCTGCTCGTCGCTGCCCCCTTGCTCGTCATATTCGCGGCGCTCTTCTCATCGGCTGATCAGGTCTTTGGCAATGTCCTCGCGAATTTGTTCGCGTTCGACATCACCAGTCTCGTCAGTCACACGGTGTTCTTCTGCTTCTGGGCCGTGATCACCGCCGGCTACCTCCGATGGAGTCTACTGGGCCAGCCCGTCGCCATGCCGCAGGGCGCCAGCAACGTGCGACTCGGACTCGTTCCCATGGCAACCGCACTCGGCCTTCTGAACGCGCTCTTCCTGCTGTTCGTCGTCGTTCAGCTCCGCTACTTCTTCGGTGGTGCGGCCCTCGTCCAAGTCACCACCGGTCTGACGTATGCCGAATACGCGCGCCAGGGATTCTTTCAGCTGGTGACCGCCAGCGCGCTCGTGTTGCCGGTGTTGCTCGGCGCCGACTTCCTCGTCCGTGGCGGCACAACCGTTGAAATCCAGACGTTCCGGCGGCTCGCCGCTCTCCTCTTCATCCTGCTCGCCGTCATCATGGCATCGGCGTTCGAGCGGATGCGATTATACGTGGACGCGTTCGGTCTCTCGGAGATCAGGCTGTACGCGACGGCATTCATGCTCTTGCTGCTGGGCGTCTTCGCCTGGTTTACGTGGACAGTGCTTCGGGGTAGGCGCGAGCGGTTCGCGTTGGGCCTATTGATGCAGGGATTCGGGATCCTGGCCGCGCTCCACGTCATGAACCCCGACGCATTCATCGTCAAGACAAATCTCAACCGTCCCGTTGCAGAGCGGCCGTTTGATGCCGAGTACGCCCTGACGCTCGGTGCCGACGCAGTCCCCGCCCTCATCGATGCGCTGCCACGACTCGGTGCCGCAGAGCGCCGCGTTGTCGTCTGCGGTCTAGTGAGTCGCTGGAATAAGGAAGACGCCGATTGGCGCACCTGGAACTGGAGCCGAGCGCGGGCGCGTCGACTGGTGAGCCACGACGCTGCTGGGCTTCGGCAGACGTGCACAGCCGCAATCAAGGAGATGCACCATGATCACTGATGGCCTGAATCCATTCACGGTGCTGCTGTTCCTTGGCTCCGTACTTGCTGCCGTTGCTCTAACAGTCACCTACGTGTTCGCACGAATCACGAAGCGCGAGCGGATCGCTCGGATCAGCTTGCGTGTGCTGCTCGGTGGCGTGGGCGCCTATGCAATACTGCTGATTTGCTTTTCCGCTGCGAGCCACAGTCGCGTGCTCGCTCCCGGCGAGGAAAAACACATCTGCGAGGTAGACTGTCACCTCGCGTACTCCGTTGCCGCGGCAAAGTCCGAGACTCTCCAGAGCGGCCAGGTGCGTCACGTCGTCACGGTGAAAGTGCGGTTCGATGAACAAACGATCGCACCTTGGCGTCCCAAGGACGCGTCCCTGTCGCCGAATCGTCGTTACGTGGCGCTGGTGGACTCGAAAGACAACCGCTATCCGGGCCCAACCGATGGATTGAAGCGGCGACTCATTCCCGGCGAATCGTACACGACCGATCTCGTGTTCGACATTCCCGCGAACGCGGGGCAGGTGCGGCTCATCCTGCGGAACGCAGATCCTGAAAGTGTGTTCATTATCGGTCACGAAAACAGTTTCTGGCATGGCAAGACAACGTTTCAATTGCCGGGATAGCTTAGATTGCGAGGTCATGCTTCGTATAACCCAGGTCGACGCGTTCACCAACCGCCCGTTCGCCGGTAACCCCGCCGCCGTCTGCATTCTCCCCGACGCCGCTGAGCCCGCGTGGATGCAGAACGTCGCGCGCGAGATGAACCTCGCCGAAACCGCGTTTCTCGTTCGTCGCCAGGATGGATATGATTTGCGCTGGTTCACGCCGGCCGTCGAAGTCGATCTTTGCGGCCACGCCACGCTGGCCAGCGCGCACGTGCTGTGGGAAGACGCGCATCTCACGCCGAGTACCCAGGCGCGCTTCTACACAAAGAGCGGCCTGTTGACTGCCGATCGCCGCGACGACTGGATCGAGCTCGATTTTCCCGCAACCCCAGCGTCCCCTGCGCCACCGCCACCAGGGTTGATCGAAGCGTTGGGAATCAAGCCGCGGTTCGTGGGGCGCAGCCGCTTCGACTATCTCGTCGAAGTGGACAGCGAGTCGACCGTGCGAGGGCTCGATCCGGAGCTCGGCGCACTCGGCCGCGTCGCCGCCCGCGGCGTCATCGTCACGAGCCGGGCAAATGGGGATCCCCAGTACGACTTCGTATCGCGCTTCTTCGCGCCGCAGTCTGGCGTTCCCGAAGATCCCGTCACGGGCTCGGCACACTGCGCGCTCGCGCCGTACTGGTGCGACAAACTCGGCAAGCAATCGCTGACTGGCTACCAGGCGTCGGCGCGCGGCGGCATTGTGCGCGTGCGGCTCGACGGAAGCGGGCGCGTGCGCCTCGCCGGGCAGGCCGTGACGGTGTTGCGCGGTGAGCTCACCGCGGACAAAATGGCTTCGTGACCGAACTCCAACGACCAAAGCGCGTAGCGGGATATCTCCTCGCGCTCGCCGCCGGCGCGACATGGGGAACGACCGGGCCGCTGTCGACCGGTCTGTACGATCTCATGCCGGCGACGAGCATCGGCTTCTGGCGCGTGCTCATCGGCACGATCGCGTTAGCCATCTGGGGACTGCTCTTCCGTCGCGAGCTCTTCCGCACAGACCGTAAGGCATGGCTGTTGGTCGGATTGGGTGGCGGCGCCCTCGTCGCGCTGTTCGAGATCGCGTATCAGTTCGCGATTGCGGGCGTCGGCGTCGCGGGTGCGGCGGCACTGCTGTACACCGCGCCAGTCATGGTCGCCGTGCTCGCTCGCATCATCCTCAAGGAAGAGCTCTCGGCAACGCGTATCGCGCTGGCGGTCATCGTCATGATCGGCGTGGCGCTCACGGTGACCGGCGGCAGCAACGCCGGCGCGGAGGCGGCGCGCATGGGCATCGCCGCAGGCATTACGGGTGGATTGCTGTCGGCGCTGAGCTACGCATTGACGACGCTGATGGGGCGATATGCGGCGCCCCGCTACGGTGTCCTCAAGGTCTTGTTCCTCGAAGCGATTGGCGGTGTCGTGCTCATCTGGATCGCTCTGTCGATCTGGGGCCGGCCGCCGGCCTGGCCGCCGTCGCCGCCGGCATGGCGCGGTTTGCTAGGACTCGCAGCGGGATCGGTGGTCGCCGCCAATATCTTTTTCTTCGGGGCGGTGAAAAGAATCGAAGCAGCGCCGGCATCAGTTGCCGCCACGGTCGAGCCCGTTGTGGGGGCGTTGCTCGCGCTCACGCTTTTCAACCAGCGCTTGACACTGCTCGGGTGGGTCGGCCTCGCAATGGTCGTAGGCGGCGTCGCGGCCGGCTACGTGAAAGAAGGATTAAAACAGCAGCTCGAGCCCCAAGCGGAAGAGCCGGGGCGGCCCGTATGAGAACAGTGGCTGCGAAAAGTCGCGGGCCGCGGCCAGATAGAGCGGAAATAGCTCGGTCCGCCCCTCGATGAACCCGTTGTGGTCGAGGTCGGCCGCCGGCCGATAGCGCGGCGACTCGTAGGGAATTGCTTCCGGGTGCGCCTGATAGGCGCGCTCCGCGAGACCCGCCAGTCCAGCCGAATCGATCTGCGGCTCCCCCGTGTCGCGGCGCACCGCTTCGACATTCCGCCGGTTGGTGAGATTCCGAACGTCGATGTAGAGCGTTCCTTCCCGTCCCGCGATGCGCAGCGGCCGTCTCAAGAGCATGTCGATGGTCCACACCGGCGGCAGCCGGTAACTGTTCGGCAACCCGATCAGCGTATCGCCCGTCGCGTTGGTCATGCTGAATGGCAAGCCCGAGCTGGCGCGCACGATCGTGGCGGCTTCCAGTCGCGCGAGCGGGAACGCACCGGCGATGCGCGGACCCCAGCCGGCCGGCACGCGACCTTGACCGATAATCGTCAGGTTGTGACGACGATCGTAATCGAGCGGGAACTGCACGCGCGCCGGATTGATCGTATCGCCGGTCGGACCGATTCGGATCCGTCGCACCAGCTCAAAGGCGTTCGTCGCCGTCGCGTTGGCGCTCTGTAGCGAATACGCAGCCCGCAGGCCCCACCAATCGACCAGGGCGCGCTCAAAGATCAGCTCCGCGCCTTTCACGTTGCCAAAATCGAAATTGCCGAAGACGCTGGAGTCGGGATTGACGCCGAGCGGGATCGATCCGACGAGGCCGTCGAGCAGCTTGTTGAAGACGTTGACGCGCACCGTCGTATTCGGGCGCGGACGGGCGCGCACGGAGAATTCGTATTGGGTCGCATCCTCAAAGCCGATGTCCGGACTGCCGCGGCGGAATCGCCCCGTGCGCATCGTATCGTCGAACGCTGCGTCCACGAGATACTGGAAATCGGGCGCCTGAGAAAACCGCCCCCAGTTCGCCACCACCGTCGCGCCCTTGAGGACGGTCGAGAAGGCGAAGCGTGGATTGAGGCTGCGCCGCGCGCCGACCTTCGATCCAGGAATGCCGCCACCGGGAGCGAACTGATCGTAGCGCACACCCAGCGAGAGCACGAAGTCCTCGCCGTGGAGTTGGCCCTCGACGTATCCCGCCGCCGACGTCGGCGAGAAGGTCGAGGCGGCTGCGGGCGGCACGCTTTTACCGACCGGCAGATACCCCAGCACCCGTTGGAACGTCCGCACCTGCTGGCGGGAGACTTCGCCGCCGAAGTAGACGTCGCTGCGCGGTCCACCGACGCTGAAATCCACTTGCCCGCGCAGCTCGCGATAGCGGTTCCAGGTGATCTCGCCGTTGGATCCGGTAGCGAGAAAGAATGCAGGCACGCCCCACGGCGAGCGATTGCTCAGATCCGGCGTCTGCATGGCGGGCAACACGGCTCGGGAGGTGATCGTGTCCTGCGCGCGCGCAATCTCCTCGCCGACGAAGTGAAAGGATCGTCCCGTGATAGCGCCGAATTGGTAGGCCGGCTGATCGGTGAGTGTCCCGCGGATGAATTGCCGCCTGAAGTAGCCAACGCGCAGGTCCGCGGTGAGCGCATTGGTCGCGCGCTGGAGATGCGCGCTCAAGAGGTCCCCACTCACGCGCTGCGCCGGCGCCCACTGCGTGTCGTACTTGTACGCGGGATCGTACAACAGCCGCTGATCCGCTGACCGCAGGGCAAACAGGCGTACCGTGTACGGGCCGCCGAGCGGCACGCGGAGCTTGGCCGCGGCGTCGTAGCGCTCGCCGCTATTATGGGGCAGGAGCGCAGGATTGTCGTGGCGCGGATCGCGTGGATCGGCCGGCGGCGGGGCGTTCACCGGGTCCGCATCGAGCCGGCCTTCCGCGTCGATGACCGCGACGAGACCGGCGCCACCGGGCAGCGGTCCACTTGCCGAGACGACGGCGCGGTCGAGTCCGAGATCGGCGCCCCCACTGAACGGACGATCGGTCTCGTAGGCCGCGCGACCGCCCCAGTGCTCGTCGCCGTCCTTCGTGACCACGTTGACCAAACCCGAAATCGCCTGCCCGTAGCGCGCCGAAAATCCGTTCGTTGCGAGTGAGGCTTCAGTGAGGAGGTCCGGCGGAATCCGCACGCCCAGCGGGCCTGTGGAAGCGTCGAGCTGATT
>WNEY01001405.1_pt1 | contig 16959 bp, 16 predicted proteins | sample 5400531 | NCBI WGS metagenome assembly WNEY01 (sample SAMN13153338, study PRJNA577476) | soil metagenome | isolation source: 200 cm saprolite under Douglas fir tree site 1 | place: USA:California | collected 2015-04-18
GCGATCACGAGCACGATCTCGCCTTTGGGCGCCGCGGCTTTCGCAAATTGGGCGGCGAGGTCGGCAAGCTTGCCGCGACGGACTTCCTCGAATGCCTTGGTGAGCTCGCGGCAGACGGCGGCCGAACGCGCCCCGAGGCCGTTCGCGAGGTCCGCGAGGCTTTCGGCGAGGCGGGGACCGGTCTCGTACAGAACGAGCGTCGCGGGTATTTCCACGAGTTCGGCGATCCGGTTGCGTCTTTGCCCCGCTTTCGACGGCAGAAACCCCTCGAAATAGAACCGGTCGGTCGGGAGGCCAGCCGCTACCAGCGCCGCTAGAAGCGCCGAAGCGCCCGGCACCGGGTAAACGCGATGCCCGGCCTCGAGCGCGGCGGCAACGAGTTTGTAACCGGGATCCGAGATAAGGGGTGTTCCGGCGTCGGAAACGAGCGCGATGGCCGCGCTATCGGCGAGGCGTCGCAATATCCGCGGCCGGACCTCCGCCGCATTATGGTCGTGATAGGCCAGCAGAGGTGGGTTGAGGCCGTAACGGTCGAGAAGCTTGCGAGTGACGCGCGTGTCTTCGCACAGCACAAGGTCGGCCGCGGCCAGGGTGGCCAGCGCGCGCAAGGTGACATCGCCAAGATGACCGATGGGTGTTGCGACCACATGAAGCCCGGCTGCAAGCTCGACCGGGGCGATCGCGAGCGGCAGCGGGGCGCGGAGACTTCGGTTTGTCGGCTTTTGATCGGGCGGCATGGCGGGCTGGGGGCGAATGTTAGCGGGCTCCGGAGCATCCGCACAGCGCTCGTCTCATGGCCCGGTATTCTTTACTCTCTGGCGCTTTCGGCCCCGAGGGGCGCGGGCGGTCGGCGATGGCTTCAAGTGCCATGACGGAAATGATCCTCACTGCGAACGACGGAAAGCTGGGCCGCCGATTGTCCGCCGCGCGCGCCTTCCTTTGCTGTATCGGTCTTGCGCTCGCCGGTTGCTCCACGGCGCTCGGCCCGATCGGCGGACCGGCCGAAACGGCGCCCACGGGTCCAAACGCGGCGGGACCGGCCGCGCCCGAGCCGTCAACCGGACCGGGATTGGGGGCCGCGCGCGTCGCGCTGATTTTACCCTTGAGCGCGGGCGGCAATGCCGGCGCCGCCGCGCAGTCGATGAAAAATGCCGCCGAGCTCGCGCTCGCCGAATTCTCCAATCCCAACATTCAACTCATCGTCAAGGACGACGGCGGCACGCCGCAGGGCGCGCAAACGGCGGCGCGCGCCGCGCTTCAGGAAGGCGCCGAGATCGTGCTCGGACCTCTATTCAGCGGCTCGGTCGCCGCCGCCGGGCAAATCACGAAAAGCCGCAGCATTCCGATGATCGCTTTTTCGACCGACACCAATGTGGCGGCGCAGGGCGTTTATCTCCTGAGCTTCCTGCCGGAGTCCGATGTCGATCGCATCGTTCGTTACGCCGCGGCGAACGGCAGGAAGTCTTTGGTGGCGCTTCTTCCCGACAACGCCTATGGCGCCGTCATCGAGGCACAGCTGCAACAGGCCGTTTCCCAGATCGGCGCGCGCCTCGTCAGTATCGAGCGTTACCCAAGCGAGCAGACCAAGCTCGCGGAGCCGGTCCGCCGCGCCGCCGCGGCTGCCAAACAGGCCGACGCGGTCTTCATCGCGGATTCCTCCGATATGACGCCGCAGGTCGTGCAAGCGCTGGCGCGAAGCGGCGTGTCGCAGCAGCGGATTCAGTTCATCGGAACGGGATTATGGGACGATCCCAAGCTGTTCGCCGATCCCAATATGACCGGAGCCTGGTTCGCGGCGCCGGACTCCGCCGGCTACCGCGCCTTCGTCGAGCGATATAAGTCCCGTTTCGGGCAGGAACCCGCACGGACGGCAAGCCTTGCCTACGACGCCGTTTCGCTGCTCGCCGCTTTGGTCAAAACGCAAGGCCTCAATCGATTTAGCGTGGCGGCGCTCACCAATCCGTCCGGCTTCTCGGGAATTGACGGGGTCTTTCGCTTTCGCGCCGACGGCACCTGCGAGCGGGGCCTGGCGGTGATGGAAATGCGCGGCGGCGGCACCCGCGTGATCAGCCCCGCCCCGCGGGCGTTTTTCAACGCCGCACTTTGAGCGCGTTCACGCCGCGAGATCGGCGACGATCGCGTCGAGCACGGCAAAGCCGCCGGCGGTGACGCGTAAGCGGCCGTCACGAGCCTCGACCAGGCCTTCCGCCTCGAGCGTCGCGATGCGCGCGGAATTGAGATTACGGCCGGCGAGCACCGCATACCGCGCGAGCTCGATGCCTTCCCGCAGCCGCAGGCCCATCAGCAGCAATTCGTCCGCCTGTTCGTCTTGCCGCAGCGGATCGTCGACAACGCGGCCGTGTCCGTTTGCTTCGACGAGCGCGAGCCATTTTTCGGGATGACGTTCGGTCATGGTGGCGCGCCGGATTTTTCCGTTTCCAATCCTGCCATGCGCCCCCGGTCCGACGCCCACATAGTCTCCGTAGCGCCAATAGATGAGATTGTGGCGGCACTCGGCGCCGGGCCGGGCATGATTGGAAATTTCGTAAGCGGGCAATCCGTGCGCCTCGCACGTCTCCTGGGTCACGTCCCACAGCGCGCGCGCTTCTGCCTCATCCGGAATTGTAAGGCGCCCGTTGCGATGCAGCGCGGCGAAGGGTGTCTCGTCCTCGATCGTCAGCTGATAGAGCGAAAGGTGCTCGCTCTCTTCAGTGAGCGCGCGCGTCAATTCCGCCCGCCAGGCCGCCGGCGTCTGTCCGGGCCGGGCGTAAATCAGATCGAAGGACAGCCGCGGGAAATTCGCCCGCGCAATCGCGATCGCGGCGAGCGCCTCCTCCGCGCTATGCAGCCGGCCGAGAAATTTCAGCGCGTCGTTGTCGAGCGATTGCACACCGAGCGATACGCGATTGACCCCGGCCGCGCGGTAGCCGCGAAAGCGCTCGGCCTCGACGCTCGTGGGATTGGCTTCGAGAGTGATCTCGCACGCGGGCTCAAGCGGCCAATGCCGGGCGATCGCATCGAGGATCGCGCCGACGATCGAAGGCGCCATCAAGGAGGGCGTGCCGCCGCCGAAAAATATGCTGGTGAGCGTGCGCCGACCCGTCGCCGCCGCGGCATCTGCGAGTTCGGCGGCGATGGCGCGGGCGAACCGCGCCTCATCGGGCTTTTCGTGCCGCACATGACTGTTGAAGTCGCAGTAGGGGCATTTCGACAGGCAAAACGGCCAGTGCACGTAGATGCCGAACCCGGCGTCATGGCCGCGGCCGCCGATTATTTCGCGCGCAAGAACGGCTGCGTCACTCAAGGTAGCTCTCCGCGAGTTTTAAAAACGCGCGCGCACGATGCGACAGGCCCTGGCCGCGCGGCGGCAGCCCGTGCTTTTCTTCCGAACTCATCTCGCCGAAGGTGCGGCTGAAGCCGTCGGGAAGAAAGATCGGATCGTAGCCGAATCCCTTGTCTCCGCGCGGCGGCCATATGATCGTTCCGTCGACGCGGCCTTCGAACGTTGTGGCCTCCCCGTCGGGCCAAGCCAGGCACAAAACGGAGATGAAGGCCCCGCGCCGCTGCTCCGGCGCCGTGGCGTCTTTCGCCTTCAGCTTTTCCTCGACCATTTGCATCGCTTGCGCAAAGTCTTTTTTCTCTCCGGCCCAGCGTGCCGAATGGATTCCCGGCGCGCCGGCGAGCGCCTCGACCGCAAGCCCAGAATCGTCGGCAAGCGCCGGCAGGCGCGATGCGCTCGCCGCGGCCGCGGCCTTGATTTTCGCGTTTTCGGCGAAGCTCGTGCCGGTTTCAAGCGGCTCGTCCAATCCGAGATCGGCCGCGGGAATCGTTTCAATCCCGTGCGGCCGGAGCAATTCGCGCATCTCTTTCAGCTTGCCGGGATTATGGGTCGCGATCACCACCTTGCCTCTGAGCTTGCGCCCCATCAGCCGACCGCGAGCTTCTGCAACTCGATCAGCCGCTGAACCCCCTTGCGCGCGAGCGCAATCAGCGCGGCGAGCTCCGCATCGGAGAAGGGGGTCTTTTCGGCCGTGCCCTGGATCTCGACGATGCCGCTCGTTCCGGTCATCACGAAATTCATGTCGGTTTCGGCCTCCGAATCCTCGGCATAATCGAGGTCGAGCACCGGGTTTCCTTTGAAGATGCCGCAGGAGACGGCGGCGACGTGATCCTTGAGCGGGTTCTTGGTCACCATCGAGCGCTTTTTCATCCACTCGATGCAATCGCGAAGCGCGATCCAGGCGCCGGTGATCGCGGCCGTTCGCGTGCCGCCGTCGGCCTGAATGACGTCGCAGTCCACCGTGATTTGCCGCTCGCCCAGCGCCTGCAGATCAGTGACGACGCGAAGGGAGCGGCCGATAAGGCGCTGGATTTCGAGCGTGCGCCCGGAGGGGCGGCCGGCGGAGGCTTCGCGCCGGGTGCGCTCATGCGTCGCCCGCGGCAGCATACCGTATTCGGCGGTGACCCAGCCCCGGCCCTGGTTCTTAAGCCAGGGCGGCAGCTTTTCTTCCAGCGTCGCGGTGACGAGCACGTGGGTGTCGCCGAACTTGACCAGACACGAGCCTTCCGCGTGGCGCGCGAGCCCGCGCTCGAAGCTGACAGGCCGCATCTCGTCGGGGCCGCGCTTGCTGGGACGCATGAATCCTCCGTCGGGTTAACCCTTCTAGAGCATGATCCCGGAAAGTGGGAACCGGTTTTCGGAAAGATCATGCTCCAGTAAAATGTTAGGGACACGCGCTGATTCAATCTAAAGCGATGGTGTTCTAGGAGGGACCCCTACGCGCCGACAAGCCCGCTCTTGCGAGCTGTTCGGCTGGGACAATAATCGTCGTACACTGCTCAATCGTCGCTTTTCCGAGGCAGACATCGTGTCGGTCAACGCCCCCATCGGTTCCACCCAGGTCAGCCTTGCGCAGCTCGACGCGCGCTCGCGCGAGATTTTTCGCCAGATCGTGGAGTCTTATCTCGCGACCGGCGAGCCGGTCGGCTCGCGCAATGTTTCCCGCCTGATCCCGATCACCCTGTCGCCGGCTTCGGTGCGCAACGTCATGGCCGATCTCGAGGCGCTGGGGCTCATCTACGCGCCGCACACCAGCGCGGGAAGATTGCCGACCGAATTTGGCCTGCGCTTCTTCGTCGACGCGCTCCTGGAAATCGGCGACCTCTCCGGCGGCGATCGGCAATCGATCGAGGCGCAAGTGAAGGCCGCCCGCGGCGGCAGTCTCGACGCGGTGCTCGCCGAAGCATCGCAGTTGCTGTCGGGCCTCTCGCGCGGCGCCGGCGTCGTCACCGCCGCCAAGAGCAATCCGCGGCTGAAGCAAATCGAATTCGTCCGGCTCGAGCCCGGCCGCGCGCTCGTCGTCCTCGTCTCCGAGGACGGTCAAATCGAAAATCGTTTGCTGACCCTGCCGGCCGATCTGCCGGCGTCCTCGCTGGTCGAGGCGACTAATTTTCTCAATGCGCGCATTCGCGGAAAAACGCTGAACGAGGCGAGGGCCGAGCTCGAGCGGGCGCTCACCGCCGCGCGCGCCGAGCTCGATGAGCTCACCCAGAAAGTCGTCGCCGAAGGTCTTGCCAGTTGGTCGGGAGGGGAGGCGTCCGATCGCCGGCTGATCGTTCGCGGTCAGGCGAAACTCCTTGAGGATTTGAAGGCGATGGAGGATCTCGAGCGCGTGCGGCTTCTGTTCGACGATCTGGAGACCAAGCGCGGCGTGATCGAATTGCTCGGCAAGGCCGAGGACGCCGAGGGCCTTCGCATCTTCATCGGTTCCGAGAACAAGCTCTTTTCGCTCTCCGGCTCCTCGACCATCGTCGCCCCCTATCGCGATAGCGCCGGACGCGTCGTCGGCGTGCTCGGCGTGATCGGCCCGACGCGGCTCAATTATGCGCGGGTCATCCCCATGGTCGATTACACCGCCAGGGTCGTGAGCCGGGTGCTCGGCCTGCACGGCAACGCTTGATTTTTTGGCTCGCGGACCTGATATCCACGACGATTATCGCTTCATTGGGATCATGATGACCGACGATACGAAACGCGCTGAAAATCACGAAAACAACGCCATTACCGAGCCGCAGGCCGCGAACGAGAACAATCCGGTCGCGGTGCTCGAGGCGCAGGTGGCGGAATTGCGCGACAAGTTTCTACGCGCAGCTGCCGAGGCCGAGAACGTGCGAAAGCGCGCCGAGCGCGACGTCGCCGATGAGCGCGTTTACGGCATTACCGGCTTTGCCCGCGATATCCTGGTCGTCGCCGACAATCTCGCTCGCACCCTCGACGCGGTGGGAGCGGAGGCGCGCGTCTCCGCCGAAGGCCCGTTGAAGGCGCTGCTCGATGGCGTCGAACTGACCAGCCGCGAATTGCAAAAGGCGCTGGCCAAGAACGGCATTCGCCGGATCGACCCGCAGGGCGAAAAATTCGATCCCCACTTCCACCAAGCCGTGTTCGAGGTGCCCGACGCGAACGTGCCGGTGGGCATGGTAGCGCAAGTCATCCAGCCGGGGTACGCGCTTGGGGAGCGCGTGCTGCGGCCGGCCATGGTCGGTGTCTCCAAGGGCGGCCCCAGGACGGCGCCGGTTCAGGAAGCGGCGCGACCGCAATCGCGGGACAATTCCGGCAATTGAAGGTTCTCGCGGCTTTCGCCGAGCGGCACTTACCTCCGCGGCAGAGGCCGCGTTCGCCCGAAAGGGCTTATTAACACTGCAACTTTACGCTCAACGGCAATCCAAGCATGGGCATTGCCATGAGCGCGCAATCCGGCGGTGGCGTTCAATACAGCATCGTCATTCCCGTCTTTAACGAAGCAGCCGTCCTGCCGGTTCTGTTGCGGCGCATCGACGCGCTGCTCGACGGGCTCGACGCGCCGGCCGAAGCCATCCTTGTCGATGACGGCAGCACCGATTGCAGCTCGATCGTGCTGGAGGCGAAATCGAAGAGTGACCCTCGCTACCGCTACATCAAGCTCGCGCGCAATTTCGGGCATCAGATTGCGATCACCGCCGGCATGGACGCCTGCGCCGGGAAGGCCATCGTGGTGATGGACGCCGATCTCCAGGATCCGCCCGAAATCGTCGGCGCCATGATCGAGCGATGGAAAGAGGGCAACGACATCGTCCATGCGCGCCGGCTGTCGCGCGAAGGCGAGGGCACGTTCAAACGCTGGACCGCGAGCATCTTTTACAAACTGCTCGGTCGTCTCGCCTCGATCGACATCCCGAGCGATGTCGGCGACTTCCGCCTGATCGACCGCAAGGTTCTCGAAGCATTCCGTTCGATGCCCGAGCAAGATCGCTTTGTACGCGGCATGTTCGCCTGGCTTGGCTTCCGGCAAGCGGAAGTCGCCTTTCACCGGCCCCCGCGCGCCGCGGGCGAGACGAAATATCCGTTATGGAAGATGATGCGGCTCGCCGTGAACGGCGTGCTCGGATTCTCCGATGCCCCGCTTCGTCTGGCGATCTGGATCGGCTTGGCCGTGTCTTGTCTGGCGGTGCTTTATGGAATGTACGTGATTGGCCTTTGGCTTACGCACAGCCATCTTGTCGAGGGCTGGTCTTCGACCATCGTGGTGATCTCGTTCCTGTGCGGCGTGAACATGCTGATGACCGGAATCATCGGCCTCTATATCGGTCGCATTCATGCCGAAGTGAAACGGCGTCCGCTCTATGTCGTCGATAAGCGGACCGGTTTTGACGGTCCTCTCGCATCGGCGGAGAAGGCGGAAGCCGCCGGCGCCGAAGATCGCAAGCGGATGCGAGCCGTATGATTCCGTGCCACCGCGTCGCTCAACGCGTCTTTCGCCGTTTCGTCCCGCGCGAATTATCCCGGCGGTGGGGATGAGCTCGATCGTCGATGAGCCGCGCGCGTTCCGCCGCGGACATCGAGCCACGCCTCCGTTAGCAGCGCGGTTGCGGCCGGCGCTACCGCTGATCGCCGTCACCATCGCGGCCATTGTTCTTCGGCTGCTGATGGTCACCGCCACGGATGTGAGCTGGCTGATTACCTTGTCCGAAAAGGTTTTGGACGGAACCCGACTCTACGTCGATTTGATCGAGGTCAATCCGCCCGCTTCGGTCTTGCTCTACCTGCCCGCCGTGGCGCTGGCGCGTTGGGTCGGGGTCGCTCCGGAAATCGCGGTCAACGCGCTCGTGTTCCTCGCCGCGGGCGCGAGCCTTTGGATCACGAGCCGCATTCTGACGCGGGCGCGCCTCCTCGACGGCACTGAGGGCTGGACGCTCGCCGCATTCGCCGCGTTTCTGCTTCTGGTCTTTCCGGCGCGTACCTTCGCGCAACGCGAGCACATCGCCGTCATCGTTCTTTTGCCCGCGCTTGCGACCTATGTCGCGCGCGCGCAGGGCATCTCACCCGGCTTCGCCGCGGCCATGATGGCTGGCATCGGTATCGGCATCGCGGTGTCGATCAAGCCGCATTTTGCGCTCGCGATCATTCTCGCCGCGGCCGCCGCGGCGTACCACGCGAGATCCTGGCGTCCGCTTTTCGCGCTTGAGCACCGGATCGCGGGCGGCATCATTGCGATCTACGGCGCGAGCATCCTTGTTTTTTATCCGCAATTCGTCACGGATGTTTTGCCGCTCGTCCAAACGGTTTACGTTCCCATCCGCCTACCCTGGTTTACGATCTTGACCCGCACGCCGGCAATCCTTTGGCTGCTATCGATTTTCCTGCTCGTAAGACAATTGCGAAGAGGGGTATTCCAGCCCCGCTTTTCGGTTCTGTTGATGGCGTCTTGCGGCTTTACGCTCGCCTATGCGGTTCAGGGCAAGGGCTGGCCCTACCACAGCTATCCCATGCTTGCGCTCGCCCTGCTTGCGCTCGCTATTCTTGCGAGCGCGCGTGAGGCGATGGCGCCGGAAGCGAGCGCGATAAAACATTCGAGAATGGATCGGCATGCTTCGCTCGCGATAACCGCAGGTCTTGTCGGCGCCGCCTTCTACTGGATGACCATTGCCGTCGACTTCACCGCTCTTGCCGAAATAATCCGCCGCAACGCGATCGAGCCGAAAGTGCTCGCCATCTCCTCCGACATCGGACTGGGACATCCGCTCGTTCGCCAGGTTGGCGGCAAGTGGGCCCAGCGGGTCGGGAGCCTTTGGATTACCGATAACGCGGAGTGGCTTCTGAAGACCGAAAAGTCGCCGGCCGCCGCCGCGCGCCTCGAGCGCTATGCGGCCGGTGATGGCGCCATGTTGCGCGAGGATATTCGCCGAGAGAGGCCCGATATTATTTTGCTTGATATGGATTGGGAGGCGCGCGTACGCGCGGACCCCGTCCTCTCCGGGCTGTTGAGCGCCTATGGCGAGGCGGGCCGCGAAAAGGGGATTATTATTCTAGGGCGCAACGGCCGCGAAAAACCCCGCGAGCGGCCGGTCGGCGTAGATTGAATAATTCTCCCTCCCGCGCCGGCGGCCGAGCCTTGCGGGCCTAAGACCCCCCTCCTATATCCACTCGCGAGCTGCGATATTGCAGCCAATCCCCGAACGCGGGGGCCGACGGGGCGGTCCGGGTGCGACACCCGGCTGTTCTTCCGGGCGCTGAACAGGGCCCGGGCGGCCTGCTGAAAATGAGAGGTAGTTCTATGTCTAAGGTCATTGGCATCGACCTCGGCACCACCAACTCGTGCGTGGCCGTCATGGAGGGTTCGACCCCCAAAGTCATCGAGAACGCGGAAGGCATGCGCACCACGCCTTCGATTGTTGCTTTCACCGACGACGGCGAGCGTCTGGTCGGTCAGCCGGCCAAGCGCCAGGCGGTCACCAATCCGGAAAAGACCTTTTTCGCGGTCAAGCGCCTGATCGGCCGCCGCTACGACGATCCGATTATCGAGAAGGACAAGAAGCTCGTCCCCTACGCCATCGTGCGCGCCGCCAATGGCGACGCCTGGCTTTCGGACGGCAAGAATCAGTATTCGCCTTCGCAGATTTCCGCTTTCATTCTGCAAAAAATGAAGGAGACGGCGGAATCCCATCTCGGCCAGAAGGTCGATAAGGCCGTCATCACCGTTCCCGCCTATTTCAACGACGCCCAGCGCCAGGCCACCAAGGACGCCGGCAAGATCGCGGGCCTCGAGGTTCTGCGCATCATCAACGAGCCGACGGCGGCCGCGCTCGCCTACGGCCTCGACAAGCAGAAGCAAGGCACGATCGCGGTCTACGACCTCGGCGGCGGCACCTTCGACATTTCCATTCTCGAGATCGGCGACGGCGTGTTCGAGGTGAAGTCGACGAACGGCGACACCTTCCTCGGCGGCGAGGACTTCGACATGCGCCTCGTCAACTATCTCGCCGATGAATTCCAAAAGGAGCAGGGCATTGATCTGCGCAAGGACAAGCTCGCGCTCCAGCGCCTGAAGGAAGCCTCCGAGAAGGCTAAGATCGAGCTTTCAAGCGCGACGCAGACCGAAATCAACCTGCCGTTCATCACCGCCGACAAGAACGGCCCCAAGCACATGACGATGAAGCTCACGCGCGCGAAATTCGAGGCGCTCGTCGACGATCTCGTGCAGAAAACGGTCGAGCCGTGCAAGCGCGCGTTGAAGGACGCGGGCCTTTCGGCCGCCGAGATCAACGAAGTCGTCCTCGTCGGCGGCATGACCCGCATGCCGAAGGTGCAGGAAGTCGTGAAGCAGCTCTTCGGCAAGGAGCCGCACAAGGGCGTGAACCCCGACGAAGTCGTCGCGGTGGGCGCCGCCATTCAGGCGGGCGTCCTGCAGGGCGACGTCAAGGACGTGCTGCTCCTGGACGTGACGCCGCTCTCGCTCGGCATCGAGACGCTCGGCGGCGTGTTCACGCGCCTGATCGACCGCAACACCACGATCCCCACCAAGAAGTCGCAGGTTTTCTCGACCGCGGAAGATAACCAGAACGCGGTGACGATCCGCGTATTCCAGGGCGAGCGCGAGATGGCGGCCGACAACAAGTTGCTCGGCCAGTTCGACCTCGTCGGCATTCCGCCGGCGCCGCGCGGCGTGCCGCAGATCGAGGTCACCTTCGACATCGACGCCAACGGCATCGTCAACGTCCACGCCAAGGACAAGGGCACCGGCAAGGAGCAGCAGATCCGCATCCAGGCCTCGGGCGGCTTGTCCGAGGCCGACATCCAGCGCATGGTCAAGGATGCCGAGGCGCACGCGACCGAGGACAAGAAGCGCCGCGCCTTCGTCGAGGCGAAGAATCAGGCCGAGGCGCTCGTGCATCAGACCGAAAAGTCGCTCAAGGAATACGGCGACAAGGTCGCGGCCAACGATCGCTCGGCGATCGAGAATGCGCTCTCCGACCTCAAGGAAGCGCTGAAAGGCGACGATGCCAACGCCATTCAGGCGAAGGCCCAGTCGCTCGCCCAGGTCTCGATGAAGCTCGGCGAGGCGATGTACGCGGCGCAGCAGCAGGGCGGGCAACCCGGCGGCGACGCCGGCGGCTCGTCCGGCGGCGGCGGCAAGAAGGAAGACGTGGTCGACGCCGAATTCACCGAAGTCGACGACGACAAGAAGAAGTCCGCCTGATGCTCCGCATGCGGCGGCAATTGGCTGAACGGGTTAAGACGGCTGCCTCCGGAGTTGCTCCGGAGGCGGTCTTTTAATGGGCGCTTCAAGCGCGGCGGACGGAAGCGTCATGGCGAAGCGGGACTATTACGAGGTGCTCGGCCTCACGCGCTCGGCGGGCGACGACGAGATCAAGGCCGCCTTTCGCAAGCTCGCGATGAAATGGCATCCGGACAAGAATCCGGGCGATCAGGATTGCGAGCACCGCTTCAAGGAGATCAACGAAGCCTATGACATCCTGAAGGACGGCGAGCGCCGCGCCGCCTACGATCGTTTCGGTCACGCCGCCTTCGAGCACGGCGGCGGCGCGGGCTTCGGCACCGACTTCGCGTCCGCTTTCCACGATATCTTTGACGATCTCTTCGGCATGGGCGGTCGCCGCGGCCGCGCGTCCGGCCGCGAGCGCGGCTCCGACCTTCGCTACAACCTCGAAATCACGCTGGAAGAAGCGTTTGCCGGCAAGACGGCGCAGGTGCAGCTTCCGACCAGCGTCACCTGCGAAACCTGTTCGGGGACCGGCGCCAAGCCGGGTACGCAGCCCGCGGCTTGCCGTAACTGCGGCGGCACCGGCCGCATCCGGCACACGCAAGGCTTCTTCACGCTCGAACGCACGTGTCCCGCCTGCCAGGGACGCGGCTCGGTGATCGAGCAGCCGTGCAAGGCTTGCAGCGGCGCTGGCCGCATGACGCGAGAGCGCACGCTGGAAGTGCAAATCCCCGCCGGCGTCGAGGACGGAACGCGCATCCGGCTCGCGGGAGAAGGCGAGGCGGGCCTGCGCGGCGGCGCGCAGGGCGATCTTTATATTTTTCTGTCGATCGTTCCGCATCCGATCTTCCAGCGCGAGGGCGCCGATCTCTATTGCCGCGTGCCGATTGCGATGACGACCGCTTCGCTCGGCGGCGAGTTCGAAGTGCCGACCATCGACGGCGGCCGGACGCGGGTTAAAATCCCCGAAGGAACGCAAAGCAGCAAGCGCTTTCGGCTGCCGAGCAAAGGTATGCCGGTGCTGCGCTCGAAAGCGCGCGGCGACATGTACGTGCAGGTCACGGTCGAAACGCCGCAGAAGTTGACCAAGCGCCAGAAGGATCTGCTCAAGGAGTTCGAAAAGGAAAGCTCGACGGATACCCATCCGGAATCGAGCGGTTTTTTCGCCAAGGTGCGGGAACTCTTCGAATAGCCCTTGCCGCGGCGCACGTTTGACGCTGGCGCGGGCCGAGAACTGTGCGATAATCGCCCGTTATTCGTTTTCCCACCGGTATCCATGTCCCGCTCTTTCGTTGCCAAGAAGCCGAAGCTCCGTCTCGACGACGAGGTGCGATTTCTTTCGACCTGGTTGCAGAGCCCGATCAAGACGGGGGCGCTATCGCCGTCGAGCCCGGCGCTCGCCAAGGCCATGGCGGCCGAAATCGATCCCAGCGTGCCCGGCCCCGTGGTCGAGATCGGCCCCGGCACCGGGCCGGTGACGGAAGCGATCCTCGCGCGCGGGATCACGCCACAGCGGCTCGTGCTTGTCGAGTTCAACCGGGAATTCTGCGCGCTGTTGCGCAAACGTTTCCCGGGCGTGACGGTGATCGAAGGCGACGGCTATGCGCTTGCCGACACGCTCGGCGACACCGCCGGCAAGCCGCTCGCCGCGGTGGTTTCGAGCCTGCCGCTGATGACGCGGCCGATGCCGGTGCGGCTCCGAACGCTCGTTGCCGGGCTTCGCTTGCTTCGTCACGGCGCTCCGTTCGTGCAGTTCACCTACGCGATGACGGCGCCGATCCCGCCGCGCCCCAGCCGCTTCACGATTACCGCCTCGCCGCGCATCTGGATGAATCTGCCGCCCGCCCGCGTCTGGGTCTATCGCGCCGCTTAGAGCATGATCCCGAAAAGTGGAAACCGGTTTTCGGAAAAGATCATGCTCCGGCTAGAGCATGATCCCGAAAAGTGGAAACCGGTTTTCGGAAAAGATCATGCTCCGGCAAAATGTCAGGGGCTCGCCGTGATTCAACTTAAAGCGAGCGCGCTTTAATCAATGGCGAAGCCGCGCATTCTGGTTTTCGCCGGCTCCATCCGAACCGGCGCGTTCAGCGCGAGGCTCGCCGCACTTGTCGCCAAGGAGCTTTTGCTGCTCGACGCTGAGGCAAGCCTGATCTCGCTCGCCGATTATCCGATGCCGCTCTATGACGCCGATTTCGAAGCGCGCGAGGGAGCGCCGGAGACGGCGCGCAAGCTCCGCCGTCTGATGCTCGCCCATCGCGGGGTGTTCATTGCGACGCCCGAATACAATGCCTCCACGCCGCCGCTGTTGAAGAACGCGCTCGACTGGGTTTCGCGCGCCAAGGAGCCGTCCGCCGATCCCTTCAAGGGCCGCTTTTTCGCGATCGGTTCGACCTCGAACGGCCGTCTCGGCGGCTACCGCGCGCTGATCGCGCTCCGCCAGGTGCTGGAGCTCGGCTTGGGGGCGCTCGTGCTGCCCGAGCAGGTCGCCGTCAGCGAAGCGGCGCAAGCGTTCGACGAAAACGGCGGGCTGAAGGATGGCCGCGTAGCGGATTTCTTGCGCGCTTCGCTGCGGCGGCTGATCGCCTTCGCCGAATCCGAACTTTGAGATCGCCGGTGCCGATATCGCTCCGCGACCGCCTGATCGTCGCTCTCGACCTGCCGGATGTGCGAGCGGCGGAAGGTATGGTCGAAAAACTCGGCGATGCGGTTTCTTTCTACAAGGTCGGCTTCGAGCTTACTTTGGCCGGCGGCATCCCGTTCGCACAAGCGCTTGCGCGTTCCGGCAAGAAGGTCTTTCTCGACCTGAAACTTCACGACATCGCCAACACCGTCGCGCGCGCGACCGAGCGCGCGGCCGAACTGGGTGCGACGTTCCTCACCGTGCATGCCTTTCCGCCGACCATGCGCGCCGCCGTTGAAGGCCGCGGCAAAAGCGCGCTCAAACTCCTCGCCGTCACCGTGCTCACCTCCTGGGATGACGCCGATCTCAAAGCGGCGGGCTATTCCCATTCGGTGCAGGATCTGGTGCGGCTGCGCGCCGAGCAGGCGCGGGAAATAGGCATCGACGGCCTCGTCGCTTCGGCGGCCGAGGCCGCCGCGTTGCGGAGCAAGATCGGCTCGATGCTCTTGGTGACGCCCGGCATTCGTCCGGCCGGTGACGCGGCGGGCGATCAGAAACGGATCGTGACGCCAAAGGCCGCGATCGCGGCGGGCGCCGATCATCTCGTGGTCGGACGGCCGGTCTTGGCGGCCCGCGATCCCCAAGCCGCCGCCGAGGCGATTGTTGCCGAAATTGCTAGCGCGCTAAACTAAGCCAGACTGGGAGGAACGGATGCCGAAGGGTTACTGGGTCGTGCGCATGGATGTCAGCGATCCCGAAAAATACAAAGGTTATGTTGCAGCGAATGCGGCTGCATTCAAGAAATATGGCGCCCGTTTCCTCGTACGCGGCGGCAAGTTCGAAACTCTCGAAGGGTCGAGCCGCGCCCGTAACGTGGTGATCGAATTCCCCAGCTATCAGGCGGCGCTCGATTGCTGGCATTCGCCGGAATACAAGCACGCGCTTTCCATCCGCGCGCCGATCTCGCAAGGCGACATCGTCATCGTCGAGGGCTATGACGGCCCGCAACCGTCGTAAGCCAAAGCGCGAACCTCGCTTTCCCGCCGCCCCGCCGCGCGTTATATCCCGCGAGGGAATTGGAGATGGATATGGCCGACTTTCGCCTCCTGATTACGGGTGCGGCGGGCCGCATGGGCCGCACGCTCATTCGCGCGATCGGCGAAAGCCCGGGCCTGGTGCTGGCGGGCGCGGTCGAGCGCGTCGGCGCGCCGGAGCTCGGCGAGGACGCCGGCACCCTTGCGGGTTTGAAGCCGATGGGCGTGCGGGTTGCGGGCGACCCGATGGCGCTGATCGCCAAGAGCGATGCAATCATCGATTTTTCGAGTCCCCAGGCATCTGTCGGCTTTGCGGCCGCCGCCGCTGAAAAGAAGATCGTGCACGTCATCGGCACCACGGGCTTGTCCGCGGCCGACGAGCAAAAGATCGAGGCCGCCGCACGGCACACGGTCATCATCAAGTCCGGCAACATGAGCCTCGGCGTCAATTTGCTCGCGGCCCTCGTCAAGCGCGTCGCCAAGACCTTGGGCGATGACTACGACATCGAAATTCTGGAGATGCATCACAACAACAAGGTGGATGCCCCCTCCGGCACGGCGCTGCTGCTTGGCCGCGCCGCCGCCGCAGGCCGCGGCATTCCCTTCGACAAGCACAAGGTGAGCGGACGCGACGGCCACACCGGCGCCCGCAAGGCGGGCACGATCGGCTTTGCGGCGCTTCGTGGCGGCAGCGTCGTCGGCGATCACAGCGTGATCTTCGCCGGCCCCGCCGAGCGCATCGAGCTCGTGCACCGGGCGGAGGATCGCATGATCTTCGCCCGCGGGGCGCTCGCCGCCGCCAAGTGGGGCAAGGGCAAGAAGCCCGGCCTCTACTCCATGCTTGACGTGCTTGGCCTCTCCGATGTCTGACGGCTCAAGCCATGACTGAACGTCTCCTCGTCCTCGTCCGGCACGGCCAGAGCGAATGGAATCTAAAAAATCTTTTCACCGGCTGGAAAGATGTCGATCTCACGGCGCAAGGCATCGCCGAAGCCAAGCAGGCCGGCGGGAAACTGAAGGCGCGCGGGATCAAATTTGACGTCGCCTTCACCTCCGCGCTCAAGCGCGCGCAGAAGACGCTCGACCTGGTACTCGTCGAGATGGGGGAGCGGAAAATCCCGATCTTCAAGGACCAAGCCTTGAACGAGCGCGACTATGGCGATCTCGTCGGCCTCAACAAGGACGATGCGCGCAAGAAATGGGGCGACGAGCAGGTGCTGAAATGGCGCCGCTCCTACGACATCGCGCCGCCCGGCGGCGAAAGCCTGAAGGACACGGTGGCGCGGGCGCTGCCTTATTTCGTGCAGGAAATCCTGCCGCGCGTCCTGCGCGGCGAGCGCACCCTCGTCTCCGCCCACGGCAATTCGCTCCGCGCGCTGGTGATGGTGCTCGAGCGGCTCTCGCCGCAAAGCATTCTGAAGCGCGAGCTTGCGACCGGCGTGCCGATTCTCTACCGGCTCAACGCCGACTCGACCGTTTCCGAAACCGTTGACCTCGCGGCATGAATGCGTTCGCCGCAGCGATCCCGGCTTTTCTTGCCATGGCTGTTTTCGATTCGTCCGCCCACGCGGTCGACCGTCCGCCGCAATTCGTCGCCATCGCCTTCGACAACTGTACCGAGCTTGAGCGCTGGCAGGAGCTTTCGGATTTGTCGGGCGAGCTGAACAAGGACGGAGAGCGCATCCATTTCACCTTTTTCGTGAGCGGAATCAATTATCTCGCCAACGACAAGCGGAATCTCTACGAAGCTCCGCGCCAGCGCCGCGGC
>WNEY01001675.1_pt1 | contig 16954 bp, 15 predicted proteins | sample 5400531 | NCBI WGS metagenome assembly WNEY01 (sample SAMN13153338, study PRJNA577476) | soil metagenome | isolation source: 200 cm saprolite under Douglas fir tree site 1 | place: USA:California | collected 2015-04-18
GGTTTGGCTATATGAGAAACGACCAGGCCCCACAGAAGCCGAGCAGCGGTCCGACGAGAAACGCCAGTGTCTTATCGGACTGTGGCCCGAGCCGAGCCGGCTGAAAATCATGCATTATGAGAAGATAAGTTCAAGGGACTTGAACCCAATCACCGCACCGGCTTTATTGCAAAAGGGCCAGCCCGACTTGCGGTTGACACGACAGGGCCGGAGAGCTAGGCTTCCGGGCGAAGGGGAATCCCAAACGGACATTCCGGATCAAAGAGAGACGCCATGACACTTGCACCAAGACCTCCCAATGAGGAGAGGCGGCTGGAAGCCCTGCGTGGGTTCGCGATTCTAGATACGCCTGCCGAAAAGGCATTTGACGATCTTGTTCGGCTGGCCCTGTATATTTGCGAGACGCCAATCGCAGCCGTTACTTTCATCGACAGAGATCGACAATGGTTCAAATCAAAAGTGGGTTTGGCAGTACCGGAGACGAAAAGGGACATTTCATTTTGCGCCCATGCCCTTACGCTGCCAAATGAGACGCTAATTGTGCCGGATGCATCATTGGATGCCAGGTTTTCAGATAATCCGCTAGTCACAGGTGAACCGAAGATCCGCTTCTACGCAGGGGCGCCCTTGGTCACGGAGGACGGCTTCGTGTTAGGAACGCTTTGCGTAATTGACCACGTCCCGAAGCAGTTGAGCGCCGCGCAGACTAAGGCTTTGGAGGTCCTCCGCAATCAAGTCATGCGAGAACTTGAACTACACAGGAAGAACTTAGAATTATCAGAGGCAAACAAGAAGCTGGAGCAGGCACGTATAGACTTGTCAGCGAGCGAGACTCGCCATTGATAGCGACTCCTGCTATCCGTTGTTCATTCATAGCCGGCATCGAACTCGCGCAGCTTCCATTTCCGCTGAAGTCAAGCAACTTTTGTGCCCGGTAATGGGTCATCAGTTTGCCCTGTGCCAGGTTTTCGTAGGACATGCACTCCTGCCTGTCCGCGTTCGCCGTGGCGATATCGTGCCGGACAGGCAGGAGTGCCTGTCCTACCAAGCAAGCTGATGACCCACTACCTTGTGCCCAAGGCAGTAGAAGCGTATGAGTCAAGAGAGATCCTTCGCAGATCTGGACGGCTGAACGAGTTCGCGAATTCTCTCAGCGCGCGTGTATACGCCGGAGCAAAAATAGACCGCTTCACGCCGTGAGTGCGGGTGATGCGGCATAATCCGCGCAGCAGCTTCTGACCTGCATATCCGTTACTGTTTGCCCATCCAGACGTAATATCCGATCGCGAATGCAATCGACGGAACAACCACGAAGAAGCCCAACAAAAGCAATGCCCCTTCGACCCACGAGCTTGCCTTCGAGCCAATCATGGCGGAAGGTTATTTGAGAACGAGCTTGGCATCAAGCTGCGTTCATGTGCGTGTCCATCAGTCTTACCGCGATAGGTCCCGATACACAAGACGATCGGAATCTTCCCCACAAGAGAATCCTGAGTTCAAACGGTCTTCGTCTGTCCGCCGTCGAGGTCGATCAGAGCCCCTTGCAGCAGACGGGATTGCGGCGACAGAATGAACGCGGCAAGGTTTGCAACATCCTCAGGCTCACCCAGCCGGACGACGTTCGCCTTTCGGACAAGTTGTTCGATGGCGGCATCCACGTCGCCGCCGTGCTCCGCCGCTTCCGATTCCAGAAAAATTCGCAGCCGGTCTGTGCGCACCGATCCCGGATTGATCGCATTCACTTGAACCCCGTCACGGATGCCGATGTCCGCCAGCCCTTTGGTAAATGACATGCACGCGCCGTTCACGGATCCCCCGATTGTGAATTCCGCACCAGGAGTGCGCCCGCCAACGCCGATGATGTTGAGCACCGCGCCGTGGCGCTGCTTGAGATGCGGCCACGCCGCCCGCGTCAAGCGGACCGCACCGAAAAACTTCAGCACAAAACCGTCCATCCAGTCGGCATCCGTCAACGCCAGGAAATCGCCCCGGCGCGTTGCCCCGGCGTTGTTCACGATGATGTCGATAGCGCCGTACGCTTTGAGCGCGGCATTCACCAGCGCACCCGGAGCGTCAGGAATGCGGAGATCGGTGGCAAAGGAGATTGCCGCACCGCCGCCCGCCTCGATTTCGGCAACCACTTTGGAGAGAGCAGACGCGTCGCGCGCGGCGAGCACGAGTTTCCCGCCTTCGCGCGCCAGACGAACCGCAATTGCCCGGCCGATCCCGCGGCTGCCGCCTGTCACGATGATCGTCTTGCCTGCAAGTGCTCCTCCGGATCGCGCCCCGGAAGACTCCCCTGGCTGGCCGTTCGTCATTTTCCCTGCCTCCTCGATTTTTGCCGGAATTCCACTTATAGGGAGTCTTTTCCTACGTACTTAAGAAATTCTTCGATCGTAGCCACTTGGCCGTGCAGGGGCGCGATCACCTTCACATCGAGTTTCAGGCGTTGCATATTGTCATAGAGGGGCTTTCCCCAAATATCGGGTGGCGGGGCGGGCGAGATCGGAGGATCCGGATACATATCGGGTTCAATCACGATTTTTTCCGCGGGCAGGTAGGCGATAAGTAGGGCGTCGCTGTGGCTGTTACCCTCGATTTTATGAATTTCCAACTGGCGCGCGCCGTCGGTGATGATCTTTTTCTCTACTACGATTTCCACGCGAGGAGTCACGTTCGTTGCGGACAGCTTGTCCGGACGGATCGTGTGGGGCGCTTTCAGGATAGTCTCCAAATATGCCTTGTTGGCCTGCTGCGTCACGATCGTGGCTCCTTCGGCCGCATACGTTCGCACCCCGCCCAAATGGTCGAAATGAACATGCGTGTTTACCAGATACTTGATCGGTTTGTTGGGGATCAGGCGTCTCACTTCCGCAATCACGGCCACGGAACGCTCCTCGTTGAGCGGCCCTTCGACGACAGCGACAAAATCTTTGAACTCCACGGCCACGCTGTTATGCGTGCCACCGGCGAAAAAATAAACGCCGTCTGCCGGCTTCTGGGTCACAACCCGCACCGTAGGGAGCGGCGCCTGTCTGACGGCATCCGGAACAGAAATGTTCACTGGCGGATTGGGTTTGACCTCCGTGATCGCAATATCGAGTACAGGATACCCACCCTGCTTCTGAACGATCCTGGCGGGGAATTTTACACCGCCGAAATCCTTGTAGTCTGCATACACCGCTTCGATGAGCATGTCTCCAAGCACGGGGTTGTCCGCCCACGTTTCAACTCTTTCAACAAGATTTTGCGCGTTGATATATCCCTTTATTTTCGACTTGTCCGGCCCGACAAACGACACGACGTTGAAATTCTTGCCGCCGATGGTTTGCTGCATGACCGTTGCATTGTTTTTTATGGCGCCCTTCAGAAACCCGTGCGGCGTCAGCCACACCTGGACCAAGCGGCTGTTGGCAGACGCGGGCTGTGGCACGGGTTTGCCGGCGGCGAGATCCCAGGCGAAGGTTCCGCTGACGAGTTGCACTTGGCGCTGTTCGCCGATGAGCGGCTGCATGCCCCCTCCTCGTGGCGGATGCAAGGCCTGCGTACGAACCATCTCTTCGCGCGCGGCTGGCGCATCGTAGTCAATCACGCATGTGTAGCTCTTTGCGTTGAAGCGCGGCCACGGCTCGTTCGATGCCACGCTTTGCCCGAAGACAAACTGAAATCCGCTGCCGGAGTATTCTAGGGTCTTCAGTTGTGCCGTTCCCATCGCCTTGGCCGCTTTGCTCAGGACCGTTGTGGCATCCTGGGCTGCTCCAGCGCACGACACGGCCATCAAGAGAGCAAGGGAAGTCGCAAGCTTCCGGATCATATTTCCTCCGCACAAACGGGGAGCCTGACCTGGCATAGGGTGCATGGACACCCCTGGGAAGTCAATCGCGCCTGGAAAGCCGCAGCTGCAAATCCCTATGTGAATCCGATATGTGACACGCCGTCGGCCGCGGTTACCTCATTCTCTTAAAAGACAAATTGGCTCTTTACCAGGCATAATACTGGTTTATATTGGTCTGGTTGGGAGTGCCAATGCTTCCCGTGCACCTGCAACCTGAAAGCCACGTTCCTCTCTATATCCAGTTGCGCGACCAGCTTCGCGCCCTGGTAAACACAGGCGATCTGCGCCCTGGAGACCGCATTCCGGCGAGCCGCGAACTCGCCGTGCAACTCGGCGTCCACCGCACCACGGTCGCCAATGCCTACGCGGAGCTCGAATCCGAAGGCTTGATCAGCGGTCATGTGGGCCGCGGAACATTCATTTGCCGTGAGTCTGAAGCCCGGAAGATTCCAACTGCGATCCATCCTCCACCTCTGAACGGGGAGCTACGTTGGGAGTCTCTGTTCGCGAATGATCGAGGGGAAGAAGCGCTAAGCCGTTTGACGCAGGCGGCGCCGCGGGGCTCAATCTCCTTCGCCTTGGCGAGGCCCGCGACGGAATTATTTTCGATCGAGGACTTGAAAAATTGTTCGAATGCCGTCTGGCGGAGCGAGGGGCTTGAAGTCCTCGATTACGGTTCTCCCGATGGCTATCCCGCGCTTAAAGAGGCTCTCGTCTCCATGCTTCGCGGGGAAGGCTACGAAGTCGCCGATGAAAATCTGATTATCACGGACGGCTGCCAGCAGGCGATTGATCTGCTCTGCAAGGCTTTCCTGCGGCCCGGCGACACCGTTCTGATTGAAAACCCAACCTATTCGGGTACGCTGGCTGTTCTTGCCGGAGCCCGCGTGCGAGCCCTGGGTGTGCCGGTAAGGACCGAGTCTGGCCCTGGTATGACTCCCGGCGTGGACGTTTCGGCGATTGAAGCCGTTCTGATGCAGAACCGCGTGAAGGTGATCGTGCTAACGCCGGACTTCCACAATCCGACCGGGACGACGCTCCCGGTTGCCGAACGCCGGCGGTTGCTCGAACTCGCGGCGCGCTTTCAGGTGCCGATTATCGAAGATCACATTTATGCGCGGCTTCGTGCCCGTGGCGAGCGTGTTCCGTCTCTCAAGCAGCTTGACCGTTCGAATCTGGTGATCCAGATCGACAGCTTTTCGAAAATTGCGTTTCCGGGGCTCCGCGTCGGATGGATAGTCGCCCCGGCAAGCGTCATCGACCGCCTTCGGCTGGTAAAGCAGGCCACGAACCTGCATACGGGGCAACTGGGCCAGGCAATTCTAGCGGAATACATGCGCCGAGGCTTTCTGAGCCGCCATCTGGAACGCACCCGGAAGGCATACAGCGCCCGGCTGGCCGCGCTTGAGCACGTTCTCGGGCGGCACATGCCGCACGGCACAAAATGGACGCGCCCGGAAGGCGGGATGTCCGTATGGGTCGAGCTTCCTCCGGGGTTCGATGCGAACGAGCTGCTGATTCACGCGCGCGAACGGGGCGTTGTATTTTCGCCCGGGCGTTATTTTTACTTGCAAAATCCGATGCCCAACACGCTGCGGCTCGGTTTCGCCGGCCTCAATGAACGCGAAATCGCCCGTGGGATCGCTACACTGGCCGACGTCCTGCGCATCGAAATGCGCAAGCGCCAGCGCGGAGCCCGCCGCGCGGAAATGCCCCGCGTCGCGTTGGTCTAACCAGGATTTGTTAAGACCGCGTGATAAATTCGCTCGGAGAGGTTTTGGTAGCACAGACTTCAGTCTGTGAGCAGTTTGGACTTGCAAGATCCAAAGAACGCAGGCTGAAGCCTGTGCTACGAGTTCTTGCCAGAAAAGGAAACCCAGGAGCGAGATGAAACTTGATCCCAAGCCGGAAAACGGGTGCTTTGGCTGCGGTGGCGCAAACGCGCGCGGCATGAAGCTTGCCTTCGAACAGGATGACGCACGCCAGCGCATCGTCGGACGTTTTCAGCTCGGCGATGAATACCAGGGCGGTTCCGGATTTCTCCACGGCGGAATCATCGCCTTGCTGCTCGATGAAGTCATGAGCAAGGCCAGCCGCTTTCACGCACAGCACGCCGTCACCGCGGACCTGCGCGTTGAGTATCTCAAGCCGATCCGCGTGAACCAGGAGATCGTCGTCGAGGGATTTGTCACGCGCCGCGAAGGCCGCCAGTTGTATCATGAGGGTGAAATTCGAAACGGGGCAGGGGATATGCTCGCGCGTGGCCAGGGGCGCTTCGTCGTCATTGACCGCGAAAAGTATGTGACCCGGTAGGACGTCCGGGAGACCATTTCCGATTAGGCCGCAGCAGAATCTTGCAGAGGAGACGCATATGACAGCAACACAAGGAAGCAATGGCAAGTATTCGAATGATCAGTGGCGCGTGAAGGTGGGCCTGGCCGAGATGCTCAAGGGCGGCGTTATCATGGACGTCACGAACGCGGAGCAGGCCGGCATTGCCGAAAATGCGGGGGCGTGCGCCGTCATGGCTCTCGAGCGTGTGCCGTCGGACATCCGCAAAGAGGGCGGAGTGGCGCGCATGGCCTCGCCAAAAATCATCCGCGAAATTATGAATACCGTGAGCATCCCGGTGATGGCCAAGGTGCGCATCGGCCATTTTGCCGAAGCCGCTGTCCTCGAAGCGCTGGAAGTGGACTTCATTGACGAAAGCGAAGTCCTTACGCCTGCTGACGAGGAAAACCACGTCTGGAAGCACGATTTCAAGGTCCCGTTCGTGTGCGGCGCGCGCAATTTGGGAGAAGCGCTGCGGCGCATCGCCGAAGGCGCGGCGATGATCCGCACCAAGGGTGAAGCCGGATCGGGCAATGTCGTCGAAGCCGTGCGGCACATGCGAACCATCACGGGAGAGATGCGCCGCCTCACCACCCTTCGCGGCGATGAATTGATGCACGTTGCAAAGGAACTGGGGGCACCCTTGGATCTGATCCGGGACATCGCCCGAACGGGAAAGCTCCCCGTCCCGAATTTTTCCGCCGGTGGAATCGCGACGCCTGCCGACGCCGCGCTCGTGCGTCATCTGGGCGCCGAATCGGTTTTCGTCGGGTCAGGGATCTTCAAGTCGAGTGATCCAGAAAAGCGGGCGAAGGCCATCGTGAAAGCCACCACGCATTACCAGGACGCAAAAGCCGTTCTCGAAGCGTCCGAGGAACTCGGTGAAGCGATGAAGGGCCTGGACATTCGCCAAATCGAGGAGAAAGACCTCCTCCAGACGCGTGGATGGTAATTAGAACCTCCAGGCTGATTTCTCTGTGGTTCTCTGCGATTCTTTGTGGCCTCTGTGTTGAGCTTTTTGGAAATTAACACGGAGAAGCACCACAGAGAGCGCTGAGGGCTTGATGGTGAAGGAATGGAAGCAGGGAATGAACGCATGAAAGTCGGCATACTCGCCGTTCAAGGAGATTTCGAAGCGCATGGCGCGACGCTTGCGCGAATCGGTGTCGAACATGTGTTCGTGCGCACGCCGAGTGATATGGATGGCCTGGACGCCGTAATTCTGCCCGGCGGTGAAAGCACCACGCAATGGAAATTTCTTGTCGAAGAAGGCCTCGACAAGAGTCTGCTCGAACATGCGTCGCGTGGGGGCGCGATCTTCGGCACATGCGCAGGGGCCATCCTGCTGGCCCGCGAAGTTCGCAATCCCGCACAGCCTTCGCTGGGACTCGCCGATATCAGCGTCATCCGCAACGGCTACGGACGCCAGCTAGCCAGCGAAGTGCGCCTCGAGATGACGAGCCTTTCGCCCGCGCCCATCGAGATGGTTTTCATTCGAGCCCCGATCATCGAGCGCACGGGGACGGGCGTGGATGTCCTCGCGAGATCGGACGAGAAACCCGTGCTGATGCGCCAAGGCCGCATCTTGATCGCGACCTTCCATCCTGAGCTGACTTCGGATATCACGGTACACGAGTATTTTCTGCGCATGGCGCGCCTCGAACAGTCACCTCAAGCAAGAACGACCCTCGATCGGACGTCACCCGCTCAGGCAAGGCCCTGTGGTCCGCTGAGCGCCCCGACGAACATGCCCGCCGCCTTCGAGAAAGTTAGTATCGCGCCTGGGAAATAAATTGCGTTGATGTGTATGGAGGCCTTGAGTAGCACAGGCTTCAGCCTGTGTGGTTTTGATTTTCTTATACCAGCGGAAAACCGCACAGGCTGAAGCCTGTGCTACTGGACCGTGCCGGACGAGTGGTGTAGCCGCTTTCGGTAAAACTGGGTTCGAACTTCCACAGAGTTCTTGTGAGAAATGCGCACTAGCATCGTTTTCGTGGCACTCCGTCGTTGAATCCTTTGAAGTTTATCCTGTATTTCCAATTTAGCCTTGCGCTTTTGCCGGAGATTACCGGCGCACGACAATTGGGACCTGCCGATTATTTCGGCCGACGCCACAATGCTTGAGCCCCTCTGAAATCCGTGTCATTCTGTTTCTCGTGGACACGGACGGAGAGGGCGGCATGCCGACTCGTACAAAGGTTCTATTTCTGTGTATCGGAAATGCCTGCCGGAGCCAGATGGCCGAAGCGATCGCAAAACACGCGGCAGCGGATGTGGTCGAGGCATCGAGCGCTGGCCTGGTGCCGTTTGGAGAAATTCCGGCGACAACACTCGCCGTACTTGCCGAGCGCGGACTTTCCGCTGAAGGACAGCATTCCAAGCCTCTGCGTCCGGAGGATATGTCCGCGGTGGATCTCGTCATCAATATGACGGGCCGTAACGGCGCTTCGATCTTCAGTGAGCCCACGCCTCCGATTGAGGATTGGGATGTCGGCGATCCGTACGGATCCAGCTTGGCCGTCTATCGCGCGATTTGCGACCAGATCGAAGCGCGGGTGGAAGACCTGGCGCGGCGTCTGCGTGATAGAGTGAACGTCCAACAAACGGTCTAGAAGCTTGGGCCAGAATTAAGGAAGCCATGAGCATTGTGGGTCGGACTTTTAGGTCCGACATGAATGAACCAAAATGGGTGGGCTTTCAAGCCCTGCCGGCCCAGGGCTGAAGACTCTGTGTGAGAACTGCCAAATCAAAACTTCAGCGGCTAAAGCCGTACTGATTTCGCAGCGTTTACGTCGTGGCTAAAGCCACGACCCACAATGATTCTCAAGTTGCCACACAGACTCTGAAGCCCTTGAATTTATTTGCTGCCTGATGTCGGAGCTAAAGCTCCGACGGACAAACCAACTTCGCATGGACCTAGTTGGATCGGCACACTTGCTGAATGACAGATCGGAACCCTGCAAAGGAGACTCATGCCGCGCGAAAAAACCAGCGTCTCGCGCGAAGACTACCTGAAGGCCATCTGGGAGATGGTCCAGGAAGAGCATGAGCCTATCAGCGCGCGCCTGGCGGAGGAGTTGGGCGTCACACCGCCGGCCGTAACGGCGGCGTTGAAGCGCATGACGCGCGACGGCCTGCTTCGTGTCGAGCGCAGCGGCCGCATCGCCCTCACGCGAAAGGGCAGCAGCATGGCGGACCATCTCGCCATGCGCCACCAGCTTGCCGAAAAACTTCTCACGGAAGTCATCGGCCTTGACTGGACCCAAGCGCATGATGAAGCCGAGCGGCTCGAGCATGGAATTTCACCGGAAGTCGAAAAGCTGCTTCTCGCTCGATTCGGAGCGGATGGTTTCTGTCCCCACGGAGTCCCCTTGCGAGGCGGCTTAGCCAAGCTTCGGCGCAAACAGGGCGCCACGGTGCTTTCCGACGTGCCTGCCGGCAGGAGCGTGGAAGTCCTCTGCGTCTACGAAAAGGACCCCGAATTCCTGAAGTTCCTCTCAGGACTTGCGCTTCACCCGGGCGCGCGCGCGCGCATCCGCCGACGCGAATACGACGAGACAATGACTCTCTCCGTTGGCAACCGCGTCGTCCACCTCGGCAAGCCTGCCACGGCCCGCATCTGGGTTCGCATGCTGTCACAATAAACGCAGCGGCAAATCGGGCCGCCGTCGGAAACCTAGAGCGGACTGCTGGTTTCAAACACCGCACCTTGCAGGCGCTTAAAATTGAAACGGGAACGGGACTGATGTATTTCTAGATTCTGAATGCCCGTGGAAATCTAGCATGGCCGAGGGTTTCCTTAGTCCCAGCATGCAACCTGAAGTCCCATTTCACCTCCATCAGCGTATAATTATACTTGCCTGGGAAGAAGACGATGACTCACCGAATGATTGCCGCCTGCTTCACGCTAATTATTGCCGTTTTCGGGGCCCCTCGAGGCCGCACACAATCAAATGAACCAGCTCAGGCCGCTGCGACCGCGCCCCTACCAGCACCAGTTCAGAGGATCCTAACGAAGGATCCTGAATACATGAAGTTGCTTTCTCCACCACTAGGTAATGATTTCCTTCAGACGTACAGTAAGGGGTATAGAGAAAAGTCCGCGGAGATCGAGGCCAGCGTTGCCGGCATCAGCGATGAGAATCTTCGCGGCCAAGCTCGCAAAGATGAATGGGCCGGCGTGCTGAAGAACGACCGGGACAAATTCACAAACGAGGCAGAAGTAGCTTTGAATGACGCGAAGATCTCATTTTCGCGGGCGCATCGAGACGGTTTGTTCGACGTCGGGCGCGTTACCTACGATGAGATCAATAAAACTCTCGCGGTGAACTCGTATCCAACGGCCCCGATCGAAGCCAATTTCCGTGTGCTCATAAATGGCGCGACGATAAACCAGATTTATGACAAGTTTCGCCAAATTGCCGGCCAAGACATCGAACAAAAGACTCGTGAATACGTTTCCAAGGCAGGAGCTGGTTCTACGTGCTCGAGAAACCCTGACTGGTGTTACAAATTTGGAAAAGAAGATATGGAAAGAAGCCTGCGGTCCGAGCGAATAGTCGTTGTGGCACAAGGGGACTTGGCGGACCGGAGAATTGATCGTCTTCTTCTCGTTGACTATGACACCGAGGCGGTTCTTCTCGAACTCGATTCCTATATTTCAAGCCTCAATAATGCGGCGTGGCGGTTTTCAGTTGGATTGGTCCCTGTCATGTCAAGAGAGCCCCAATCCACCGAAACGCAGGTCCAGCCTGCAGCTGCAGCCTCCACGGGATCGGGACCATCACCTAACCAACATACGGAAGGCGCGGGAAGCGGAAACACCGGCGAGCCCGTGTCGAACACGCCAAATTCTTCAAACAATCTTCCCACGCGCATACGCGTCCCTGGCAAGGTGACGGCCGCGGCAATCGTCTCTCAAACGAAGCCGCGGTATCCTCCGCAGGCACGCGCCGGTAATGTTCAGGGAGACGTTGTCCTCCAAGCGATTATCGACAAGGAGGGCAACATCTCGGAGGTTCATGTCTTATCCGGAGACGATTTGCTGGCGCAGTCGGCACTTGAGGCCGTCCGCCAGTGGCGCTATAAGCCGATGTTAGTTGATGGCGAGCCGAAGGAAGTAGACACCACCATCATTGTAACCTTCTCGCTGCTCGACTAGCGTAAAACGGCAACCTTCTTGGTTCAAGCAGGCTTTTCAAAAGAAATGCAGGGCGGAATGCCCGGCATCAGATGGCACTATGAGTGGCTGAGTTTATGATGCATCCAACACCCCACGAGAACGTTCGCGATGATGCTGGCAACTAAGTCAAGTCGCTTACCGATTGTGCGACGCTCACATCGCAAACTGCCCATCTATCATACAGAAACCTCCCTTGAAATCTTCGCTAGAGGGGAGTAACTTCTCACCTCGCTCAGCCTTGAACAACTGTTCCTCTCTGCCGGTCCTGGAGGGTTCATGTCAGCCGAAATCCAAGTTCGGGTCAATGGAAAATCGTACGAAACCCAGGTCGAGCCCCGGCTGCTGCTGGTCCATTATCTTCGCGACGTCCTTGGCCTCACGGGCACGCATGTCGGATGCGAGACGTCGATTTGCGGCGCTTGTACCGTACTGCTCGATGGGAAGGCGGTCAAGTCATGCACGATGCTGGCTGTGCAAGCATCGGGCTCCGAGGTCACAACGATCGAAGGCGTTTCCTCTTTGGGTCCCACGAACGGCAATGGCCTGCATCCGGTGCAAGAGGGATTCTGGGAAAAACATGGGCTGCAATGCGGATTTTGCACGCCGGGAATGATTCTCGCGTCGGTGGAGTTGCTGCGCACAAATCCGAGCCCATCGCAAACGGAAATCCGCCAGGCGCTGTCCGGCAACTTGTGCCGGTGCACGGGATATCAGCACATCGTGCAGGCTGTCGAGTACGCAGCGAAGAAAATGAAGTCGCGCAAGCGGTAAAGCGTCACGCATGCGGGCTGCACCTGCTTGTCCTGACGCAGGAAGGGCAGCCCGCTCGAAAAGGGGAGGAAACATGTCCGTAGTAACCCGGCATCTCGGAAAACCCCTGAAGCGGAAGGAAGACCCGCGCCTCATCCAGGGTCTGGCTCACTATGTGGACGACATCGTGTTGCCCGGATTGCTCCACGTTGCGATTCTTCGTAGCCCCTACGCCCACGCGAAAATTCGTTCCGTGGATGCGTCCAAGGCGCAGGCAGCCCCGGGAGTCGTGCAGGTCCTGACCGGCGCCGAAATCCGCGGTTCAATCGGCCCTGTGCCCTGCGCCGCGCAGATTCCGGACATGAAGGCCGCGCCGCGTCCCGTACTCGCGCATGAGCGCGTGCGGTTTGTCGGAGAAGGCGTCGCTCTAGTGGTTGCGACGGACCAGTACGCCGCGCGCGATGCAATCGATCTGATCGAGGTCGATTACGAGCCTCTGACTCCGGTCGTCGATCCCGAGAAGGCCATCGAAAAGGGCGCGACCGTTCTTTACGACGGCCACAAAGACAACGTCGCGTATCGCTGGGAGCTCGAGGGCGGCGACGTAAACGCCGCGTTCAAGAAGGCCGACAAAGTCATTAAGCAGCGCATGGTGAACCAGCGGCTGATTCCCGTCGCGATGGAGACGCGCGGCGTCGTCGCGGAGTACAAGCCCGGCGAGCGGCAACTCACCGTTTGGTCCTCGACACAGATCCCGCACCTGCTGCGCACGCAACTTGCGGCCATGCTGGACGTGCCCGAGCATTCCGTGAGGGTGATCACGCCGGAGGTCGGCGGAGGATTTGGAAGCAAGCTCAACGTTTATGCCGAAGAAGCTCTGGTGGGCTACTTGGCGATGCGCCTGGGCAAGCCGGTAAAATGGATCGAAACGCGCCGCGAAAATTTCCTGACCGCGATTCACGGCCGCGACCAAATTGACGACGTCGAGGTGGCATTCAAGCGCGACGGCACGATTCTCGGCCTGCGCGTTCACGTCATCGCCGATCTGGGCGCCTACTACCAGTTGCTCACGCCGCTGATCCCGACTCTGACCGGATTGATGGCCTCTGGTTGCTACAAGATCCCCGCGATACGCGTCGAGATCGTCGGAGTGCTCACGAATAAAATGGCCACGGATGCTTATCGCGGAGCCGGGCGACCCGAGGCCACGTATCTGGTCGAGCGAACCATCGATCTCGTGGCAGCGGAACTCAAGAAGGACCCAGTCGAGGTGCGCCTGAAAAATTTCCCGAAGCTGGCGGATTTTCCGTACGCCACTCCTACCGGAGTGATCTACGATAGCGCGAACTATCCGCGCAGCCTCGACCTGGCGCTGAAACTTTCCGGCTACAAGAAACTTCGCCAGGAGCAAGCGAAAGCCCGCAAGCAAGGCCGCTGCGTGGGAATTGGCCTGTCCACCTACGTGGAGATTTGCGCGATGGGTCCGTCGAGCGCCATGCCCGCCGGAGGATGGGAATCGGCCACCGTTCGCATCGAGCCGAGCGGCATGGTCAACGTCATGACGGGGGCGTCTCCGCACGGGCAGGGACAGGAAACCAGCTTCGCTCAGTTGGGCGCCGAAATCCTCGGCCTGGAGCCTGGCGACATCAATGTAATTCACGGCGACACGTCCATCGTTCCGTACGGCATCGGCACATTCGGAAGCCGGGGCACGGCCGTGGGCGGCACCGCCGTCTACAAATCATTGATGAAACTTCGCGAGAAGCTTGCCGTGCTTGCCGGCTTCCTGATGGACGAGGATCCGGCGAAACTTGTATTCGACCGCATGAAAATCTTCTCGAAAACGAAGACGAAAAAATCAATTCCATTTGGTGAGGTGGTCGCGGCCGCCTATACCGCGAAGAGGTTGCCGCCGAACATGGAGCCGGGTCTTGATGCCACGACGTTTTTCGAGCCGACGAATTTCACGTTTCCATTCGGCGCCCACGTGTGCGTCGTTGAAATTGACACGGAAACCGGCGACGTCAAACTCATAAAATACGTTGCCGTGGACGACTGCGGCAACGTCCTGAACCCATTGCTTGTAGATGGCCAGGTCCACGGAGGGATCGTGCAATCGTTCGGGCAAGCCATGCTCGAAGAGGCCGTATACGACGAGCAAGGGCAGCTCATCACGGGAGAACTGATGGACTACGCGATTCCGCGCGCCGCCGATATGCCGTGGATGGAAACCGACCGCACCGTCACGCCTTCGCCGGTGAATCCCATGGGCGTCAAAGGAGTCGGGGAAGCGGGCACGATCGGCGCCACGCCTGCTCTCGCCAACGCCGTTGCCGATGCGCTGTCTCCCTATGGCGTCCGCCACGTGGACATGCCGTTCAAGCGCGAACGCATCTGGAAGCTCATGCAGAGTGTGAGGGCACCACTGGATTACCCTGAATCCAGAAAGGGAGCCCACCAGACAAAGGGCAGCAGGAGGGCAAAATGATTCCGGCACAGTTTGAATACGTCGCGCCGAAAACTTTGGAAGACGCCTTGCGCCTGGTCGAGCGGCACGGTGACGAAGCGAAAATTCTGGCCGGCGGGCATAGTCTCCTCCCGTTGATGAAGCTGCGCTTGGCGCAACCCCGCTACGTAATCGACATCGGCCGGCTTCGCGGCATGAACTATATTCGCGAGGAAAACGGCCACATCGCGATCGGCGCACTGACCACGCATGCGGAGATCGAGAGTTCCACGCTCCTCCGCGCCAAGTGCCCGCTGCTATCCGAAACCGCCGCCGTCATCGGAGACGTTCAGGTTCGCAACCGTGGCACACTCGGCGGAAGCCTCGCCCACGCCGATCCTGCCGCGGATTACCCTGCCGCTGTCTTGGCGCTCGATGTGGAAATCATTGCCGCGTCTACCGCAGGGGCCCGCACAATTCCGGTTGGTGAATTCTTTCTGGACATGCTCACCACCGCGCTGCGCCCTGGTGAAATCCTCAGTCATGTGCGTGTGGTGCCCCTAGCTCCTCACACCGGGACGGCATATGAAAAACTGCATCAGCCCGCTTCGGGGTTCGCTATCGTGGGCGTTGCTGCGCGGTTGGTGCTCGGGAAAGGGGAAACGATCGAGGATGCAGCCATCGGTGTAACCGGACTGGGTCCAAAGGCGTTCCGTGCCGCCGCCGTGGAACAAGCCTTGCGGGGCAAAAAGGCGTCGAGCAAACTCTTCGCCGAGGCCGCGACCCACGCCGCGCAAGGCATCGAGCCGCTTTCCGATCTCCATGCCTCCGCAGACTATCGCCGCGAAATGGCTTCAGTCTATACGCGCCGCGCTCTCGAAAGGGCGTTTGCACGAGCGCAAGGCAACGCATGAAACTTGCAGGACAATATGTTCTACCGGCGCCGCCTGCGAAGGTCTGGGCGCTGCTTACGGACCCAATTCGGCTCGCGAAATTGCTCCCTGGCTGCGAACGCCTCGATCCGGATGGTCCCGACCGCTTCAAAGCCGCCGTAAAGTTCGGGATCGCCGCCATTTCGGGAAAATACGCGGGCACTATCGAGTTTGCTGAGAAAAAGCCACCGAAATCCATGCGCATGAAAATATCCGGGAAGGGAGTGCCCGGCTTTGTCGACGGCGTAGGCCAAATCGAGCTGGCCGAGACGGGCGGCCAGACCGAGTTGCGCTACACTGGAGAAGCGCAAGTCGGCGGGATGATCGCGTCAATAGGTCAGCGCATGATCGAGGGCGCCGCGGTATTCTCAAATTTCTAATTTGAGATCTTAGATCGGCTGCGCCGAGGGTGGACTTGGATGGATTTCAGTCACGCAATCGTGAAATGCGAACTGCGGGCGCGCCTCACTTCTGCATTTTCTCAGATTGCTGATTTCAAATTTGAGATTGACTTCAAACTAAGGCGGGCCTGAATGGACCTGAGTTACCCGATCGGAAAATACGAGCATAAGGAGTCGCTCACTCCCGCTGAGCGGGAGAGCGCCATCGCGCAAATCGCGGCCACGCCGAAATGCTTGCGCGACGCCGTCGCCGGCCTCTCGCAACAGCAATTCGACACCCCCTATCGTCCCGGCGGCTGGACCGTCCGGCAAGTCGTGCATCACGTTCCAGACAGCCACTTGAACTCTTACGTGCGATTCAAACTTGCCCTCACCGAGGACGAGCCGACGATCAGGCCGTACGACGAAGCTCTTTGGGCGAAATTGCAGGACTCGCGCGACACGCCGATCGAGGTTTCTCTCGCACTGCTCGAAGCGCTCCCGATCGTTGCGGCCCGAGGATTTTGCCCGGCGGCTGCGGCATCCCGCAATGGGAACGATGACGCTCGACGACATGGTTTACCACTACGCCTGGCATGGCCGCCACCACGTCGCGCACATCACTTCTCTTCGCACACGCGAAGGTTGGAATTAGCTCCATTGATTTTCACCGCTCTCCGCTACTACTGGACCACCGCCAAGGGCTACCGGCTGCGCCCCTGGGCCAGCCCGTACCTCCGGTGGCGCCTCGAAACCTTCTTTGGCGGAGATACGCATTCACTTGGCCCTGCTGAATTCTTTTACCTCCTCTGGCGCGAGCGTGCGCGATTTCGGAATTTCCTCGCTTGGGTGGCGGAACGCCGCCGTGCCCAAAGCGAACACGGCGGCTGATGCCTTCCCCACAGACAGGTGTATAATCACCCACAGAAAGTGATTTTGAGAGATGTGTCCCTACCTCAAATCGCCATGCAGGAACTGAAAATATTTCAGAAGACGGAAGCTCTCCACGAAGGCCGCTGGTGGGAGCCCATTTCCGAGGGCCGAGTGCACTGCTATCTCTGCCCGCGGCATTGCCACATCGGCGAAGGGCAATCCGGT